>Ga0105238_10007992_pt1 | contig 10584 bp, 10 predicted proteins | sample KBSC34metaG_FD_81526 | JGI IMG/M metagenome (GOLD analysis project Ga0105238, IMG submission 81526) | Corn rhizosphere microbial communities from Kellogg Biological Station, Michigan, USA - KBS C3-4 metaG | ecosystem: Host-associated > Plants > Roots > Rhizosphere > Soil | place: Michigan, USA...
CCGCCGGCGATCTCGATGGAGACGTTGTCGAGCGCGGTTACTTTGAAAGCATCGCGCTGGAAGATCTTGCTGACATTTCTGGCTTGAACGAGTTTCGTTCCGGTAGCAACGTTTGCGACTGTAGCTGTGCTCATGACTGTCCCTTAACCTTGATTTTGTCACCGTCTTTCAAATTGTCGGGTGCGGTGGTGATGACATCTTCACCGCCATTGAGTCCGCTCACCAACACTCCGGAGCTGCGCTGCGAGAGGACCTTCACTTCGCGTTTCATGGCCTTGTCTTCAAAGGCAATGAAGACAAACTTCTTGCCGTCGGCATCATGAATCGCCGAGGTGGGAACGAGGGCGCCAACGGCCGGCTGCGTGGTGGCTTTGTTGTCGTCGGCGAGAAAATGAACCGTGGTGTTCATTTCAGGGCGGAGGTGGGGGTCAGGATTCAGAATCTGGACCTTAACCTCCACCGTTGCCTTCTGCCGATTTGCTTCCGGAGAGACTTCGGCGATCACACCGTCCCACTTCAGGTCAGGAAACGCGTCGACGTTCACAACTGCCTTCTGGTGCGGCGTCAACTTCGCAAAATCGTCCTGTGCGATGTCGAGATCGGCCTGAATATCGTTCAGGTCGGCAAGCGAAACTACCGACCCCGCTGTCAACTGCGCAATAATCAGTTCGCCTTTTTCCGCCGTGCGCTCCAGGATGGTGCCCGTGACGGGAGCGCGGATTACCGTGGCATCGAGCAGCGATTTCGCATAGGCGGCTTGTCCCTCCGCCTGTTCCAGTTGACCTTTCGCGCGGGCGATCTCTTCCGGTCGTGGTCCAATCTTGGAGAGTTGGAAACCTTTCTCCAGTGAATTCGCCCGCTGCTGGTCCGATTCGTAGCGCGCAGTCGCGTCGTCCAATACCTGCTTCGAAATCACCCCTTGAGCAAACAGGTTGCGGTTGCGCTCGAGCGTGATCTTGTCGTTGGCGACGGTGGCCCTAGCTTCGTCGAGGTTGTGCTGCGCTTGGGCAACTTCCTCAGGGCGCGAGCCGTGTTGCAGTTCTTCGTAGAATGCACGTGCCGCATCCGCAGCGCCGCGAGCCTGGTTGTACTGCGCGCGAAACTCCTCGTCTTCCAGGCGAACCAGTACCTGGCCTTCTTTCACCTTGTCACCTTTTTCGACGCCAATCCACTTCACGCGGCCAGTGACCTTCGAGTTCACGTTGATCTTGTGATGTGGAACGATGTAGCCAGTGGCAGTCAGCACCACGCTTCCGGCGACCGTGCTGCCTTGAGCCGTGGCACGAACCACCTCAACCTCGGGCGCGGGAGCAAAGATGTACCGGTACGCCAACGTTCCGAGGCCAAGCAACACGATGATGACGATGCCGCCGACGATGTAAACCTGCGCCCACCTGGAACCTGTTGATTCTTCCTCGAGCGCTGCGCGATCAATTCGCAGGCCCGCGAGGTCTTTATGTTTGGTATCTGTAGACATGAGTTCCTAGTCTCTCAGTGCTGCCAAAATATCGCGGCGCGCGGCGCTCCACGCGGGAGCCACGCCGCCGATCAATCCCATCACCACGGCGAAAACGACCGCCCAACCAATCACCGGAAACGTTAGTTGCATTTTGAAAACAACTTCACTGAACGTCGCCTGATTCGATGTGGACGTGCTCATGCCGTTAAACGGCAACATAAGGACAATGCCAACGATGGCTCCCAGCAAAGCCAGCAACACAGACTCAAATACGAACGAGGTGAGGATGCTGCCGCGACGGAAGCCGATGACGCGCAGGGTCGCAATTTCGCGTGAGCGATAGGCAACCGCGGCATACATGGTATTAGCTGCCGCAAAGATGGAGCCGATCGCCATGGTGAATCCAACGATCCAGCCCATCACTTTAATTCCGCCCCCGCTGCTGGTCTGCTTATCCCAGTACTCGGTTTCGAGCGCACCTTCCAACTGGAGCTGCTGATCGTCGGAGACGCGGTGCTTCAGCGCCTGGGCAGCAACAGGATCAGTTGCACGAAGGTAAACGTTGCCAATGGCATTCTGACGGTTAAATTGATTAGCCACCTGGTTCACGTCGGCCCAGATCTCCGAGTCGTAGGACGAGCCACCGCCATCGAAAGTGCCCACAACCTTCCATGGGCCCTTTCCAAAATCGATAATGTCTCCCACATTGGTATGCGAATAGCGGCCTTGAACGGACTTGCTAACTACGACCTCGGCTTGCCCAGGCTGAAACCAACGACCATCCAGCAACTTGGCATGCCTCGTGCGCAACTCAATTCCGTCCTGTTCCATGCCACGAAGCGTCACGTTGACGTTGCCGGAGCCGTTCTTGCGGGGCAAAGCAACAAGCACCACCCACTCGCCGGAAACCATAGGCTGGCCATGACTATCAAGAGCGATCCCGGGCAACGTGCGCAGGATGGGAAGCTTGTCTTTCGCAAAACCTCCCACTAGTTCCGAGGTGGACCCTTTGCGCACAACCAGCACATTCAAGGGATCGCCACTGGAGACAAAAGCTTTCTTCAACCCTGCCAGAAGCATCATCAGGAAGACGGCGGTGGTGACGGTCAGGCCGATGCCCAAAGCGGTCATAACCGTGAGGCCTCTCCGGAGAATCATGTTGCGGATGTTGTAAGTGATCGGAATCGCCATGATGATTTCCTTTACCCGATGTGACGCAACCCTTCGACTATGCCGGTACGTGATGCAAGATAGGCCGGAATCGCTGAACTCAGGAGGCCAGCCAGAATCGCCACGCCTACCGATAGTGGCGCAGTGAATAACCACTCATGCGAGGCAAAGGCGAAAAGATTTCCAACCTGTGGAGCGTGAGAAGCGCCAACCAGTAACAACTTGGCAACTAGAACGCCGAAAACTCCGGCAGCCGCGGAGATGGCTACCGCTTCGCCGACAAACAATCCAAGGATCATCTCGCGTCGAAAGCCCAGGGTTTTGAGTACCGCCACTTCGCGAATCCGCTCACGAATGGACATCGCCATCGTGTTGCCCGCGACCAGCAGAATGGTAAAAACGGCTGCCAGCGAAATAATCAGGATGAATGCCTTCACATTGCCCAATTGGGCGATGAAGTCGAGGCCAAATTGCTTCTCAGTCTCGGTCTTGGTGGGCTCCGGAGCATTCGCGAAGGCCTCATCAATCCCTTTCGACACCTTGCCGACGTCTTGGGGGGAATCGACCATTACGCCGAAGAGACCGGCGTGATCCTTTGCGAACGAAACGCCTTCTTCCACATATTTCCAATTGAAGTAAAGAGAGTTGTTAGCCGGATCCGACTTGAAAATTCCTCGCAGGGTCAATTCCAGGCGAATGGGATAGATGTCGCCTTGAATCACAATGCGATCACCGACCTTCCAGCCATACTTCTTGGCCAGGGACTCGTCTGCAACACAGCCGGCCCGGTCCTTCTTCCAAGCCTCCAACTGGTCGCTCGGGATCTTGAGTTCCGTGTAGACGTCAAAGAACTCGGTAGGATCGACCCCAAAACGCGCGAAGAAATTCTCAGGCTTGTTGTCCTTATAGACGCCGTTAAACCAATTGAAAGGGACAACGTGGGTCACGCCCGGAACAGTGCGGATTTTATCCCGATAAGAAATTGGAAGGAGATTGGTCAGGGACACCTTATGACGCACAATAAGCCGCATCTGAGACTGTTCCGATCGCAAATCATTGGAGTAGAACGCCCTCCAGATGGACATGAGGAACGACAGCAGCAGGAGCGAAAGCGCGATGCTGCCGATGGTCAGAAAAGTGCGCTTAAGATTGCGAAACGCGTTCTTACGGACAAAACGAGTCAAAGTCATGGTCGAACTCCGGGAAAGCTCAGAGTACGTTCAGAAAGCAGCCTGGGGAGTAGGCATCCAGCATAGAACATAAACGTTTTCCCAACAACCACAACCAGCATGGTCGTACGAGGAAAAATCGGGAAGTGCAGATCGTCAACGAGGGTGGCTGACATTTGTCATCCGGACATGAACACACCCATCGCTAGCAAGATACAAGCAGCGTAATCGTGAACTTCAGCGTGGATGCGATGCTTTTAAGGAAAGATCAAGCGGTTCAGCTTACGGGTTGAGGGGTTTGCAAAGGCTCATTCGGTCCGGAGTCGGGGACAGCTTGTGGCTACGACCCTGTCAGCTTCATCCGCAACTCTTCGGGCAACCTCTGGCGAATTTCTTCGGGCAGCCGATCATGCACGTGCCGCGCACCTAATCTCGCGACGTCCACTACCGTCATTGGCGCCGGAGTCGCCACGGCGACGATCAGCCAAATCAACGCAGAGAGTCCGAAGCCACCCAAAGCCACTAACTCGAGTATGAGCGTATGTCGCGGTGCGAAGTGATGGATCACGCCGAACGCGAGCAGAAACACTGCCGCGGAAACCGATGCCAGCACAATGAGCGACACGTCAATGGTGCGATGTAACGTCCGGCGCGACCGGCAGCGCTCGCACTCGGCGAAGTGGGCCTCGTAGGCACCGCGCATCTCCGGAGCCAGCCCGGAGATGTCATAGCGCCACCCAGCTAGAATTTTGCCCAGAACAGGATCAACGCACGCGCTCATAAGGAATTGAATCCTTGACTCATTGAGGAATTGAATCATTGAAAAGCACGCTCGCACGCATCGTTTTCAATGACGCAATTGATCCGATGATTCAATGATTCAATTTCTTCAGTTCCCTACAGCCGAATGGTTTCCGCGGGCGCGTCCTGGGCGGCGAGCAGGATCCGGTTTTCAATGAGCGTGCGCTGCGGACCCAACGCGTCCTCAGCCGCTTTACGGGCCACTTCCGGATGATTATTCTGCTCCGACAGGTGCGCCAATACTATGTAAGATGCGCTCTTATCATAGCCGCTGGCGAAAAATTGGGCGAGAGATTCGTTGGACAGGTGCCCGACCCGGCTCATGACTCTTTGCTTCACCGACCACGGATAGGGCCCTACCCGTAACATTTCGAGGTCGTGATTCGACTCGATAATGAGCACGTCACACTTACGCAAGTGGTCGCAAACACTGGCTGGCACATAGCCTAGATCGGTGGCAATGGCGATCTTCGTGCCTTCGGCGCGAAAGGTGAAGCCGACCGGATCGGCGGCATCATGCGGGATGGTGAAGGAAGTAACAGTTACGTCGTCAATTTGGAAGCACCGGCCCGCCGAGAAAATCTCCAGCTTTTGAAGCTTCGGCAGTTCGCCAGCTTCATCTCGCAGCGATCGAGCCCAGGCCTGATGCGTCGCACCGGTCATGAACACCGGCACGTTGAGTTTCTTCGAAAGGGTGGCCAATCCGCTGACGTGATCCGAGTGCTCGTGCGTAATGACCACGGCCGAGAGGCTGCGCGGGTCGAATCCAATCGACTTCAGCCGCTTGAAAGTTTCGCGGCAGGAGATGCCCGCATCCACCAGTATGCGCGCTTGCGAACTTTCAATGACAGTGCTGTTCCCACGGCTGCCACTCGCCAGCACCGAAACAGACACACCCATGTGGGGAGCATACCTTCTTCTACTGTGGAAACGGGAGTAACTTTTCGGTTAAGCCGCACCTTCGAGCAGGGCGCGCGTGCAATTATTGCCGACTCTCCGGACGAAACAATTCGTGGATCACTTTGTGGGTGAACATGCCGCAATAGGCGCCTGCAATGCCGGTCAGGAAACCCAGTCCTGATTCCCATAACTGCGCGCGGCTGGCGTGCTCAGCGCGAAACGCAAACGCCCAGAACCGCACAAGTGGCACACAGAAGCCAACGATGAGCGTCCATCGCCACGGTGCCCGCGGACGAAGATACCCCAGCACCATCGTGCTGATCATCACGAACAACGCCGTCACCAGCAGGTCTTCCAGGCGAACCTCGAGGAACCCGGCGCTGAGACCTAGGAGAAGTGCCAAAACGTAATAAGGAAGATCGCGCATGCTCAATATTTATAGAACCCCTGTCCCGATTTCTTGCCCAGCCTGCCGGCATCGACCATTTTGATCAGCAGCGGGCACGGCCGGTATTTCGGATCGCCGAGTCCGCTGTGCAACACGCGCATGATGTCCAGGCAGACATCAAGGCCGATGAAATCGGCCAGCGCAAGCGGGCCCATCGGATGCGCCATACCCAGCTTGAACACCTCGTCGACCGCGTCAGGAGTCGCCACGCCTTCCATCACCGCGAACATGGCCTCATTCAGCAGTGGCATCAGCACGCGGTTGGAGACGAATCCCGGCGCATCGTTTACTTCCACGGGAGTCTTGCCCAACTTCACCGAAAGATCACGAACAGTCTCAAACGTCGCGTCCGAAGTTGCGAGCCCGCGTACGACTTCGACCAGCTTCATCATAGGAACTGGATTGAAGAAGTGCATGCCAATCACGTCCTCTGGCCGCTTCGTGACGGCTGCAAGTCTGGTGATCGAGATGGAAGATGTGTTCGAAGAAAGGATGACGCCGGGCTTGCAAATCTGCTCCAGTTCGCGGAACAGCTGCGATTTAATTTCAAATTTTTCTGACGCCGCCTCCACGATGAAATCGCATCCGCTTAAGGGACCGCGCGTAACGCTGGTATTGATCCTCGCGATGGCTGCAGTCTTGTCTTCCGCGGTGATCTTGCCCTTCGCGACTTCGCGGTCCAGATTGGCGGAGATCGTGGCCAGCGCGCGATCGAGGATTCTCTGTTCCACATCGCACAAAACCACCTGGTATCCGCTGCGCGCAAACACGTGCGCAATGCCGTTTCCCATCGTTCCCGCGCCCACTACTCCGACTAGCTGTACCGGCATACCATTCCTTTCAAAACAGCAAAGTCTATCACCGCTCCTGAAAATGGAGGCGCGCGCCCACGCTGGTGTGCAGAGAAATGCGGCGCCACTCCCCGTCGCAACTTTCGCCCGCTGGCGGTGTTTCTATCCATTAGCTCAGGGACGACGGAAGCTGGCCGGCCTCGCCCTACAGGAGGAACTATGAAGAACCTATTTCGCATGGCAGCTCTCGGCTTGGCAGTGCTGGTTGGTTCCAGCTTCGCGGTTGCCCAGGATTGGGACCATGATCGCGACGATTATCGTTACGACCGTGGGTACGGCTATGACATGCGTGGCATGCAATACGCCCACCAGATTGGCTATCAGGACGGCGCCCGAGTAGCTCGCGAGGACCAGTGGAGCCGCAAGCCTTATCAGCCATATCCACGCGGCCAGTACCGCTGGGCCGATCACGGCTACCGCAGAGAGTTTGGGGACCGCGGCGCCTATCGCGAGCGCTACGCTGACGGCTATCGCGACGGATACGTGGCTGCTTTCCGCGGATATCACCGGCGCGACAACGATGACTATCGTTGGCGCCGCTAAGCGCGCGAATCACCAACGGTGGTTTGATTTCAAGCGAAGAGTTGAAGGGGAGGGTGGGCCGCCAGTATTGGCGGCCTATTAACTTTCCCGATCATTCCGGCGAGAGACTTTCTTCGATCGCGAGCCGTTCGCCTTCCTGAATGTTGACCACGCGGTGCAGCGGTCGATATCCCGACATCGTCACATCAATCACGTAAGTTCCCGGGTTCAGATAGAAGTCAAACGGCGCAGTCTTGTCCAGCACGCGGTTGTTCACCATGATCTGCGCGCCTTTGGGCTGTGTCTTCACACTGACAATGCCCATACCGTAGCCGTCATTCCCATGTCCAAATACCTTCTTGAACTTTCCGCCAGCGGCCTTGATCTCGTCGGTGCTGCCGAGCTTCGTCAGGTCCTGATTCAGCGTCGCAGTCTGCCCCAATTCAATGTTCACATTGTTGGTGGAATCCAAATATCCGTAACGACGAATGGTGATCGAATGTTTACCAGGTTTTTCCAGGAGGAGACGCGACGGCGTGAGCTTCCCTGTGTCCTTGCCGTCGAGCACGATTGCAGCTCCCGACGGATTACTGGAAACCGAAACCATCGCCGTAATCTGCGACATTTCCAGCGACACAGTGGAATTGGCGCCCGAGGCCAACGATCGAGTTCGATTTGCAGCCGAGAACCCGGACTTAGTCGCAGAAACCGAGTGTTGTCCTGGAGCGATTCCGGTCAACGTGCACGGCGTCTGGCATAGCGCGGAACCGTCGAAGCTCACCTCCGCGCCTTCAGGAACTGAATTCACTGTTAGCTGCGCAGGCACAACCGTAGGAACTGATCGTGATCTGCCTTTTCGAGCCCTTGGCCTCGTCGATGAGGCTGCCTCCGCCGGTGCACTGGGCTGCGTTTCCTCAGCACTCTCTTCTGGTTGCTGCGCTTCTGGCGCTGCAGCTTGCGGCTGTTCCGGCGAGGCTTGCGGTGCGGGTTGCTGCGCCTTCTGTACCGGAGCCACAGGCTGCACAACACTGGTCACGGGTTCGACACTTGAGCCGCGATCCTGGAAATAGTTGTACAGCTTGAATCCACCAAGCAGGATTCCAATCACTGCGACGGCGCCGCCAACGCCATAAACAAACAATTTTGGGGGCGTCTTCTTAATTTCTTGGACTGCTTTCTGCGCCGCCTCGCGAACTTGAACCTGAACTTTCGGTTTCTCTGGCGCGCTCTTTCGAAAGACCACGGCCGCCACCGGATCAGGCGCAACTTCTTCCGCCTTACTTTCGGGAGCAGGTGTCTTCTCTACAATTCGAACTTCCTTCAGCGGAGGCAACTCGCTGACATCGGAGAAACTGGTTCGCGATGTGCTCGTGTCCGACGCCTCAGCCATCATCGGATCAACCGAGAATGCCGGTTTCTCTTCTACTGCCGGCGCGGCGGACGCTGTGATCTTTGGGGGCCCAGGCGTCGCAGTAGCATTCGCTGGGCCCGGAGATATTGAAGCCGGTGCATTCGTCTTAGACGCACCTGCAAAGGCAGACGCAGCGGCAGCTGCATTCGCCTTCGGCGTCTCGCGGGTGGGTGCCTTCACCGCCGCAACCACGGCCTGCTTCGCCGCCAATCCTGCAGTGGACTTGCATTGTTCTAGTTCTTTAACTAGCTCCTGCCCCGACTGGAAGCGCTCGTCCGGCGACTTCGCCAGCGCCTTCATGATCAGGTTGCTCAGTGCGGGATTCACATTTCCTTTCAAGCGGTGGGGCAGCGGCGGAGTTCCTTCGAGAATTGCGGTGCGAACTTCGTCCGCCGTTTTTCCGGCGAACGCTTTCTGCTCCGTCGCCATCTCGTACAGCACTGCGCCAAGACTGAAGATCGCAGAGCGGTGGTCGAGAGCCTCGCCGCGTAGTTGCTCCGGCGAGAAATAGTGCATCACTTCCGGCACGGTGTCGGACGGCGCTGCCGCAGCATTCATGCTCGAAATGCCGAACCCCAGCACCTTCACCAGCCCGTCCCACTGCACCATGATCTTTGCCGGCTCGAGCGACTGGTGAACGACTTTGTGCCCATGCGCGTGGTCGAGTGCCTGGCAAACTTGCCTAGCGATATCTTGCAGGTCCCAGATGGAGAACCCTTCGTTGCGCGCGAGCGTAGTTGCGACCGAATTTCCCTGGATGTACTCCGCTGCCGCGAGCAGAAGATCCCCTTCGTCTCCGGTGCCATGAAGCCCTGCGATGTTGTGGCTGCTCAGAGATTTTGCCTGCTCCGCTTCTTCGAAAACTGTCTTCGTGAGCGACGCGCGGTCCGACACCTTGTCAAGGTGAATGACTTTGAGAGCAACGATCTGCTGCGCCTCCACGTCCATGGTCTTGTAAACCGTGGCAAAGGGAGACTGCGCGAGTTGGCTGACAATTTCGAAACGCCCGATTTTTTCCGACATCGTAGTGTCCGCAAAGCTGCGGCTTCTCGCCGCTGGGAAAGACCTTTAGGAATCATAAGTATTAGAGCCGTCAAGGCGGGAATTACCGAAGTACCCTGTCGCTAAGTGGCAGTGCTGGCGGGGCTTGCAGCTGGTGCAAATTCGGGCAATGGCGCTCAATATCCCGCATCACAGCAGTCGAAGACAAGAGCGGCTGCTGCTTCTGCAACATCCGCCTGAGCTACACCAGAGGAGTCGCATGCAGCTCTGGATTGCAAGCGCCTTTACACGCCAGAGCACGTTTTTCCGAGCAACCAATCCATATACAGGCCCCTCAAAACTGGTCAACAACGCGACTCTCGGATGTGCTCACTGCGCCCGCCCGAATGAGAGTCGCACGTTTACTCGGGGCCGAAATCGTTAGTTGAACATCGGTCGCGGTGTTTCCGTCGTGCAAAACATTCGGGACGGAGGTCTGTCATGGTGAGGTCAGTGTTGATCGCGGACGACCAGGAACTCATCCGTCGGATGCTTTGTTTCCTATTTGCATCGCAGAAAGATTTTGAGGTCTGCGGCGAGGCCGAAAACGGGCAAGAGGCTGTGGAAATGGCACGGGTGCTCCAACCGGACTTGATCCTGCTGGATCTGTCTATGCCGGTGATGAACGGAATCGAGGCGGCATGTGAGTTGAAAAGGTTAATGCCCATGACGCCCATCATTGTATTCAGCGAATTCAGCGACGTGTTCTCCGACCACGAAGCCCGAAAAGCCGGAATTACAGCCCGCGTTTCGAAAACCGAGAATCTTGAGGTGCTTCTGGAGCGCGCCCGTTCGGTGTTTTACCCGCTGGC
>Ga0105238_10007993_pt1 | contig 10584 bp, 8 predicted proteins | sample KBSC34metaG_FD_81526 | JGI IMG/M metagenome (GOLD analysis project Ga0105238, IMG submission 81526) | Corn rhizosphere microbial communities from Kellogg Biological Station, Michigan, USA - KBS C3-4 metaG | ecosystem: Host-associated > Plants > Roots > Rhizosphere > Soil | place: Michigan, USA...
AACCCGGGCAGGGAGATCGGCGTCGGGTTGATCAGCGTTGGCTGGATGGGCAAGCTGCACACGCGTGCGTACCAGGCTCTGCCGCTGGTCTATCCCGAGCTGGGATTGCGCACCCGGCTGGTGCACGCGGCGGACACCGCGCCGGATCGGGCGGCGTACGCCCGCGAGGTTCTGGGCTACGCGAAGGCGAGCACCGATTACCACGACGTGCTGTCCGATCCGGATGTGGACGTGGTCTCGATCTGCGCCCCCACAGGCCTGCATCGAGAGATCGGCGTCGCGGCCGCAGAGGCTGGCAAACCCTTCTGGATCGAGAAGCCTGTCGGGCGGGACGCCAGGGAGGCGGCCGACGTGGCCGCGGCTGCGGACAAGGCAGGCGTCGTCACCTCCGTCGGGTACAACTACCGCCACGCACCTGCCGTGGAACACGTCCGTGAACTGGTCGCCCGGGGGGACCTCGGCAGGATCACCAACGTCCGTGCGGTGTTCTTCAACGGCTACGCCTCGGAACCCAAGGGGGCGCTGTCGTGGCGGTTCATCCGGGAACTCGCCGGCGCGGGTGCCCTCGGTGATCTGCTCAGCCACGTCATCGACCTGGTGCAGTACGTCCTCGGGCCGATCGGGGAAGTCAACGCGCTGACGAGCATCGTCTACACCGAGCGGCCCATTCTGCCGATGGGTTCCGGCACCCATTTCGCCGTCATCGAGGATGGCGAAATGGGAACGGTGGAAAACGATGACTATGTCGCTGCATTGGTGCGTTTCGCGCCTGACTCCGCGGCGGCGGGGGCAGTCGGAACGCTGGAGGCATCACGCGTCATCGTCGGGCCTCAATGCGGTCTGGCCTTCGAGATATACGGCACAGAGGGCTCTGCGACCTGGAACTTCGAGCAGATGAACGAGCTGCATATATGCACTGGTCGTGGCGGTCCTCACTCCGGCTATACCACCGTCCTGGGCAACGCGCACTTCGGGGACTACGCCCACTTCCAACCTGGTCCAGGCCACAGCATGGGCTACGACGACCTCAAGGTGATCGAGGCGAAGAAGTTCCTCGTCGCCGTGACTGGCGGGGAGCGCCGTAACTCCACGGTCGATGACGCTCACCATGTAGCTGAGGTCATCGCAGCCGTTGCCACATCGGCGGAAGTCGGCACATGGCAGCGGGTCCCGTTGGTGCCTGGCGCGACCTTCGGCGACTATGCGACGGCATCCACTGTTGCGAGCGGGGGATGAGCCCCATAGCTGCCCACCGGCCCGTCGTCGTCGGGCTCGGCGCGGTGGACCCTCTGCTAGTTACCGGCATTCTCGGCGATGAGGTCTCGTTCGTCGCTGACCCTGGTTCGGAGGATCTCGCTGGCGCAGTCGGCGCGATCGTGCGGGCCGATGCAGTCGTCGACGCGGCCTTCCTGGATTGCGTCCCCCGACTCCGGGTCCTGGCCCGCACCGGTGTTGGGGTCGATCTGATCGACTTGCCGGCCGCGAGCGCTCGGGGGATTCCGGTGGTCATCACACCCGGAGCCGGGACGCGGGCTGTTGCCGAGGGTGTGCTGGCGATGGCGCTGCACCTGGTCAAACGGTTGGGACCATTGACCGATCTGGTGCGACAGAACCGCTGGGCGGACCGCGCTCGAGTGCCAGTCGGTGACCTGGACGGCGCGACCATGGGCATCGTTGGCTATGGGCGCATCGGCCGGCGCGTGGGCGAGCTCGCCGAAGCATTCGGTATGCGGCTGGTCGCGTACGACCCCTTCAACCGACCCCCGTCGGGCATCGCGTCCGCCGACCTTGCAGGAGTTGCATCCGCGAGCAACGTCGTGACGCTGCACGTACCGCTGACGAACGAGACGCATCACCTTGTCGATAAGGCATTTCTGGATCACATCCAGCCGGGCGCAGTTCTGATCAACTGCGGTCGGGGCGGGCTGGTCGACCTCGATGCCGCTCTGGCCGCGCTCCAGTCCGGGCGCCTGGCCGGGGTGGGACTGGACGTGTTCGACCCCGAGCCACCATCGCACCACCCCCTCTTCGACCACCCGAACGTTGTCCTGACTCCCCACCTGATGGGGCTGACCCGTCGTGCTACGGCTGCAACATTCGCCGATGCCGCGCGCGGCGTCGTCGATGTCCTCAACGGTCGCTCACCTGCGGCTGTGGCGAATCCGGACTGGGCCGACCCACACCCGTCGACGGCGACTGAGCAAGCCTCGCGACGGCTGACCGAAGGTCTGGTGCCAATCAAGGAGGTGCGTACCACATGAGTAGCGCCACAACCACGACGCCGGCGCACAAGATCGCCGCTGCGCCGATCTCATGGGGGGTTTGCGAGGTGCCGGGCTGGGGCTACCAATTGAGTCCCAGGCGAGTGCTGGTGGAGATACGAGAGATAGGCCTGCTCGCCACCGAGCTCGGCCCAGAGGGCTTCCTCCCGAGCGATCCGGCAGCAAGGGCCGTTGTCTTGTCGCAGCACGGACTGCAGGCCGTCGGCGGGTTCACACCCCTGTTGCTACACGTGCCGGATCACGACCCCATCCCGGCGGTTGACCTCATCCTGGACGACTACGCCGCATCCGGCGCCAAGGTCCTCGTGCTCGCAGCCGATAGCGGCCGCACCGGCTATGACACTCGTCCTGAGCTGGACGGCGACGGCTGGGAGACTCTGCTGTCCAACCTGGATCGGGTGGCTGACCTCGCCGCAAGTCGGGGAATCAAGGCGGTCTTGCACCCGCACGTGGGCACGATGATCGAGAAGGGGCACGAGGTGCAGCAAGTGCTTGACGGATCCTCGATCTCGCTGTGCCTGGACACCGGCCACCTGCTGATTGGCGGCACCGACCCCGCGGAGCTGGCACGTCAGGCTCCCGACCGGATCGCGCACCTGCACTTCAAGGACGTGGACTCGACGATTGCGGCAAAGGTCCAGTCCGGCCGACTTACCTACAGCGATGCGGTCGGGAAGGGTATGTATCGCCCATTGGGAACCGGAGACGTCGACGTCCCCGCGATCGTCGGATACCTGCGAGCGCAAGGCTACGACGGCTGGTACACGCTTGAGCAGGACACCATACTCACCGAGGAACCCACGGACCACGGACCTGTCGAGGACGTCGCGTCCAGCGCCGATTACCTCAGATCGGTGCTCCGTCGTACCGGATGAGAGCTATGGCGTTACCGTCCAAGCCGCCGAAGATCTCCCCTGACAGGAGAATCCCATGGAACCGCTGCGCATCGGCGTTCTCGGCGCAGCTCGCATCGCCGAAATCGGCATTGTCGCGCCCACTTGCGCTACGGGTGACCGTCTTGTCGCTGTCGCCGCGCGCGACCGGCGCCGCGCCGAGAGCTTCGCAGCGAAGTACGGAGTTGAGCGCGTGCATGACTCGTACGCTGACGTCGTCTCCGACCCAGACGTCGAGGTGGTGTACAACCCACTGGCCAATGCTTTGCATGCCCCGTGGAACCTCGCCGCGATCGGCGCCGGGAAACACGTGCTCACAGAGAAGCCGTTCGCCAGCAATGCAGTGGAAGCGCGCGAAGTCTGCGACGCGGCTGTCCAGGCGGGGGTCACGGTCCTGGAGGGCTTCCACTACCTGCACCACCCGGTGACGCGCCGGCTTCACGCACTCCTGGAATCGGGCGACCTGGGCGAGCTAACACGTGTCGAGGTCGACACAGTTATGCCTGCCCCGGCCGACGATGACCCCCGCTGGTCGCTTGATCTAGGCGGGGGCGCCTTGATGGATCTCGGCTGCTACAGCCTGCACGCTCATCGGGTACTCGCGCCCTACGCCGGCGGCCCCCCACGCCTCATCGCCGCCAGGGCCGGCGAAAGAGCCGGACACGCTGGGGTCGATGAATGGCTCACAGCGGACTTGGAGTTTCCCAACGGTGCAACAGGGCGGGCGCACTGCGACATGGCTGGTAGCGAGTGGCGCATGACCTATCGAATCGTCGGTACTCGCGGTGAGGCCACGGCCATGAACTATGTACTGCCGCATCTTGACGACCGAGTGATCGTACGAACCGGTGCCGAGGAGCGGGTCGAGGAGCTCGGAAAGCGGTCCAGTTACACCTATCAGCTCGAGGCCGTGGCCACGTGTCTTCGCCTAGGAACCCCGTTTCCCATCACTGTCGACCACACCGTGGACAACATGCAGCTGATCGATGACTGCTACGTCGCTGCCGGCTTCGCCACGCGACCCCGAAGACGCGCCGCGCTGCCTGCCTAACAGGTGCCGAACGCCAGCGCGTTGCTGTTCAGTGGGCGGCATGGGAGATGAAAAAATGCGGCCCATCGACGACAGACGGTTCAAGGGCCTCCAGTTGCCGGCTGGGATGCCCGTGACAAGCATCGGCGATCTAGGGTGGAATGCTCTGCTAGATCTGGAGTATCCGGCTCTCGTGCTTCACGAGGATCAGCTGGCCCACAACATCACCACGATGGCCGACTATTGCCGTGATCATCGGGTCGAGCTGGCTCCGCACGCCAAGACATCCCTGTCGCCGCAGCTGATCCGGCGCCAGATGGAAGCGGGAGCCTGGGGGGCGACAGCCGCGACTGCGGCGCAGGTCAGGGGTCTGCTGGCTATCGGAGTTCCGCGTATTCTGCTCGCGAATCTGCTCGTCGATACTGCGGCGATCCGCTGGATCGTGACACATGTGCTCGGTGCGGAGGGCACGGGCTTCCTCTGCTATGTCGACAGTGTGGCGTCGGTCGAGCTGCTGGATCGGGAGTGCGGCCAGGCCGGTCCCGTCGGGCCGATGGACGTGCTCTTGGAGGTGGGATACGTAGGCGGTCGCACCGGTGTGAGAAGCCTCGAGGAGGGCCTAGGCGTGGCGCGAGCGGTTGAGCGGTCCGAGCACCTGTGTCTGGTCGGCGTAGCTGGCTTCGAAGGCCTGATGCCGGTGTCCGCGACTGGCGAACCTGCTGGCTTGGAGGCGTATCTCGAGTCGATCGCTGAGACCGCTCGCGAGCTGAACGCGGCGGGCCTGCTCGCATCCGGCAGGGTGCCACTGGTCAGTGCCGGTGGCAGCTCCTACTTTGACCGGGTCGTCGCGCATCTCGGCCCTGACCGCTTCAACTTCCCGGTGCAGACAGTTCTGCGTAGCGGCTGTTACCTGACCCACGATCACGGCATCTATCGGCGTACGTCGCCCTTGGATGGGCGGGGGAGCCCGACCGGGGCACGGCTGCAGCCGGCGTTCGAGTTGTTAGCCACTGTGCTGTCGCGGCCAGAGCCGACCCTGGTGATCGTCGGTTTCGGTAGACGCGACGCCCCTTTCGATGATCAACTTCCGGTCGTCCTTGGAAGGTACGGTCGCGACGGTCGACGAAGCGACGCGCCTGGTGCGCGGGTCACGAAGCTCAACGACCAGCACGCGTTTCTTCAAGTGCCTGATGAACTGCGGGTCGGCCTGGGCGAGATGTGGTCGTTCGGCATCAGCCATCCCTGCGGCGCGTTCGACCGGTGGCCTGCGATACCGCTGGTCGACCACAGTTACCGGATAACTGGTGCGGTAACCACAGATCTCTGATCCACCGCAAGGGTTGCTCGTCTTCGCATCGTTGGCGATCAAGGCCGGTGAGGGACCTGGGTCGGTCAGAACGGGTAGCGCTCGATCGATCCCTGCGCGGTGATCCAGCGGGTCTCGGTGAACGCCTCCGCGTTGGCCTCGAAGCCGCCGAACCGGGCGCCGGTGCCAGAGGCTGCGACACCGCCGAACGGAGCGACCGCCTCGTCGTCTACCGTCTGGTCGTTGATGTGCACAATGCCGCTCGGGAGCCGCTCGGCCAGCTTCAATCCCCGCATCACGTCCCGGGTGAGGATACCGAGGGACAATCCGTACTCACTGCGGTTCACGAGGTCGACGAGTTCGTCGTCTGACTCGAACGAGAGCACCGGCGCCACCGGGCCAAAGATCTCTTCCGCGAACGCCCGATGCTCCGGCCGGACCTCGGCGAGGACGGTCGGCCGATAGAAGAGGCGCTCGTACGTGCCACCCGCTGCGAGCCGCGCGCCCGCGTCGACGGATGCTGTGACCAGCTCATGCACGTGATCGAGCTGGTGCTCGTCGATGATCGGGCCGAGTGCGACCTCGCTCACGCTCGGATCGCCCACGGGCAACCGGTCGGCTGTCACCGCCAAGCCGTCGACGTATCGGTCGTAGACGGAGCGGTGCACGATGTGGCGGCCCGCAGTCATGCAGATCTGCCCCTGGTGCAGGAACGCGCCCCAAGCCCCGGCGCTGACGGCCGCATCCACATCAACGTCGTCGAGTACGACGAGGGCGTTATTCCCGCTGAGCTCCAGGTGTGCGCGCTTTAGCAGGCGGCCTGCGGTTTCGCCGATCCGGCGACCAACGCGCGTGGAGCCGGTGAACGAGATCACATGGACGTCGGGGTGCTCGACGAGGGCCATCCCGACATCGGGCCCGCCAGGCAGTACCGAGAGCAGCCCTTTCGGTAGTCCAGCCTGCTCGAGCACCGAAGCGAGGAAGAGACCGCCAGCGATTGCCGTGCGAAGGTCCGGCTTGAGTACGACCGCGTTCCCGAGCGCGAGCGCAGGTGCCACCGACCGCATCGAGAGCACGCCAGGGAAGTTGAACGGTGAAATGACACCGACCACACCGACGGGAACCCGTTGCGCAAGGCTCAGCCGTGGCCTGGCGGTCCGCAGTATCTGGCCAGTCGGAGCAAGAGCGAGCGCTGCGGCGAAGTGCGCTTCGGCTGCGACTAGTCCAGCTTCGAAGCCGGCCTTGCCGCCGGCCGATCCTGCCTCGCGCATCAGCCAGCCGGCGCACTCAGCGGCGTTTTCCTCGAGAAGCTGACCCGCGTTCCGCAGCACCTTCGCACGGTCGTCGAAGGGTGCCTCCGCCCACGCCGGCTGCGCCGCCTTGCCAGCCCGTATCGCGTGATCGACATCCTCCAGATCGGCGATGCCCACCGAGCCCAGCGTGCCGCCATCCGAGGGGTTCACAACATCGCGGCTGCCGCCTCCACCCTTGGTCCACTCACCGTCAAGAAACAGCTTGCCGGCTGACGCATCGTTGTCGTACAGGGTCATCAAAAGCTCCTTCGCTCCTCAAAAAAATGATCCTAAGGCAGCTCATCGATCGGTTCGATGAACACCTGCTGCGCAATCCGAAAGGCGGTGTTGGCGTCGGGGACCCCGCAGTAAATCGCTGTCTGCAATAGCGCTTCGGCGATCTCGCCGTCTGTCAAACCATTACGACGCGCCGCCCGAATGTGCATCGCCAGTTCCTCGTGATGACCGCGGGCGACCAGAGCCGCCAGGGTGACGAGTGACCGGCTTCGGCGGTCTAGACGCCCTCGGGTCCAGACGCCGCCCCAGGCGTACGTGGTGATGAAGTCCTGGAAGTCCCGCGTCAGATCGGTCGTCTGTTCGAGCGCCCGGTCGACATGGACGTCGCCCAGCACCTCTCGTCGGACCCGCATGCCTTCCGCGCGGACCTGGGCCGTCGTACGCGCGGAGCGTCGTGTGGTTGCCTGGCCGGCAATCAATGCGGCGAGTCGGTCGGGCGCTTCGGCGGGCGCCAGATGGGCCACCCCGTCGAGGACTGCCAGCCGTCCCTGCTGTACGCCCGCGGCGAGGTGCCGCAGTAATGGGGCAGGCGTCGTCGCGTCATGAGCGCCAGCTACGGCGAGCAACGGCGCGGCGATCTCCGGGAGTCGGGTGCGCACATCAAATTCGGCCAACGCCTCACAGGCGGCGGCGTAGCTCTCGTCATCGCAAGTCGCAAGGTCATTCAGCAGTGCGGCCGCGGTCTGTGGGTCGCGTTCCATGTAGCCGGGGGCGAACCAGCGTCCGGGTGCCGAGTCGAGGAGCACGGCAGTACCGCCGGACCGGACGGCGGCAACCCGATCTCGCCATCCCTCCGGCTCGCCGATCCGCGGGCCCGTGCAGCACAGCACAGCCCATGCGACCCGCTCAGGGGTGTCCAGCATCAGCTGAAGGCCCACGGCGCCTCCGAGGGAATCGCCGGCATAGCCAAACATGGTCTGCTCACCCGCGTAGGCGTCGACTGCAGCGAGTACGGCGACAGCGATGTCACCCACAGTGAAGTTGCCAGCCGGCGCGCTGTTTCCGTGCCCCGGAAAATCCCAGCCAAGGACTCGGAATTGCTGTCCGAGGCGTTGCGCGGCCGCTCCCCAGAGGGTTGAGACCAAGGTGCCCAGCGATGGGCCGAGTACAAGCAGCGGGCGGTCCACCGGGCCGAGAACCAGCTCGACGGCGGCCAGCTGAGGCAACGACATCAGCCGAGCTCCTTCACGAACCGATCGGCCCGCTCAAGGGCTGCGTCGATCAGCAGGTCGGTGGCACCGAGATACCCCGTAAGTTCGAGAGATGGCGGCTCATCCGAGCGCAATTCTCGGATCGACCGCTGCTCGGCCAGCAGATCTTCCGCGGCCCGTTGTGCCGTCTGCAACATACGGTCGGCGTGAACGACAAGAGTCGAGACGAGTTCGGTGGTTTCCCGCCCAGCGACCACCGTCTGTCTGGCGAGGGTGCGCAGCGGAGCCCATTCCGCGTGCCAGCCGCCGTCCGGCCGCTCGTCGACTGCGGCTGCCGCCGCCGCGTGCAGCTCGGCACCCAGCCCGGGCGCCGCCAGGGCGGCCCGGCGGATGAGGACAGAGAGCACCGGGTTCCGCTTCTGCGGCATGGTCGAGGACCTACCGCGGCCCGGCACGTTGCCCTCCGACAGCTCACCGATCTCAGGCCTGACTCGAATCAGTACGTCGTTGGCGATCCGCCCCCAGGCGTCGGTTACTGCCACCAGTACGTCTGCCGTACGGGTGAAAGTTCGCCGACTGGTGTGCCACGGGACCGACGATTGCAGCCGTAGCCGTCTGGCCAGGTCCTCGCCAAGCGCGACCGCGCGGGTGGCGGAACCGGCGAGTTCGGCAACCGCCGCGAGTGTGCCGGCGGCGCCTCCCACCTGGACCGGGAGCGAGCCACGTACCCGCACAAGGTCGTCCACCGCGTCCAGTACTGCCTGAAGCCAGCCGGCCGCCGTGAGTCCGAATGTGGTAGGCACGGCATGCTGCGTCAGCGTCCGGGCTGCCGCGAGAGTTCGCCGATGTCGGTCGGCGAGATCGCGAAGGACCTGCGCCTGCGAGCTGATTTCGGCCAGCACCGCCGAGAGCGTGTCGCGCAGTTGCAGGACCAGCGCAGTGTCCAATGCGTCCTGGCTGGTGAGCCCCATGTGCAGCCATGGGCTTGCAACCGGCGTCACGTGATCGAGTCTTGCCCTGAGTAGCACCAGCAGCGGAATCACGGGATTGCCCCCGGACTCTGCCGACTCGGCCAGCTCGGCCAGCTCCTGATCGGAAACGGCGGAGAGGACGGACTCCGCGGGCAGTTGGACCTGGGGTGCGATCTCGGCGTCGGCCAAGACTGCGTACCAGGCGAGCTCGACCCGGACCAGGGCGGCCACCAGCGCGCGGCTGCTCATGAGCTCCCCGGCACGGGCGTCTCCGGGCCAGAACAGGTCGGTCACGGCGTGTCGCCGGGGAAGGCCAGGAAAACCGTCTCCTCCTGGCCCTGCAGCCGCACATCGAACCGGAGCTCATCACCGTCTTCGGTCACAATCAGGGTCCTCCGGCGGTCGGCTGGGAGCGATCCCAGAAGCGGGTCAGCCGCGATGGCATCCGGCGAAGCGAACAGGTAGGCGCGGGTGAAGAGCCGGTTGGTCAGGCCTCGGGCGAAGACCGCGATGGCGAAGAACGGTAGCTTGCCCTCGTTCGTTGGGGCGGGCCGCACGGTGGTGAAGGAGTACCGGCCTGTGTTGTCGGTCGCTGCCCGGGCCCAACCGGTGAACGTATAACCATCGCGGTGGAGCGAGCCCGGCCGCGGCTCGATGCGGCCGTCGGCATCGGCCTGCCAGATCTCGATCATGGCATCGGGGACCGGATCGCCGTGGCCATCAAGAACGAGACCGGTCAGGCGTACGGCGTTGAGATGGCCGGGTGGCACCAGCTGCTCGCTCCCTTCGTGCGGGAGCGCGAAGCCGAAGAAGGGACCGATGGTCTGCCCGGGCGTGGCCACCAGAGGTTCACCGCTCATTCGCGGTCCTCCGGCTCCATCCAGGTATTGCGACTGCCAGTGAGCACAATGTCCCAGCGGTAGCCGGTGTTCTCCTCGTGGGAGGTCACCTCATGATCGTAAGTGGCGACAAGCCGGTCCCTCGCTCGCTGGTCCCGAATGGATTGGTAGATCGGGTCCAGGCCGAACAGTGGGTCGCCAGGGAAGTACATCTGCGTGATCATCCGGGAGATGAACTGCGTGCCGAATACCGAGAAGTGGATGTGGGCCGGGCGCCAGGCGTTGTAGTGGTTCCGCCAGGGGTATGGGCCGGGCTTGATAGTGCGGAACCAGTAGCCCCCGTCGGAATCGGTGAGGCAGCGCCCTACGCCGGTGAAGTTCGGGTCGATCGGGGCGTGATGTTGATCCCGCTTGTGGATATAGCGGCCGGCGGCGTTGGCCTGCCAGATCTCGACAAGTTGGCCGGCCAAGGGCTTGCCGCCACCGTCCAGCACGCGACCGGTCACGATGATTCGCTCGCCGA
>Ga0105238_10007997_pt1 | contig 10582 bp, 10 predicted proteins | sample KBSC34metaG_FD_81526 | JGI IMG/M metagenome (GOLD analysis project Ga0105238, IMG submission 81526) | Corn rhizosphere microbial communities from Kellogg Biological Station, Michigan, USA - KBS C3-4 metaG | ecosystem: Host-associated > Plants > Roots > Rhizosphere > Soil | place: Michigan, USA...
AGGGAAAGGCGCCGGACCAGATTCCGGCATCGCGCGTCGTCGAGGGACGCACCGACCGGACGCGGCCGCTCTGCCCCTACCCGCAAGTGGCTGCATACAAAGGCTCGGGGAGCACGGACGAGGCGTCGAGCTTCGTCTGCAAAGCCCAGTAAAAGGCGTAAACTGGCGAGGCTGGAGGAACTGGACTGATGAGGACGCTACTCGTTGCCATTACGGGTTCGCTGCTGAGCGCAACGGTCGCTGCGGCGGGCGACGCACCGACGTTCTACAAAGACGTGCTACCTGTCCTCCAAACGCACTGCCAGAGCTGCCACCGTCCTGGTGAAGTGGCGCCGATGTCGCTCCTCACCTACGAGCAGGCCCGCCCGTGGGCACTCGGAATCAAGAAGGCCACGCAGGCGAAGTCGATGCCGCCGTGGTTCGCGGACCCTGGCTTCTCGCACTACGCCAATGAGAAGGAAAAGGTCCTGAGTGCCGAGGAGCTCGACACGCTGGCGCGCTGGGCTGACGGCGGCGCTCCCGCGGGCGACCCCGCCGCCGCGCCGGCCGCGCGCGTCTTCCCGAGCGGCTGGAACATCACGCCCGACGTCGTGGTGGAAATGCCGAAGGCGTTCGAGCTGCCGGCCCGCGGCACCATCAACTACAAGTACGTGCTCGTGAAGACCAACTTCCCCGAAGACATGTGGGTGGTGGCGGCGGAGATGCGTCCCGGCGATCCCTCTGTGCTGCACCACGGCAAGGTGTGGGTGCGGCCGCCCGGATCGAAATGGATGGAGAACGCGGTGCCCGGCGAGGCGTACGAGACCGAGACGCAGCGCGACATCCTGGGACGCAACTCCACCGAAGAAGGCAACGACATCCTCGGCAAGTTCAACCCAGGCCTCGGCCCGCAGCGGTTCGACCGTCAGGGCGCGGCGAAGTTCATCCCGAAGGGGTCCGACATCATCTTCGAGCTGCACTACACGACGAAGGGCAAGCCGGCGTCTGACGTCTCGAAGGTCGGCCTCGTGCTCACGAAGACGCCGCCCGACACTCGCTACTTCTTCCACGCGGGCCCGACGGCGTTGAATCTCGCGATCCCAGCGAACACCGCGGCCGCTGAAGTGGTGAGCGAAGTGACGATGGGCGAGAACGCGCGCCTGGTCTACATGCAGCCGCACATGCATCTTCGCGGGAAGGATTTCGAGTTCCGGGTGGTGTCGCCGGAAGGCGCCAGCAAGACGGTGCTGAAGGGGCGCTTCGACTTCGAGTGGCAGATGGGATACGAGCTCGCGGAGCCCGTGGACCTGCCGAAGGGCGCGAAGCTGCAGTTCATCACGCACTTCGACAACTCGAAGGGGAACAAGTTCAACCCGAACCCGGAAGAGAAAGTGCTGTGGGGTCCCCAGAACTGGGACGAGATGAGCAACTGCTTCATCGGCGTGCTGTTCGATCGCAGCACGGCGCCCGAGAAGGTGTTCCTGCGCTCGGGCCCAAGCCTGCTGCCGCGCGCGGAAATGGGACCGACGGTTGCTGCGTTCAACCAGGTACCGAAGGACGCCACCGCGGCGGCCTCGAACGGCGACGCCCCGGGCGGCCGGGCGCAGTAACGCGTTGATGGCGGTGGTTCGTCGGCTCGCAGGCGCCGCACTGCTCGCCGCGTTCCTCGGCGTACTGCCGCTCGTCGCTCAACAGAATCCGCCGCGCGGGTCGGGGCCCGATGCGGCGGCGCAGACCATCCTCCGCTCGTATCAACCGGTCACCGCCGAGCGGCTCCTCCATCCCGAGGATGCCAACTGGCTGATGGTCCGCCGCACCTACGACGGCTGGGGCTACAGCCCGCTCGATCAGATCACGACCGCCAACGTCGCACGCCTCACGCCGGTGTGGAGCATGCCGACGAACGTCGATCGGGTGCACGAGGCCGCGCCGATCGTGAACGGCGGCGTGATGTTCGTGTCGACTCCCGCCAACCAGGTGCTCGCGATCGAGGCCTCCACCGGCAAGCTGCTGTGGCGTTACGTGCGGCCGCGCCCGAAGGACGTGTTCGTGCTGCACGACACGAACCGCGGCGTGGCGCTCTTCGGCGACAAGGTCTACTACGCAGCCGCGGAGGCCGTGCTGGTCGCGCTCGATGCGAAGACGGGCAAGGAAGTGTGGACGGCCACCGTCGCCGACAACCAGTCGGCGTACTACATCACGCTGGCGCCGCTCGTCGCGCAGGGCAGGCTACTGGTGGGCGCGTCGGGCGGCGAGTTCGGGGTCCGCGGGTTCGTGGCCGCGTTCGACGCGCAGACCGGCAAGGAAGCGTGGCGCACTTACACGGTGCCGGCCCCCGGTGAGCCTGGCAGCGAGACGTGGCCCACCGGCGATCAGTGGAAGACTGGGGGCGCGCCCGTCTGGGTGACCGGCAACTACGATCCCGAGACCAACCTCGCCTTCTTTGGCACCGGCAACGGCGGCCCGTGGATGGGCGATCAGCGGCCAGGCGACAACCTCTACGTCGCGTCGACCGTGGCGTTCGACGTGGCCACCGGCCGCATCAAAGGGCACTTCCAGTACGACCCCAACGAATCGTGGGACTGGGACGAAGTGTCGCCGCCGATTCTCGTGGACTATCGGCGTGACGGCCGCACGGTGAAGGGGCTCATCAACGTGGCGCGCGACGGCTACCTGTGGTTCCTCGAGCGCACCAGCGGGCCGATCAATTTCGTCGAGGGCACGCCGTTCGTCACCAACAACGTCTACACACGGCTCGATCCCAAGACCGGTCGGCCCGAGGTCGATCCCGCGCACAAACCCGGCACCGGCAAGACGGTGCAGTTCTGTCCCAACCCGCACGGCGGCAAGAACTGGCCGCCCGTCGCCTTCAATCCCAAGACGCGGATGATTTACATCCCCGCCAACAACAATCTGTGCGGCACGCTCACCGGCGTGCCGGTGCGTTACGAGAAGAAGCGCTCCTTCTCGGGGTCGATGTCCGGCGATCCGTTTGCCGCCCCGGGTGCCAGGCACTTCGGCGGCGAGGTACAGGCGTGGAACGTAGACACCGGCCGAAAGGTGTGGACCCACGAATACGACAAGACGCCGAACTGGGGCTCGATGTTGACCACCGGCGGCGGCCTCGTCTTCACCGGCGGCACCAACGATCGGAAGATGCACGCCTTCGACGCGGCCACCGGGTCGCTGCTCTGGGAAGCGCAGGTCGGCTCGGGCATCGTCGCGCCGCCCACGACCTTCACCGTGAACGGGCGGCAGTATCTCGCCGTGCACGCCGGCTGGGGCGGCGACCCGCGCGGCATGCAGAACGCGATGAATCGCGTCTTCCCGGGGGAGTATCCACCCGTGCCCGAGGGCGGATCGATTACCGTATACGCACTCCCGTAGAGGCGAACCTGCAGGTTCGCCTGCATTTCGGCCTGGAGAAATCTATGTCTCGCACAAGCACTGTCGTCTTCGCGTTTGCATTCCTGGCTTCGTCGATCTCGGCGTTCGCTCAGCAGCCCGCCGCGGGTGCACCAGCGCCGGGCGGACGCGGCGGCGGCGCCAACCGCGGGCGTCCTCCGCTCTTCTTCAAGGAAGAGTGGAAGCAGACCGAGAAGGGCGGCGAGCATCCCGTCGACATCGCCACTGCGCTCAGCAACCCGAATCTCGAGCTGAAGCTCTATGGGCCGACGGCGAAGGAATTCCTCATGACCGGCGCCGCTGGCGACGAAAACAACCCGACCCACCTGTGGACTGGCATGTGCACGTCGCCGTGCGCGGCCACGCTTCGCGACAAGACCAACATGGTCGATCTGTCTGGGCTGGCGCGCATCAAGTGGAACACCAAGATGTCCGGCTTCCACCAGGTACGGCCGCTCATCAAGCTCGCCGACGGCACGTATCTCGTGGGCGACCACGCGGACGGAACCACGAGCGACTGGCTGTGGAGCGAGATCGCGATGGCGGACGTGAAGTGGCTGAAAGTCGACGTCGCGACCGGCGTCACCAAAGGCACCTTCGTCAACAATCCGGACCTCACCAAGGTGGACGAGGTGGGCTACATCGACCTGATGCCCGGCAGCGGCCACGGCCAGGGTGGCTGGTCGGACGTGGCGCAGATCGAGGTCTACGGCCGCCCCGTGAAGAGATAGCACGATGCCGCGCGCCCTCGGCTTTGCCGACGTGCGGCGCATCGCGAATGGCCTCGAGGGCGTCGAAGAGGCCACGGCGTACGGCGCGTTCTGAAGGTGAAGAAGAAGATGATCGCCTGCCAGGCGATCAACAAGGACGCCGAACCGAACACGCTGATGATCCGGATGCCCATCGAGGAGCGCGACGAGCTCATCGCCGAGCAGCCGGACATCTACTATCTCAAGCCGCACTACGCGCCGCATCCATGCCTCCTCGTGCGCCTCGGCAAGGTGCACCGGGACGCGCTGAAGGACCTGCTGATCGGCGCGTGGCGCCGCGCCTCGACTGAAAAACCCCGCCGATCCAAATCCCGCTGATCGGTGTCTTAGCCTCCGTGGGCGCCCGAGGGTTTGCGGGCACGCTGGGGCTTCATGCCTCGGTCGTGGCGATGCTCGTGCTGTCGACGATGCTCGCCGTGCGACGTCTGCCGCCGGTGTCGATCATGCCCGTCACGGTCGACGCCACGGTCGCGGCCGCGGCTCCGCCGCCGCCGGTGCTCGTCCGCGACGGGCCGGCGCTCGACACGGTGGATGCGCCATCCGCGCCGGCTGTCTTCTCCACCGCGGACGGCTTCAGGTTCGACACGTCACGGATCCGCGCGCACCGCGACATCCTGTTCCCGTTCCTGACGGGCGAACTGAGTTTCCTCGACGAGCTGCGGCAGAACGCCGAGACCGATCGGCGCCGCCTTCACAGTCCGTTGACAGGCAGGGGCCGGCGGAAAGGCGCGGCCACGCCGCTGTCGCTGCCGGCGGCGGCCCGCGCCGCGCTGATCGATCACGCCTGGGCCCGCCGCGACCGCTGGGCAAGCCTGAAGCCGATCGAGGAGCTGGCGGGACGCTACGACGCGGACGAGGGCGACCTTCCTGCCGTCGTGCGCGGCCACGTCGAGCGCAACCTGCTGCAGCCCTATGTCGAGTCCATTCCGTCTGACCCGCGATTCTGGGTGATGCTGGGGCTGGCCGCCGACCACGTGGATGTCGTGGAGTTCGTGGGCCGCTACGCGCGTCAGCACCCGTCGAGCCGAACCACGACCGAGCTGCTCTTCCTGCTCGACGAGCTCACGCAGGCCAGCGCGGACGCCTGGGCCGTGCTGATGGATACGAATGTCGATTCGCTCACCCTGACGCAGGCCGCCAGCGCCGGCAATCTCGCGCTGGCCCGGCAGCTCCAGCGCGGCTACACCCAATGGGCGCGCGACCATGCGGTGGATGCGCCGCGGGCGCTCGACGCTCGCTACGACGACGTGCGTCTGGCCCTGCTGACGACGATCATCGAAACGAGTCCTGCGGGTTACGGCCGCGCCGACGCGCGATTTCTGGCGGGACGCCTGTTGTGGAACCGCAACGACCTTGCAGGTGCCGTTCGGATGTGGCGCGACATGGGCACCGACGAGCGTCAGACGTACGCCGAGGCGCGCGCCGCCATCCAACGTGCGCTGCGCCCCGGCGGCGACGTGGACGTTCTCGGCGTCGTCGAGGCGCTCGGCGCCGAACGCAGCCGGTGGCTGCGCGAATCGTCCAGCCGCCTCGCGCGCTTCGGCTACACGCCGTCGACGTTCTGACGGCTCACATCTTGGACGCGTTCAGAGACCGTACGCCCCGCGAAGGCGCTCAAGCAGGCTGAGCCTTCGCCACTCGATCAGGCTTCCCCCCTTCGATGGCTCGGCCTGTTGCCGCACGAGCGCGCTTACTTGGCCCGTCGGCGCGACTCCCACGAGGTCAACGTATCGTCCTTCTGCGATGCGGAAGCCCGTGGCCAGTGCCGTCCAGCGTTCTCCCCCGTCGCTCGACGTGATCACGCCAGGCGCGCCAGCGGGGCGGACGCCTGCGCCCATGTGCGTCGGGGCAATCGCGACCGCGATGATGCTCGGCACACCTGATGTCGCCCTGACCGAGGAGAACGACTGCCAGGTCGTCCATGGCGGCGGAAGAGACAACGCTCGCCAGGTGAGTCCGCCATCGGTCGACCGAAACACTCCGCCGGGCAAGCCGTAGGCCTCGCCCGCGACACGATGATCGCGAGTGGCAACGTACAAAACGTCGGCGTCCTGGGATCCGATCGCGATATCGGGCGCATCACTGACATCGATGGACGCCGCCTGACCGGCAGTCCAGGTCGACCCATCCTTCGAACGCAACGGCACGACGCGCGAGCCGCTGTCCGACGTGAACATGACAAACGCAAGGCGACCGTGCGCGCCGAGACTGAACACACGCGGTCGTGTCTCGGCACCCGGGTTGCCGCTGACAGCAGTCCCCGATGCCGTTCGAGCGATTGCCAGGAGCTGCTCCTGCTCGCTCTGACTCGGCTTCTCCAACGCTCGTGGACCGGCGAGGTCCCGCCAGGGATCGAACTTGTCGAATAGCTGACGCCACTTGCGATTGAGCGCTTCCGACTGCTGCGTGAAGACGCCGAGCGGTCCAAACGGCGCGCATGCATCCGCGGCCGGAGCGATTCCCCCTTCGCTGCGGTTGAATCCCATGCAGCCAGCGATGCCGCCGCGACGATCGAGGCTGACCACTGATTCGTACGTGACACCGCCAGAGTCGTCGTCCAGCGACTTGAGGTGATAGCCGCCGGTGAGTGCCCAGACTTCCAAGCCGGATGGGTCGTTTGGACTCAGAATCGCTTCATCGGTGTCCAGCTCGCTGACGTCCGTCTTCGTCCAAGCCCAGCCGGGCGTCATGTAGAGAAACAGCCCGCACGCCATCGCGGCCGAAAGGGTCAGAAGAGCCGCAGTGCCCTCGAGAACGGCCGCGCGACGGATCTTGCTGAATGTCGAGCCGATCGCGGCCTGCGTTTCCGGCCGCACGATGCCCGCTTCGAGGTCATCTGGCGAAACTCTGATACCACCGTAGCGGCTCAGAGAAGCCAGCCGCGGCGGCGGCTCGTGGAGCAACGCGGCGCTCGCAAAGATCGCCGCCACTCGCGCCACACCAGCGCTGTTCAGATGAGCGTCGAGCTCGTCTGCCACCCAGCCGGAGGCCGCGGCGGCCGGCGTCAAGACCACGAGCACCATGCGGCTTCGACTTGACGCCCGCAGCAGCGTCGCCAACGGCGTCGCCGTGACGCCGGATGTCTTGTCGAAGAAAACGGTGTACCTCTTCTTCAGCGTCTCGTGAAGCGCTTTCGCGAATGCCTGATCGGTACTGGCGTACGAGATGAAGATGTCGTACCCGAAGAGCGTTCGCCTCAACTCCGCGAGCGCGTCGACGACCGCTCGCCACATCGTTGCCACGGTCGCTGCGCTACTGGGATGGCGCGTGCGGCGTGTTGAGCCACACCCGCGATGCCGCTTCGTCCTTGAGCGGCGTCACCTTGTCGGGATCGATGCGCACCATCAGGTACACGATGTGGTCGTCGATCTTGGTGAACAGGTGGCCCGTGCCGGCCGGAATCACCATGACGTCGCCTGGCTTGAGCTGATGCGACACGCCGTTGCGGATCGCGGCGCCGTTGTTGCCGGGGCCGTTGAAGAGGCGCACCGTTTCCTGCGTGGCGGGACGGCGCACCATGTTGGCGATGTCGGGGCCGGTCATGAGCGTCGCGGTGCCCTCGATGACGTGATAGACCTCACTGACGAGATCGTGCTCCGCCACCGAGTTGGGCGCCGGTGCGTCCAGTTTGCCCCGATACACCACGCCGACGCCCACGTGGGCCTTGCCGATCTCCACGTCGCGAATCTGCTGGTCGATGAGCCGCTCCTTCATCGCCTTGGCGACGTACTCCTTGATCTCACCCTCGGACAGATAGGTGCCAGGGCAGTTGGTGCACTGCGGCTTCGGTCCGCCGTCCTGAGCGGCGAGCGCCACCACGAGGCCCGCGACCCCGCACGCCACTCCACCGAGTGCCACGAGCCACGACGATTTCGATACGGCCATTCGAGTTCCTCCGAAATCGGCTTGCATGAGCCTTGAGCCCTGAGCCCTGAGCCGGCTCCGGTCCGCCGCGATTCTACGGCATCATTAAGCGGATGGACCTGTCGTTCGAACATCTGCCGTGGCTCGCGCCGCTCCTGCAGGCCGTGGCCACCGTCGCCGGCGCCTACGTATTCGGCCGGCTCCTCAACCAGTTCATCGCCCGCCACCTGGCGCACCTGGCCAGCGGGTCGCATGGCCCCTGGGACGACATCATCGTCAACGAGATCGTCGGCTACGTGCCGCTGTGGAGCGTGCTGCTCGGGCTTCGCGTGTCGCTCGCCTACTGGCCGATTCCCGAGCGATGGCTGCATCTGGCGGCGACGGCCATTTCGGTCGTCGGCTTCGGATCGGTCACGTTCGCGCTGGCCGGCGTGGCCACGCGCCTCGTGGGGACGTACGGGCCTCGCGCGGTGCCGGGTGTGCCGATCTCCGGGCTCACGCGCAACACCATCCGCCTCATCGTCGTCATCGGCGGCCTGCTCGTGGTGCTCAACGAGCTCGGCATCGAGATCCGGCCGATGCTCGCGGCTCTCGGCGTCGGCGGTCTGGCCGTCGCCCTGGCGTTACAGGAGCCGCTGTCCAACCTGTTCGCGGGGCTCACCGTGTCGCTGGCCGGCCAAGTGCGCATCGGCGACCACGTGCGGCTCGATTCGGGCGTCGAGGGCAAGATCGTCGACTTCAACTGGCGCTCGACCTGGCTCGAGATCGCCGGCGGCAGCGTGGCCGTCGTACCGAACTCGAAGCTGTCGCAGGCCATCGTCACCAACTTCAGCCTGCCGAATCCCGAGCTGGCGATTCCGATCGACTTCGCGATTCGCTTCGAAGAAGACCCGGGGCGCGCGGAGCGGACCGCTCTGGCAGTGGCAGAGGCGGTGATGCGCGATACGCCGGGCACCGCGAAGGAGTTCGAACCGACCGTGCGGTTCCACACGTTCACGGATCTCGGGCTGAAGGGCACCGTCACGCTGCGCGCCGCCACCTGGGCCGACCAGGGGCTCATCAAGCACCGCTTCGTGATGGCAATGCACGATCGGTTCAGGACGGACGGCATCGAGCTCGTCTCGACCGCGCCGCCCCGGCCTGCGAAGCCGTAGCGGCCCCTACTTCGGCTTCGATCCTCGCGAGACCTCCGTCTGCGTGGCCGACAGCATGTGCGTGCGCGTCTTGAAGCGCCACCCTTTCGGCGTCTTCACGTAGACGTCGTCGTAGCGCCCCTGCGCCTCCACCTTGCCCGGCTCGCCGTCGAGACCGATCGCGATCAGGTAGACCTTGCCAGTGGCGCCGCCCGGCGCCGGCTCGATGACGTGGTTCACGAGCATGTGCTTGATGCCCGCCCACGGGACGTCCTTGCAGTCGGGCTGACCGCCGCGCGCCGCGTCGGCCAGCTTCTCGCGCCCTTCGAAGCGGTTCGAGATCTTGCCGTTGCGCGAGGTGTAGAACGCGCCGTCGGGCGTGTAGAGGTCCGCGTAGTCGTAGCCGCGATTGGTGCACTCGTCGATGGCGTACGCGTACTTCGAGACGAGCTGCTGAATCGCGATGTAGTCCTGCGGTGTGAGCTCTGGCGCCCTCTGCGCGCTCGCGGGGCCCGAGATTACCCACGTCACCGCCGCAATGGTGAGCACGGCACCGACGCCGAACCAGCGTCGCGCGCTCATCGCCCCAGCTCCGCCATCAGTGCGTCGAGCTGCTGATACTGCAGGCAGCCGCCGGTCGGCGGGCTTGGCGGGCACCCCGTCGAGCGCCAGCCGTAGTCGTCCTCGAGCACCTTTGCCACTTCGGCCTTCGTTTTGCCGCCCTTGATCAGGCCGGTCAGGCGCGTCACCATCGCCGCCACCTTGCCGCGAAAGGCCACGAGGTCCGCCTTCGTCGCGAGCGCGCCGTGTCCGGGAATGATGGTGTCGAAATCGAGCGTCAGGATGCCGTCGACCGTCTTGGCCCACTCGGTGAGGCTGCCGCCCTGATTGTAGTCGGCGTAGATCGGCAGTGCGAGCGGCTTCGGCGGCGCGCCGCCGCGACCGGGGGCCGGCGGGAAGTTCAGGAAGAGATCGCCGGTGTGAATCGCCCGCAGTTCCGGAAACTGGATGACGGCATCGCCGCTGGTGTGCCCGCGTCCGAAATAGTGCGCCTGTACCACCTTCTCGCCCAGGTTCACGTCGAGCTCGTCGGTGAACGTAATGCGCGGCAGCCCGATCGGCGTGCCCGGCGTGTCTTCGAAGTACGGCCGCTTGATGTCCTTGAGATTCGCGCGCACGTTCTTGTGGGCGATCACTTCGGCCAGCGGCAGCATCTTGAAGTCGCCGCCGGCATGGTCGTCGTGCTGATGCGTGTTGACGACATATCTGAGCGGCCGGTCGGTCACGGACTTCACCTGCTCGAGAATCGCGTCGTGGTTGCGATCGAACATGTCGTCGATGAGCACGACGCCTTCGCTCGTCACATAGACCGCGACGTTTCCACCCTCGCCGCCGATCATGTACAGCCCTTCCCTGACCTTTTCGATCCGG
>Ga0105238_10007999_pt1 | contig 10578 bp, 14 predicted proteins | sample KBSC34metaG_FD_81526 | JGI IMG/M metagenome (GOLD analysis project Ga0105238, IMG submission 81526) | Corn rhizosphere microbial communities from Kellogg Biological Station, Michigan, USA - KBS C3-4 metaG | ecosystem: Host-associated > Plants > Roots > Rhizosphere > Soil | place: Michigan, USA...
CCGAAATCGCCGGAAAGCCGCCGCAGGCGGCGACGGTGGCGATGCCGAGCCCGCCGCGCAGATGTCCGACAAAGCCGTTGGCGGCGCGGAACAGCTCGCGGCTCATGCCGGAATTGGACACGAAGGTGCCCATCAGCAGGAACATCGGAATCACGCCGAAGGTATAGTCGGTCACCGTACGCATCGAAGTCTGGCCGACCAGCTTCAGCGCCGCGGTGCCGTTGACGAGGTAGGCGAAACCGCTGACGCCGACGAGCCCCATCGCCATGCCGACGGGCACGCGCAGCAGCATCAAGGCGAACAGCGAGACAAATCCAAGGACGGCGACGGCGTTGGTGCTCACGGCTACTCCGTCGCCTTGATCGTGGGATCGTGCATCTCCTCGGGATGGAAGATCAGCCGGTAGGTGCGGATCGCGATCAGCAGGACCGCCGAGATGTCGCCGATCCAGGCGACCGCGAAGAACGGCCAGGTCGGCATGTGCATGTCGAAGGTGAGCACATTGTCGTTGTAGGTGCCGCGCACCTTGTCGAACAGCGTCCAGGTCTGCACCGAGACCACGAACAGCAGCACCAGCGTCGCGAACACGTCGATCCAGCGCTGATAGCGCGGGCCGACATTGGCCCAGACCAGGTCGACCGTGATATGCGTGCCGCGATAGGAGGTCGCCGCGATGCCCCAGAAAATCAGGATACCGAGCAACATGCGGCCGATGTCGAAGGAATCGGGAATCGCGTAGTTCAGGGTGTTGCGCAGCAGGACCGAGAGGAAGATATCCAGCGCCACGAGACCGACAAAGCCGGCCGCGATCCATTCGATCGTGTCGATGAAGCGATCCATCGAAGCGCGCTTCATGTCCGGTCCCCGACGGCTGCGCTCAAAGACGGCGGCAGGGAATCCTGCCGCCGCGCTGGTATAGGCGAGTCAGTCCCTTACTGCGTCAAGGCGTTATACTTGGCGAGCGAAGCTTTCAGCTCCGCCAGCGCCGCATCCGGATCGACGCCGGTCTTCTTCACATTGTCGGCCCAGGTCTTGACCAGCGGCTCGGACGCCTTGCGCCACAGTCCAAGCTGCTCCGGCGTCAGCTTGTAGACCTCGTGGCCCTGTTCCGCCTTCACCTTGTCGACGCCGGCGTCCTCGAACTTGCCCCAGGGTTCGCCGACGCGGCCGGCGGCCTCGGTGTTGCAATTGTCGTCGATCGCCTTCTTCTGGCGGTCGGACATCTGGTTATAGGTGTCCTTGTTGATGACGAAAGCAAAGGTCGTGACATAGAGCGGCGCGTCCATGTGATACTTGGTCACCTTGTCGATGCCGAACAGCACCAGCGAGCCCCACGGGAAGGTGACGCCGTCGGCCACACCCCGCTCGATGATGTCGCGCACTTCAGGCGCCGAGGACTGCACATTGGTGCCACCGAGCAGCGTGACGAAGTTCGCCATGGTGGCGTGGGCTGGGCGGATCTTCATGCCCTTGATGTCGTCGGGCACCACGATCTTCTTGGTGCGCGAGTGGAACGACGACGGCGAATGGATGAAGGCGAGGCAGAACTTGACGTCCTTCATCTCCTTCTCGGCGTATTTGCGATACCAGGCGTCGAGCGCTTCCGAGCCGCCCTTGGCGTCCGACATCAGGAAGGGAAGCTCGCCTGCGCCGATGATCGGGAAACGGCCCGGCTGATAGCCGGGATTGACATAGGTAACGTCCGCAATGCCGTCACGCGCCATATCGTAATGATCGAACGCCTTGCCGAGCTGCTGCGCCGGAAAGACCTTGTAATGGAGCGTTCCGCCCGAGGCCTTCTCGACCGCCGCGCCCCAATCCTCCAGCGACTTCTGCAGCGGATGGGAGGCCGGCACCCAATGCGAAATCTTCAGCTCGAAGGTTTTTTCCTGCGCGAGCGCCGGGGTCACACTGGCGGCCAGCAGCAACGCCAAAAACGTCTTCCTCATCGGCATGATCTCCCTGATCTTTCCTTGTGGCTTTGGGCTTTGGTCGCCTGTTGCCGGTACTGTTATATGATACAATTATCATTGCAAGCCTGCGACCACGCGCGCGAGCTACGCGCCGCGCCAAACCTACACTAGCCGGGGGAATCGAGCATTGCGGACCAAAGTAGCAATCATTGGCGCAGGTCCGGCGGGATTGTTGCTTGGGCAACTTCTTCATGCCGCAGGCATCGACAACGTCATCCTCGAACGCCAGACGCCCGAATACGTGCTCGGCCGCATCCGTGCCGGCCTTTTGGAAGAAGGCACGGTGTCGCTGATGGACGAGGTCGGTGCGGGCAAGCGCGCGCATGCCGAAGGCCTCGTCCATGACGGCATCGAGCTCGCCTTCGCAGGCCACCGCCACCGCATCGACATGAAAGCGCTGACCGGCAAGACGGTGATGATCTACGGCCAGACCGAGGTGACACTCGATTTGATGAATGCGCGCAAGGCTGCCGGCCTGACCTCGGTCTACGAGGCCGCCGACGTCACGCCGTACGATTTCGACGGCGATAGTCCGCGCGTGACATACAGGAAGGACGGGGTCACGCACGAGATCGCCTGCGATTTCATCGCCGGCTGCGACGGCTTCCATGGCGTCAGCCGCGCCAGCGTCAAGCCGGGGGCGATCGAGATCTTCGAGCGGGAGTATCCGTTCGGCTGGCTCGGCATCCTCTCCGAAACGCCGCCGGTCTCGCATGAGCTGATCTATTCCAACCACGAGCGCGGATTTGCGCTCTGCACCATGCGCTCGACCAGGCGCAGCCGTTATTACGTGCAATGCCCGCTCGACGACCGCGTCGAGGACTGGTCGGACGCGCGGTTCTGGGACGAGCTGAAGCGAAGACTGGATCAAAAGGCGGCCGACAGCCTCGTCACCGGTCCGTCGATCGAGAAGAGCATCGCTCCCTTGCGCAGCTTCGTCGCCGAGCCGATGCGGTTCGGGCGGATGTTCCTCGCCGGAGACGCCGCGCATATCGTGCCGCCGACCGGCGCCAAAGGACTGAACCTTGCGGCGAGCGACGCGCACTATCTGGCGTGCGCTTTCCGCGAATATTACGACGAGAAATCGTCGGCCGGGATCGACAACTATTCGGCGACTTCACTGAAGCGGGTCTGGAAGGCGGTGCGCTTCTCCTGGTGGATGACCCAGATCCTGCACAAATTCCCCGACACCGGCACCATCGGCGCGCGCTTTCAGCTCGCCGAGCTCGACTATGTCGTCAATTCAAAGGCGGCGATGACGTCGCTGTCGGAGAATTACGTCGGGCTGCCGTTCTGATGACAAAAACCACGGACCTGCGTCGCGCGATCAAGAAGCGCTTTGTCCCTCTGCTGGAGGGCAAAGGCTTCCAGACTGACCCGCGGTATATGCCGCAGTTCTTGATTTTCCGTAGGTTTACCCCCGAGCGTATCCATGTCTGCGATATCCAGTGGGAGAAATATGGGCGGCCACGCTTCGTAGTGAACTTTGGAAGCTCCGCTCCGTTGGGCGTCGTCTGTCATGGTGCGGATATAGAGCCGAACGACGTTTGGGCAGCGACCACTGCGTGGCGGGGACGCCTCAAGCCTGGGCGATCTCCGTCTACGGGCAGTTGGTTTCGGCAAGACCCGCGCTTGCTCGAGCGTTTCTGGCGAGGTTCCGGCCTGAAGCCGCCAGAAGATGTCGTCAGTGAGCTGATTGAGCTCTTTTCAGAAATCGAGGATTATTGGGAAGCTGGCACGGTTGGAGCGCATATAAGAGTGCACGATATCCGTTGGTCGCACGACAGGATTGCCTAGCCACCATGTTTCAAACATCCGTGCAAATGCCGTTTAAAACTTTGTAGGCGGTGAAAATTGCGCGCATCTCGCGTTGAATGCTCGTGAGCCCACGACGCGCGAGAGCAGCATGACCGTGATCGACATTCCCGCCGGCTTCGAGCCGCATTTCCGAAAAGCGCCCTTCACCGATCCCTGGGAGCCGCTCTATTCGAAGAAGACCGACAAGGCCGTGAACATCGGATTGCGGCTGGCGAAAGCGCACACCAATTCGCGCGGGCTCATCCATGGCGGGCTGATCGCCTCGCTCGCCGACAATGCGATGGGCTACAGCTGCGCGCAGGTGATGGGCTGGACGACGTCGTTCGTGACGGTTTCGCTTGCGGTCGATTACGTCGGCTCGGCCAAAACGGGACAATGGCTCGCGGTCGAATGCGAGGTGATCAAGACCGGCAGCACGATCTGCTTTTCGCAAAGCCTGATCAAGGCCGACGATGCCGTGATCGCGCGCGCCAGTGCCACCTTCCGCGTGGTGCCGAAACCCGGCTAAGCGTGGACCGCCTTGCGTGTGCCGCGCTTGCGCAGGGCCTGATCGCCACCTTTTCTGCGCGCAGAGGTTGGCTCCGTTGGCAATGTGATCGGAAAGGTCTCGCGCATAAACGCGGCGAGCATTCCACAATAGTCGGTCGCGAAACGAGGCAAGGGACGCCTTTTGTCCCACGAGATCGTCAGGGGCTCCTGCAAAGCGCGGCGCCTGTGCGCGAGACCGACAATCCTCAATTTGTAGCGGTGGCATTGGAGCTGGGAAGGAACGATCGCGACACCCTGTCCCGCCTCGGCGAGCGCCAACAAAGTGTGCGGATTCCGGCTTTCGAACGCGATCGTCTGTTTCAGACCCGCCATGCGGCTGGCCGCATCGAAAGCACGGCGAAATCCGAAGCCGCTGTCCAGCAGCAGCAAAGGAAACTCGGCAAGGCCGGACAGTTCGATGGTGGGATTCGGACCAAATGGCGACGAGGGATGGCCGGCTGCGAGCAGTTGTACGGACCCAAGCGGAATGCTGCCGAAATGCTGTTCGTTCAGCTTGACCGCGTGCAGGAGATTCTGGCCCAGATGGATTTCCCCGCGTTCGAGCATCGCCAGTATTTCGCTGCCCGTACCTTCGCGGATCTTCACCTCGACGTTGGGATAGCGCGCCGCATACCGGGGAAGAAATTGCGACAGCACACTCTCGATGTGTTGCGGCGAGCCGGCCACCTTCAAAACTCCTGTATCTCCTTCGCGAAGCAGCTGAGCCTGTTCGCTCACGGCGCTGGCACTATTGAGAAGCCGGCGGCAGCCCGCAATCAATTGCTCGCCTTCGCCGGTCAGCAACAGGCGGCGTCCGACTCGATCGAACAGCCGCAGGCCGAGCTCTTGCTCGAGACCGATGATTTGCCGGGACAAGGCCGGCTGCGCCACGCGCAAACGCAGTGCGGCTTTTGAGACGGTCCCGAGTTCGGCCACGGTCAGGAACGTGAGGGCTTGTCTGAGGTTCATGCTCGCTTATACCATAAAGGCATAAGAAGTGAGAGAATATATGTATTTGACGCATTTGCATCCTCCATGGAGAGTGCCTGCTGCGCAAGCCGCAACATCCCGAAGGAGGACCACGTGAATGTTCGATGCAGGACCGGTCTCATCATGTTGACGTGCGTCGCCGCAGGCGCATTTGGCAGCCAGGTCCTCCACGGCCAGGCAAGGCCACCTGCCTATCTGATCGGTCAGATCGACGTCACCAATCCCGATGGCTACGCCAAAGAATATCTGCCGAAGGCGAGGGAGATCATCAAGGCGCACGGCGGGAAGCTGGTTGCGGCTGCAGGCGCGGCGGCGACCGGTTCGCAAGTGATTGCCGTCGACGGAATCCCGCCCAAACGCGTCATCATCTACATGTATCCGAACATCGAGGCGCTCCAGGCCTGGCGAAACGACCCAGCCTACGTGCAGGTGCGAGCTATCGGCGAAAAATACGCGACCTACCATACGTTTGCTGTCGAAGGTGCGCCCACCAACTGACCCTGATCGCGCTGGAAGCTGCAATTCGTCCGACGCTTTGTATGCGCCCTAGCCGAAATGCCAGTCGGTGGTCTCGACCACGAGATCGATAAAGGTGCGCACCTTGGCCGACAGTAGCCGCGAGGTCGGATAGACCATGTGGATCGGCGACGCCGGCAGTTCGAATTTCTCCAGCACGATTTTCAGCCGCGCGGCCTTGAGCGACGCCGCGGCCTGATAGGCCAGCACCCGCGTCAGCCCGCCGCCGGCCTCGGCATATTGGATCGCAGCATCGGAGCTGTTGGTCGACAGCCGCGGCGCGGAACCGACCCTGATCTCCTCGCCATTCTCGAGAAAGCGCCAGTCCGAAGAGCCGGCGGTCGATCCGAACTGGATGGTGTCGTGGGAGGCGATGTCGTCGGGCCGCCTCGGCTCGCCGCGCGCCTTCAGATAGGCGGGTGCGGCCACCACGATCCGCCGCATCTCGCCGACATGGCGGGCGACCAGCGAAGAATCGGCGAGATGACCGATCCGCACGGCGAGGTCGATACCATCCTCGACCAGGCTGACCATGCGGTCTTCCAGACGCAATTCACCCGACACCTCGGGATAGCGCTCCAGATAGGCCGACATCACCGGACTGACATGCAGCCGCCCGAAGCCGACCGGCGCCGAAACCACGAGCTGCCCGCTCGGCCGGGCGCTTTCGCCCTCGGCCGCGCTTTCGGCTTCCTCGATATCGGCCAGGACACGCCTGATACGTTCGAGATAGCGCGCGCCAACGTCGGTCAGCGCAACCTTCCGCGTGGTCCGCTGCAGCAAGCGCGCGCCCAGCCGCTGCTCGAGCCCCGCGACCAATCGCGTCACCGCCGGCGGGGACAGCTTGAGCTTGCGCGCCGCGGGCGCGAACCCCTGCAAGTCCGCCACCGTGACGAAAGCCTGCATGGCATCGATCCGGTCCATGGCATTGTTTCATAACCTGCAATTATCAACTGTCAATTCACATAATTGTTTCAGACGAAGATCGGGGCCATTTTGCTGGGTGAGCGAGAGACGTAAGGAAAAACTCCGATGTCGAACACGCACACCTATTCCAGCGATGTCGCCTTCACGCCTGCGGTGAAAGCCATCCAGGCCAGGAAGGGATCACGCGAAGCCTTTGCCCATGTCGAACAGAATGGCGGCTGGCGCACCGAGATCGACGACCGGCTTGCGGGCTTCCTCGCCAACACCAACAGCTTCTTCATGGCGACCGCGACCGCCGACGGGCAGCCCTACATCCAGCATCGCGGCGGGCCGAAGGGATTCATCAAGGTGCTCGACAAGACCACCATCGCGTTCGCCGATTACAGCGGCAACCGGCAATATCTGACGCAGGGCAATCTGTCCGAGAACAGCAAGGCCCACATCTTCATCATGGATTACGCCCACCGCCGCCGCGTGAAGATCTGGGGCGAGGCGCGCGTCATCGAGGACGATCCGGCGCTGTTGCAATCGCTGATGCCCAAAGGATATCGCGCGCGGCCCGAGCAGGTGATCCTGTTTCGGATTGCGGCGTGGGACACCAATTGCGCGCAACACATCCCGCAGAAGTTCGATGCGGCCGACGTGGCGCAGGCGATGAGCGAGGCTGCTGCGAAGATCGCGGCGCTGGAGGCCGAGGTCGCGCGGCTGAAGGCGGAGGCGGCTGCATCGTAGGGTGGGTTAGGGAAGCGTAACCCACCATGCTCTTTCTTCATGCGACGGCGGGTTACGCTACGCTAACCCGGCCTAGCAAGGCCCTGTCAGCTACGCCGCTTCGCGCAACCTGGCCCACGCGAAGTCAGGGTAATACTGTCGCATCATGCGATCGACATAGGCGGTGAGGTTTCCGAACTTCTCCACCTCGGTCCGCAGCTTCGAGCCAAAGAACGGCGTCAGGATGCCGGCCAGCGCGCCGAACGCAGTGGCGTCGACGCCGCATGGCTTCTCGCCCATCAGATACGCCTTGTCGCCAAGCTGCACCGACAGCGCGAAGATCGAACGGATCGCAAGATCGACGTCGTCGTCAGGCGCGTGGCGGCCGAGGCCGCTCAAGAGATAATTTTCGGCGACACGGAACTGTGCGTCCTCGCGCAGCTTCTCGCGGCGGTCTTCCGGCGCGCCATCGAAGAAATGCGCGGGCCCCTTGGCGAAATTCTCGCCGTCGACCCAGCGCGCGCCGACCAGTGCCCAATAGACATGGTGCTCGATCATGCGCTCGAACGCCCAGGCCTGCGCGCGGCTGCGCTGATCAAGGCCGGCGTCGAAGTCGAAGCCGTATTTGCGCTCGATATGCGCGCGGATGAAGGTGGAATCGGCGACCACCTCGCCCTCGTCATCGACGAACGGAAGCTGCCCCTTCGGCGACGCCGGCGGCATCGCCCGTTCCTTGCGATAAGCGAGGCCTGCCATCTTGAGCTGGACCTCGGTCTTGGTCACGAACGGGCTGATTTCCGGCAGGCCGAAGCCGGCGCCAAAGCCATAGAGGGTGATCATGCGGTAGCTCCCGATCCCAAACATGTCCGTGACGCTAGCGGCTAGCTGCTGCCACCATGCTGTCAGCAGCCTTCGCGGAATCGGCGAAACGCGCCCCCTGCAGGGCGCGCCGCATGGTATTGCGGGCCAGTGAGGCGAGTTGCCGGTGGATCATGGCCTCCAGCGCCACGAGCGCGGCAACCGCAAGCGCCGCTATCGCCCAGCGCAGGTCGTCAACAGATGAGAGCACCGAGACAAGCCGGTCGATTGCCCAGGCCTGGATCCGCAACAGCGGGGAAAAACCGGCGTGGACAGCGAATGCACGAGAGAACATCATGGGGAATCCCCTTCGATTGAGGTGTTGTCCCGTTATAGAAAGCCCCTGCTGACAACATGCTGTCAGCATCCTTAAGTCTCTGCCGCAGAAGAGAAATTCGATGAGACGCGCCGACCGTCTGTTCCAGATCATCCAGGTGCTTCGGCGCACCCGTAAGCCGCTGACGGCGGACGCGATTGCGGCCGAGCTCGAGACCTCGAAACGGACGATTTATCGCGATATCGCGACGCTCATCGGTCAACGGGTGCCCATCCGCGGCGAAGCCGGCATGGGCTATATCCTCGAAAAGGGCTTCGACCTGCCGCCCTTGATGCTGACACCTGAAGAGATCGAGGCGGCGGTGCTGGGCGCGCAATGGGTCGCCGGACACGCCGACGCCGCGCTGGCGCGCGCGGCCGATGACCTCATCGCCAAGATCGCCGACACCGTGCCCGAGCGCCTGCGGCCGTTCGTGCTGGAGCCCGCGAGCGGCGCACGCCCGGGATGGAATCGCGAGCCGGACCGGATCGACATGGTCAGGACGCGTTCGCACATCCACGAAGGCAAGAAGATCGCGCTGCATTATCGCGACGAGCAGGGCCGCGCCACCGAGCGCACGATCTGGCCGATCGCGGTCGGCTATCTCGAAGCGGTGCGGCTGCTCGCGGCCTGGTGTGAGCTGCGCAAGGATTTCCGCAGCTTCCGCACCGACCGCGTGATCAACGCCGATTATCTCGACGAGAAATATCCGGAGCGGCGCGACATCCTGCGGGCGCGCTGGCGACAGAGCCTGGTTTGGGAACGGCCAAAGGACACGTGATGGAAGCGAGCCGTCCCACCGTCGCGAGCGACAATCCTTGCCAGGCCTGCGGCGCCTGCTGCGCGACGTCGGCGAACTGGCCGCGCTTCTCGACCGAGGAAGATGCCGCGCTTGAGCTGATCCCGGCGGCGCTCGTCAACGCGCGCGGTTCGGGCATGCGCTGCGACGGCGACCGCTGCGCGGCGCTTCGGGGCAAGGTCGGCGAAGCGACCTCGTGCTCGATCTACGAGATGCGTCCCGAGGTTTGCCGAACCTGCATGCCCGGCGATGCCGAATGCACCATGGCGCGGAAGAAATGGGGATTGCCGGCGTTGGGATTCTTGCCCTCCCCTTGACGAGGAGGGTGCAGATCAGGCCGTCACGGTCTCGCCGATGTCCTCGTCGAGATCGTCATCGATCGGCGCGAAGGTGGAGAGGGGCTTGGTCGACAGCGTGATCGGCTTGCGGCCGCCATAGGAGGTCGCCGGCGCGGCGCGGCTTGCCGGCGCTTCGCGTGACAGCGCGTAAAGCGTGGAGCCGACGCGGCCGCCGAAATCGACCAGATCGCGCTCGCTGCAGCTTGAGGCGATCGACAGCGACAGCGCGTAGAGGTGGCTGCGGCGATAGCAGAACAGCGCCAGCATGGCGCGGACCTGCGGGGAAACGCTCTCGACCAGCATGGGCAGGCCGTGTTCGCTGGCGCGATACATCTCGCCGAGCAACTCGTCGCGGACCGGGCAGGAATCGCTGTCGTAGGCGTCGCGGTTTGAGATCATCGCAGGGCCCCCTTCCGCAACGAAGATGCCGTGCAATCTTCTAACGAAGGGTTAACCACCAGACCCGGTGGTTCTACGGAGGGCTTGATCGGCGCGAATCAGGGCCCGGCTACTGTTCCACGCCAGCGTCGGGTAAGAGCGTGCTCTCGCCACTCCCCGCGGATGAACACATGCCTTTCGCCTTCACCATCTCGGACTTGCGGCAACGGCCGGAATTCTTCGATTCCGTCGCCGACCGCATCTGGCAAACCTGGTGGATGCCGAACGGCCATCCGCTCGACTACGTCAGGGGCCGCCTTGCGGAGAACATGCAGGACAGCCCGATCCCGCTCGCGCTGGTGGCCTGTGACGGCACTGCCTTTCTCGGCACCGCTTCGGTGATCGCATCCGACCTCGATGAACGTC
>Ga0105238_10008000_pt1 | contig 10578 bp, 11 predicted proteins | sample KBSC34metaG_FD_81526 | JGI IMG/M metagenome (GOLD analysis project Ga0105238, IMG submission 81526) | Corn rhizosphere microbial communities from Kellogg Biological Station, Michigan, USA - KBS C3-4 metaG | ecosystem: Host-associated > Plants > Roots > Rhizosphere > Soil | place: Michigan, USA...
CCGCGCCGTTCACCCTGACTCGCGCCATCCTGGCGCTCGCCCTTCGGGCCGGCTCCGCCGTTCGCGCGCGCTCCGGCGCGCGCAGTCGATACCTCAGGGCGAACGGTTCTTATTCGGTCGCCAGAAATTCGACAACCGTTCGCGGCGAGGTATCGAACCGCCTGCCTCCCCGCAGGACTTGTTACTCCACCACAGGCAGCTCCACATGGCTCATGCTCTCGCCGCCGCGGAATATCCGCTGCGTCGCCTTGCGGTAGTCGCCCGGCTTGGCGAAGAAGATGTTGTCGACGAACGTCTGCGGATTGCGGTCGTATAGCGGAAACCAGCTCGACTGGATCTGCACCATGATGCGATGGCCGGGCAGGAACACGTGGTTCGCGTTGGGCAGTTCAAAAGTGTACTTCTGTACCTTGTCGGCCGGCACTGCGCTCGGGTGTTCCAGGCTTTCGCGATAGCGGCCGCGGAAGATGTCCATGGCCACGGCGAGTTCGTAGCCGCCCAGCTCCACCTGCGACGGCATCTGCGCGGGATACACGTCGATGAGCTTGACCACCCAGTCGCTGTCGCTGCCGCTGGTCGAGGCGAACAGGTTGACCATTGGCGCACCGCCGATCTTCAGCGGCGCTTGCAACGGTTCCGAAACGTAACTCAACACATCCTGGCGATCGTCGACGAAACGCTGGTCGGCCACCAGCCAGCGCTTCCACGCGTCGCCGTCCTCGAAGCGCACCGGGCGTGCCTGATACGGCACCGGCTTGGCCGGATCGGACACGTATTCATCGAATGCGGCCTCGCCCTTCGGCACTTCGAAGCCGGTGTGGAAGTTTGCATCGAGATACAACGTGCGCGGCTTCGACGCGCAGCCAGTCGCACAGGACAGCGGCCACCCCGGCAATTTGCGCCAGGCATTGCTGCCGGTTTCATAGGCAAACACGGCTGGTGTCTGTGCCGGCGGCGCGCCATCCTTCAGGTGCGCATCCAGGAACGGCTTCATGACGTCGCGGCGGAACTGCAGCGCCGTATCGCCATCGAGCTTGAGCGCACCCAGCACGCTGCCGTCGTAGTTGACCCCGCTGTGGCGCCAGGGCCCCAGCGCCAGATGCACGTTTTCGCCAGTAGTGTCCTTCGGCTTGAGCGCTGCATACGTATGCAGTGCGCCGTACATGTCCTCCTGATCCCACAAGCTGGCGACGATAAGTGTCGGAACGCTCGGCGTTTCTTTCGCCAGGATCACGTCCAGCGCCTGGCCCTGCCAGTAGCCGTCGTAGGCCGGATGTTCCGACAGCTTTTTCCAGAACCCGAGCTGGTCGAAACCGTGCGCGTGGGCGAAATCGCCGGTTGAGCCGGCGTGCAGGAAGGCGGTGTAGTCGTCGTAGTCGCCGCGCGCGACATGCTTGCCTTCGTCGCGCTCGGTGGTCTGTCCGTAGATGTAGTCGAGATTGGTCTGGCGGAAGGCGCCGTTGTGGAACCAGTCGTCGCCTTTCCAGCCGTCGACCATCGGGCTCATCGGCACGGCCGCCTTGAGCGCCGGATGCGGATGCACCAGCGCCATCAACACGGTGAAGCCCTCGTACGAGGAACCGATCATGCCGACCTTGCCATTGCTCTCGTGCACGTTCTTGACCAGCCAGTCGATGGTGTCGTACGCGTCCGTCGAATGATCGACCTTGCTGTCGTTGAGCGGGCCGCGCAGCGGCCGCGTCATCACGTACTCGCCTTGCGAACCGTACTTGCCGCGGACGTCCTGGAACACGCGGATGTAGCCGTCGCTGGAAAACACCTCGTCGCCCTGCGGCAGGGTGGCGTACAGATACGGACTGACGTTGCGCTCGGTGCGCTTGCTGGCGTTGTACGGCGTGCGCGTGAGAATGATCGGCGCGTGCTTCGCGTTCTTCGGCAGCATGATCGCGGTGTGCAGCTTGACGCCGTCGCGCATCGGGATCATCACCTCGCGGCGTTCATAGTCGAACGCCTGCACCGGCACGCTGAATTTCTTCGGGATGTCCGGCGCCAGCGGCGGCGTGGGCGGTGCGCCGAGCGCCGGCGCAAGCGACAGCGTGGACAATACGGAACCCACAAGCAGCGTGTGCAGGCGCATCGGCCATCTCCTTGAGGCGAAGTGCGCACACTAGCCACGATTCCGGCGCTTGCCTAGAGCCAGTGGTTCGCCGATAGAGGGCGCCAGAGGCCCGCCAAACGGGCTTGAGCGCGTGAAATCGGGGTGAATTTCACGCCTTCTCCACGACTGCATGGGGGAACTGCCAATTGGCGCACATGCGCGCTGCCGATTGCACGCACGAGTGCGGGCCGCGCTATCCCTAGCATGATCACCAACAGGGAAACCTTCTGGGAGCAGACCATGCAACGCAAAGAACACAAGAGTCCTTACGAAACGCATTGGACGCAACATGCCGAACGCTATCTCAAGCTTGTGCATGCCGCGCTCGCCAAGAATCCGGGCGACCTGCAGCTGCAGGAACTGCTGCAAGCGATGGAAGCGACGATCGCGCTGCGCAAGAGTCCGGTGCACTGAGTGATGAGCTTTGACTTGATCGGTATTGACGCGACGTGCACCGCGGAGCACGGATGATGCAGCCTTATCGCCGCAAGGAGCGCCCGATGAGGCTGCGCCGCATCGTCATTTCGATCGTGCTGTGGTTCTGCATCTCGATGGCGCTGTACGCATGCAGCGACGAGAGTATGCGCGACCTGCCCCCTTTGACCAGCACCGCGAAGATCGACCTGAAGCGCTACATGGGCGCCTGGTACGTGATCGCCAACATTCCTTATTTCGCCGAGCGCGGCAAGGTTGCCACGCGCGACGTTTACTCGCTCGATGCCGACGGCAACGTCGATACGGCGTATGTATATCGCAAGGCGTTCGACGGTCCGGAGAAAACCACCGGCTCGCTCGGCGTCGTGCAGGAAGGCAGCAATAACGCGTACTGGCGCGTGCGCTTCCTGTGGCTGATCCGCGCCGACTACCTGGTTGTCGAAGTGGCGCCGGACTATTCCTGGGCGCTGGTCGGACAGCCGAGCCGCAAGCTGGGCTGGCTGCTGGCGCGCGCGCCCGCCATGGATGAAACATTGTATACACTTCTGCTGGAGAAATTCCGCAGCTACGGCTACGACAGCACGCGCTTTGCACGCGTGGCGCAGTTCAAGGAGCAGTTCGGCCAACCGGGATTTCAGTAATCCTGCGACGCTTTTCGCGTCGCCAACGTCGCCTTGCATTACGGCACATGCGTTGACTTCGCATGGCCACTCACGCAATGGAGATCGTCATGGCGATGCGCAGTCGGTTGATCGTTTCCCATGTGTTGCTGGTGCTCGCCGGCAATGCCTTTGCCCATCCTGAAGCGCAAAGCGCCGACCGCGCACCCACGGCAACCGCTGCCGCGAGCGCAAACGATGCGGACGTCAGCCGCGATTCCCCTTCCTACGATTCGAACTATGCCGCATCGATGCGCCTGCAGGGCTACGCCGCCGATACGCCGGAAGCGGACGGACGTCCCGGCGAATACTACTTCCAGCAGGGCGCGTACGCCTTTGCCAAGCACGACTACCGCTTCGCCATCCAAATGTATGAAGTCGCCGCTTCGTGGGCCTACAAGCCCGCGGAATTCAACCTGGGCGTGATGTACGCGCGTGGCCAGGGCGTCGCCGCCGATCTGCCGCGAGCGATGGCCTGGATGGCGCTTGCCGCCGAACGCAATGAGCCGCGCTATGTCGATGCGCGCGAGGCCGTATACGCCACGCTGAGCACGGAGCAATTTGCGCAGGCCAACGCGATCTGGCGGGACTTGAAGAAGACATATGGCGACGAGATCGCGCTGCGCCGCGCGAAGGCGCGCTGGGCGGACGTGCGCGCGCACATCACCGGCTCGCGTGTCGGTTTTGTCGGCCACCTCGACGTCGGCGTGCCGACCGCCGGGCCCACGCGCGGCAAGATCGGCTTCGGCAACACCGGTACCGGCACGACCGGCTCGGCCGATCTGTTCCGCGGCAACGAGGTCGACGGCGCCACGGCCTATCGGCAGCTGCTCGAGAGCAACGATCCCTACGATCCGAAGTTCGAACGCCAGCCACTGGGAACGGCGACTGTCGAAGCACTGATTCCGGTCCAACCGCAGACGGCCAAACCGGCGGAAGAGGCGCCCAAGCAGCAGCACTGATCGAGTCCGCGCAAGCAAATTCTGCGGGACGAATTCCAGCAGGAAAGGGCCGATTCAGTTCGCACGCTTGCTAAAGTGCGAAAACTTTCGTATAACGTCGGCTGTCGACCATGCATGGGAGACAGCCATGCCGCAACAGGTGCCCCGCAATACCTCGCCTTCGCCTTTTCAGGCTGCGCCGCAGCGCGCCGACAGCGCAGACCACGGCACCTGCGTCCAGCCGCCGCTGGCAAATTCCCGGCATCACGATCTGTAGGCAGTCATGCGCGCAGCAATGCGCCGTGAACCGCAACCACGTGTCGAACGTCACAAGGGGGTTTCAATGACTCTGCATCGCTTGCACAAATCCGCTCTGCTGGCACTGGCGTGCTGCAGCTTAGCATTGCCGCAACACAACGCCGTTGCGGACGAAGGAATTTTCATCCAGTCGGTCCCGGCGCCAGCGAACGACTCGCAAAGAGCGCACGAGGCGGCGTCCTTCGACTCGGCCTATGCAGCGGAAGAACGCAGGAACGGTGGTGGCGGCGGCACGCCGGAATCGGATGCGCGCCCTGGCACCTACTACTTCATGGAAGGCGCCTACGCCTATCGCAAGAAGGACTATGACTTCGCGATCCAGATGTACCAGGTGTCCGCGTCATGGGCATACAAGCCGGCCGAGTACAACATCGCAGTGATGTACGCGCGCGGCCAGGGCGTGGCGGTGGATTTGCCGCGCGCGATGGCGTGGATGGCGCTGGCCGCCGAACGCGGCGAGCCGCGTTATGTCGATGCGCGCGAAGCGGTGTATGCGTCGCTGAGCAAGGAGCAATTCGAACAGGCCAACGTGATCTGGCGCGAACTGAAGAAAACCTATGGCGACGACGTCGCACTGCGCCGCGCCAAGGCGCGCTGGGCCGAGGTGCGCGCCAACATCACCGGCTCGCATGTCGGCAGCGTCGGCAACCTGACGGTTGGAATTCCGGGGCCGAATTCGGGAAATCCGGGAGCGCCGCGGATAGCAAACTCGCGGGGCACGGGCTCTCACCCCGGCTTGAATCCGCAGAACGTCAAGGATGGTGGCGCCAGCCCGACGGGCACCATGGCGGCCGACGTGCTCGACGGTCAAGGTATCGAAGGCTCGATTGCCTATCGGCAGCTGCTGCAAAGTCCCGATCCGTACGATCCGAAATTCCGAGCGCCGACGCTCGGCACGGCGATCGTAGGCAAACCGACGACCGTCAGCGGCGCCGATCCGGCGGCCGCAAAAACGTCCGACGATGCACGCGACAAGAATCCTGCCGATGCGGACAGACACAATCTGTAAGCACACGCGCCGCTTGGACCAGCATCGGAGACGGCGATGAATCTGCATCGACTGCAAGAAAAAGCCTTGCTGACGTTCGCCTGCTGCGGCTTCGCGCTTGCGCAATCCAGCCCCTGCGCAGACGAGGCAGTCAAGCTCGCATCGACGCCGGCACCGGCAAGCGCCGCGCAAGACGCGCAACAGGCCGCGTCGTTCGATTCGGCGTATGCCGCGGAACAACATCTGCGCAGCGCCGGCAGCAATACGCCGGAAGCCGATGCACGGCCCGGCACCTACTATTTCATGGAAGCGGCCTACGCGTTGAGCAAGCACGACCATAGGTTTGCGATCCAGATGTACCAGGTGTCCGCGTCGTGGGCGTACAAGCCAGCCGAGTACAACATCGGCGTGATGTATGCGCGCGGCGAAGGCGTGCCGGTGGATCTGCCGCGCGCGATGGCGTGGATGGCGCTGGCTGCCGAACGCGGCGAACCGCGCTATGTCGATGCGCGCGAAGCGGTGTATGCATCGCTGAGCAAGGAACAGTTCGAGCAGGCGAACGTGATCTGGCGCGAGTTGAAGAAAACCTACGGCGACGAAGTTGCGCTACGCCGCGCCAAGGCGCGTTGGGCCGAAGTGCGCGCCAGCATGACCGGATCGCGTGTCGGCTCGACCGGCAATCTGCAGGTCGGCATGCGCGAAACGGATTTGCGCGACGCAAGCGCGCCGCGCCTGGTCGACGCACTGCGCAGGTATCAGGGCAACCGCTCCGCCGGCTCGACCTCGGCTGAAATGCTCGGCGGCAATGGCGTGCCCGGCGCAATCGCCTACCGGCAGCTTCTGCAAAGCAACGATCCGTACGATCCGAAGTTCAACATCTCGATCGGCACCACCACGGTCGGCAAGCCGATGCCGGTGAAAGCTGGCAAAGGCGGGTCCTTCGAACAAGCGGCAGACAGCGACGGAAAGCCCGGCGCCGACAGGACCGGCTCGGACAAGATCGATGCGGACCGCCGCGATTCGGGTCGGCGCGACGCGCAGCAGCGCGATCAGGGCGAGCGCTATCTGTAGGCGCACCCAGGTATTTCCGGACACGGGAGAAAACGCATGAACATGAAGATCTTTTCGAGGTTCGCGTATGCGGCGCTGATGGCCTGCGCGATGGCGCTGCCCGGCGCAAATATCCATGCGCAGATGGATGGTGCGTTCATCCAGAAGGCGGCGCCGGAACGCGCCAAACCCATCGACAACAACGTAATCCCCGATTACGAGTCGGACTATGCCGCCGCATCGCGCCTGAGCAACAAGGTTGGCAGCACGCCGGAAGCCGACGGTCGCCCCGGTGAGTACTACTTCGTGCTCGGCGCCGATGCGTACCGCAAGCGCAACTATCCTTTTGCGATCCAGATGTATCAGGTTTCCGCGTCGTGGGCGTACAAGCCCGCCGAATACAATCTCGGCGTGATGTATGCGCGCGGCGACGGCGCGGCGGTGGATCTGCCGCGCGCATTGGCATGGATGGCGCTGGCTGCGGAGCGCGACGAAAAGCATTACGTCGACGCGCGCGAAGCGATCTATGCGGAAATGACCAAGGAGCAGTTCCAACAGGCCAATGTGATTTGGCGTGAACTGAAACCGATCTACGCGGATGAAGTCGCGCTGCGCAAGGCCAAGGCGCGCTGGGCGCAAGTGCGCGCGAGCGCCACGGGTTCGCACGTCGGCTTTGTCGGGCACCTCGACGTGGGCACGCCGAGTGGCGGCATGAATGACCCGAGCAACGCGCGCACCGGCAGTCCCGAAAAGGACGCGGAATATCAGCGAAAATACGGTGGCGCGAACCACACGTCATCGTCGCCCGCCGAGATTTTCCGCGGCGGCGAAGTCGTCGACGGCAGCATCGCCTACCGCCAGCTGCAGCAGAGCGACAATCCCTACGACCCGAAATTCCGCGACCCCAAACTCGGCACCGCAACCGTCGGCAAACCGGTCACGGTCAAGAAGGCCGAGCAGGACAAGGCAGCGACCGAACCGGCCAAGGGCTGAGGATTCGCAACCGGCAGTGCAACGATACACATGCCGGTTGATGCGCGCCAGTCAATACACGCTGCGCTGCTGCGTCGTCGCTTTCACGGCGAGCGCGAAGCGCGGCTCGGCCGCGGACGATGTCGTCAGCAAGCGCGCGACGTAGTCGCCCACCGCGGGTCCGTGCTTGAAGCCGTGCCCTGAGCCGCCGCCGGCTATCGTCACATTCTCGAACTGCGGATGCCGGTCGATGATGAAATCGCCGTTGGCGGTGTTTTCGTACTGGCATACGCGGCTTTCCGTCAGCACGGCGTCGCGCAGTTTCGGAAAGCGCTGCACCAGGTAAGCACGGGCTTCGGCGAGTCCTTCAGCGGTCGCCACGCGCGAACCGCTGTCCGGATCGAACGCCGGGCCGTGCCGGTCGATGCTGATCTTGAAGCCGCGGTTTTCCAGATCGGGCAAGCCGTACACCAGCGCCGGATGATGGAACCACGCCGGCATCGCCGGCGGCGCAAACGACACGTCGCCGGGCGGCGTTGCGAAAAAGTATACTTCCTGCCGGGTCGGGAAGATGCGCGGCGCCAGCAGTTCCGGAAACAGTTTCGGCAACCACGGACCGCAAGCAAACACATAGGCGCCGGCCGACAGCTTGCTGCCATCCTGCAGCGTCAGATTTTCCAACCGTGCGGCGGAGATCGGCGGCGCCACGGCGGCGATGCGATAGTCGAGGCCGCGCGTCACGCCATCGGTTACCAGCGACTGTACCGCGCGGCGCGCCATCAGCACGCCGCTGTCGGGTTCCCACAACGCCCATTCGATGCCGTCCGAGGATATTTGCGGAAATCTTTCCTCGAGCTCGCGCTTCGACAATTGCGCATGCCGCGCCTCGACACGTGCCAGCGTCTGCTGCGTGGTGCGCACATAGCCATCGCGCTGGCCGGAGAGCCAAAGCATGCCGGTGGTGTGGAAGATCGGCTGCGGAAGGCGTGCGCTCAAGCCCTGCCAGGCGCGCAACGACTGCATCGACCAGCGCGTGTACAACTCGTCCGCGCCGTATCCCATGCGGATGATGCGCGACTCGCCACCGGAACTGGCGCGACTGTGGGCCGCGCCGTAAGCATCGAGCAGCGCGACCGAGTGTCCGCCACGCAGCAGCTCGTGCGCGCACCATGCGCCGAAACAACCGGCGCCGATCACCGCGAAGTCGAAGGTCTTGTCACTCACGCGTGCCTCCCGTGCTACGCCCGCCGAGCATACCCGCAGCAACGCACGCACGTCATGCGCCGCAACGCGCTAGACTGCCGGCTGCGCGGCACGACGGACGATGCATGGATATCGAGAAGATCAAGGTTCGTATCACCGAAAGCGGCAAGCTCGTCGACGTGGTGGTGCTGACCAAGCACGCGCACCGCATCCAAGTGGTGCTCGGCGAAGGCGTGCACAGCGTCAAATGCGAGCTGTCGCCGACGCCGAACCGCACGGCATTTTCCGGCAAGGTGCTTGGGCGCGAGATCGTCTACGAGCGCAGCCCGGAGCAGGTGCAGGCGGATCTGGATCGGCTCGATCCGGCGTTGAAGAGGTCAAGGCCGCGCTGAGGCGACGATGGCGGGAGCGCACCGGAACCATCTGAGGTTTACTCGCAGGCCAACGCGACACAGTTCTGCCCACGGCACGCTTGCTCAATATCGCAACGGCGATATCGATGAGATCGCCGAACCACGGTCCCGGTCGCGTCCCACAGCAATCCTGCTCTAGACAAGGGTTTTTCACAAAAGCTTGATTTTGTCTTGACAACTATTGTTATTCGTTGAGACACTCTATGTAAGGAGAATTCATGGACGCGATCAACGAACCTACCTTACGCGAGCTTGCAAACGCCAAGTCTCTCAGTGGAGCTGTAGCTATCGGACAACGTGGCGGTTTTAGCATCTCTGTGAGCTATGGCATGACCGAGACGCAGCGCCTGCTCGCTACCGCAAGGGGTGAGACGAGAATGTTCTCCAATTTGAATACCCTCGCAAGATTTCTTTGCAAACTTGGGATTACACATTTTGAAGTCGACATGACCCACCATGTTGCTGCTCGCCTGCGTGCGGCCAGGCCTGATCGCGCCGAAGCAATGAAGAAAACGCGTACAAAGCTCAAGCAAGCGACCCTTGATCTCTCGGTGAGAACGCAATGACTGCTTCCGACGAACTTCTTCAGCGCGTTAATGGCAATCGCTTTGCCACGGTATTAGCTGATCCGCCGTGGCGATTCCAGAATCGCACTGGAAAAATCGCGCCGGAGCATGGCCGGCTCTCACGGTATGGCACGATGTCGCTCGACGAAATATGTGCTTTGCCCGTATCTACGGTTACGTCCGATACAGCGCACTTGTACCTCTGGGTACCCAACGCGCTACTGCCCGAAGGGTTGGACGTACTCCGAGCGTGGGGATTTCAGTACAAGAGCAATCTTGTTTGGCACAAGATAAGAAAGGATGGCGGTCCAGACGGACGCGGTGTTGGCTTCTACTTCCGCAACACAACTGAACTACTTCTATTTGGCACGCGCGGAAAGAACGCTCGGACGCTTGCGCCTGGGCGTCGCCAGGTCAATATCATTAGAACGCAAAAAAGAGAGCATTCGCGCAAGCCTGATGAGTTATACGAAATCGTCGAGTCCTGCAGTCAAGGACCATTTCTCGAACTTTTTGCTCGCGGATCGCGACCCGGCTGGACGACGTGGGGAAATCAGGCTGATGACTACACTCCAGACTGGGCGACCTACGCAAACCACTCCCAGACCGAACAAGCAAAACGAAAACGGGACTTGTTTGCTATCGAACAAACTTAATCGTCTTTTCCTGGTCGCAGATTCGATGATCGCCCCCCCGCGTCACTCATCGTTTAGCGGCGGCATCAGTGCCTTTGCGTTCTCAATCATTTTTTTGTGCGCTGGCTCGGCGTCGCCAAGCCAACCTTGGTGCGAGTTTCTCCAATTCTTCTTGAAATCATCTGCCTCTTTGAGTTCCTTTTTTACTCTGAACGCGAGCTCTATACCGTCAATTCGCTCGGGCTCAATGCCGATGAGCAGTAGTGGACACTCGCCGCC
>Ga0105238_10008001_pt1 | contig 10577 bp, 7 predicted proteins | sample KBSC34metaG_FD_81526 | JGI IMG/M metagenome (GOLD analysis project Ga0105238, IMG submission 81526) | Corn rhizosphere microbial communities from Kellogg Biological Station, Michigan, USA - KBS C3-4 metaG | ecosystem: Host-associated > Plants > Roots > Rhizosphere > Soil | place: Michigan, USA...
GAGCGAAGCGACTCCTCCGGACGACGCAGACGCCTCACCGCTGATCTCGCTGTCGCCGCTACGCCTCCGCCGGCCCCCATCGGCTGACTGATGCTGCCGATCTGTCACGGGCCACGAGCCTGACGATTCATCACATCTCGTCGTCGGGTTGAAGGCAGGTACGGTGTCTTCTTCTGCGCCTCGCCCCGCGGAGCGGGGAGTGGCCGACGGCCGAAGGCCGGCGGGAGAGGGGAGCAGCGCCGCAGTGGAGCGCGGACCCCTCTCCTTTGTCCTCTCCCCGCTTCGCGGGGCGAGGACAAACGGTTGGCTCAGGCGGGGAGGATTGCTCCAGTTGATCGCCCGAGGCTCGAGGCCCTAGGCAACGGGCCTTCCCGTCAGACGGGGTGGCCTTCGGGATCGACGACGACGGGGGTGGGGAGCCCCAGCTCGCGCATGGCCGGCTCGACGGTGGCGCGGTCGCCCACCACGATGACTCCCAGCTTCTCGGGGTCCAGGTAGCGGTTGGCGGCCTGGCGCAGATCCTCGGGCGTCGTCGCGGCGACCGCGGCGATGAAGCGGGTCGGCTCGTCACCGGGTAGCTCGTAGAGGCCGATGTCGGCGAACGTGCCCGCCACGCCCGAGGCGGTGGCCAGCGCTTCGGCGGTGCGATCGAACAGCGTGGCGCGCGCCTTCGTCATCTCGGCTTCCTCGATGTCGTCGGTCCGCATCCGTCCGATCTCGGTCAGCGCGTCGCCCACCGCGCCCCCGGTCATCTGCGTGAACACCGACGTGCGGACCGTGAACGAGGAGGGCCGCCGGAAGGCGCTGAAGCCCGAGCTGGCGCCGTAGGTGTAGCCCTTCTTCTCGCGCAGCGTGAAGTTGAGGCGGCTGGTGAAGGTCCCGCCCAGCACCACGTTCAGCATCGACACGGCCGGACGGTCCGGGGACCGGCGCGACGAGCCGGGGCCGACGATGCGCAGCACGCTCTGAGGCGCGCCCGGCCGATCGACGAGGACCAGGCGCGGCAGCGCCGGCAGCGCCGGGGTGGGCCGCGCCGCTGGTATCTCGGCCGCCTCCCAGGCGCCGAACGCCGTCTCCAGCTCGGCCCGCAAGGTGCCGGGGTCGAAGTCACCGGCCATGGTGATGACGGCGTTGTTGGGCCGCCAGTAGCGCGCGTGGAAGGCCCGGACGTCGTCCAGGCTGATGGCGCTCAGCGTGGATTCCAGGCCATCTACGGGACGGCCGTACTGGTGCGTCGGGCCGTACAACGTCAGGGCGGTGATCAGGTCGGCGACCGCCTCGGGCTGATCGCGTCGCTGCTGCAACGCCGTCAGCCGATCGTGGGACACCCGCTCCCAGTCGGTCGCCTCGAAGCGCGGGCGCAAGATGATGTCGGCGGCGATATCCAGCGCCGGACGGAAGTCCTCGCTCGGCACCTGCACGTTCAGCTGGGCGCCGTCGCGGCCCGCGCCCACCCACAGGTCGGCCCCCAGATGCTCCAGCGCCTCGGCGATCTCCATCGCCGAGCGACCACCCGCCCCCTCGTCCATCATCTCGGCGGTCAGCGACGCCAGGCCGGTCTGTCCCAGGGGATCCTGATCGGCGCCGGTGCGCAGCACCAGGTTCAGCGCCACGATGGGGGCCGCCTCGCGGCGAACGGCGATCACGCTCAGGCCGTTCGCCAGGGTGAACGTCAGCGGCTTCGGCATCACCAGCGCCGGGAACGGGCCCACGGCGGGTTGCTGGTGCATGTGCGGGGGCGAGACCGGCAGCGCCGCTCCGCCGGGCGTGGTCTCGCTCATGGGCTCCTCTTCGGCGGATGCTGGTCATGAGGTATGGCCGCATCGTCGATGTCGTCCTCGAGCTCGGCGCCCTCCTGATCGTCGACCTCGAGCTCCGGCGCCGTGGGATCGGGCACGATGCTCAAGGCCAGCTTGTTCCCTGACGCCATGGCCGCGAAGGCGTCGCGCACCGAGCGGGCGTCGGCGCGATGATAGCGCGCCAGGTCCTGCGCCATGCCGCCCGGATCGCCCAGCGCATACTCGTAGTGATTCAGCAGATCGGCGCGCGTCTGCAAGCTGTCCAGCCCCTTGTAGTAGTCGGCCAGGTGCGAGTTGCGCGCCCGCTCGAGCTCTTCCGCGGTCGGACCGTCTGAGGCCAGCCGCTCGACGATCTCCATGGCCGCCGCCTCGACCGACTCCAGCGACTGCCCCGGCTTCGCGGTCAGCCCCATCCCGAACAAGCTGCCCAGCGCCTGCGAGCTCTGATAAGCCCAGGCGTCCTGCGCCACGCGACTGTCGAAGACCAGCTCCTTGTACAGGCGGCTCGACTTGCCGCCGCCCAGGATCTGCGCGGCCAGATCCAGGTCGGCGTCACCTTGGGCGAACATCGCCGGTGAATGCCACTCGACGCGCAGGCGAGGAAGCTGGACGCGATCCTTCACCGTCTCGCGCCGCTCTGCGGGCAGGGGGACGGTGGTCGCCGTCACGCGGGGAGGCGCCGGACGCGCCGGGATCCAGCCGAAGTACTTCTCCACCAGCGCGCGGGTCGCGGCCGGCTCGAAGTCGCCCGCCACCACCAGCGACGCGTTCGCGGGGCGGTAGAAGCGGTCGAAGAATGCGCGCACGTCGCTGACCGTGGCCGCCTCCAGATCCTCGTGCGAACCGATCACCGGCCAGTGATACGGGTGGGGCAGGGCGTACATGATCTCGGGGATCATCAGCTCGGCGCTGCCGTAGGGGCGGTTCTCGTACGACTGCCGGCGCTCGTTCTGCACCACCTTCAGCTGGCGCTCCAGCTCGTCCTTGGTGATGACGACCGGCAGCGTGGCCAGGCGATCCGCCTCCAACCACAAGATCGTCTCCAGCAGGTTGTTGGGGCCCGTCTCGTAGTAATTCGTCCGGTCGTTGCTGGTCGAGCCGTTGTTGTGGCCGCCCCAGTTCTCCATGATCGAATCGAAGGAGGGGTAGGGCGCGTGCTCGGAGCCCATGAACATCAGGTGCTCGAACAGGTGGGCGAAGCCGGTGCGTCCCGGCTGCTCGTCCTTCGACCCCACGTGGTACCAGATGTCCACCGTCACTAGCGGGCTTTGCACGTCGCGGTGCAAAATCACCGTCAGCCCATTGTCGAGGGTGAACTTTTCAAACGGAATGTTCAGGCTGGGCATGGCGGGTCCGCGGACTGACGATGAGGTGAGATGAACGGTCGAAACGATCAGAGAGCGGAAACGGGAGAGGATACAATGCCGATGCCTCGCCGGGTCGAAATCTTCGCGAACGAATCAAAATTCCCCCATCCTCTTCCCCCTTCTCATCCGGCGACGAAGGCGCAACAGCGTTGACCGGTTCACAGCGAGACGTGCTTCATCCTGACGGGCCACATCCCGACGGGCGCAGCGCCGTTCGCTGCTTCCTCACCACGCTGATCATCCTCATGGGCGGTGTCAATGTCTGTTCGCGCTCCGCGCGCGCGGACGGTGCCTTTCCCGATGCGCAGGGGGTGCTGCTGCCTCGTGATCGCCCGGACGAGATCCTCCTGGCCACGAACTTCGGGCTGGTGTCCACGCAGGATGACGGGGTGACCTGGACGTACGCGTGCGAGAACGATCAGACGCTGAACGGTTTCCGCTACGTGATCGGGCCGCCGGCCAGCAGCGGTGATGGCGGGAGTGGCAACGCCAGTGGCATGTCCGGCGATCGACTGTTCGCCGTGTCGATGCCGCCGCCGGGCCTGCCGGTGAGCACCGACGATGGCTGCAGCTGGACGCTGGCCGGCGGGGCGCTGACGGATCCCGACAACCCCGCCCAGGTCTCCGACGTGTTCCCCGACCCGTCGAACGTGGCCCGCGTCTTCGCGCTGGCCGTGCCCCAGGATCCCGCCGACGCGCCTGGCTCCGTCTATCGCTCGATGGACGGCGGCCTGACCTACGCGGGGCCGCTCTACACGCCATCCGACGACGGCCAGCATCCCACCATGACCGGCGTCGAAGTGTCGGCGTCCTCGCCGGGCACGGTGTACGCCACCTGGTACGACCGGACGGGCGATCACCCCCATCTCGCGCGCTCGACGGACGGTGGCGATTCGTGGTCCGACGGTTCGATCGAGGACCAGCTGGGGCTGGTCAAGCCCTACCTGGCGGGCGTCGATCCCACCGATCCTCTGACGATCGTGCTGCGGGTGACCAGCGCCGACAACGTCGCCAACCCGTTCGAGGCGCTGGCCATCACGCACGATGGCGGGCAGACCTGGACCCAACCGCTGCAGCTTCCGGGCGGCACCCTGCAGGGCTACATTCGCCGGCAAGATGGCTCCCTGGCCGCCATCGGCATCATGCAGTCGACCGACGGCAACGTGCCGACCTCGTACTACTTCCACTCGACCGACGCCGGCAAGTCGTGGGCGATGGACGCGCTGCCCTATCACGCGAAGGGCCTGGCCGAGCGAGACGGCACGCTGTTCATGGCCACGGACAACTTCAAGGATCTGGTGGCGCTGGTCAGCTCGACCGACGGCAAGTCCTGGAAGTCCCGCCTGCGGTTCGATCAGATCTCGGCCGTGAAGTCGTGCGTGTACGCCGCGTGTCGGGCCTCCTGCGACAGGCTGGGAGGCATGACCGTCTTTCCGCCGCAGGTGTGCGATGCGAAAGAAACCCCTCCGCCCGCCGCCGGGAAGGGGAGCGGGTGTAGCTGCGCGGCGGTCCCCGCCGGGGGGCTCGCCCCTGCCGCCGGCCTCGCTTTCGCCCTGCTGCTGGCAGGTCGAAGGCGCCGCCGCCCCTGAGGCCGCCGCTGCGACGGGACGGCCTTCGGAGGCCGGAATCCGCCTAAAGAGAGGGGCGTCACCTGCCGAAGACTCAGGGATAGTGGGTACCTCTACCGCCACGGCCGCTGCCGGTACGACCGACGTTCTGTCGGCCGAGCTGCGGGCGCGCCTCGAGCGATGTTCGACCCTGCCCAGCATGCCCGCCGTCGCGGTTCGCGTCCTGAATCTCTGTCAGAGCGATGATCTGGACCTGAAGCAGATCGCCGACGCCATCTGCCAGGATCCCGCGCTGTCGGCCAAGGTCCTTCGCCTGGTCAACTCTCCGGCGTTCGGCCTGCGCCAGGAGGTGCGGACCGTGCCGCACGCGCTGGCCCTGCTGGGGCTGAACGCCGTGCGCACGCTGGCGCTCTCGTTCTCGCTGGTGCGCGACCTGCGCAAGGGCCAGCAGTCGGGGCTGCAGGCGTACTGGAAGCGCTCGATCATCTCCGCCGTCGCCGCCCGCGAGCTGGCCAACGCGCTGCGATTCCCGGCGCCTGACGAGGCTTTTCTGGCGGCGCTGCTGCAGGACATCGGCATCCTGGCGCTGGGCCGGGTGGCCGGCCGCGAGTATGAGGAGGTCGCCACGCGCGCCGGGGATGACCATGCGCTGCTGGCCCAGCTCGAGAGCGAGGCCTTCGGCGCCGATCACGCCGCCGTGGGCGGCTGGATGGTCGAGAGCTGGAATCTGCCTCGGCCGCTCTGTCACGCGGTCCGGCGCAGCCATCAGAGCCAGCCGGCACTGGACACCACGCTGCCCGAGGACGTGCGCGGGCTGGCCACCGTGGTGCGGGTCGCCGCGCTGGTGGCGGACATCTGGCTGCGCAGCGAGCCGGGCGAATGCGCCACGGTGGCGCGCGCCGCCGCGTTCGCGGAGCTGGGCTTCAATCCGCTCACGTTCGAGGCGGCGCTGACCAAGACGGCGGCGGCGGTCCCGACGGTCGGCGCCCTGTTCGACCTGCAGATCGGCACCGCCGAGGAGATCACCTCCATCCTCGAGCAGGCGACGGAGACGCTGGTGATGGTGTCCTTCCGGGCGTCCCGCCAGATCGACTCGGCGCGCGAGGCGATCGACAACTTGCAGGCGAAGACGCGGGTGCTCGAGGAGGCTTCCCAGCGGGACAAGCTGACCGGGCTCTACAACCGCGCCCGGCTGGATGCTTACCTGGCCGAGGAGTTCGCGACGGCGATGCGCTCGGGGAAGCCGCTGAGCCTCATCATGGCCGACGTCGATCACTTCAAGCGCGTCAACGACACGCTGGGACATCAAGCAGGCGATCAGGTCCTGGTGGCGGTGGCCCAGGCCCTGGGCGGGCGGCTGCGCCCGCGGGACCTGGCGGCCCGCTACGGCGGGGAGGAGTTCGTGCTGGTGCTGCCCGAGACCGACGCGACGGGGGTCAAGGTCGTGGCCGAGCGCATCCGGCAGAAGATCGAGGCGGCGCGCCCACCCGTCGAGGGGAGCACGCCGCTGTCGGTGACTGTCTCGTGCGGGTGCGCCACCTTGCCGCCGAACCGCTTCTCGACCAGCGCCGAGCTGCTGGCCGCCGCTGACCGCGCCCTTTACGCGGCCAAGCGCGGCGGTCGCAACCGCGTCGAGGTGGATGACGGCGCCGCCGTCGCATCCCCGGCCCCCGTGGCCGGCACCTGGCGAAGCGCCAGCTGAGCGCGGCGCCGCAGGCCACCTCCGTCCGGGGGTTCTTGGCGGGCTCGTTGACGGTTCCTTGGCTCGACACCCGCGGATCCGCGGTGTAGATTGCGCTCTTCTTTGTTCACGAATTGCATGCGCGAGGCTGGGCCCATAGCTCAGCGGTCAGAGCTGGCGGCTCATAACCGCCTGGTCCCTGGTTCGAATCCAGGTGGGCCCACGAACGAAAAGCCACCTGGAGCGTCGCGCCCGACAAGAGCAGCACACGGAGGACCCGAAGTTGCGCGATCAGCTTAAGCGACTGGAAGAGCTACAGCGGCACGATGCGAAGATTCAGGAGCTCGAGAACTCACTGAAGGCGATCCCCACCAAGCTGGCCGCCACGCAGGCCGATCTGGCCCGCGTCGAGTCGTTGCTGGAGAGCGAGCGCGCCCAGCTGGCCGAGACGGAGCGTTACTACTCCACCCAGAAGGGGCAGCTGGAGGACGAGGAGATCCAGGTCAGCGGCGCGAAGCACAAGCTGGCGCAGGCGAAGAACACCAAGGAGTACATGGCGGCGCAGCGCGAGACCGAGACGCGCCGCGACGGCGTGGCGAACCGCGAGGCGGAGATCGCCAAGCTGGTCGACGCCATCGACGCCAAGAAGAAGGTTCTCGAAGAGCGCGCCAACGGCGTGCAGACCATCCGCGAGTCCGTGCAGAAGGACATCGAGATGGCAGCGGCGCGCACGGCCGAGATTCAGGGCAAGATCGCCGAGCTGCGGGTCGACCGCGACAAGGTGGCCGCCGACGTGAAGCCCGACGTGCTGAAGCGCTACAGCGGCATCCGCATCCGTCGCGGCCTGGCCGTGGTGGGCGTGAAGAACGGCACCTGCCGCGGATGCAACATGAACATCCCCCCGCAGCTGTACATCGTCCTGCAGCGTGGCGTGACCATCGAGACCTGCCCGTCCTGTCACCGGATCATCTACTGGGAAGATCTGATGAAGGATCCGGTCGAGGGCACGCCCGACCATCCCGCCTCGTAGCGTTCGTTTTCGCGCCCGCAGCGTCGTGATCCGCGCGACGCGTGACAGGCCGCTTCCATCCGCCTTCCCTGGCCGCTGCTCCTTGGCTAAGTTGAAGGCCATGCGAGCGACGACATCGGGACTGATCTTGGCGGCGTGTTTCCTGGCGGCGTGCGGCGGGGGCGGCGGGAAGGGCGCCACCGGCACCCAAGGCGTGGTGGGGGGCGCCAGCGCCGGCCCCGGCGCCGGACAGGCCACCTATCATGAAGGCGCGCTGCCGGCGCCCAGCGGAGTGCTGACCGTCAGCGTCCCGACGTCGGCGATGGGGATCAACGGCGGTAGCTCGTCGTTCGAGATCACGGCGTCGGCCACCATCGTGACGATCTACGCATCGGTGCAGGGACAGACCGGCTACTGGTCGATCCCCGTCCCCCCGGACAGTCTGCTGGCGAACGTCCTGCTGACCTTCGCTCAGGAGTTGGGTGGCGGGACGGCGGCGACGGTGCCGCTGGTCATTCTGTTCGAGGTCGCCGACGCGCTCGGCGACATCAGCGCGCCGCAGGCGACGCCCACCACCATCACCGTGGTCGGCACCGGCGCCGTCGAGGTGTCGCTGAACTGGACCGTGTCGAACGATCTGGATCTGCACGTCATCGATCCGACGGGCTACGAGGTCTATTACGGCAATCAAACCGACGCGACCGGCACCATCGAGCTGCTGGACCTCGACTCGAACGCGGCCTGTTCCATCGACGGCGTCGACGCGGAGCACGTGGTGTGGCCGGTGGGCAAGGCGCCGCATGGCAAGTACACCGTGCGTGTCGACAACTACGACAATTGCCAGAACGTGGCGGCCAGCTACACGGTCACGTATCAGGTGGCGGGCCAGGCGCCCCAGACGTTCGTGGGCAGCTTCACCGCCGCCGATCCGGGCGACCAGGGCGACGAGGGGGCGGGCGTGCTCGTCACGACCTTCATGTACTGAAGTCCAGACCTCACGCCCTTTCCCGAACGCCACCGCGATTCACGCACCAGGCGCTGCCGTCCCGGCTATACTGCGCCCGCTTCTCGCTGGAGTTGGTGAGGTGGGTCGCGACGGGGCCGCAAGGCCGCGTCGAGGAAAGTCCGGGCTCCGCAGGGCAGGGTGCTGGCTAACGGCCAGTCGGGGTGACTCGAAGGAAAGTGCCACAGAAAACAGACCGCCCGAGGCTCACGCCAACGGCAAGGGTGAAAAGGTGCGGTAAGAGCGCACCGCCCCCTCGGTGACGAGGGGGGCATGGCAAACCCCACTCGGAGCAAGACCAGTCCGGGATTGCGGGGGAAACTCCGCCGGCGTGGCCCGCGCCGATCCGATCTCGAGTCGGTCGCTGGAGCCGTTCGGCAACGGACGGCCTAGAGGAATGACACCCCCCGCGCGGCAACGCGCGGAACAGAACCCGGCTTACGGCCAACTCCAGCGAGCGGCCTTTTTCAACGCGCCGGCGCGCTGCGCCGGCGCCTGAGGCGTCCGTTTCGCGTAAGCGGGCTTTCGCGTTAGACTTGTAGGGTGAACACAAGGTCGTGGCCGCGTCGAGGGCGTGGGCTGTCGGTCGCCGTTCTGGTCCTCGCCGGAGGCTGGCTCTTTTCTGGTGAAGGGTGCGATCCCGAGGCGCCTTACACGCGTCTGCCCGGCGGAAGCGGCGGCGAGTTCGGCACCGGCGGATCGGGCAGCGGTGGCACGGCAGGAGCGGGTTCGGGCGGCCATTTGCCCGGCACCGGAGGAACGGGCACCGGTGGGGTGGTCGGTCCAACCGGCGGCGCCGGAGGCGGAAAAGGCGACGCGTCAGGAGGAGCCGGAGGAGCCGCCGGTCATGCGGCGGGAAGCGGCGGCGCCGCGGGAATGATCGGCACCGGTGGCCAGGGAACGGGCGGTGTGGGGACCGGGGGCGCGGCGACCGGCGGCGGTGGAGCGGGCGGCAGGATGACCGGCAGCGGAGGTGTCGGCGGCAGCATCACGGGGACGGGCGGCGCGGCGACGGGTGGTGCGGGGGGCGGCAAAGGGGGCACGGCCGGAGGCGGCATGGGCGGCGGTGCGGTCACGCAGCGGATCATTAGCATCGACTTCGAGGGCGGGACCGTGTCGAACGGGACCATCACGCCGACGCCCATGGCCGCGACCGAGAAGGCCGGCGTCAAGGCGGCCACGCACTGGAACGGAGCCGCGGGCGCCGTGTCGTCGGCCGCCCTCACACCGCTGGTGCAAGGGGATGGCACCAGCCTGACCGGCAGCAGCGTCACCTGGAGCTCGCCTGGCGATCCGAACAACATGACCAACAACCCAGGGGTCTTCAGCGCCGGGCTGACTGACGCGGCCGGCGACGTCCGCATGATGAACGGCTACCTCGATCCGGCGAGCGGCTCGACGCCCGCGGCCACCGTCACCGTCAGCGGTCTCGGCGCGCTGACCGGCGGCTACGACGTCTACGTGTACTTCCTGGCGCAGCTGGCGAGCGGGAAGATGCGGACGCACAAGGTGACGATCGGCAGCACGACCGTCTCGGTGACGCAGGTGGGACCGACCGCCTTCACCGGCTACAGCGCGGCCACGAACGGCGGCACCACCGGCAATTACATCCTCTTCAAGAACGTGACGGGAGCGTCGTTCACCATGACCTCGACCGCGGTGAGCGCCTCGGATTCGGTCATGCGTGCCCCGGTGAACGGCATGCAGATCGTGTGGCCGTCGGGTTCCTGAGAAAAGGACCCTCGAAGGGGCCTTTAGATCCCCCGCGCGAGTGGTGACCGGCGTTCTCGGTCGCGTGCTAGCGTAGGCCGTCATGGCGATCGTTGCGTGCCCCGAGTGCAAGGGCCAGGTCTCGTCCTCGGCGGCGGCGTGCCCACACTGCGGGCACCCGATGGCGGCGGGGGCTGCTGCGCTGGCCGCCCCGGTGGTGCCGGCGCGGGGCCTGGGACCGGAGGAGACGCTGTGGGAAGGGTCGCCGTCGATCAAGAGCCAGACCCTGGCCATCACCTCGACCGTGCTGTTCGGGGCGGTGCTGACGACGGCGACGGCGCTGTCGTTCCGGCCAGCGCTGCGCTTCATCGCCGGGCTCTCCGACGGGCTGGCGAAGACTGTGGCCGACGGAGAATCAGGCCTGCGCCTGGCCGCCATCC
>Ga0105238_10008002_pt1 | contig 10577 bp, 7 predicted proteins | sample KBSC34metaG_FD_81526 | JGI IMG/M metagenome (GOLD analysis project Ga0105238, IMG submission 81526) | Corn rhizosphere microbial communities from Kellogg Biological Station, Michigan, USA - KBS C3-4 metaG | ecosystem: Host-associated > Plants > Roots > Rhizosphere > Soil | place: Michigan, USA...
AAGTAGTTCTGCAGCGCCGTGGAGATGCCCAGGCCCGTGCCGCCCAGGATGTTGGCGCCGACCAGCACCAGCAGGGACGGGTTGGCGAACACCGAGCCGATCTCACGGACCATCTGGCCCAGCGAGCCGCGGCGGGCTTCCGGGCGGTGCAGGTACGGGATCCGCCCGTGCGTGGCCAGCGTCGAGGCGATGGTGACGACGAAGATGACCACCGCCGCGCCCGCACCGAACTCGGCGTAGCGCTCGCGGTTCATCATCCCGAGCGGGTTGGCCGCGTCCTTGCGCAGGAAGACGTCCAGCAGCACGAACTGCGCCACCGCGATGGCGGCGATGGCGAAGAACCAGCGGTAGGCCAGGAGCGACGTGCGCTTGTCGTAGTCGGGCGCCAGTTCCGGGGCCAGCGCCGTGGAGGGGATCTCGTAGGCGGCGACCGAGACGCGTACGCCGATCAGCGCCAGCACCGCGAACACCAGCAGCGCCGTTCCGTCCAGCCCGCTGGGCGCGTGCCACAGGAGATAGAAGAAGCCCGCCGCCGGCAGGGCGGCGGCGTACATGAACGGGTGGCGGCGGCCCCAGCGGGACTGCAGGTTGTCCGACCAGTAGCCGACCAGCGGGTCGATCAGCACGTCGGCGGCCAGCGACACCATGATCGCAAAGCCCACCCAGACCGCCGACAGGCCTACCGCGCGGTTGAAGTAGAACTGCAGGATCGAGGCCGACAGGATGCCGGCGGCGATGCCGTAGGCGGTGGTCCCGGAGCCGTAAGCGACTTTCAGCGGCCAGCTGAGGGGGGGTGGCTCGGAGGGCCTGGCGTTCATGCCGACCTGGGCCTCAGCGAAACGCCGCTGCGCGCCATCTTGACCTCCCACCGCCGATCGGCGGCCTGCGGCGGACTAGGGCGTCCGCTCTCGTGTCGTTCGACGCTGAGCGATGCCGCCGGGGAAGGTCAACGGCTTTGATCTTACATCTTCGAAAGGTCGGTGCGGCGGACGGCCGCGCGGGGCGCGTTGCGCCAAAGAAATGGGGCGCGTCTCGCGACGCGCCCCAGGTGGTCCTCGAAAGCCTCTGAAGAGGCCCCGTCAGAAGCGGTACTGGAACTCCACGCCGTAGGTCCGCGGCGGCGTCAGCGGATAGCTGGTCGTGAACCCCTGTACGGCATTGAACGTACCCGGGATCGTGCTGGGCAGGCCCCGGCAGGGCGTGTTGCCCGCCGTGCAGGGCGCGAGGCCAAGCGCTGCGACCGTCGAGGCGGCATAGACGCCGGTCTGGCGGGTCGCCGTGGCGCCGCCGTCGTAGCCCAGCGTGTCCCCGATGTTCTTCACATAGCCGATGATCGTCAGGTGGCTGTTCTTGGCCTTCCAGGTGATCCGGGCGTCCCACTGGTCCCACGACGGCGCGGCGCCGAGGTCACGGGTGAACAGGTTGGAGTACTGCTTGTCGCGCCAGATGTAGCTGACCGACGGGCTGAGCGAGCCGCCCGCGACGTCCTGGAAGCTGTAGGTGACGTTGATCGCCAGCTTGTTCTTCGGCGACTGCGGCAGCTGGTTGCCCGAGAGGTTCTGCGGCCGCTGCACCAGGCCGGTGTTGACGTCGCACAGCGGGTTCGGATTCGGGTTCGAGGCCGTCACCGTGGTGCCGGTGCCGGTGCAGGTCTGCAGCGGGCCGGGCGTCAGCGGCTTCGCGCCCGAGGCGACGGCTTCGGGGTCGGTCGGGTCGATGATCCCCGACAGGTTCTCCACCGTGCCGTCGTTGAAGTCGTACGTCCCGTAGACCGTCAGGTTGTCGATCGGGATCCAGGTAGCCTCGATCTCGACGCCCTTGATCGTCGACTTCGGAATGTTCAGGTAGCGGCTCTGGCTCACGGCCAAGGCGCCGGTGTTGGACACGACGGTCAGCGGGGCCTGATAGCCTTTCAGGTTCTCGTAGAACGCGTCGATGTTGACCTGAATCCGGCTGCCGAAGTTCTTCTTCAGGCCGATCTCGTAGTCATCCACGTGCTCGGCGTCGGTGAACGGAAATTGGCCGAGCGAGGTGGCGATGCCCGAGTTGACCCCGCCCATCAGGTAGCCCTTGCTGTACGACACGTAGATGTTGGTGTCGCGATCCGGATCCCATTGCAGGCGCGCGGTGCCGGTCGTGGCCTCCCAGCTGTGGTCGTAGTTGCGGGTGGCGTATCCGTCGGGCCCGAAGGTGACGCCGCCGGGCTGGCCGTTGTCGACGACGCCCAGAGGAATGCCGCCGCGGAACGCCAGGGCCGAGGTGATGTCGACGACCGGCGTCAGCGTGCCGAGGATTTCCGGCGTCGTGCCGCAGGGCGTCGTGGCGAAGCACAGGACGCGCACGGTCTCGACGCCGCTTAGGCTGTCGTGGTTCCAGCGCAGCCCCAGGGTGGCGGTGAACTGGTCCAGGAACTTGTAGCTGACCTGGCCATAGACGGCGTACGACTCCTGCTCGAACTGCGGACGGTCGTCATAGAGCCGCCGCTTGAAGGCCGGCGGTCCGCCGCCGAACGTCGGCGAATCCAGCTGCGCCTGGTCGTGCATGGTCGTGAAGACCGGCTGCTTGTAGCCTTCCTTGTAGTAGTAGAGGCCGCCGATCCACTGGAACGGAGCGTCGCCGGTCGAGGCCAGGCTGAGCTCGGTCGAGATGTTGTGGTAGTCCTCCTGGTAGGTCGAGGAATAGCGCGGGTTGATGGTCAGCGGCCCGCAGATGTTGAACGCCACGAACGTGGGGTTGCACGTCGAATTCGATGTCCGGAAGGCGGCCGGCCCCAGCGGGATCGTCAGCGCCTCCACCGCCCCGCCGTCGAGGTCGGAAATCAGCGTGTAGTGGTAGTTCAGGCCGCCCGCGATGAGCTTCAGGTCCGCCTTGTCGAAGTGATACGTCCAGTGCGAGGCGAAGGCGTACGTCTCGTCCAGCGAAACGGTCTGCGCCGTGTCGGACGCGAACTTGCGCGGATCGGCGTTGGCCGGGTTCGTGCAGCCCAGCGGCGACAGGTTCACGACGTTCGTCACCACGCCGCCCGGGGCGCAGGCGAAGCCGGGGCTGACGAACTGGCCTCCGAACTCCCCGACGTTGAAGGCGCCGGGCCCGTAGCCGGCGCGCGCGCCCGGCCCGCCGGAACCGTTGTTCCAGCCCGACACGAACACCTTCGTCCACATGTCCAGGCGCTCGCCGAACTTCGCCTGGATCTGGCCTTCGAGGTAGTAGGTGTCGACGACGTTGCCTTCCGAGGGCATGCCCGGCACGACGTTCTTGAAGTAGCCGTCGCGCTGCTTGTCCCAGTTGCCGGCGAGCCGGAACTCCAGGCCGTTGGCGATCGGCCCTGAAATGGCCGCCTCGACCGTGGTGTGCCCGTAGTTGCCGACGTTGAAGCGCATCTCGGCGTACGGATCTTCCGTCGGGCGCTTGGAGATGACGTTGATCGCGCCGCCCATCGAGTTGCGGCCGTAGAGCGTGCCCTGCGGGCCCCGCAGCACTTCCACGCGGTCGGTGAAGATGGGCGTCTTGCCCGCCGTGACCGTGGAGGTCGTGTAGATGCCGTCGTCATAGACGGCCACCGGCACCGGGATCGGGTGGGCGTTGGACAGGCGGCCCACGCCGCGCACGGTCGCCCGGTCGACGGCGCTGCTGTAGTTCAGGCCCGGCGTGAAGTTGGTCATGTCCTGGATCGTGTTGATCCCGATCAGGTCACGCTTCTCGGAGGTGAAGGCCGAGATCGCGATCGGCACGTCCTGCAGGTTCTGGGCCCGCTTTTCGGCGGTGACCACCAGCTCCTCGATGGTGTTGGTCGAGGCCGCAGCGGCCGCGGCCGTCGTGGCCTGCTTGGACTGCGCGTGCGCAGAAGTGGCGAGAGTCGCGGCCAGAAGCAGCGCACCCGACGCCAGAAGCCGAGCCTTGGTTTGCAATGTCATCCTCCCCAGCTGGGCCGGTTTTTTGGCCCTTGATTGGTCCCTGAATCCTTCGATGCCGGCCGCGCCACGCACGCACCGACACGAGCCGGCCGCGATCCGCGCGGAGGCGCCTGTTCAGGGTTTCGGATGTCCAATGCCCCCGCCGGCGCCCAGCACGCGTCAGCGCAAAACCGCTCGAGCCGCCAGCCCTAGCGGCTCATAGCCCCCATTGACGTTCCTCCTGCGGCTGGTTCGCCGCGTAAGATCGTCGAGCTGGGACGGCCTTACGAAAAGGCGTCCTGCCCGTTCCCCTTGGGTCAAGGTGTGTGACAGGCCGTCACCCGTCAATGGTTTTCGAACATTCGGTCAAAAAACCCGTTCGCCGTCAGGACGTTCGTAACGCGGGTCTCTGACCGGGCATACAAAAAGGGCGCGCCTTTCGGCGCGCCCTGTGACACCCCGTAACCGGAGGGATCAGAAGCGGTACTGCACCTCCACGCCGTAGGTGCGCGGCGGGGTCAGCGGGTAGGTGACGTCGAAGCCCGGCAGGACCCGGTTGATCTGCGGCGAAGCGACGCTGGGGCCGATGTTGGTGCCGGCCAGCCGCGCGCCGGTGGCGCCGCCGTCGTAGCCCAGCGTGTCGAACAGGTTCTTCACGAAGGCGATGACCGTGTACTTGTTGTCCTTGCCCTTCCAGGTCAGGCGCGCGTCGACCTGAGCCCACGAGGGGGATTCGGTGTACGAGCGCGTGAAGATCGAGCCGTACTGCTTGTCGCGCCAGATGTAGCTGATCGACGGGCTCAGCGACCCGGCGTCCAGCTCCCAGGTGTAGAGCAGGTTCAGCGCCACCTTGTTCTTGGTGGACTGCGGCAGCTGGTTGCCGCTCAGGTCCTGGCCGCGCTGTACGAAGCCCGAGAACACGTCGCAGAGCGCGTTGCCGCCCGGCTTCGTCGGATCGCTGCTGGTGCAGGCCGTCAGCGCGCCGATCGGCTTGGCGCCGGCCTGCTGGGCGGTCGGGTCCGCGGGATCGACGACGCCCTTGAGGTCGGTGATGTGGGCGTCGTTGTAGGCGTAGGTCAGGGTCAGCGCGAGGTGGTCGATCGGCGACCAGGTGGTCTCCAGCTCGACGCCGTAGCTCACCGCCTTCGGCACGTTCAGGAACACGCCCTGGCTCTGGGCGATGCCGCCCGAGGTGTCGACGATGGTCAGCGGCGCCTGGAAGTCCTGGTAGTCCAGGTAGTAGACCGCGACGTTGGCCTGGAAGGTGCGGCCGATGTTCTTCTTCAGGCCGATTTCATAGGAGTTGGCGTGCTCGGCCCCGGTGTAGGGGAAGGCGCCCAGCGTCGTGGAGATGCCGACGTTGAAGCCGCCCGCCTTGTAGCCGCGGCTGTAGCGCGCGTAGGCCATGGTGTCGTGGCTCGGCTCCCACTGCACGCCGGCGGTGCCCGTCCAGGCGTCCCAGTCGGCGTCGTAGTTGCGGTGGGCGAAGCCGTCCGGCGTGAAGGTCACGCCGCTGCCGTTCACGCCGCCCGCGACCACGCCGCGGGGCAGGTTCTTGAGGTTCACGACCGCGGCGGTCACGTCGACCGGCGGGGTGAAGCTGCCGAGGCCCTCGGGCGTGACGATCGTCGAGCCCGGCGCGTTGAGGCACGAGGTCACTGCGAAGCAGACCACGCGCACGGCCTCGTCGCCGTACTTGCGGTCGTGGCTGTAGCGCAGGCCGGCCGTCAGCTTCCAGTCCTCGGCGAACTTCCAGTCGATCTGGCCGAACGCGGCGTAGGACTCGTCATGCAGCTGCGGACGGTCGTCGTAGGGCCGCTGCAGGCTGTCGGCCGCCACTGGGCCGGTCACCGTCGGCACGGCCGCCACGATGCCGGGGCTGGCCAGCTGCGTCTGGTCGAACAGGGTCGTGAAGACCGGCTGCTTGTAGCCTTCCTTGTAGTAGTAGGCGCCGACCAGCCACTGGAGCGCGCCGTTGCCGGTGGAGGCCAGGTTCAGCTCGTGGCTGAACCAGTGCTTGTCCTCCTGGTAGGTCGAGGCGTAGCGCGGCCGCACGCCCACGCCCGTGCAGCCCGGGACCACCGAGCAGGGCGTGACCGCCGCGCCGACCGCCGGGCCCGCCGCGCCGAAGAACGGCGCCACCGGCAGGGTGAAGCCCTGGATGGCGCTGCCGTCCTGGTCGGCGATCAGCGTGTAGTGGTAGTTGGTGCCGCCGGCGATGTACTTCAGGTCGGCGTTGTCGAAGTGGTAGGTCCACTGGGTGGCGAAGACGTAGGTCTCGTCCAGGGACACCGAGTTCGCCGTGTCGGCCGCGAACGCCCGCGGGTCGGTGTTGGCCGGGTTGGCGCAGCCCTGCGGCGACAGGTTCGTCACCCCCGTCGGCACGCCCGAGCAGGCGTAGAACGGGTTCACGAAGATCGCGCTCGGCAGGAACTCGTTCGTGTTGACCGGGCCCTTGGTGTAGGTCGCCCGCGCGCCGGGGCCGCCGCCGCCGTTGTTCCAGCCCGAGATGGCGAGCTTCGCCCAGCCTTCCAGGTGCTCGCCGAACTTCGCCTGCAGCTGGCCTTCGATGTAGTAGGTGTCGACCACGCCGCCTTCCGACGGCATGCCCGGCACCACGTTGTGGTAGTAGCCGTCGCGCTGCTTGTCCCAGTTGCCGCCCAGGCGGAACTGCAGGCCGTCGGTTATCGGGCCGGAGATCGCGGCCTCGACGGTCGTATGGCCGAAGTTGCCGACGCTGGCGCGCACCTCGGCGTACGGATCCTCGGTCGGGCGCTTGGAGATCACGTTGATCGCGCCGCCGATCGAGTTGCGGCCATAGAGCGTGCCCTGCGGGCCGCGCAGCACTTCCACCCGGTCGACGAAGAGCGGCGTCTTGCCCGCCTCGACGGTGGAGGAGGTGTAGACGCCGTCGGAATAGGTGGCCACGCCGGGGTCGGCGGCCTGCACGTTGGTCAGGCGGCCCACGCCGCGCAGGCTGATGCGGTCGAGCTGGCTCGAGTATTCCAGGCCCGGGGTGAAGTTGGTCATGTCCTGGATGGTGTTGATGCCCACCAGGTCGCGGTGCTCGGAGGTGAACGCCGAGATCGCGATCGGCACGTCCTGCAGGCTCTGCGAGCGCTTTTCGGCGGTCACCACCAGTTCTTCGATGGTGGCGCCGCTCTCGGCGGCGGGGGCGGCGGCCGCGGCCGTGGCCTTGGTCTGGGCGTGGGCGACGGAGCCCAGCGCGGCGACGAACATGACGGCGCTGGACGCCAACAGGCGAACCTTGGAATTCAACTTATGACCTCCCGGAGGGGCGGTGGGAGCGCCCCGGTTTTGACCGGCCGGTAATACGGGCCGAAGGAGGAGGCTGTTACGGAGGCGCTAGCGCCTGCGCCATACGCATTCATCGAATCGAACGCACGGTTCGGCCTTGGTGTCGCCACAAGGCAACACCTTTGACGCGAACGTCGGTTTTCTCGCCGCGATTTCGCCTTAGTCGACGGTGAGCACGATCTTGCCGACGTGGGCGCCGCTTTCGAGATGGGCGTGGGCCTTGGCGGCGTCGGCCAGCGGGAAGGTCGCGTCGACCTGCGGCCTGACCTTGCCGGCGGCGATCCACGGCCAGACGACGCGCTCGACCTCGTGGGCCAGGCGGGCCTTCTCGTCGGCGTCGCGGGGCCGCAGCGTCGAGCCGGTGACCACCGCGCGCTTCTGCATCAGGCGGAAGATCTGCAAGGCGATTTCGCCGCCGCCCAGGCCGGCGATGAACACGATCCGCCCGCCGGTCTTGAGCGCGTCCAGCTCCTTGGCGAAATAGTCGCCGCCGACCATGTCCAGGGCCACGTCGACGCCGCCCTCGCGCTTGGCGACCTCGGCGAAATCCTCGGCGGTCGTGTCCACCGAAACGTCGGCGCCGAGGGCCCGGGCGGTCGCCGCCTTGTCCGCCCCGCGGGCGGTGGCGATCACCTTCGCGCCGGCCGCCTTGGCCATCTGGATGGCGGTCACGCCGATGCCGGAGGTGGCCCCGTGCACCAGGAGGGTCTCTCCGGCCTTGAGAGAACCGTGTTCGAAAACGTTCGCCCATACCGTAAACACGGTTTCCGGCAGTCCGGCCGCCTGGACGGCGCTGAGGCCGGCCGGGATGGGCAAGGCGTGGCGGGCGTCGCAGACCGCGTACTGCGCATACCCGCCGCCGCCCAGCAGCGCGCAGACCGCGTCGCCCGGCTTCCAACGGCCCGCGCCCACGTCCACGACCCCGGCGACCTCGAGGCCCATCGTGTCCGGCGCCCCCGGCGGCGGGGGATAGCCGCCCAGCCGCTGCAGGATGTCCGGCCGGTTGATCCCGGCGGCCGCCACCTTGATGCGGATCTGCCCCTGACCCGGCTCGGGCCGCGGAATCTGCACGGCTTTCAGCGCTTCGGCGGGGCCCTTGCCGCCCTCCACCGCGATGGCGGTCATGGTTTCGCTCATAGGGTGCGTCTCCTTGCGGCAAGTGGCGAACTTGCGCTTCGTGGCCCGGCGCGGTTGGATAGCGCCCCATCGGGGAACCGGAAAGGGAGGCCCCACATGGAAGAACCAGCTGAAGTCCGCGTGTTGCGCGGCCAGCGGCTCCAGGAGGCGGTGCGCGAAGACCTGGAGCTCTACGGCGTCCTCGAACTGGAGGAGCGGATCGAGGTGCTGCAAGGCGAGATCGCCAGGGTGCAGGCGCAGCTCGACCGCAAGCGGGCCGGCCGGGCGGCCGCCGACGCCCTCTTCGGCGCGCGGCCCAGCTAGGCGAGACGGGCGAGGCGGTGCAAAATGGTCCAGAACGGATGGCATGCGGGTTGCACGGCGAGGTCGCAACGACCGGCCGTGTGGCGCAGTAGAGAGTCGAACCCGTGAACGAGCTTAACGCCACCGCCAGAGCCTGGCGCGCCGAGGTGATCTCGGACTTCGCCAAGTCCGAACTGTTCCAGCGCACCTTCCAGGAAGGCATGGACCTCGTGGAGGAGACCGCCAGCTACCTCGACGGGGCCGGCCGCCAGGCTTCCAAGCTGCTGTCGCGCAGCGCCGCCCTGGCCTACGCCGCCGAGAGCATGCGGCTGACGACCCGGCTGATGCAGGTGGCCTCGTGGCTCCTGGTGCAGCGGGCGGTGCGGGAAGGCGACATGCCGGCCGACGCGGCCTGCGAGGACCGCTACCGCCTAGGCGGCGAGGAGGTAAGCCGCGGCGGCGACGGCGCCGAGGGCCTGCCGCATGAGCTGATGACGTTGCTGGACCGCTCCGAGCGCCTCTACGAGCGCGTGCGCCACCTGGACCGGCGCATGTACGTCGAGGGCGAGACCGAAGAGGCGCCGCATCCGGTGCTTTCCCAGCAGGACCGGCTGAAGAACGCCTTCGGCAACTAAACCGCCGGAGTCCCAAAGAAAAACGCCGCGGATACCGGTCCGCGGCGTTCTACGCAGGTCGGCCGTGGAGGCTCAGACCTGCAGGCTGCTGAACGCGCCGCTCACGACCAGCGTCAGGGCGACGATCGCGATCGTCGAGAGGCTGTCGAGCCCGCGAAGCAGGGTGGTCCGGTAGCACATGATCTCCTCCTGAAGTCGGCCCCGGCAGGTCATCTGCGGGGCATGCCCTAGGAGCGATCGGCGTTCGCCCGATCCGACAAGGGGGTCAAAAAAGAGCGCCGCGGGATGAGCCGCGGCGCTTTTTGTCGTCTGGATCCCGGCTTTCGCCGGGATGGGTTCGGCCTACGGCCGGCTCACTTGCGCGTAAAGCCGCCGAACTTGGCGTTGAAGCGCGACACGCGGCCGCCGCGGTCGATCAGCTGGTGGCCGCCGCCCGTCCACGCCGGATGCGTCTTCGGGTCGATGTCCAGGTTCAGCGTGTCGCCTTCCTTCCCGTAGGTCGAACGGGTCTGGTAGCTCGCGCCGTCCGTCATCACCACGGTGATGAAGTGATAGTCCGGATGGGTGTCTTGTTTCATCGCAAAGGCGCCTGACGTATGGGTGCGTCGAAAGCCGCCCTCCTGGGACGGCTCGAAAACGAAGCGCGGCGTATAGAGAAACGCCGGCCAAAAGGCAAGGTGTGAGCGGCGTATGAGCGAGGCAGGTGACGGCCAGGCGGCCGAGGGCCGTCCGACGACGGGCCAGGCGCTCGCCCAGAACATCGCCGAGGCCGCCCAGCGCCGGGCCAGGAGCCGCAATGTCCGCGCGCTCGGCCACCTGATCCCCTTCGCCGCCGGCCACCGGCTCGACGCCAGCGCCGCCGGCGTGTTCCTGGTGACCGCCGCGGCCGCCAGCCTGGGCCTCACCGGCGCGGTGCGCCTCCTGGTCGACCACCTGACCGGCGCGCAGGCCGCCCACGCCACCGCCCGCGCGGTCGCGCCGTGGTTCTGGCTGCTGGGCGGGGTCGCCGTGGCCTTGGCCCTTTCCTCGGCGCTGCGCTACTTCTTCGTCACCAAGCTGGGCGAGCGGGTCGTGGCCGACCTTCGCAAGGTCGTCTACCGGCACATCCTGACGCTCGATCCCGCCTTCTTCCTGCACACCCGCACGGGCGAGGTGCTGTCGCGCCTGACGACCGACATCCAGATCGTCGAGACCCTGGTGTCGACCTCGGTCTCGGTCGCGCTCCGCAACCTCGTCATGCTGGTGGGCGCGCTCGTCCTGATGCTGGTGGTGAGCGCCAAGCTGACGGGCCTCGTCCTGCTGCTGATCCCCT
>Ga0105238_10008003_pt1 | contig 10576 bp, 6 predicted proteins | sample KBSC34metaG_FD_81526 | JGI IMG/M metagenome (GOLD analysis project Ga0105238, IMG submission 81526) | Corn rhizosphere microbial communities from Kellogg Biological Station, Michigan, USA - KBS C3-4 metaG | ecosystem: Host-associated > Plants > Roots > Rhizosphere > Soil | place: Michigan, USA...
GGCGCCTGCCCAGATCTGCCCGATGGGATTGGCCACACGCTTGCCCGCAATATCGGGCGCCGAACCATGCACGGGTTCGAACATGGATGGGAAGCGCCGCTCGGGATTGAGATTGGCGGACGGCGCAACGGCAATGGTTCCCGTACAGCCCGGGCCCAAATCGGAAAGAATGTCGCCGAACAGATTGGAGCCCACCACCACATCGAACTGCTCCGGTTTCATCACGAAGCGCGCCGCCATGATGTCGATGTGATGCAAGTCGGTCTTGATGTCCGGATATTCCCCAGCCATCGCATTGAAGCGCTCGTCCCAAAACGGCATCGAGTAGTACAGTCCGTTGGACTTGGTTGCCGAAGAGACATGCAGGCGCCCCAAACGACGCGCGAGCTCGAAGGCGTAACGCAAGATGCGATCCGTGCCTCTGCGAGTAAACACCGCTGTTTGCAACGCCATCTCATCTTCGCCGCTGCCGCTGCGCCCACCAATGCGCGAGTACTCGCCCTCCGTGTTTTCCCGCACCACCCAGAAATCTACATCTCCCGGTTTTTTGTCGCGTAACGGACAAGGCACGCCGGGCAACAAACGCACTGGACGCAGATTGACGTATTGATCGAACTCACGCCGGATCGGAATCAACAAGCCCCACAGTGAAATGTGATCGGGCACGCCAGGGAATCCGACGGCTCCGAGAAAAATCGAGTCGAACTGCGAGAGCTGCGCGATGCCGTCAGCAGGCATCATCGCGCCGGTTTCTTTGTACGTCTCACAACTCCAAGGAAATTCGCGCCACTCCAAGGAGAAGCCGCATACCTTCGCCGCAGCGTCGAGAACACGCACGCCTTCGGGCACGACTTCTTTTCCGATGCCATCGCCCGGAATCGAGGCAATCGAATACTTACGCACTGTTTCTACCTTATCCGGCGCGCTTATCCGACTCGACAAGTTCGTTGCGCAACTGATGTTTCAATACTTTACCGGTCACGTTTTTCGGCAGGGATTCGCGCAATTCAACGCGTTCTGGGAACTTGTAGCGCGCCACTGCACGTGCAGAAAGAAACTCTGCGAGGGCCGCAACCGTGAGCTGGGCATCGTTACGCGCTACAACGAAGGCGCAGGCCATTTCGCCAGTCCGTTCGCTCGGGATGCCGACGATGGCCACTTCGCCGATATCCGGGTGCAACACCAGCACGTCCTCCACTTCCTTGGGACTGATGTTCTCGCCATGCCGGATGATGATGTCTTTCTTGCGGCCGGAGATGACAATGTACTTGCCGTCTTGGATCCGACCTAAGTCCCCGCTGCGGAAAAACCCGTCGGCGTCGAACGCGCTGGCTTCGTCTTCCTGCCGCAAATATCCCACTAGCATCTGCGGCGCGCGCGCCCAGATCTCGCCCTCACCGTTACTGACATCGGCGAGCTTCACTTCGGCGTAGCCGATCTCGCCATCGGTCTCGGCAGCATGCGCCACATCGCCAGGCTGCACGGCACCGACAGTAATGGTCGGCACTTCGGTCGAACCATAAACACGCGTGACCACACACTTCTCAAACCATTCGCTCGCTTCGCGAACCAGCGAAGGGGGCACCGAGGCGCCTCCGCAGATGAACAGCTCCATGCTCGGCAGCCGCGAACCGCTCTTCTTGGCCGCGGCCAATATCTGCTGCAGAAACGGCGTAGCGCCGGCCGTGTGCGTGCACTGCTCGCGAACGATCGTCTCCACCGCCACTTCCGCATCCCAGATGTCCAGCAGCACGGCGGTCACGCGAAACAACAGCGGCATTTCAAACGCATAGATCGAACCGCCGATATGACTCACGGGCGATGGAATGAAAAAGCGCGCATGCGCATCGCAGCTCCAGCGCTCGTGCAGCTGCACGATGTCGGCATTGAGAGAATTATGCGTATGTAACACGCCCTTGGGTCGCCCAGTGGTACCCGACGAGTACAACACCATGCGCACGCTGTCGGGATCGACCCGCTGGAAGTTATCAACTGCTTCGCCCGATGCGCGAAACTCATCGTACGACACGAACGGACCTGAATCGCCGCGCAACACGATCACCTGCGGCGCTTGCGGAAGCGTAGGACAGACCTCGCTGAGCATGTGCACGTAGTCGTGCTTGCGAAAACTCGACGGAATAAAAATCATGCGGCTGCGGCAATCGTCGAGCATGAACCTCAGCTCAGCATTGCGATACGCCGTCACCAATGGGTTGACGACCAAGCCTGCAATCGATGCTGCAAGATAGACGACACACGACTCATACCAATTCGGCAGCATGAACGAGACCACATCGCCGGCCTTGAGTCCCTGTCGCCGCATTGCATCGGCCAGTTGCAACGCATCGGCATAGAGCTTCGCTGCCGTCAAACGATGGCCGCCGTCGATGGCGACGACGCGCTCCGGTTCGGCGCGGTTGAGCTTCGCAGCAGCCTCCGCGATGGTGGTATCGAGCCACCATCCCCGCGTGCGTGCCTGCGCTGCCAAAGCCGCATTGTGACGAATCGACCAGCCGTGAATCTCGCGTCGCGCGATGCCTTGTCCAATTTCGCTCATCGAGCCACACGCTCGGCAGTGAGTGCTTCTTCACTCAGGAATTTGGTGGTGGTCCAACCACCGTCCACGGCCAGCACCTGTCCATTGATGAATCCCGCCGCGTCGGACAGCAGGAACACGATCGCTTCACCGACGTCTTCCGCAGTGCAGGTCCGATCCATTGGCGTCATCTCGAAGTTCATGCGCTTGAAGCGCTCGTTCTCCCAGTTGTAGGCGGTCATCGGCGTTTCTGTGACGCCCGGCGCGACCACGTTCGAGCGAATGCCCTGTGCGCCGTACTGCGCTGCCATGTGCTTCGTGAGCCCTACGACACCCGCTTTCGCTGCCGAGTACGCGCCGCCGCGTAAACCGCCGAGAATCGCAAAGGTAGATGCGATGTTCACAATCGACGCGCCGGACTTCATCACGCCAATGGCCTCGCGGCAAAAGCGGAACGGCGCGCGCAAGTGCACGTCGAGAAACAGGTCCAGCATCTCGTCGGTCGTTTCATGCAACGGCGATGGCTTGCCCATGCCGGCGTTGTTGACGAGATAGTCGAGGCGTCCGAAGCGTTGGATGGCGCTGGAGACGACGGTTGTCGATGCGTCCTTTGCGGTGACGTCGAGTGGAACCGTCAGAACCTCCGTCTTGGGCTTCAGCTCCGCGGCCAGTTGGTTCAACGGTTCGGCACGGCGACCGACAGCGACAATCGCTACACCGCGCGCGGCAAGCAGTCGCGCAGTAGCGAGCCCGATTCCGGTTCCTGCGCCGGTAACAATCGCAACTTTTTTTTGGGCATTCACTTAGGAATTCCTCAGTTCAGGACACTGCACTCAGGTGGGCCCGACGAAAACATGTCCCCAGTCGTCGCCGCGCGTAGTCTCGAACGCGACATGATTGCGCCAGTCGACCTGCTTGCCGCCACAGCCGTATTCCAGCGCGAAACCGCCCGGGGTCTCCATATAGAAAGAAACCATGTCATCGTTGATGTGCCGACCGAGCGTGGCCACCATCTTCGCTTCATGTTTTCTCGCGCGGTCCAGACAGCGGCCAACATCGTCGAGCGTATTCACTTCCAACATGATGTGAATGCATCCGCCTGGCACCATCAGCTCGCCGATCGCCAGGCTGTGCTGTCTGGGGTTGGCGCAGTGCATGAAGTGAACTCGAGGACGTTCCACCGTGGTGGGAAACGGCAAGTGCAGGATGTCGGAAAGCTCGAAACGTCCAGGCTTGCTCCAAAACGCCAGGGTCTCGTCAAAGTCTTTGCCCACTGCGCTCAGCACGACGTGGCCGAGGCCCAGACCCTCCGTCACGAAGCCGCTAACGCCTACCGGCGATGCGAACGGTTCATGCGCGGAAATGGGCCCCCAAGCGATTTCATGCCGATGACCGGCAGGATCGCGAAATGCGAAGAATGCCTGCACACAGCGCAGCCTGGCGCCCGCTACATCGCCGTCCTCGATCGTCACGCCGTCCGCCGCGAATTCTGCGCGGATCTCGGCAAATGCAGCCGCATTCGGCACCAACCAGCCGCTCGCGATCAGGCCATTGCTGTGGCCCGGCAGCACCGCCAAGCGGAATGCGCGCAAATCGGTCTTGATGTACAGCGCACCCTCATCGCTATCGATCGCCATCGCACCGACGACGTTGGTGGCAAAGCGACGCCACTCCTCGACGTCGGGCGCACCCACCAATAGATAGCCAAGTTCGCTAAGGCCCATTCTGCCCCCATGCGTGATACCAAACCATGATGACAACGGGCCGGAACAGTCCGGCAACGTTACTGCGCCCATTTTGAAGCGATCGAAGCACGCCGGTATCGTCCACGCGGACGGCGCCGGGTGTGCAGTGTCTGTTTCGAGGAACGGTACCTCGAAGGAGCCGGCCATGCGGTAAAGTTCGTCGGCTATTTTTCGACGAACGCTCGTTCGATTACAAAATGACCCGGCGTGCCGATGTGCGGTGAAATGGTGAATCCGCGCTGTTCAAGCAAACGCCTGGTATCGGCCAGCATGTGCGGGCTGCCGCAAATCATCGCGCGATCGGTCTCAGGATTGAGGTGCGGCAGGCCAATATCGTCGAACAGCTTGCCGCTTTCGATCAAATCGGTGAGGCGCCCGCGGTTTCGGTACGGCTCGCGAGTCACGGTCGGGTAATAGATCAACTTGTCGCGCGCCAACTCGCCTAGGAACTCGTGCTCCAGCAAGTCGCGTTTCAGGAAATCTTCATAAGCCAATTCCGAAACCACTCGCACGCCATGCACCAGTACGATTTTTTCGAAGCGCTCGTACATCTCCGGGTCTTTAACCAAGCTCAGGAAGGGCGCCAGGCCTGTGCCGGTACTGAACAGATAGAGATACTTGCCCGGCCATAAATCGTGCAGCAGCAGTGTGCCGGTCGGCTTGCGACTGACCAATACCTCCTGCCCCACTTGCAGATGCTGCAAGCGCGAAGTCAGCGGTCCGTTCGGCACCTTGATGCTGAAAAATTCGAGGTGCGGTTCGTGATTAGCACTTGCAATCGAATAGGCGCGCAGCAGTGGGCGACCTTCGTTTTGCAGACCGATCATGACGAACTGACCGTTTTCGAAACGCAATCCCGCATCGCGGGTGGTCCTGAAGCTAAACAAGGTGTCGTTCCAGTGTCGAACGCTCACAACCTTCTCGGTGCCGATCGCTGCCATCTTTATTGCTATTCCACTGAAATAGTGCAGGCACTAACGCGCATTACCTGATGCTCGCAGGCTAGCGAAGCATCAAGGTTCCATTCGTCGTCTCGTGAGACTATGACAGCACATCTCTATTGGCGGATGCTCCCGCACTGGCATACGCAAACAGCGGCTGGGAATCGGACGACGACTGCTCATCGGCGATGTCAGTCAGGAGATCCTCGATACCGCCGCCGCGAGCTTGACGGCACAAGGTTATGACGTCTCGAGCTGTTTGATCGATGTTGCCAAGCGCGATTCGGTACGCGCCTTCGCCGCCAAAGCGGCAGAGCTGGGACAATTGAAAACAGGGGCACGGTCGGCGTCATCATCGCGAGCAACGCGGCGTACATGGCGCCTATCCTTGTTGAAGTCGAACGCGATTTAGCACTCGCCTCACCGGCGGCATTGTTGGCCTACCCGAAGATATCGCTGCGGTCGTCGCATGGCTGGCCGGACCCGAAGCAAGCTACATTACCGGCACCGACTTGCTGGTCGACGGTGGCATGACCAGTGCGCTGACCTGGACAGAGTTTAGAACCCAAGATCCGCGCGACCGCGATCTCCAGGTACCGTAACTCATTCAGCACAACCCGCGTCACCCTGGAGCGCCTCGAACTCGCAGAGCACAGAGGTCCCGCACAGAGTTGATGAGCGCTCGTTGGGACCTCGGCCGCGCGATGAGGCGGGCCGTTGCGCCGTCCATGTAGACGATGTCTTGCAGACCACCCCGCGTATAGGTTGGTGTGGATCCATATAACGGGGCCAACGTGAGCGAAAGAACTCACTCCACTAGACCAAGACGCTGGTTTATCGCAGTGCTGATCGGCGCGATCGGAATCTATCTCGCGGCCAACGGCATCAAGCTAGTCAAGCTCGGCGGTTCGCCGTACTACGTGATCGCGGGCCTCACCCAAATAGGGGTATGCGCTATGCTGTTACGCAGAAGTCGTCTCGGCCCGCCGCTCTATGGAGTGTTCCTGCTCAGCACAGTGGCTTGGTCGGTGGCTGAAGTAGGAGCGGAGCCTTGGGGACTGTTTGCACGACTTGGGTTGCCCATATTGCTGGGGATGTGGCTTGCCGCTCCCATGCTGGGTCGCGCCGCCGCCCGTTTGCTGCGTGCGATACCACGCAGCTCGAAAGCGACTGTCGCGCTAGCAGTCGTATTGGGTAGCGCGGGGTATTTCACGCTCAGCGCATCGCACACCACGCCGCACATAGAGCACACACCGGGTGAAAGCACCGACTGGGTCGCTTTCGGCGGTACTGAACAGGGCACGCGTTATTCGCCGCTCACGCAGATAACGCCAGACAACGTCAGTCACTTGCAACTGGCGTGGACGTATCGCACCGGGGATATGCCGAAAGCGTCAGATGCGCAAACCGGTTGGACGTTCGAAGCGACGCCGCTGAAGATCGACGACACGCTGTATGTGTGCACAGCGCACTCGGTCGTGCATGCCATCGATGCGGAAACCGGTCAAAAGCGCTGGGTGTTCGATCCGGGTAGCGAAGCCGCGTGGATGCCGCTACGAGCCTGCCGCGGCGTGGCTTATTACCGCAACCCGCAGGCCGCCGGATCGGCCGTGGATTGCGCAGAACGAATCGTCGCGCCGACCGGCGATTCGCGCCTGATCGCACTCGATGCTCATACCGGTCAGCTGTGCCGCAGCTTCGGACAGCAGGGTTCGGTCAGGCTGCTGGATGGCATCGGAAAATATCCGCCCGGTTACTTGCTGGCCACCTCACCGCCAACGGTAGTAGACGGAAAACTCATTGTCGGCTCCTACATCATGGACGGCACCATGGTAGGCGCGCCATCGGGAGTGATCCGCGCCTACGACGCCGTTACAGGCGAACTCGCCTGGGCTTGGGATATGGAGCATCCGGATCGCATCGGCGCACCGCCGTCCGGTGAAACCTACACGCCCGGCACACCGAACGCGTGGCCACCTTTTAGCGCCGATCCGGAACTTGGGTTGGTCTATGTACCTCTCGGCAACGCCACACCGGACTTTTTCGCAGCTCATCGTTCCCCAGCGGCGGAGCGATACGGCACAGCGCTGGTTGCGCTCGATGTAAAAACCGGCCGGCCGCGCTGGCATTTTCAGATGGATCATCACGACCTGTGGGATCACGATCTGCCGTCGCAGCCTACGCTCGTCGATTTTCCAACTGCCGCGGGCCCGGTACCCGCAGTGATTCAACCCACCAAACGCGGCGAGTTGTTCGTACTGGATCGCCGCGATGGCAAGCCGCTCACCGAGGTGGTCGAAAAACCCGTACCGCAGGGGGCTGCGCCTGGCGATTACACCTCGCCCACTCAACCCTTCTCAGTGGGCATGCCGAGTTTTGCGGGCGAACCGCTCACCGAATCGCGCATGTGGGGCATGACACCGCTCGACCAGCTGCTGTGTCGCATCCGGTTTCGTGAGCTGAGATACGAAGGACAATTTACGCCACCGAGCGTGCACGGCTCGTTGGTCTATCCCGGCAGTGCAGGCATCTTCAGTTGGGGCAGTGTTGCCCTCGACGAGAAGCGCGGCATTCTCATCGCCAACACGGTGCACGCTCCCTTCGTCGTAAAGCTCGTTCCACGGAATATGGCCGATGCCATGGGACTCGGCGTCGCACCCAATACCGCAACTGCTTCCGACAGCACTCGCGGAACCCCAGAACGGGCAGTGGGCGCTCAGGCGGGCCTGCCGCAAATCGGGTCGCCCTATGCAGCGCAAGCAACCCCTTTTCTTTCGCCGGCACAAGTGCCCTGCATGAGCCCGCCTTGGGGTCAGCTTTCCGCCGTCGATCTGAGCAGCCGTAGGCTGCTGTGGCAAAAACCCTTCGGCACCAGCCGCGACAACGGTCCATTCGGTTGGACCTTCGGTTTGCCTCTGGCGGTCGGTGTTCCGAGCGCCGGAGGCGCGATCGCACTGCGCAGCGGCGTAGCTCTGATAGCAGCTTCGCAGGATCGCTATCTGCGCGCGTACGAGACGCAAAGCGGGCGCGAATTGTGGAAGGCGCGTCTGCCTGCGGGAGGCCAAGCGACACCGATAACTTACTTGTCGAAGCCGAGCGGCCGGCAATTCGTCGTCGTCGCGGCGGGCGGGCATGCGGGGCTCGCCACGCGCGCAGGCGACTACGTCCTGGGTTACGCGCTTCCGTGATGAAGCGCAAAAAGGCTGCTTTATCGTCCGCTCAGACGATTGTGCGCATCGGCTCATGACCGATCATCGATCCATATCACACAGCAGATCACGCACGAACACGACCGCCTCCGCCTGAGAGCCCATTCACGAATCCCAAGTCTGGGCAGCGGCGGTCAATGTTCATAGGTACACCGTCGTCAAATGACAAACTCGATCAACACGCCGGAATTCGATCCGGCTGCTCTCAAAGAGAAATACGCGGCCGAACGCAGCAAGCGCTTGCGCGCCGACGGCAATGCGCAATACGTGCACCTGGAAGGCAAGTTCGCGCATTTCATCGACGATCCCTATGTCAAGCGGGTCGAGCGCGCCGCCATCAATAAGGAAGTGGAAGTCATCGTCATGGGCGGCGGCTTCAGTGGACTGATGGTTGGGGCGCGCCTGCACCTTGCAGGCATCGACGACTTCCACCTCATCGAGCGCGCCGGCGATTTCGGCGGCACTTGGTATTGGAACCGCTACCCCGGCGCCGCTTGCGACGTTGAGTCCTACAGCTACATGCCGCTCTTGGAAGAAGTCGGCTACATGCCCACCGAAAAGTACGCCCGTGCGCCGGAGCTGTTCGAATACAGCAAAATGATCGGCCGCAAGTTCGATTTGTATCGGCGCGCCATCTTCCAAACCAAGATTACCGAAGTGAAGTGGGACGAAAAAATTTCCCGCTGGCATGTCTTGACCGATCGCGGCGACGATCTTCTCGCCCGCTTTGTAGTGATGTGTCCCGGCCACTATGCGGATCCCAAACTACCAGGCATTCCCGGCATCGAAACGTTCAAGGGACACAGCTTTCACACCAGTCGCTGGGATTTCGCCTATACCGGCGGCGACACGCTCGGCGGTCTCTCCAAGCTGCACGACAAGAAAGTCGGCATCATCGGTACCGGCGCCACGGCCGTGCAGTGCGTTCCCCATTTGGGGCGTGGCTCGAAGCAACTCTATGTGTTTCAGCGCACGCCTTCGTCGATCGACTTCCGCGGCGATCGCCCCACCGATGCGGAATGGGTCAAAACGCTCGAGCCGGGCTGGCAGAAACGCCGCATCGAGAACTTCACCTCCGTGATCAGCGGCATGCCTGTCGGAGAAGACTTGGTAGACGATTTTTGGACCAAGCACGTCTTCGCAGAGATGAAGAAGATCCCGCCCGGCGCGACGATGGAACAACGCGCCGCGCAACTGCAACTGACTGATTACAAGATCATGGAAGCGGTCCGCGCGCGAGTCGACGCAACCATCAAGGACAAGGCTACCGCAGAAGCGCTGAAGCCCTGGTACAACAGGCTATGCAAACGCCCCTGTTTCCATGACGACTATCTGCCGACCTTCAATTTACCCAACGTGAAACTGGTGGACACCGCCGGCAAGGGCGTGGAGCGCATCACCGAACACGGTGTCGTGGTAGCCGGCGTCGAATACGAGATCGATTGCCTGATATACGCCACGGGTTTCGACCTGGCCGCATTCTCCGGCATACCATTACCCGTGCATGGCAAAGATGGCGTGACGCTGCAAGAAAAGTGGAAGGAAGGCGCTCGCGCCATGCATGGCATCCACAGTCATGGCTTCCCCAACTTCTACATTCTCAGCACCATCCAGAGTGCGTGGGGACCGAACTTCCCGCACATGATGGAGGAACAGTCACGCCATATCGCCTACATCATTCAAGAAGTGAAGAAGCGCGGCGCCACCGTCGCAGAAGTCACCGCCGAAGCCGAAAACGCTTGGGTGGCCCTTCACGAAGAACTGTCTCCCAACGTCGTCCGGGTCTGGTCCGAGTGCACGCCGAGCTACTTCAACAATGAAGGCCAGTCCACGGCCGTGGTCGCGCGGAGCGGCGGCTTCGGCGGCGGCGTGATGAGCATGATCGACTATTTCAACAAGTGGCGTGAAGCCGGGATGCTTGCCGGCCTCGAGTTGCGACGCGCTTGAAAGCGCTGCTGCGAGGACTCCAGGCGAGTCCTCGCAGCACACAGCCTATCCGTTAGGCGATGTAGGTCCGGCCCATCCGTCAGCGTATGGGCCGAGCGTTCGTCATCCCGTTTGTTTCCAGGCATTGAGCGCAGCGGCTCGCGCTTGCTTGCTGCTACCACCGAGCTCGCCCAGCAGTCCCTTGAGGCGGTACGTCCA
>Ga0105238_10008005_pt1 | contig 10574 bp, 5 predicted proteins | sample KBSC34metaG_FD_81526 | JGI IMG/M metagenome (GOLD analysis project Ga0105238, IMG submission 81526) | Corn rhizosphere microbial communities from Kellogg Biological Station, Michigan, USA - KBS C3-4 metaG | ecosystem: Host-associated > Plants > Roots > Rhizosphere > Soil | place: Michigan, USA...
AACACAGGCGTGACCGACGTCGTCATTGATCCAAACGATCCGAACACGATCTACTGTGCTTCGTATCAACGCCGTCGCCATTTCTACACGTTGATCAACGGTGGTCCGGAGAGTGCGATCTACAAATCGACAGATGCAGGCGCTACGTGGAACAAGCTGCGCGCCGGTTTACCGACCGTAGAACTCGGACGAATCGGGCTGGCGATTTCTCCGGTCGACTCGAATGTGATCTATGCGACGGTGGAAGCCGCCGACCGCCGCGGCGGAATCTTTCGCTCCGCAGACCGTGGTGGCAGTTGGGAACGGCGCAATGAATTCGATAGCGGTGCGATGTACTACGCTCGCATCGTCGCCGATCCCAAAGACGTCGATCGCATTTACGTGATGAACGTCTTTCTCATGGTTTCGGACGACGGTGGTCGCACAGTACGGCGGCTCGGCGAGAAGAACAAGCACGTCGACAATCACGACATCTGGATCGATCCGGCAAACACGGACCACTATCTCGTCGGCTGTGACGGCGGTATTTATGAGAGCTACGATCGTGGTCAGAACTGGGACTTTAAACAGAATCTCCCGGTGCCGCAGTTTTATGACATTACAACTGACAACGACAAACCTTTCTACAACGTTTACGGTGGCACGCAGGACAACTACAGTTTTGGCGGTCCATCGCGTACACGCAGCGCATCCGGTATTGTAAATTCAGATTGGTTCGTAACGCAGGGTGGCGACGGATTTCGTTCACAGGTCGATCCTGAAGATCCGAATACAGTCTATGCGGCGCTCCAGCACGGCGTGATCATCCGCTTCGACAAGCGCACAGGCGAACGCCTTGGCATTCAGCCGCAACCCGGCCGCAACGAAGATCCGCCGCGTTGGAACTGGGACACGCCGTTCATCATCAGTCCGCATTCACACACGCGCCTCTACATGGCGTCCGACAAACTCTATCGAAGCGACGATCGCGGCGATTCGTGGACGGTAATCAGCGGGCAACTCTCTCGCGCGCTCGATCGCGATAAGCTGCCGGTGATGGGCAAAGTCTGGGGCATCGATGCTGTTGCTAAAAATCAATCGACAGCTTTCTACGGCAATGCCTCAGCACTCGCTGAGTCGCAGAAGAAAGACGGTCTGATTTACGTTGGCACTGACGATGGCTTGCTGCAAATCACCGAAGACGGCGGAAAAAACTGGCGCAAGATTGAAAAGTTCCCAGGCGTTGCAGACATGTCGTATGTCAGTCGCATCATTACTTCAAATCATGATGCGAACACGGCCTACGTTGCTTTCGATAATCATCAGAACGCCGACTTCAAACCATACCTTCTTAAAACAACCGACGCCGGACGAACCTGGACTTCTTTGAGCGCGAACCTGCCGAAGAACGGGCCGGTGTGGGCCATTGCGGAAGATCACGTCAATCCGAGTCTGCTCTTTACAGGCACGGAGTATGGCTTGTTCTTCTCGATCGATGGCGGGCAGAAGTGGGTCCAACTAAAAGGCGGATTGCCGACGATCGCCGTGCGCGATCTGAATATTCAGAAACGCGAAAACGATCTGGTGGTCGGTACTTTTGGCCGAGGCATCTACATCCTCGATAACTACGCACCGTTGCGTTCCATCAACCCCGAAACGTTGCGCCAGGACGCAGCCGTATTTCCAGTGAAGGATGCGTTAATGTATATCCAGTCGCAACCACTCGGTGGTCGCGGCAAGAGTTTTCAGGGCGAGCGTTTCTTCACCGCCGACAATCCTCCGTACGGCGCAACTGTCACGTGGTATCTAAAGGAAGCAATCAAGACGAAGAAAGAGAAGCGCCAGGAAGCCGAGCGCGATGCCGACAGAAAGAAGGAGCCCGTCGGTTGGCCCACGTCCGCGGAATTACGCGCTGAAGAGGAAGAAGAAGCCCCGGCGATCATCGTCACCATCACCGACTCGTCGGACAACGTCGTGAGACGACTTACTGGACCAGTCACTGGCGGCATCCAGCGACTGACGTGGGATCTGCGTTATCCAGCAGCAAACCTCTCGGCGCCGCCACCGCCGGATGCAGATCTGGATTTCGAACCACCGTCCGGTCCACTCGTCATGCCCGGCACTTACAAGGCAGTGGTTTCCAAGAGAGTCGATGGCGTCGTCACACAGCTTGGTCCACCACAGCAGTTTCAGGTGACTGTCGAAGGTCAGGAGAGCATGTCGAGTGCAGATCACTCGGCGCTGGTCGAGTTCCAGACGAAAGCGATGCGTCTCCAGCGTGCAGCGAGTGGTGCTACAGCGGCCGCCAACCAACTCAAGCCGCGGCTGGCGGCGATCAAGCGAGCTATCGCCGAAACGCCTTCGCTGCCGCAAAAGCTACAGGAAGACGCTACGAATCTGGATCGACGAACAAACGAGATCCTGCGTGCCTTGAGTGGTGACAACGTCGCGCGACAGCGGAACATGAACACGCCGCCGTCGATCAACGATCGCATCGGTTACGTTGTAGGCGCGCAACGAATGTCCATCTCGCGTCCCACACAAACGCAGATCGCTCAGTACAACGCGGCTGCGCAGGACTTCGAAACCGTGCTCAGCCAGTTGCGCCAACTGATCGAGGTCGATCTGGCGCGACTGGAGAAACAGCTCGAAGCCGCCGGCGCTCCATGGACACCGGGCCGGATTCCAGAATGGAAAAATCAGTAATAAATCCGTTTCATCCGTGGTTAAAAAGGAGATACGAATGAAGCGCTTCGGTTTCTTCTTGTTGTTATTGTTCTGCTTTACGGTCGAGGCCCAAAAGCCGCAATCCCTCACCGAGAAAGTTGCGGGCATGGAAAAGTTTCCCGGCTTCTTCCCGTTTTACTGGGACGCGAAGGCGGGAAAGATCTGGCTCGAGATTGACAAGTGGAACACCGAGTTTCTCTACGTTGAATCTCTGCCCGCCGGTATCGGCTCGAACGACATCGGCCTGGATCGCGGTCAACTAGGCAACAACGACATCGTTCGCTTCGATCGAGTTGGACCGCGCGTTTTACTGGTCGCGCCTAACTATCGTTTCCGCGCGATCACCAACAACGCCGACGAGCGTTTGGCAGTGAAAGATGCATTTGCAGAATCGACGCTGTGGGGGTTCGAAGTTGCCGCCGAAGAAGGCAATCGCGTTCTGGTCGACGCAACAAACTTCTTCCTGCGCGACGTTCATCAGGTGACGAACACTCTGCAGCGCGGACAACAAGGCACTTACCGCCTCGATCCGACGCGCAGCGCGTTTTATCTTCCCAACACAAAGAACTTTCCACAGAACACGGAAGTTGAAACCACGCTGACATTCACGGGTGAGCCCACGGGACAGTTTGTGAGACAAGTCGTGCCCGTGCCCGAAGCGATCACCGTTCGCGAACGGCATTCATTCGTGCAACTGCCGTCAGCCGGCTTCAAGCCTCGCGTCTTCGATCCGCGTGCAAGTTACTTCGGAATTGACTTCATGGACTTCGCCACCCCGATCGAAGAGCCGATCACGAAGCGCTTTATCGCGCGACATCGTTTGCAGAAGAAAGATCCGAGCGCGAGTGTCAGCGAAGCGGTGAAGCCGATCGTTTATTACGTGGATCGCGGTGCGCCTGAACCGGTGCGTTCTGCTTTGATTGAGGGTGCGCGCTGGTGGAACCAGGCATTCGAGGCAATTGGCTACAAGGATGCGTTTCGGGTTGAAGTCATGCCCACCGACGTCGATCCGATGGACGTGCGTTACAACGTCATTCAGTGGGTACATCGCTCGACACGCGGTTGGTCCTACGGCAGCTCGCTGGTAGATCCACGTACCGGCGAGATTATTCAGGGTCGTGTTTCACTCGGCTCACTCCGCGATCGACAGGACTTCCTGATTGCGGAAGGCTTGATGGCTCCGTACGACAAGACAAACACCGCTTCACCAAAACTCCTCGAGATGGTCCTTGCGCGCCTGCGGCAACTCGCAGCGCACGAGGTGGGCCACACGTTGGGACTGCAACACAACTACGCTGCGAGTCCCGCCGGTCGATCCTCGGTGATGGATTATCCCGCGCCGCGCGCTAAGCTTGGTGCTGACGGAACTCCGGATCTGTCTGATGCATACGCGAAGGGGATTGGCGACTGGGACAAAGTCGCGATTGCTTACGGCTACCAGGATTTCGCTTCGGGAACGAACGAGGCTGCGGCACTCGATCGCACGTTGAGTGATGCGTTCGCGCGCGGGCTGATGTACTTAACGGATCAGGACGCCCGGCCCCCGAGCAGTTCGAGTTCGGTGGCGCATCTCTGGGACAACGGTTCGAATGCTATCGACGAGCTCGGCAACGTGATGAAAGTGCGTGCCGCGGCGTTGCGACGTTTCGGCGAGAACAACATTCGTGAAGGCGCGCCGATGGCGACGATCGAAGACGTTCTCGTGCCGATTTACATGTATCACCGTTACCAGGTCGAAGCCGCCACGAAGTTAATCGGAGGTCAGGATTATACGTTTAGTCTGAAAGGCAAAGGCGATCGCAATCCGCAGATCGTTTCGCCGGAAGAGCAGCGTCGCGCGCTCGCGGTTGTGCTCGACACGATCAAACCTGAGGCGCTGGCAGTGCCGGAGTCGTTGTTGCGCTTGATTCCCCCGCGTCCGGCTGGTTACCAGCGCACGCGCGAAGACTTTCGTATTCGCACGCAACCTGTGTTCGATGCGCTCGCGCCGGCAGAAGCGGTTGCGGATCACGTCAGTGGTTTCCTGCTGAACCCGGAGCGTGCTGCGCGTCTGGTTCAGTTTCATGCACTCGACCAGCGCAATCCCGGGCTTGCGGAACTGATCGACAAGGTATTTGCAGCAACCTGGAAAGCGCCAACTGCGATGGGTTATTCCGGTGAGATCCAGCACACCGTCAACATGGTAATACTGTCCGACCTGATGGCGCTTGCATCGTCTGAACGCGCGCCAAACCAGGCCCGCGCGATCGCATCGTGGAAGCTGGAACAGTTGAAGACGTGGCTCGCAACGCAAAGTCGTCTGCGGACGGACGAGAACCAACGCGCGTTTCTGTATTACTCAGTCGAGCAAATTAAACGTTTCCAGGACGATCCGAAGAAGATGAATCTCACACCGGCCCAGCAACCGCCCGATGGCCAGCCAATCGGAATGGATTGGTGGTCCCAGGCGGACGAGTGTAACTACCGAAACTGATTTCGCCACGAATCCGTATTACAATCCGTTTTATCGGTGGCTAATATGCCGGAAGCTGAAGACTACGTCGGCGAGATACTGGACGAAAAGTACCGCCTCGAACATCTGCTCGGAAAGGGCGGGATGGGCGCGGTCTACCTCGCAACTCACCTCGGCACAGAACGTTATGTGGCGCTGAAACTGATTTCACCGCAGTTCATGCGTAACAACGAGTTTGTCGAACGTTTCAAACGCGAAGCGCGCGCGGCGGGTCGTTTGCGCCATCCGAATGTGGTCGATGTAACTGACTTTGGTTTCGCGCGCGTCAAAGCCGGCCAGGTCGCGTACCTCGTCATGGAGTATCTCGACGGCTGCACACTTGGCGACGTTTTAGCCGAGGAAAAACGCCTGCCACTCGAATGGGTCGCCGACATTCTCGATCAGGTTTGTTCCGCAGTTCATGAAGCACATCAACAGGGAATCATCCATCGCGATCTCAAGCCCGACAACATCTGGCTCGAACCAAATCGTCTCGGCAGTTATCGCGTGAAAGTGCTCGATTTCGGTATCGCAAAAGTAGGTGAGATCGGTCCGCCCACGCTTGATGACGATCCGGCAGCGACGATAATTGAAGATCTATCTGCTACGCCGGTAGTGTCCGGAGCACAACTCGAGACGGACACATTGATGCGACCTGCCGGCGACGAAGCTCACACGCGGCAATTCAAGGTCAAAGCAGACGTCGAAGGAGTGAGTACCTTACTTCACGAACCCTTAACGAATCCGTTGCTAAGCAAGTCCAATCACGATCATGAGGCTGACGACGACGGCACGTTGCTCTTTGATGAGCCCGGTACGCACAGCGCCGCACGTCACACAGCTCACATTGCCACGTCGCCGCAAGGGCCGGCACTGACGCGCGTCGGTGCGATCATGGGCACTCCGCTCTACATGTCGCCCGAGCAATGTGGTGGCGGTTACGTCGACACGCGCTCGGATATTTACAGCCTCGGCGTGATTGCATATCAGATGCTTGCGGGGGAACCGCCATTTGCCGGAAATACTTCGGCAGTGATGCGTGCTCATCGCGAGCAGAAACCACAGGAACTGCGCGAACGTGCGGCAAAGATCCCGAAACGCGCCGCCCGCGTAGTGATGTCTGCACTCTCGAAAAACCCTGCAGAGCGTCCGCAAACCGCTTTTGCGTTTGGGAGTGGATTGCGCGCGCAGAGCGAGGGTGTCGGAGCGCTCTACCGGCGCGCGTTCGCACTCTACAGCGAGTACTTCCCGAAATTCGTCAAGCTTAGCCTGATAGCGCACGTGCCGATGATCATCACCAGCCTTCTGCTGGTCGGCGCATTCCTCTGGTACAAGCACTCGCCGCCAGTCGGAGTTTTGCACAAGGTGGTGGTGTATTGTGCGATCGCAATTCTCAGTTTAATGAAGTTCGTGACCACGACGGTTGCAGTCGGAATTATTTCCGGAGTGACCGCCATAATCATTACGCAACTGACTGCGGCGCCTTTACGACCGGTTAAGTTACGTGAGGCCTTTACTGTTTTGCGAAGCCGCTGGCGTCCTTTCCTCAAGACTCTGATCAGAGTTACCCTGCGGATCTTCATCGGTTTTATCTTGCTGGTAATTCCCGGCTTGGTGATGTGGATGCGCTATTCGCTTTATGCGCCCGTAGTTCTTATGGAAGGGCTTGAGGGTAAAGCGGCGATGAAGCGCGCGCGCGAACTCGCCTCACGTTCTTGGAAAACCATCATCCTGGTAGCAATAATTCAGTTCACCATCCAGGTGATAGTGAGTACCATCGTAGGAGCGGCGGCAGGGGCAATGGGCGCTAAGAAGAATTCGATTTCGGCTCAGATCTTTCAACAGATACTCGAATTCATAAATATCTTCGTCATCCCCTTAATCTCAATCGTCCCTGCGTTGCTTTACGTCAAGATGCGTCAACTCGGCGGCGAATCCCTCTCCAGTGTCTGGGCGCAAATCGAGGAACGCGAAGGGAAGCAGAGCGCCTGGCAACAACGCATGCGCACCCGCCTCAGTCTACACACCCCAACCGGCCAGAAGACCACCGGCAGTTAACGCGGCTTACACCGATTCTTGTTCGAAACTGGGATTGAGAGTCCCGCAAGCGAAACGCGGATTAACGGTTTTTCGAATGGAGATCCGAATTTACGCCCGGTAGTCCCTCCCAAATTACCCGCTTTCCCTTGTTTTTCGGACGTTTCAGGCTCAAACTATGGCGGAACTCACTGTTGGCACGGCCTTTGAAATGAGCCAGCGCGGAGAACTGTATAAGTTGTGCGTGAAGTTTTGATCTAGTTTCGTCCTTTTCATTCTTCGCGCGCGCATCGCCGCTCTCTCAACTGGCTTTACAGCTCTCCAAAATTTCTTTGAAGTAAAGCACTATGGATATCAAGCGAGCCCCTAAATCGAAGATCAAGAAGAAGATTCGTAATGCCGCCATGATCGTGGTCGGTGTGGCCGCACTCGGCGGGATTACGTATGGCCTGACCAAGCTGAAGCCGGCTGCGCCGACGCTCGATCCGTCCACTGCGGTTATCGAAACGGTTAAGCGTGGGGAAATGGTCCGCGACGTCCGCGGCAATGGAACCCTGGTGCCTGAGGTCACGCGCTGGGTGCCGGCGCCTGCTGATGGCCGCGTCGAAAAGATTCTTCTGAAGGCGGGCGTCGAGGTTGATCCATCCACAGTCATCGCTGAGCTGTCGAACCCCCAGCTCCAACAACAGGCGACGGACACTGATTTACAGGTCAAAGCCGCCGAGGCCGATCAGGAAAACCTGAAAGTTAAGCTCGAGAGTGATGCGATGACGCAGAAGGCCGCGATCGCGACGATTAACTCGCAGTACAGTCAGGCAAAGATACAGCTTGATGCAGACGAGATCCTGTACAAACAGCAATTGGTCGCCGAACTAACAGTGAAGATTTCGCGCGTTGCAGTTCAGGACCTCGCGAACCGGGTGAAAGTCGAGCAGGAAAGACTCGCGGTCATGTCGAAGTCGACGAGCGCGCAGCTGAATGCGGCAGCTTCACGCCTGCAACAGTTACGTGCGTTGGCAACACTGCGACGACAGGATGTTGAGAATTTAAAGGTGCGCGCGGGAACTGGCGGCGTTCTCCAGCAAGTGCTGGTAACCGAAGGACAGCAGGTCACACCCGGAACCAATATCGCGCGTGTTGCGGATCCAAACTCACTCAAGGCCGTTTTAAGAGTTGCGGAAACACAAATCGGCGGCGTGAAGATCGGTCAGAAGGTGATCGTCGACACGCGCAACGGTTTGATCGATGGGCAGGTTTCGCGCATCGATCCGGCGGCTCGCGAAGGCACGTTCGAAATCGATGCTTCGTTGATTGGTCCGTTGCCGCCGAGTGCTCGTCCCGATCTGAGTGTGGACGGCACGATCGAACTCGAGCGATTGCAAAACGTTTTGAAAGTCGGCCGACCGGCTTTTGGACAGGCACAGCAAACCATCGGCATGTTTGTGCTGACACCCGACGGGACGGAAGCGGAGCGGAGACAAGTCAAACTCGGCCGCAATTCCGTCAGTATGATCGAGATCCTCGACGGCCTGAAGGAAGGCGATCGAGTAATCATCTCTGATACTTCGGCGTTGGACAGTTACAACCGGATCCGGCTGCGGTAGGGTTGGTATAAGGCCTACAGGACGTATAGGACCTATTAACAGAGCACAAAAACCCAATCCGCGGTGTTCAGTTAACAAGATTGTGTACACAAATTCGTTAAGGAGCGCATGATGAGTTCTTCCGAGCCCCTAATCCACCTTTCTGACGTCAAGAAAGTCTTTTACACAGACGAGGTGGAGACGCACGCACTCTCAGGTATTCATCTCGACATTAAACAAGGTGAATACGTTTCCATCGCCGGACCTTCGGGCTGCGGCAAATCCACATTGCTCTCGATCCTCGGCCTGCTCGACACGCCGACCGATGGTAAGTACATCCTCAACCAGCACCCGGTTGAGAATCTTTCGCTTTCCGAACGCGCCAGAATCAGAAACCGCGAAGTCGGATTTATCTTTCAGAGCTTCAATCTGATCGGCGACCTGACCGTTTACGAGAACGTCGAGCTGCCGCTGACTTATCGCGGGATGAGCTCGGCCGAGCGAAAGAAGCGCGTCACTGACGCACTCGAGCGCGTTGGTATGGCGCATCGCGCAAAACACCTTCCCAGCCAGTTATCGGGCGGTCAACAGCAGCGCGTCGCAGTTGCGCGTGCAGTTGGCGGACAGCCGAGCATCCTGCTCGCAGACGAGCCGACTGGAAACCTCGATTCAACCAACGGCGAAGCTGTGATGGAGTTGATGCGCGAGTTGCATCGCGCGGGCGCCACCATCTGCATGGTGACACACGACCCGCGTTACGCTCAGCACGCCGATCGCATCGTCCACTTGTTCGACGGCTTGATCGTCGAGGAAGAAGCCGGCGCCGACCGTCGCGAGATTCAGGAAGCGAAGCGTGAATTGGCCGAGAGCGGTTTTGGAGCAATTTCATGATCAGCCTGCGCGGCGTCGAAAAATCTTTTCCCCATGGTCCAACGAGGACGTATGTGCTGCGGCGGATCGATCTCGACATCAAGGCCGGTGAGTTTGTGTCGATCATGGGTCCGTCCGGAGCAGGGAAGTCGACGTTGTTACACATCCTCGGCATGCACGATCAGTCGTGGAGCGGCGAGTATTACTTCGACGACGTGGCGGTCCATAAACTCGACGGCAAGAAGCGCGCGGCGCTGCGCAATTCGAACATCGGATTTGTTTTTCAGAGCTATCACCTGCTTGACGATCAAACCGTTTTCGAGAACCTCGAGCTGCCGCTTTCTTATCGCGACGTAAGCAAGAAGGACCGCCAATCGATCGTCTGCGACACGCTCGATCGTTTTCAGATGGTAGGCAAAAAGGATCTCTTCCCGACTCAACTTTCAGGTGGTCAGCAACAACTGGTGGGCATTGCGCGTGCGGTTGTTGCTAGTCCGCGAATCATCCTCGCCGACGAGCCGACTGGAAATCTTCATTCGGCCCAGGGCAAGGAAATCATGGACATGTTCAAGCGTTTGAACGATGAAGGCACCACGATCGTGCAGGTGACTCACTCGGAAACGAATGCGTCATACGGAAATCGGATCATTCAGCTTGAAGATGGTTGGATCGTGAATCCGGAGAAATCCGAAGCAGCAGTTTCCCTGTAGTTGCTCAATTAAAGGCGTGAGTTGAAGCGAACGTAGATCAAACAGATTTACGTTGACGTCACCAGTGTGTCTGGCGCCATTGCCAATTGCCAATTGCCGATTGCCGATTGCCAGTTTTATTAGGCGCGGCTACGGCTCAAATCGGAAATTGGCAATTGGCAATCGGCAATTTGAGGA
>Ga0105238_10008008_pt1 | contig 10572 bp, 13 predicted proteins | sample KBSC34metaG_FD_81526 | JGI IMG/M metagenome (GOLD analysis project Ga0105238, IMG submission 81526) | Corn rhizosphere microbial communities from Kellogg Biological Station, Michigan, USA - KBS C3-4 metaG | ecosystem: Host-associated > Plants > Roots > Rhizosphere > Soil | place: Michigan, USA...
CTGCGGGAACACGCCGATCGTGTCCACGACCAGGGTGTCGCCTTCCCAGTGACCGATCGAGTGGCCGTGGAAGCTCGGGTCTGGATCGGGCGGATGCGGGCGACCGTCCGTGTAGATGCGACGCAGGCGATTGACGTCGGATTCACCGAGCATCGTCACGCGCCCCGGCGTGAAGAGAATTTCGAGCGCGTTGTGGCTGACGAGCATCCAGGACGGCATCGCTTCGGGCAGGCAGTTGGCGAACAGCCCTTTGGGATGGCCGGCCGCCTCGGCCTCCGTCAGCCGCTGTGCCTCCACGGCTGCCGCTGACGTCCACGGCACAGGATTGCCCTTCATCTGGCCGATCTGATCTCCGATGTCCGGAACCCAGATTCCGCTCCAGTCCGGGAGCGATGTGGCCACGGTATCGGGGGTTGGCCGCGCCGTCGTTGCAGGGCGGCTGCACGCCGCGGCGGCAAGCGCGACGAGGACGATCAGTTGGCGGCAGGCCATGACGCTGCATCGATCACGAGGATGTCGACGGGGCCGGTCTGCGGCTGGAGACGGAGCCCGAGCTGTTCGCGAAGCGCGGTCGAGAGCGACGATCCGTCATCCCTTGAGGCCACACCGCCGGGTGAAGGCGGCGGAATCCGCGCGAGGCTGCCAGGCGCGTCCCGGTTCTCGTGATGGGCTCTCAATCCGAACCGTTCGGCCAGCAGACGTTGAAGCATCACGCGGCGTGGCGCGTTGGGACCGTCGGGCCCCGGAGCCCGCATGCCGTCGAGGATCGGCTGAACTTTCTGCTCCCGCACGACCCCTCCCGCTGCCGCAATTTCTTCGAGTCCGCCGCCTTCCCGGATGAAGGCGACCAGCATACCGCGCGGAATCGCTGAACGAAGGTGGCGCGCGGCGCTCGTCGTTCTCCCGTGTCAGTCAGGCGCCCCGCAGGAGGGCCATCGGATATGCTGCGCATTCGCGCATGGGCTAGGGGGATGCTGTGAAATTCAATGACGTTGTTCGTTCAGAGGTGGAGTTGCGTGCCCTCATGGGCGGTCCGATCGCGCCTCCCGTAGTTGAGAAGACGCTGTCATCGCTCGACCGGCATTGTCTGACTTTCATCAACCGCTCACCGTTCGTGCTCATTGCATCGAGCAGCGCGGACGGCAGGATGGATATTTCGCCCAAGGGCGATGCTCCAGGCTTCGTCAAGGTGCTCGACGAGCACACACTGGCCATCCCCGACCGGCCCGGCAATCAACGTTTCGATACCTTCCGCAATTTGTTCGAGTCGCCGCGAGTGGGGCTGATCTTCGTGATCCCCGGTAAACGCGAGACGCTCCGCATCAGCGGAAAGGCCGAAGTCGTACGCGACGCCGAGCTGCTCGACACTTTGGCCGCTAACGGAAAGGTGCCCGCGCTCGCAATTGCTGTTCACGTCGACGAAGCCTTCTTTCACTGCGCGAAGTGCATCATCCGTTCGCATCTCTGGCAGCCAGAGCAGTGGCCGCCACTCGCGGGCCTGCCGACGCTTGCCGAGGCGATGAAGGACGCGGCATCGATCCCGGCCCCAGTGGAGGTCGTCGAAGAAATCATCAGAGAGGATGAAGACACCCGCCTGTATTGACGAGTACGCACGTGTGACTAGAACCGCAGGCGCAGCCCGCCATTGATGTTGCGCCCTTCGAGCGGTGCCCACGCATCGACTGTCCAGCGGCCATCGGCCGCTCGCGCGGGTCTCACGAGTGGATCCCATCGCGTCTGCCGCACGCCGGTCAGGTTCTCTCCGTTGATGAACAGACGGACGCGTCCGAACTGCCTTTCCGCGAGGAGGCCGAGTATCGTGTAGGGCTCGCTGACGGATCGATACGGGTCGTCTTCCAAACTTTGCCGTCCGGTGTAGTACCACTCGATTCCGACGCGCCCAACATCCTCCTTTTCCCACATCCCGACGAGTCCGGCGCTGTGGGACGGCGTCAACGGCACCTCTTTGTGAACTCCGTCAACCGTCTCGCGCGCCTGCACGTACGTGTACGTTCCGGTCACCGAAAAGGGCTTTCGTCGCCACGTCCCCAGGAGTTCAAGCCCCACGTTCGTCGTCGGGTCCGGTAGCGTGCTGAGAACGTAGGACGGCGATCGTTCTACATGCATCGGGTCATTGACGCGGGACGCAAACAAAGTCGCCGTATACGACAGAGGGCCGTCGGTACGAGACAGGTCAAACGACGTGCTCAAGCCCCGCTCCGCTTTCAGTGGCTGCGGAACCCTCAACCGGGTCAGGCCGGCGGCTTCCGTTTCCTCGGTGATGGGAGTAGAACCGAAAAACCCGGTGCCGACCGACCATCTACTGGTCCAGCGCCCGGCGCGCGCCAGCGCCGATATGCGCGGGCTGAAGAACGTGCCGTACTCGCTGTGAACGTCCACTCGGGCGCTGGAGGATAGCGACAGTGCCGGCGTGACAGTGAGGTCGTATTGGACGAATGCACCTGGCACGGTGAACGCGTAGTCGAACTGCGGCACGTCGCGGGACGCAAATGCGTCACGTTCCAGAGCGAGGCCGGAGACCCACGTCTGACGTCCTGCGGTTCCACGAACGGCCACTTCTCCGAAGGCGGTGTCGTGTCGATCGTGCTCCAAGACTTCTCCGAATTGATGGTCGTGGCTCTGGCGGGCGAACGCCGCACGAGCCGTCACCACGTAGCGTCCCTTGATGAGGAATTGGCCGACCGCTCCGGCGTCGTACCGTCGCGTTTCGAGAGCTTCCACGTAGGGTTGACCAGTGGCCGCGAGCACTTCGCCGGTGGGAGTGCCGCCGTTCCGGTCCTCATACGTGAAACCGCTCGTTGCAAACAGTGTCCGGCCATTCCCCCCATCCCAGAACAGCCGCGGCCGCACCACGGCGCGCTTGTAGCCCGGGAGGTCGGCCCAGGCATCGTCGTTCACGTCGGTCATTTCCTGCCAGTGACCGCCCCCCAAGAACGAGGCGCTCCAGCCACGCGAAATCGGTGCAGAGAGAAACGCGACCGCGTCGGTTGCACCGCGCGTCGAGCGATTGAGCAGGAATTCCTGCGCCGGCTCACTGACCGGGCGCCGTGAGAGGAGGTTGATGACACCACCCATCGCGCCCGCTCCATACAACGCCGAGGCCACGCCTTTGATGACTTCGACCTGCCCGAGATCCATGGGCGGGATCTGGAGCAATCCGAGCCCGCCGACGTCGCCGAACAGCGGAAGGCCGTCCGACAGGACTCGGGTGTAACGACCGCGCATGCCCTGAATACGCACCGTGGCCGCGCCGAGCGATGCGGATGTGGCCTGGACCCGCATCCCTCCCATTTCGTTCAGCATCATGACGATGTCGCCGGGCGTCATGAGCATCTTTTCTTCGATCTCTTCGCGCGCCAGCACTTCGACACGCATCGGCTGATCTTCGAGACGTTTGTCGGTACGGGTCGACGCCACGACCGTGACGGTCTCTTCAACGGCCGGCGGTCGCTCCAACTCCACGAACACTTGTTGCATGCCACTCGCCACAACCAGGACTGATGCAGTGGCAGAAGCGAACCCTGCTTTCACGACGGTCAGTTCCACGGTGCCTGGGGCTGCGGTGACGACGGCCGTCCCGGTCGAGTCGGTGCGGTAGGTAGCACCGGCGACGACGACTTCCGCATTCTCGACAGGTTTTTGCGCGGCGCGGACTTGAACCCTGATCGTCCCTGTCTGATTCTGTGCCGCGAAAATCGAGGCTTGAAGGGACACCAAGACACTCATCGCGAGAACGAGGGAACGCATAGACCTCTCCGCCGGGCTTCGCACGCACCCGTCTTCTGCTTGCCGTCAGGGGTGGGATTAGAGGAAATGCGAGGAGCGGGGAGGGTGGTCCACCGGGTCTGCCGGTACATCGAGGCGATGCGCGATCGGCGGTAGTCCCACGCGGTCCGTCACGATGTAGCGCGGTGCCAGATCCTGCAAGGCTGATGCGTCGACCGCCCCGAGACACAGCGCGCAGATCCCTGCGGGTGCTTCCGACGTGTGCGCCTGTGGTGACTGTTCCTCGTGGGTGCAGCCGTCTGGGCAGCAGAAACCATCCATGGCGTTCAGCGACGCGAACAGCATCAGCATCACCGCAGCGAGTAGCTTCCGCACGCGCTGATTATCTTCGGTTTGAAACATCTCTGGGGCTGGTGCCAGCTCCGCCATGAACGGTGGGGACACATCGGTCGCCATCTGCGAAGGATAAGATCGGCATGAATCTGAGGGGCGGATGAAGAACATCCATGGAACGTGTGCAGCCCTGGTCCTGGCTTTATCAGCGGTGGGCATGGCACAGGACGACAAGGTTTCCGACGCGATTGGGGGGCCACTCACTGGCCCGACGGTTATCGGCGCCCCCTTCTCAGCCAATGCCGTCGCGACGCTGGTGCGACAGCCCAGCGACGCGTTGCCACGCGAGCTTTCCACGACGTTGCGCTTTTTTCGCAACGCCGCGGGCGCAGTGCGCGTTGAGCAGGCCATCGCGGATCCGGTCACCGGTCTGCCAGGCAGGCAATCGATCGTCGCCATCGCGGGGCCAGGCGAAAGCGTCATAGCGCTCCTCGATCCAGCCACTCGCACCATTAGGCGAGTTCCTCGCAGTATCCTCGGGTTCTCGCCATTCAACGGCGGCAGCGATTTCGTTCTGCCGATTTCGGCGGTTCACTTTCGCGCCTATCACATGCAGAATCCGGCATCGATCCGCGACACGACCGCGGCGGCTGCCGACAGCACGAAGGAAGACCTCGGGACTCGCCGCACGAAAGGTGTGGAGACCAACGGCACCCGTCTCACTATCACGGTTGCGCCGTACACGGTCGGCAACGACAAGCCCTTCGACGTGATTAACGAGAAATGGATCTCCCTCGTTCTGCGGCTGGTCATGGCGGCGCACAGCATCGATGCGCGCAGCGGTGTCCTTGACTACGCGATCACGGACCTGGATCGACGCGAGCCGCCCGCCAAGTTGTTCAAGGTTCCCGAGGATTACACGCTAAAAGAACCAACGAATCCCACTGCGGAAGACACGCGACTAATGTTTGACTACTGGCCGGAGCCGGGGCGGCGGACAAGGCGCGTTCTCAGCACGAAGTGAGCCATGTCAAACGCGCCTCACCAGAAAGTCGACGGCTTGGCAGCGTCTCGGTCGTGCCGTCGGTGTGAGGGGGTGATTCTCCATCAGGGATCGCAGAGCACCGATCGACTTAGCCAACCCGTCCACCGAATCGGATCGGGCCCAGGGGCGGCGCCAGTACACTGAGACGAAGGCGCAGGACTCTCACGAAGATGCTTCACGATCTGAAGCCCTGGTCAGTGAGCGCGTTGACGGTGCTGGGGGTCATCGCGATCACTGTCGGTTCCGTGCGCTCTCAGCAGCAGGACGCAAGTGTCGGAGCGACTTTTGACGTCGCGTCGGTTCGACAGAATCAAGATCGCAGCGCCCGAACGATGATGGACCTTCGCGGGCTGCGCGGAGGCACCCTGACGTTGAGGGCCGTGACGTTGGCCGAGGTCATCCGTCTTTCGCAGGGCTGGGGTGGCCGCGACCTTCTCAATTACCAAGTCTTCGGCGGCCCGTCGTGGATCAACGAGGCGATATTCGATATCGTCGCTAAGTTCGAAGCAGGCACGGAGGGGCCGGCCAACCCGGCGCTGCCTCCCCGTGTCGCGCAGATGCTCCGTAACCTTCTCGCGGAGCGCTTTGCGTTGCGCGTCAGGGAGGAACGTCGAGACGTCGCGATCTTCGCGCTCGTTCCTGCCCGCAGCGACGGAAGGCGAGGGCCATCGATCGCACCGTCTACAACCGTGTGCGACCCTGCCGCAGCAAACCCTCCGGAGGGGCGATGCGTTCTGCAAAGCGGGCCTGGGGGGCTGCGCGGACAGGGCATCGAACTCGATCAACTCGTGAAGATGCTGCAATACGTGCGCGGCGTGGGTCGCCCGGTGGTCGATGACACGGGTTGGACCGGGCTTTTCAACTTTTCGTTGAACTTCGCTCAGCTGGCTGACCCGCTAAGCAATCCGGGCGCGGTAACCGTGTTTCAGGCCCTGGAGGATCAACTCGGCCTCAAACTGGAGCCGCGCACGGCACCTTTTCGTGTCTTCGTCGTCGATCGTGCCGAGATGCCAAGTGCCAACTGATTCGCGACAGCGTATTGCTTCATGCCACACACAGGCGACAACCCGCCTGTCCGCCACGCTGTCTGCCATTGAGCCCTCCCATTCGCAAGGCTCGCACGTCCACTATTTTGATAGTTAGTTGACGGTCGGCCTATCGGCGCGTTCGACGACGAATACCTCCGCTAGACCGCGGAGCGGTTCGAGCCTGAGGCCGAGCTGTTCCTGCAGCGCCGTATAGTTTGAGGGCGCATTTTGATCGATCGCGAAATCAGACGTCGAAGAAGAACCCGTTTCCGATACTCGGTCCGGTAGCCACTTAAGGGAGAGGTCGAATTGCCCCTGAAGCCCTGTGCTGTCCGTCACAATTCGATCGACCCACATCGAGAGGAGGTCGGCAAGGGCAGGCATGGTCATGCCGCTCGCGACTAAGGTGCCCACTCTGTGAGGCTCACAAACGATGAGGAGCGTCGACGAGACCTGGCCGCGAGGTTGACCACAGCCGGTTGCACGGTCGATACACGCGGTGAGGACTGGAAACGTGCCGGCGATTTCGCAACACTGGCGCAGGACATGAACGTGCCGTTCCTCGGCCGGCTGCCCATGCTCAGCACGGGCGCGCTGGTGTGTTCGACCGTTACTACCAGTCAGGCAGCCGCGTGAATCCAATCGACGAACTTGTTAAGCGCTTGGCAAAGCATCCGGACCTTCGGTACACGGCCACGGCGACGAGGGTTGAGATCGAGTCGCCAACCTCCGAAGGGTTCGCCGTCTGCCTTCATGCCTCTGGGTCAGAGTACGTCGTGAGTTTCGATGGATGGCATGAGCACTTCGTATCCGGCGAGGAAGCATTGAACTGCGTCGCGTTCGCGTACAGCGGACGTTGCCGCCTCGCCATCACGTATCGCGGCCGCGTTCCGGTGAAGTGGGCGATGGAGTCGGCCCACGACGGGCAGTGGACTGGCGACAGCGAAGTTGGCCACTTCTTCGTGCCGTTCTGGTCGCGACGTCGCGTCGTGTATCGCCACAATCCGAATCTGCTGGCGCCCGAGTGAATGCATCGCGGCTGAGCGACGACACGTCAGCGAGACAAGATGCCAACTCCAAATATTGTCGGAGCCAAGCTAGTCGAGGAATGGTTGGGCGACTGGACCGATTTTCACGATTTCGTTCTCTTGGCGGCGCCAGCGCGCGGGGCTTCGGAAGGCGAACTCCGAATCCATGGATGGACCACGGACTGGGACAAGACCGACGACCAGGGATATTGTCGTCAGTCGGACGACAACGTTGTCACGGTGAGCCTGGGTGGGATCTCGTCGGTGAACCTATCAGAGGGGCAGTTGCCGTCCATCATCCTCGATCTCACTTTCGAACCGTCGGGCGTCGGTTGGATCGTTCGATGGGATTCATCTTACGGCCCCTACGGGACTATCGAAGCCGTGGACGTTTCTCTGTCCTTGACTCCGGGTAAACCGAACTCAATCGACACAGCTGGCTAACCGGCCGCTGGCAGCCGACGAGCGGCAGAAGAATAGAGACAGCGCATGCGAACCCTCAGTTTCCAGTTCCAGCCTCGTCGGGCTCGAAAGCTCTCCGTAAGAATGGTCTGCGACCTCATGCTGAAGATCGCTCTTGAGGCGCAGGTCCGAACCTTCTCCGTTCAGCGCTCCCGATCGCAAAGCGCCTATATAAACTTCACCTTCGAATCGCCAACGGTCGCAAGCGCGTGGCGACTGGTTCATGCTCGCGCCCTCGGCCATCGAAAGATGGGCACACCGCTGTGCGACGCATCGATAGTTGTCTGCCAGGGCTCGCGCGGCTGGGATAACTACCGTCTACTTCATCATTTCGATCGCCGGAAGCAGCTCGATTCGCTGGCAGGAGTCTAAGGTAGCTGCTAGAGTTCGGCGGAAACGAATAGGTGTGGAGTGATGAAGGCCGTACTGGTCTTGACCGCGCTTGTATTTGCTTCAACGCCTCCGGCAATGGCGCAGGGCGAGCCGACAGGCGGTCGCGCTACGGCCCTGCGGACCCTTCAGGCCGCGCGGCCGGGTTTGACGTGGCGACATGTGCGCACACTCGACATCAACTGTGACGGCATGCGCGACGACATCTTCACGGCCCGGGACGCGACGCACTACTACGTGGCAGCCGTCATCGCCACGCGCGACGGCGCGGGGCGGGCCAGCGTGGTTCGATTCCAGCTTGTCGGTAGTAGTCAGGAGTCGTTTTGCGGCCGTCCCGAGCCGCTGGAAACAGAATCGCAAGACATCGATTTTCCTGAAAGCGTAGGCGAGCCGGCGCCGCAAGGATTTCGGCGATCCACCCGCTGCCTCGGCCTTCGGCTCGCGGTGGTGAGTGCGATTCGTTTCATCTGTACTGGAATCACACATCCGGGCAGCTTGATTGGTGGCGCTTGTGACTCTGTCGCCCAATATCCACGGCAGCGAAGCGTTCGTCAGCGATTCACCGCAACGTTCGCGCCTACGCGCGTGCCGCCGCCGTGTCATCCCGGGCTCAGCGGCCCTCGAAATACTGATTCACTAGAGTTGGCGCCGTTCGCACACGCGGCGAGCGCGTTGGCGTCCGTGTGCGCGGGCGCTATCTGAATCGCAACTTCGCGCGCACCATGTGCACGGAGGCGCGCGCCGTTTGCACGAAATTGGGCGCAATTTGCGTCGCCGCCAAACGCTCGCGCGCGCACGCTCGCCGCCATGCGCACGTTCAGGGGGGGGGCATTTGGCGCGCCCTGTCTCTTATCCCCCCGCCGCCTTGCGCTGAGCGAAACGGCTTACTACACTCCGCGCATGCGAATCGGAGGCATTCCCATGACCCGCACGCGCCGCCTGGCTGCCGGCATCTTTTTCGCTGGTGTTCTCTCGTTGCTCGCGACCTTCCCCAGCGCACAAGGAAAGAAGGAGTCGACCGAAGCGCGCCTGCAGCGGTTCGCTGACAAGGAAGAGATTCAGAACGTGCTGCTCGAGTACGGCCGCGCGCTCGACGCGCGCGACTTCACCGCGTACTCGAACCTGTTCGCGGCGGACGGCGAGTGGATCGGCGGGTTCGGCTCGGTGAAAGGCCCGGCCAACATCAAGGCCTTCATGGAAAAGAACATGGGCACGAACGGCAACGCCACTCACAACTACCACCTGCTCTCGAACTTCGTGATCAACGTGAACGGCGACACCGCCACCGCCTGGTCGCGCTGGGCATTCGTGCAGCCGCAGAAGACCGGCGGCGCCACCATCGCGCAGGCTGGCCGCTACGACGACACGTTCGTCCGCGAGAACGGCGTGTGGAAGTTCAAGAAGCGGACGGCGGGGAACGACACGGGTGGACCGGCCCCGGCCGCCGCATCCGCGCCAGCCAGTAAGTAGAGATCGAAGGAGGCCACATGCTTCGCGTCCGCTCGGCGCTTCTCGTCCTCGCCGTGGTTGGCGCCGTTGGACCCGTGTCTCTTCGCGCGGGCCAACAGGCGTCGCGCATCGATGACGCAGCACTGCGCAAGGCCGGCACCGGCGACGAGTGGCTCACCTACGGTCTGAGCCAGGCCGAGACGCGTTTCAGCCCGCTCACGGAGATCAATACGTCGAACGTGGCGCGACTGGGCCTCGCGTGGTCGTACGACACCGGCGGCGGTGGCGGTGGCCAGGAAGCCACGCCGCTCGTGTGGAACAACACGATCTTCGGCGTCACGAACTGGAGCGTCGTGTTCGCCGTCGACGCCAAGACCGGCAAGGAGAAGTGGCGCTGGGATCCGTGGGTCAACAAGACCGAGGTGCGCCCCGAGATCTGCTGCGGCGTGGTGAATCGCGGCCTGGCGCTCTATCAGGGGCTGCTCTACGTCCCGGTGATCGACGGACGGCTGCAGGCGCTGGACGCGGCGACGGGCCGCGTCGTGTGGGAATCCCGCGTCGCGTTCCCGCAGGACCACTACACGCTGACGATGGCGCCGCGCATCGCCAAGGGCAAGGTGATCATCGGCGCGAGCGGCGGCGACCGCCCGACGCGCGGCTTCTTCGACGCCTACGACGCGCTCACCGGCAAGCGTGCGTGGCGCTTCTACACGGTGCCTGGCGATCCGTCCAAGCCGGCGGAAAACGCCGCGATGAAGAAGGCGCACGCGACGTGGGACAAGGAATGGTGGAAGAACGGCGGTGGCGGCGCGGTGTGGGACGGCGCCGCCTTCGACCCCGAGCTCAATCTGGTCTACGTCGGTACGGGCAACGCCGAGCCGTGGCCGCAGGAACTCCGCACGTCGATGGGGATGGACAACCTCTATGTCTGCTCCATCCTGGCCGTGGACGTCGACAGCGGTGAGCTGAAGTGGCACTACCAGGTAGTGCCCGGCGACTCGTGGGACTTCGACAGCGTGCAGCATCTGATCCTCGCGGACCTGCCGATCGGCGGGCGCACTCGCAAGGTAATCATGCAGGCCAACAAGAA
>Ga0105238_10008010_pt1 | contig 10571 bp, 6 predicted proteins | sample KBSC34metaG_FD_81526 | JGI IMG/M metagenome (GOLD analysis project Ga0105238, IMG submission 81526) | Corn rhizosphere microbial communities from Kellogg Biological Station, Michigan, USA - KBS C3-4 metaG | ecosystem: Host-associated > Plants > Roots > Rhizosphere > Soil | place: Michigan, USA...
AAGCGCTCGTACTGCTCAGCCGGATCATTCAACTCAGAAAACCCGTTCGCGATCTCCATGTTCGCGATATACAACTCGAAACGCTCAGCCACGCTCGGATTCGCGGGCGACGCCTTCGAGAGGGGTGAGATCGGTTTCGGAAAGTCAGTGATGAAAGTCGGCTGTATCAAATCGTGCTCGACGTGAGCCTCGAAGAGCTCTACAACCTTGTCGTCTGTGATTTGATCCGCTGGAATACGTCCCGTCAAACTCTCCTTCATCCCCACACGTGAGAACGGCGACCCGAAGTCGATCTCATGCTCGCCAAACTTCACATGCGTGTGGCCCAAGACGGTGAGCACCACAGTGCGCAACATGTGCTCGCAGAAATCCATCATCGCGTTCACGTCGGCGTAGGCCCAGTAAAACTCGAGCATCGTGAACTCGGGATTGTGACGCGTCGAGATGCCTTCGTTGCGGAAGTTTCGATTGAGCTCGTAAACCTTCTCGAAGCCGCCGACGAGCAGGCGCTTCAGATACAACTCCGGCGCGATGCGCGCGTAAAGATCGATATCGAGCGCGTTGTGATGAGTCTTGAACGGACGCGCCGCAGCGCCGGTCGGCAGCGGCGTCAGCATCGGCGTCTCGACCTCGATGTAACCGTGGTCTTCCAGAAAGTGCCGCAGCTCACGCACCACCGCCGCACGACACTGGAATACTTCACGCGCCGTCAACTCCTCGTCTTTCTCGACCTTGAGACTTCCGGCGATCAGATCCGCGTAGCGTTGGCGCTGTCGAATCTCAGGATCCTGGATGCCGTGCATCTTGTCCGGCAGCGGCAGGAGGGCTTTCGACAGAAACTGAATCTTCTGCACGTGGATCGAGAGCTCGCCTGTGCGAGTCACGAACAGGAAACCTTCGACGCCGATAAAGTCGCCGTGGTCCAACAGTAGAAACAATTCCCAGCCGTCAACCTCGCCGCCCTCGGCGCCGTTGTAAACGCCAACGACGTCATTCTTGCGAATGTAGATTTGCAGGCGCGACACGCCATCCGAAAGATGAACGAACGCGACCTTGCCCATCTGGCGTGGCGGCGTCGCAATGCGTCCGGCGACGCGCACGACAAACTTGTTCAGATCTTCAGTTGGTTGGAAGCCGGTAAACTTCTCGACTACCGCAGTGATCGTGTCGTCTTTTTCCGGGTCGACGACACGGCTGCGCTCGTACTTGTTCGGGTAAGCGTTGCCGATGAGCTGCTGCAAAGCTTCGAGGTGCTCGCGCCGTGCGAGCGTTTGATCGTTTTCTTCGATAAATGGAATAGACATAAAGGGCGAATTATACAGACATGCGGCAAATCCTGTAATCTCTGGGTTAATGATCGAAAAGATTTTGACCCGGGCGGCGATGCTTGCCGAGCGCGGGCGTCTGCGCGCCGGCGGCAAGCGGCTCGTTTTCACAAACGGTGTGTTTGACCTTTTGCACGTCGGGCACGTGCGCTACCTGGCGCAGGCGCGTGCCCTCGGCGATGCGCTCGTCGTGGCGATAAATAGCGATAGGACTGTGCGGGAATTGAAGGGACCGAAACGGCCGGTCTTCAACGAGGCGGAGCGTGCTGAGATACTCGCTGCTTTGCGGGTTGTTGATTACGTTGTCGTGTTTGACGACGTCTCGCCGCGTAGCCTGATCGCTGAGCTGCTGCCGGACGTGCTCGTGAAGGGCGGCGACTATAACCTCGATCAGATTCATGGGCGCGAGGAAGTCGAGGCCGCGGGAGGCAACGTTATTTCGTTGCCGTTTGTCGAAGGTGCTTCGACCACGACATTAATCGAGCGAATGAGAAAATAAAGTTCGAAAGAATGGAACAAGCAAGAATGGACATCAAGAATGGAACAAGTCAGGAATGGAACAAGTCAGGAAGAGGGGCTTGCCCCCGCCGCTGCTTGGATTCGACGAGCGGGGGCAAGCCCCTCTTCCTGACTTGTTCTATTTTAAGGTTCTCAATTCAATATTCTTCTTTAAGGTTTCAAATTCAATATTCTTCTAATTGAAGGTTCTCAGTCCAATTTGGCAATAGTTTGATCGAACAGATTACAGAGACGAGGGAATATCAAAAACTTCTCGCAGAGTTGCGGGCTAATGCACGTGTGATTTCGATCAGTGGGTTGGTGGCGGGGTCTGCGAGGGCGCTGGCGGTAGCTGCGTTGCAGCGGGAGACGGGGAAGACTTTTGCTGTTGTGTCGCATACGACGCGCGATCTCGAATCGTGGGAGAGCGATCTGGAGTTTTGGTTTTCTGCGCTGAACGCGAAAGAGCCGGATGAGAAAGACATACTTGTTTTGCCCGCGTCGGAGACCGATCCTTACGCCGGCATCTCGCCGCACGCGCAAACACTCGAGCGACGCGCCCTCGCGCTCTGGCGTCTACAACAACACTCATCGAAGTTCGTTTTACTGACCGCGCGCGCCCTCGCGCGGAAGACGGTCAGTCCCGCTGCGATCGCGAAGACTGGGGTCGTGTTGCGACGCGATGAAGACTTCTCGCCCGAAGTGCTAGTTGAGCGACTGATCGCAACGGGTTACATGCGTGAAGATCCCGTCGGCGGCGTTGGTGAGTTCTCGATGCGCGGCGGCATCGTCGACGTTTGGCCGCCCGGACGAGAAGCGCCCGTGCGACTCGAATTTTTCGGCGACACGGTCGACTCAGTCCGCGAATTCGATCCGGAAAACCAGCTTTCGACCGCGCAATTGAAAGAAATCGAAGTGCCGCCGATGCGCGAGTTCTCCGTGAACGCACTCGACTTCCAACTCTGGAGCGAAGCGGCGCGTGAGCGCTGGGCTGACGAGCGTTACGCACGCTCGCTCCGCGATCGAACTGCTTTTGCTGACGAAGGCGAAGCGTTTGCCGGCTGGGAATGGCTGGTTCCGATCACGATGGATTGCTGCTCGAGTGTGTTCGATCATCTTGGCGACGTCGTCCTCGTGATTGACGAGCCGAGTGGCATCGAAGCGTATCTGAGCGAGTTTTACGAGCGACTGTCCGCTCGCTATCGCGAGATTGACGAAGCCGATGACATCGCGCTCACCCCCGAAGAGCTCTTCCTCACCGCCGACGAGTTAAGAGAGCTGATTTCAACTCGCCAGCGAGTCGAGCTGCGCACACTCGGCCGCGTGGCTTCAGAAATCGACATGGACCTTGCGCTCGAAGCCGAAGCGCCTTCAGTTCAACTCGGCCGTGCGCGCGGCACGCGGCAGCCGGTGTTTCTGTTTCCGGCAGTCGAGAGCGCAGTCGAAGTCGACTGGAAGTCGCAATCAACGCTTCGTTATCACGGTCGCATCGCGGATCTGGCGGCTGAAGTGAGTCGTGCCGTCGAAGAGGCGCGCGCGACACTCTTCGTGATGCCGAGTATCGGCGTGGCGGAGAGAATCGTCGAGATCCTCAACGATTACAAGATCGAAACTCGCCTCACCTACACGACAGAAGCTTCCGATCCAACAAGCTGGCGACCCGTAATCGTGACGGTGGGCGATCTGAGCGGCGGCTTCGAGCTGCCGCAGGCCCGCCTCGTCGTTCACGTCGAGTCAGATGTCTTTGACGAAACTGCAGCCGCAGTCGAGCGACGGCCCGCGGCCGCCGAAAGAACACAGCGGACCGAGAGGAAAAAACGCAGGTCAAAAGCAGCGGCGTTTCTGTCAGATTTTCGCGATCTCAAAGCGAACGATTACGTGGTCCACATCGATCACGGCGTCGCGCGCTTCGGCGGTTTGCAGACGCTCGATCTCGGACCACGCACCGGCGAGTTCATGCTGCTTTACTACGCCGACGATGCGAAGCTCTACGTTCCCGTCGAGCGTCTCGACCTCGTGCAGCGTTATTCGAGCGCAGAAGGACATCAGCCCCAGCTCGATCGACTCGGCGGTCTCGGCTGGCAAAAGACGAAAGCCAAAGCCAAGCGCGCCATGCGCGACATGGCTGACGAGCTTTTGCGTCTTTACGCCGAACGAAAACTCGTCGGCGGTTTCGCCTTCGCCGCCGACACGCCGTGGCAGCAGGAGTTTGAAGACGGCTTTCCATTCGTGCTCACGCCTGACCAGGAGACAGCGATCGAAGACGTGAAGAAAGACATGGAAGAAGCCGTGCCGATGGATCGTTTGCTATGCGGCGACGTTGGTTACGGCAAGACGGAAGTGGCGATGCGCGCGGCGTTCAAGTCAGTGATGGAAGGCAAGCAAGCGGCGATACTCACGCCGACGACAGTCCTCGCCTATCAACACTACGACACGTTTCGCAATCGCTTCGCACCGTTTCCAGTGAAGGTCGAGTTGCTGTCGCGCTTTCGCTCGTCGAAGGAACAGAAGGAAGTCGTGAAGCGGATCGAGACTGGTGAAGTCGACGTGATCATCGGCACGCATCGCATCCTCTCGAAAGATGTTCAGTTCAAAGATCTCGGGCTCGTGGTGGTTGACGAAGAGCAGCGTTTCGGCGTCGCACACAAAGAGCGACTGAAACATCTCAAGAAGAAAGTCGACGTGTTGACGCTTTCGGCAACGCCGATTCCACGCACGCTCAACATGTCGCTCAGCGGCATGCGCGACATGTCTCTCATCGAAACGCCGCCCCGCGATCGACTCGCGATCCAGACGCAGGTAGTGCAGTTCTCGGAGAGTGTGATCAAGTCGGCGATCGACCTCGAGCTCTCGCGCGGCGGGCAGGTCTTCTTCATCCACAATCGCGTGGAGACGATTGACACTGTTGCGGCCCTGGTAAAGAGGCTCGTGCCGAACGCGCGCCTCGCCGTGGGCCACGGGCAGATGAACGAAAAGGACATGGAGCGAGTGATGCTCGACTTCATCGACTACAAATATGACGTTCTGGTTGCAACCACCATCATCGAAAACGGCATAGACATCCCGCGCGCAAACACCATCATCATAAATCGCGCCGATCACTACGGTCTTTCTCAGCTTTATCAATTACGCGGGCGTGTGGGGCGCTCCAGCCGCAGGGCTTATGCTTACCTGCTGATACCGAGTGAACAGGAGCTTTCGCCCATTGCCCGTAGACGTTTAGCAGCCATTCGCGAGTTTTCTGATCTGGGGGCCGGGTTTCGTATTGCGGCGCTCGACCTTGAGCTACGTGGCGCGGGCAACCTGCTCGGGGGCGAGCAGTCGGGGCACATGGAGGCGCTCGGCTTCGATCTTTACACGCAAATGCTCGAGCGGACTGTCGCCGAGCTGCAGGGTGAAGAGGTTGAAGACGAGACCAGCGTCACCTTGAATCTTGGTGTGGATGTCGCCATTCCGGATGATTACATCTCCGATATGGGACAGCGGCTGCGGACGTACAAGCGAGTTTCTTCGGCGCGTGACGAAGCCACACTGACAGCCATCAGGGAGGAGACGGAAGACCGCTACGGGCGCATTCCGGCGCCGGTCGACAGGCTGTTTGGTTATGCGCGTTTACGTCGTTTGTCGGAGGAACTGGGAATAGTTTCGATTGATAAGACGCCGGATGGAGTGGCGGTCAAATTTAGTGAAAAGGCGAGGATTTCACCCGAAAAACTGGGAGATTTCGTTTCGAACAATAAGGGAGCAGTCTTCACGCCCAACGGTGTTTTGCGGCTGGCTTTGACTGAAGACGAGCAGGACAACGTGCTCGAAGTAGCCCGCGCCGTGTTGCTCCAGATTCGTGCGAGCGATTAGAATTCGAACCTTTGACAGGATTTACAAGATGTTTCAGGATTTACATGTCCATCCTGTGAAATCTTGTAAATCCTGTCCAACAACTGTTTCGGTAAGGAGTAAGTTAGTGAAATTAAGATATCTTGCACCCTTTGCAGCGTTGATCCTCCTCGCGTTTACGTCCATTCACGTCTTCGCACAGGAAGGCGAGATGCAGGTCGTCGACGAAGTGATCGCCCAGGTCAACGACGACGTCATCACGCTCTCGATGCTGAAGAAGGAAGCCAAGGAACGCATCGAAGCGCTGAAAACGAACGGCATGACCGAGCAGCAAGCGATGGATGAAGTCGCGAAGCGTCAGAACGAGCTGATCGCGACGCTGATCAACGAGAAGCTGTTGCTGCAAAGAGGCAAGGAGCTCGAGCTCGCCAACGACATCGAGGCCGAAGTCAACCGGCGCATGTTGGAAATCGCGCAGGGGCAGGGTATCAACTCGATCGAAAAGCTCTACGAAGCGATGCGCGCGAGCGGGCTCGTTCCGGAAGACGTTCGGCGCACGATGCGCAATGAAATGATGAAGCAGGCGGTGCTGCAACAGGAAGTTGACCGGAAAGTTTACCTCGGCCCGTCCACCGAAGAAGTGAAGAAGTATTATGAAGCGCACCCTGACAAGTTTCGGAAACCCGAGAGTGTGAAGCTTTCCGAGATCTATCTCGTGTCGACTGGCAAAGACGAAGCGGCAGTTAAGGCGCGCGCGCTCGAGCTGATCGCACAGGCCCGCGCGGGTGCTGACTTCGGCGCACTTGCCGCAGCCAATTCGGAGCGTGAGAAGGAAGGGAAGCGCACGGCTCCGCAGGACAAGGGCTACGTTGGCGAGTTTGACGTTCCCAGCCTGCGCGAGGATCTGGGAGCTATTTTGAAGGACGTGAAAGCCGGCGGCATCACCGAGCCGATTAAAACGAGCGAGGGTTATCAGATCCTGCGTGTCGATGCGCGCATTCCTGGCGGCACGACGCCGACGTTCAACGACAATCGTGTTCGCGAAGCGATGTTGATGGAGCGACAGCCAAAAGAGCGCGAGCTTTATCTCCAGAACTTGCGAAACGAAGCGTTTATCAAAGTCACCGAATCGTATCGCGCCGGCGTCGATCCGCTCCTGAAAATCCAGGCCCCAGTGGCGGCGAAGAAGGACGATAAAAAGAAGAAGGACGAGAAGAAGTCAGACAAACCGTAAAGTTGATTTGAGTAATTTCTCTGCGGCCCTCTGCGTATCTCTGCGGCCTCTGCGTTAACGGGCCATTTCAACGCAGAGAACGCAGAGATACGCAGAGGGCCGCAGAGGGCCGCAGAGAATGACACTGTTGATTCCGTTTCTTATCTGTGTCATCTGTGTTCATCCGTGGCAAGGTCAGCCCATCGAAAAGCCTCGCATCGTCGTTTACAAGCGCGAACGTAAACTCGAGCTTTACTCAAACAAAAAACTGATTCGCACATATCGCGTCGGCCTCGGGTTTAGCCCCGTTGCCGACAAGGTGCGCGAAGGGGACGGCGCGACACCCGAAGGCGACTTTTACGTCTTCGTAAAGAACAACAAGAGCGCTTACTATCTGTCGCTCGGCGTCAGTTATCCGAACCCCGAAGACGCAGAGCGCGGCCTGCGCGACGGGCTGATCAACCGAGCGCAGTACAACGCGATTGTCGAAGCGCACAAGAAGAAGACCGCGCCGCCGCAGTACACAAAACTGGGCGGCCTGATCTACATTCACGGGAACGGCGCGAAGAGCGATTGGACATGGGGCTGCGTCGCGTTGGAGAATGAGCAGATGAAGGAGTTGTTCGACGCCGTTTCAGTCGGAACACCGGTGACGATTAAACCGTGATGACGGAAATCAAGCCTTTCAAAATTCGAGACATCGAGATCAACCCGCCCCTCGTGCTTTCACCGATGGCGGGCGTGACGGATGTGTCTTTTCGTCGTCTGCTGAAGCGGCGCGGCGGTGTTGGTCTGTCTGTTTCCGAGTTCATTTCAGTCGAGGGTTTGACGCGAAACAATCCGAAGTCGAAACGGCAGATGCGCTTCTACGAAGACGAGCGGCCGTTTGCGGTGCAGATCTTTGGTGGGCAGGTGGAGCGCATGTGCATGGCGGCGGAGATGGCGCAGGAAGTTGGCGCCGACATTCTCGACGTGAACTGCGGCTGCCCGGCGCCGAAAGTCGTGAAGCACGGCGGCGGCTCCGGATTGCTCAAGGACCACTGCCGGCTCGCAGACATTCTCAAAGCGATCAGAAAAACGATCACGATTCCGTTGACGGTGAAGATTCGTGCGGGCTTTTACGATCACACGATCAATGCGGTGGAGACTGCGAAGCTCGCCGAGGATTGCGGCGTCGAGCACATTGCGCTGCACGGTCGCACGAAAGAGCAGGGTTATCGTGGGCTCGCGAATTGGGACCTCGTCAGGCAAGTGAAAGAAGCGGTGCGTGTGCCGGTGTCGGGCAGTGGTGACGTCACGACGATCGAAGGCGCGTTTGCAAAGTTTCGTGAGACTGGTTGTGACGGTGTGTTGATTGGCCGTGGCGCGATGGCGAATCCCTGGATCTTTCGCCAGATCGAAGACGCGATGCACGGCCGTCCGATCTTCGAGCCGACGTTAGCTGACAAGCGCGCGATCCTGCACGAGTATTTCGACATGTTACGCGAAGACATGCCCGAGACCCCCGCGATCAATCGCATGAAACAGTTGGCGGGACAGTTCACCCGCGGCTTGCAGGGCGGCGCATTATTCCGCACTTCGATTTATCATTCACACACGGTTGAAGAAGTGCTCGATCGCATTGAGGAGTATTTCGAAGCGATCGAAACGGGACGTCCGTATTACGGCGAGGCGGGCGCTCCGATTGAAGAAGCACCCGTTCTCGATTCCTGTGAAGCCGCCACGGTTTAGGTGCGCTTGCTCGCCGGTTTCTTACCCGTTCCTGTATCGAGATCAACCGGCGCCGGATAACCCTTCTGCGCCACTGTACCCAGATCGATCACGACCTCTTTCTTCGGCTTCGAATTCAACGCGTTGAGAATCTGCGTTCGCTGCTGCTCCGAAAGATCCTCCAACTTCATGCCATTCGCCTCGAGTACGCGTCGCAGGTTCTCTTCCGTGTTCGTGTTCTGCGCGTAAACGTCTCGGTAAATGTGTAGCTTTCCATCCTCGATCACGATCGTTTCATAGCGCAGCTCGACCGGCACGGTCTGGTTGAGTTTTACAGTCTGCGTCTTTTCCTTGTTCTCTAAATATGTGGCCATCCTGGTAGGCACATCCGGCGTGTTTGAAATTTCCCCGAGCTGCGTGGCGAAGTCTTTGATCTGCGCATTCGTTAGTCCAACACACCCGTGCGAAGCAAACTTTCCGATCTTCGCGGGCGACTTGCCGCCATGAATCAGCGACGGCAAACCGATTGGTATCTTGATTGGACCAAGCGGATTGTCTTTGTCGCCGGCTCCGACAGTCTCACCGGGCGCGACATTCTTCATTTTCGCGACCCAGGGCGAATCCGGCGGCGTCCAGGTCGGATTGAAGATTATTTGCTGCGCCTTTCTTAATCCTTGCGGCAAGGGAAACTCCGGATACCCGATGCCGACTTTGTACGACTTCACGAGCGATCCATCCTGAAAGAGATCCATGCGAAACGCGGGGATGTTGACGACGACGCGCGTGTCAGTCGGCACGGCGTTTGGTCCCTTCAACATCTGCACATTGTCATTTGAAGCTTCAGACGTGTCGCCTTTGGACCAGTAATCGTTTGCGAGTTTCGAGAGGTCTCGTGCTTTCTGTTCATCGAGCACGGAGCGTAACTGTTCTTCGGCGCGCGCGGGAGCATTAGTGTTGTCGCTGTCGAGATCTTCGGCGTTACTTTCGCGCAGCCGCGCCACCTCAGCACTCGAGACGCGCTTGATCTCATCGATCTGCTGGTCAGAAAGCTTCAGGTTCTGTTTCGCGCGGGCTACAAACTTGTCGTCTGTTAACAGCGCATCCAGTAGCGGCAGTGTTATCTGAGTTGACGCGGTGTCGGTGGTTGTTACCGGTGACGGCGACGCGCTTGGAGACGGGCTCGGCTGTGTTGACACCGTAGTGTTTGAATTACTCTGCGGGGCGGGCGCACAGCCCGTCGTCAGCAAAATCACAAACCAAGCGAGAATAAAAAGTCGGCGAATTATGGTCATATGACTGACTGAGCAATGGGCGTTCCAGTGAGGAGACACTGTTTACACGGATTTTCTGAACGATTTGCGAACGATGAAGGCGTTATCGCGTTCGGTCGTGTAGCAGTGGGTACGGGTTGATATTTGTGCCTTCCCAGTAGCGTTTCGGGTCGGAAACGGCGGCGATCGAGAAGTGCAGGTGATAGTTTCCGACCCCTGCATTGCCGGTGTCGCCGACGTAGGCGATCACTTGACCTTGATGCACGACGTTTCCTTCGGCGAGGCCATCAGCGTAGCGCGCGAGGTGTGCGTAGTAGAAAACGAGATCGCCGTTTGTGTTTAGTTGATAAATCGTCGTGCCGCCGCGCTCGCTTTGAAACAGCTTGAGAATCTTGCCGTCAGCCGCAGCCAGCACGGGTGTTTCAGCCGCTGCGGGTATATCGATCGCGTCATGCACGCGGCCTTCCGAACGCGCGTCGTCGAAGGTGTCGATGAGCTGGTCCGGGCGCACCCCGGCGACTGGGACGATCAAGCTTACTTGTCCGACAAAGTTTGCCGGCTCGGGTGATGGACTTGGTTCGGGTTCGGGCGGCAGTGGCGTGCCGACAGCGACGGGACTGGTTGGTGGAAGATCGACTGCTGGAAGCAGCGGCTTCGTCCGGTACGTAATCGCCAGCCACACCAGGGCGACGACGACCAGAAAAACCACACACAGCAGTA
>Ga0105238_10008017_pt1 | contig 10564 bp, 9 predicted proteins | sample KBSC34metaG_FD_81526 | JGI IMG/M metagenome (GOLD analysis project Ga0105238, IMG submission 81526) | Corn rhizosphere microbial communities from Kellogg Biological Station, Michigan, USA - KBS C3-4 metaG | ecosystem: Host-associated > Plants > Roots > Rhizosphere > Soil | place: Michigan, USA...
CGCGATCGCCTACTCGCGCACGCTCGAGCTCACCGTCTACCCCACGCTGGTCGCGCTGAACGCCATCCCGAAGATCGCGATCGCACCGCTGCTCGTCATCTGGATGGGCTTCGGTGCCGGGCCGAAGATCGTGATGGTCGTGCTCATCTGCTTCTTCCCGATCGTGATCAGCACCGCCACCGGCCTCAAGTCGACACCGGCCGAGATCACCGAGCTCTCCCGCTCGCTCTCGACGTCGACGCTGCAGGACTTTCTGCGCTTCCGGTTTCCCTGGTCGCTGCCGTATGTGTTCGTCGGGCTGAAGGTGGCGATCGCCCTCGCGGTCATCGGCGCGGTCGTCGGAGAGTTCGTCGGCGCGACGAAGGGTCTCGGCTACGTCATCGTCGCATCCGGCCAGAACGCGAACACGACGCTCGCGTTTGCCGCGATCGTCCTCCTGTCCCTGATGAGCATCCTCCTCTACTACGCGGTCGCGCTGCTCGAACGCGTGCTCGTCCCGTGGTCCGAGGAGACGTAGGCCGATGACGGCGATCAGCCTGAAGGGCGTCTCACACACCTTCGAGACGCGCAGAACCAAGCTCCGAGCGCTCGAGGACATCGACCTCGAGATCGGCGAGAACGAGTTCGTCACCCTCGTGGGGCGCTCCGGCTGCGGGAAGTCCACCCTCCTGCGCATGATGGCCGGCCTCCTCAAGCCGACGGCGGGCCAGGTCGAGGTCGGCGGCCAGGCGGTGACGAAGCCGCGCCGGGACGTCTCGCTGATGTTTCAGCGGTCGGCGCTCCTGCCCTGGCGGACGGTGATCGAGAACGTGATGCTCCCCGTCGAGATTCTCAGGCTCGACCGCCGCGCCCACCGGACGCGGGCGGAGCAGCTGCTCGCTCTGACCGGCCTCGAGGGTTTCGAGGACCGTCGTCCCAACGAGCTCTCCGGCGGAATGCAGCAACGCGTCGCGCTCTGCCGCGCGCTCGTCCACGACCCCTCTGTCCTGCTGATGGACGAGCCGTTCGCGGCGCTCGACGCCCTCACCCGCGAGGAGCTCTCCCTCGAGCTGCAGCGGATCTGGGGCGAGGAGCGGAAGACAATCGTCTTCGTGACCCACTCGATCCAGGAGGCGACCCTCCTCGCCGACCGGATCGTTGTGATGAGCCCCCGGCCGGGCCGGATCGCCCGGATCCTGCCGGTCGGCGCCGACCGACCGCGCTCGCTCGGCGTGACTGCCGCCCACGACGGCGAGCTCGACCGCGTCGGCGCGGAGCTCCACGAGCTGCTCTTCGCGCGCGAACCGGCAGACGTACCCCTCTCGCTCCAGGAGCCGGAGCGCAATCGGTAGCTGCGCGAACGACGGCGTTGTTCGCCGGTCAGGTCTCGCGCTCGGTGCAGACGGCGGCCATATCCGCCGAGATCCGGACCTCGTCGCCGACCAGCACGCCACCGGTCTCGAGCGCCTGTTGCCAGCGAAGACCGAAGTCGCTGCGGTTCAGCGTCCCACGCGCCTCGAACCCCACGCGGTCCTGCCCCTGGGCGTCCCGCGTGACGCCGTGCACCGTCACGTCGAAGGTGACGGGGTGCGTCTCGCCGTGCATCGTCAGGTCGCCGGTGACCCGGTAGTCGCCGCGGGCGGCGTGCTCGATGCGTGTCGATGCGAACTCGATGGTCGGGTTGTTCTCGACGTCGAAGAAGTCCGCGGAGCGAAGATGCTCGTCGCGCCGCGGCTCGTTGGTGTCGATCGACGCCGCCTGGATCGACCCCCGGACCGTCGAGTCCTTGTAGTCGGGAGCCGCCGCGATCGTCCCCTCGAACTCGCCGAAACGGCCTCGGACCGTCGAGACCATCATGTGCTTCACCTTGAACTCGACGGACGAATGAGACGCGTCGACGGTCCATGTCCCGGTCGGGACCCGGACGATGCCCCGATCGGTCTCGAGCTGGGTGTCCATGAGCGCTCCTCTCCTCGTCTGTCGGCTGGTCTCCCCTTTCGCGGGCCGGGGCAAACGGGCCGTCACGTGCGGAGCACATTCTCGTCCGTGAAGTCGTCGAGCTCGTCCCGGCTCGTCGTCGAGAACTCGGAGACGACGGCGCCTTCCGGTCCTGCCTGGAACCAGTGCAGCGTCCCGGCGGGGATCGTGTGCTGCATCCCGGGCCGGAGCTCGATCTCGCGCCCGACCGTGTACGTGCCAGGTGGGGGTTTGCACGCCGGCTCGCGACTGGGCTCACCCTCGACGTAGAGATAGACGAGCCCGCTGCGACAGCGGAACGTCTCCTCCTTTCCCGGCGTGCCCTCGAAGGGCGGATGGCGGTGCTCCGGGCATGTCTGGCCCGGCCGTAGGACGAGCTCCTTCGCGCAGTAGCGGTCGGTGTTGACGTAGACGACGAGCTGCAGGCCGGTCTCGGCGAGTCGCGAGAGGCCGAAGTCGACGACCTCGACGGCCTCACGCTCCTCGGGCGTCAGGACGATGCCCGCCTCGGCGAGTTTGTCGACCGCGTAGAGCTGGGCCTCCCGGCGCTCGCGCTCGTCGACCATCACCCGACTATAGGTCGGTATGTTCGGGACGTGCTGCCCGTCTCGATCCTCGATCTGGCACCGATCGTCGAGGGCGGGACGCCGGCGCAGGCGTTGCGGAACTCGATCGACCTCGTGCGGCACGCCGAGCGGCTCGGCTACGAGCGCTACTGGGTCGCGGAGCACCACAACCTGAGCGGAATCGCCAGCGCGGCGACTTCGGTCGTGATCGCGCACCTCGCCGAGGCGACCGAGTCGATCCGGGTCGGGGCGGGAGGGATCATGCTCCCGAACCACGCGCCGCTCGTGATTGCCGAGCAGTTCGGGACGCTCGAGGCGCTACATCCGGGGAGGATCGACCTGGGGCTCGGGCGCGCGCCCGGCACCGACCAGGTCACGCTCCGCGCCCTGCGCGGGGGCCCGACCGCCGACTCGTTCCCTCAGGACGTCCTGGAGCTCCAGGCGCTGCTCGGCGATCCACTCCCCGGACAGACGGTCTTCGCGATTCCCGGTGTCGGTTCGCATGTGCCGCTCTGGATCCTCGGCTCGAGCCTCTACGGCGCGCAACTGGCGGCGGCGCTCGGGCTCCCGTATGCGTTCGCGTCGCACTTCGCGCCCGACTTGCTGCTGCCGGCGCTCGAGGCGTATCGCGGGCGCTTCCAACCCTCGGCGCAACTCGAGGAGCCCTACGCGATGGTCGCGGTGAACGTCATCGCGGCGGACGACGACGCGACGGCGCAGCGACTGTTCACGTCGGCGCAACAGGCGTTCACGAACATCATTCGCGGCAGCCGGGCACAGCTGCCGCCACCCGTCGAGGACATCGAGGCGCACTGGTCGGCCGGCGAGAAGGCCCACGTCTCGAACGCCCTCAGCCGCTCGTATGTCGGCTCAGCGGACACGGTGCGCGAAGGCCTCGAGTCTGTCATCGCCGAGACCAAGGCCGACGAGCTGATCGTCGCCGCCGCGATCCACGACCATTTGGCACGCGTCCATTCTTACGAGATCCTCGCGACCGTCCGACAGGCGCTCGGCGCCCCACTGCCCGGCTGACGCCACTGCGAATCTGCACCGCGGGTGTCGGTCCGGGCCACGCGGGGTACCTAGCGTCCGTTGACGGTTGAAGCACGTGGCGAAGGGATCGATTTGGTTCCGGCGGAGGACGAGCCGGGCGATGATCTTTCTCGCCTCGCGGGCCGCGTGGCCGTCGGGACGCTCGTCGTCGTCGGGATACTGGTGGCGGCCGTCCTGGTCTGGGAGGCACGGCTCGTCATTGCGCTGCTCTTCAGTGCGATCATTCTCGCCGCGACGATCCGCCCCGGGGTCGACTGGCTGGAACGCCGCGGGATTCGCCCCGGGATAGGCGTTGTTCTTCATTACTCCGTGCTCGTAGCCCTGATCGGGGTCGCCTTGTGGCTCGTCGTACCGGCCGCCGTCGATCAGGTCCAGGGCGCACTCGGCGACCAGCACCGCCTCCGTGACGAGGCTCAGCAGTCGACCGGGATCAAGCACGACATCCTGATCGCGCTCGACCGGAAACTGAACGATCTGCCGTCCGGCTCACGTCTGGTCGATCCGGCGTTCGAGTACGGCCGTATGGCGTTCGAGGTGATCCTCGGCACGTTCTTCGTGTTCGCGGCCTCGGCGTACTGGATCATCGAGCGTCAGCGCGCCGTGGACTTCGTCTGTTCGCTCCTGCCGCGGCCGAAACGCAAGACGGTCCGTGACGCCTGGACGCTGATCGAGCTCCGACTGGGGGCCTTCGTCCGCGGCCAGGCCATTCTCGTCGTCATCGTCTCCACCGTCCTCTCGGCCTGTTTCTGGGCGATCGGGCTGCCCTACTGGCTCCTCGTCGGCGTCTTCGCCGGCGTCGTCGAGATCGTGCCGGTCATCGGCCCACTCCTCGCGGGAGTCCTTGCGGTGGGTGTCGGCCTCTCGGTGTCGGCGCACCTCGCGGTCCTTGCGGCCGCGGTCGTGATCGGCGTGCGCCTGCTCGAGGACTACATCGTCATCCCACGCGTCCTTGGACACTCCGTCGGCCTCTCACCGTTGGTGGTGCTCGTCTCGGTCACGACGGTCGGCCTCGTCCTCGGCGGCTTCGCCGTGATTCTCGCCGTCCCGATCGCGAGCATCCTCGTGACGCTCATCGACATCGTCGTCCGGGAGAAGGATCCGGCGGAGGAACCGGCGCCGTCCGTTCTGTTCCCTACGAAAGACATCGAATGAGCGGTGCCCGCCGACCCTCGGGTCTCGCGCGCGCACTGGGACGCGTCGACACCGCCGTCGGGGACGCGGTCGAGCGGGCGGTGCGGGTACACCATCGCCGTCGCCTGCGGCGCGTCGGTTGGCTGCCGGCCCTGGATGCGCCCGCGTCGTTCGTCGCCCCGCACGCGTTTTCTCCGCGCGAGGGCAACCGCGTCGAGGTGCTGGTGGATGGAGCCGCTGCCCTGCCGCGCATCGCGGCCGCGATACGCGCGGCCGACCATTCCGTCGACCTCGCCGGATGGTTCTTCAGCCCCGACTTCGAGCTGACGCGAGGACCTGAGCGGCGCGCCCTCTCGGGACTGCTCCGGGAGACCGCCGGGCGGGGTGTCGAGGTGCGTCTTCTGGCCTGGGCAGGGGCGCCTCTACCGCTGTTTCGGCCTGGGCGGCGCCAGGTCGCGAACGTGATGGCCGAGCTGTCCGACGGTGCGCGGCTTCGCCTCGCTACCGATCGTCGAGAGCGACCCATGCACTGTCACCACGAGAAGCTCGTGATCGTCGACGGCCGTCAGGCGTTCGTCGGCGGGATCGACCTCACGGACCTCGACGGTGACCGTTTCGACAGCGGACGTCACCCGATCCGGAGCGGCACCGGCTGGCACGACGCCACCATGCTGACGGAAGGGCCTGTCGTCGAGGATGTCGCCCGCCACTTCGGGATGCGCTGGTGGGAGGTGACCGGCGAGCGGCTCGCGACCCCCGACCCGCCGAAGCCTGCGGGCGACGTCAGGGTGCAGGTCGCGCGGACTGTGCCCGAACGCGTCTACGGCAGCCTCCCGCTCGGCGACTTCTCGATCCTGGAGGCGTACGTCGGAGCCCTGCGGGCGGCCCGCACCCTCGTGTACCTCGAGAACCAGTTCCTCTGGTCGAGCGAGATAGTCGAGATCCTCGCCGGTCTGCTCAGGAGGCCGCCGTCGGACGAGTTCCGGATGGTCGTGGTGCTGCCGGCGCACCCGAGCACGGGCGCGGACGACACGCGCGGGCAGCTCGCGGTGCTCAGCGACGCCGATGTCGACGGGCGACTGCTGTGTTGCACGCTGGTTGCGCGAGGCAACGGCGCGATCGAGCCGGTGTACGTCCACGCCAAGATCGGCATCGTCGACGACCGCTGGTTGACCCTCGGCTCCGCGAACCTCAACGAGCACTCGCTCTTCAACGACACGGAGGTCAACCTCGTCGTCGCCGATCCCGCGCTGGCGGCGACGACACGCCGCCGATTGTGGGCCGAGCACCTGGAGCTACCGCTCGACGCGGTTGCCGATGACCCTGCGACGCTCGTCGACGACGTTTGGCGGCCGACCGCCACCGAGCAGCTGGCGCGGCGCCGGGCAGGCGACCCGGCGACGCACAGGCTCCTCCTGCTCCCGGGCGTCTCGCGCCGCGCCCGCCGCCTGTTGGGCCCGATCCAGAGCCTGCTCGTCGACGGCTAGCAAGAGACGCGGTGCCGGCCGCCCGACGGCTATCCCCCGAGGTCTGCGTCGTAGATGCGGACGAGGCCTGCGGAGTCTCCCTGCTCCGGTCCGGGTCTGCTGCGGAACAGGGTGACGTGTGCGCGGTGCCGATCGAGGGCGAGCTCACCGATGGAGTTGTGGAAGGTCCGTCGGCTGGAGATCGTCCAGGTCGCAACCGGTGGCCGTACGCCGCAAGCGCGGGCAAGCGCGGAGAAGAGGAAGGCCGCCGGGCGAGACCCGGTCAGCTTTACGATGCGGCGTTCGGCCTGGTTGAGCGGATTGCGGAAGGGTGAGCACACGACCTGGTGGACGCGGCTCGTGCCCGCACCCGCGCCGAGATCGACCGACGCGACATAGCTCGTGTGCACGTCGCCGCTCAGGATGGTGATGGTGGCCGGCGGGTCGTCAGCACGGCTGATCGATCGGAGGAGCTCCGTGAGGTTGCGAAACGACTGCTGGTACGCCGCCCAGTGCTCGAGGTCTACGGCCCGCCGGAGCCGCTCGCCCAGACGCTGCGCGATGGCTCCCCAGGCGCCGTCGCAGACTGCCTCGTTCCAGGCCTCGAGGTGGTGGATGCCTGCGGGAAGGAAGGCCGGCAGGCTCGTCGCCAGGATGAGGTGGTCAAAACGACCACTGGCATGTTCGGCGATCCACTCCCACTCCTCCTCGTCGACCATGTCCCGTCGCCCCTCGACCGTCACACGGGCCGCGCGCGAATCGATCACCACGAGACGGGAGCGTCCGAAGTCGCGGTAGTAGGCCCACCTGCTCGCGGCCGATTCGCGATCCCATTGCCGGGCGAGCGTGCGCAAGCGGGGTCCGCCGTCCTCGTCCTCGCTCAAGTCGTGCAGGAGCGTCTCCTCAGCCAGCTCGGGTGGCGACAGGTTTCCGAGGTGCTGGTAGAGCCAGTACGACATGAAGGCTCCCGTGATTCGGTCGTCCCACCAGGACAGCCTGCGCATCTCCTCGACCCAGGAGTCGGAGATGTTCCAGTCGTCGTTGACGTCGTGGTCGTCGAAGATCATGGTGCACGGCACTGTCGACAGCAGCCAGCGGATGTCGGGGTCCGACCATGACTCGCGATAGAGGCGGGTGTACTCCTCGAAGTCCGCAACTTCTTCGCCCGGAGGCTCGCTTGGGTCACGGCGCGACCGGATGAATGCGGCGGTCTCCGGCGGGACGAGGTCGGCATACACCTGGTCGCCGAGCAGGAGGAGCGCGTCGGGCCAGGGAACCTCTTCCTGCTGGAGCCGTTTCGAATACGCCCAGAGAGCGTCGACCTCGAGCCCCTTCGCGTCCTCCGCTCGCGACAGCGAATATGGCGGTCGTTGGGGAGCCCCGACACGGCAGGAGCCGAAAACGAGGCGCGCCTCCCGCTCTCCCTCGCGGGTCCGGATCGCGGGGCGCGGCCTGCCGTCGTCCGGAGGCCAGACGAGCTTCCCGTCCAGACGGACGTCGTACGGAGTCACCGTCCCCGGCTCGAGCTTCTCAATCAGGACGAGCGCAAAGTGGTGTCCCTCGACGGTGAACGTTCGCGCTCGATGCCCGAGGACGGTGACCTCAGCGGGCCGAGCGGTCTCGACCCACACGGTGGCAGTCGTCGTACCTGCATACCGAAGCAGCGGTCCGACGAGGAGATCGGGCTCCGACGCAGCGACGGACATGACGCGTGATCGTACGGGCCGGGGACACGTGCGCGCGGCAAACCGGCGCTACGGCTGGACTGCCGGCGCCGAGCCAGACCTTCCCTCGGCAGCAGCGATGTCGGTTGCGGTCTTCAACGGGGCGCCGAAGCTGAGGAAACGTCCGCCGAAGGCGATCGCGCAGATAGCGAACCACGCCCACCCGAACGCGAGCCCTGCGATGACGTCCGAGAGCCAATGGACTCCGAGCATCACGCGGCTGCACGCCACCGCAACCGCGACCGCCGCCGCCGCGCCGGCGATGAGAGCGCGTGTGCGTGGCGGTCGACGACGCGCGACCACGAGCGCCACCGCTGCGTACAGTGCAGCCGCCGTCGCCGAATGGCCACTTGGAAACGACGGGCCGAGCGTTGCTGCGGCTGGGTTGAAGCTCGGCCTCACTCGGTCCAGCAGCTGCTTGATGGTGGTGACGAGGACGATCTCGCCCACGACGACGGAGATGAGGAACACCGGCACCCATTTGTTCGGAATGCGCACGAACTCGGCGACCGCCACGACGAGGATGACGATGACCACGGCATACGTGCTGGCGAGATCCGTGACTCGCTGGAGTGCCTGCGTCGAGAGATGCGTTCCGTGGTCGACCTGCCATTGGCCGACGCTCTTGTCGATCGACACGAGCTGCGCGTTGGTTCGCATCAGGTAGGCGAGTAATCCGAGCACGAGTCCGCCGCCGATCGCGACGACGAGCGCGATCGTGAGCGCGAGGCCCGTCGCACTGGCGGGGTCGAGGCGGCCTCGCAGGGCCCTCGACAACCATGGGTGGCGAGCCGCTTCATGGCCGAGCTTCTCTCCCGCGGCCTGCGCAGGAGCCTGGCCGACCACGGGCGTCGGATACCGGCTGCCCAGCAGGAACACCAGGGATCCCGCGATCGTCGCGACGAGCAGGAGGATCAGGAACGGCATCTGTGACTCACCCATGCCTCTCGGTCTGTGAACACCCGTACCAGCATGAGGATTGGCCAGGATTGGGGCGGGGTAAACCCGCCGACATGGCAACAGTGGAGAAATCCGCCGGCGTGGGAACGCTCCAGACGATCCCGGTCGACGCGTCAGCGTCCGGCCCGATAGTGAACCGCGAAGGTTCCCGGCGGCCTCCGGCCCCGGACGTCCCGTTACTCGAGCCACGGCCCGAATCGTGGGCAGAGTCCTTCTCCCGGCGCATCGGAGCAGAGCGGCCGGTAGCAGTCTTCCTGGCTGCCGTGGTACTCGGGTATGCAGCTCTCCTCGCCGTCATGGTCGGCTTGGGCCTCGTGTTGACCCAGTTGCTGTTGCCGATGGGAGGGTTCGCGGCGCGGGACGAGAGCATCAATCGATGGCTGGCCGACCACCGCGACCCGACGCTCGAGCATCTGTCCTGGATCGGCTCGACGCTGGCCGGAGGCGTCGTCATCCCCGTGGTGGTGGGTGCCTGCCTCGTCGCGTTCCTCGCCTTCCGGCACTGGCGTCTTGCCGCCTTCGTGCTGTTCGTCATCTGCATCGAGTCGGGCGCATACCGCGCGACAACCCTGATCGTCCATCGCGATCGCCCCGACGTGGATCGCCTGGAGAGCCTTCCCGTCGACGCGAGCTTCCCCTCCGGCCACACGGCCGCGGCGCTGGCCCTGTACGGCGGGTTGTTGCTGGTGCTCGCCTCGTGGGCGCGCCGCACAACCGTCACCGTGGCGGCGTGCGCATTCCTGGTCGCGATCCCCCTGTTCGTCGCCTGGGCGCGCATGTATCGCGGCATGCACCATCTGACGGACAGCGTCGCCGGCCTGCTTCTGGGTGCGGGCGCGCTCGTCGTGACCGTTTTCGCCGCGCGCGCGGCGGGCGCCGCCGCGGCTCGGCGCGACGCTCATGACGCTCATGCCTCCACCGACGCGAAGCGCGAGCAGGCATGACCAAGGTCGCAGTGATCGCGCATGCCGGCAAGACGGTCGGTGGAGGGCTCGAGGAGCTTCGACAGACCCTCGCCCACGCCGGTGTCACCGATCCGATGTGGTCGGAGGTGCCGAAGAGCCGCTTCGCGCCCAAGCGTGTCCGTGCGGCGCTGAAGGACGGGGCCGAGCTTGTCTTCGTCTGGGGCGGCGACGGGATGGTGCAGCGGTGCGTCGACGTTCTCGCCGGGAAAGGGGTTCCGCTCGCGATCGTCCCGGCCGGAACGGCGAACCTCTTCGCCTCCAGCCTCGACCTTCCGCAGGACATCCCCGAGGCGGTGCAGATCGGCCTGCACGGCTCGGAGCGCCAGCTCGACGTCGGAAAGATCAACGGCGAGCGGTTCACGGTGATGGCGGGAGCGGGGCTCGACGCGCAGATGATCCAGGATGCCGACGGCGGGCTGAAGGACCGCTTCGGCCGCGTCGCGTACATCTGGACTGCCTCGAAGCAGCTCCGCGGCGACCCTTTCAAAGCTCGTATCGAGGTGGACGGCCAGCTCTGGTACAAGGGCAAGGCGAGCTGCGTCCTCATCGGGAACGTCGGCTCGCTGTTCGGCGGGGTCGACGTCTTCGAGAACGCGCGCCCGGACGACGGCCTGCTCGAGCTCGGCGTTACGAATGCCGAGGGCATCGGCCAGTGGGCGCGGACGATCGCCCAAACAGCGATCGGTACGGCCAGCAGCTCGCCTTTCGTCCAGACCACGAAAGTCGAGAAGGTCGAGGTGGAG
>Ga0105238_10008020_pt1 | contig 10563 bp, 7 predicted proteins | sample KBSC34metaG_FD_81526 | JGI IMG/M metagenome (GOLD analysis project Ga0105238, IMG submission 81526) | Corn rhizosphere microbial communities from Kellogg Biological Station, Michigan, USA - KBS C3-4 metaG | ecosystem: Host-associated > Plants > Roots > Rhizosphere > Soil | place: Michigan, USA...
ACCCGGTTCAAGAACCTGGGCAACATCCTGGCCGAGGACGAGACCCAGTCGGACGTCTTCGTCATGGAAAGCCCGGTGCTGACCACCGGCATGTACCAGCGCGTGGTCGAGCAGATCGGCGGCAAGAGCGTCGCGATCCTGGACTGCACCATGCCGATCCCCTCGGACGACGCCCGCGGCGGCGACGCGCTGCGGGCCAACCTCGACCGCATCCGCGCCGAGGCGGAGGAGGCGGCCCTGCGCGGCTGCTCCACCATCGTGCTCAGCGACGAGGCCTCGGGGCCGGAGCGCGTGGCGCTGCCGATGATCCTGGCCACCGGCGGCGTGCACGCCTGGCTGGTGGGCAAGGGCCTGCGTTCGTACGTCTCGATCATCGTGCGCGCGGCTGAGTGCCTGGACACCCACAACTTCGCGGTCCTGGTCGGCGTGGGCGCGACGGCGGTGAACGCCTACCTGGCGCAGGAGAGCTTCCTGGACCGCCAGGCGCGTGGCCTGACCGGCGAGCTGTCGTTGCGCGAGCTCTGCCTGAACCACAAGAAGGCGATCGAAGGCGGCCTTCTGAAGATCATCTCCAAGATGGGCATCTCGGTGATCTCGTCCTACCGGGGCGGGCTGAACTTCGAGGCCGTGGGCCTGTCGCGCGCGCTGGTGGCGGAGTTCTTCCCCGGCATGCCGTCGCGCATCTCGGGCATCGGCCTGGCTGGCATCGAGGCCAAGGCCGTGGAGCTGCACGCCAAGGCCTGGGATCCGGCCGCGGTCGGCCTGCCGATCGGCGGCTTCTACAAGGCCCGCAAGTCGGGCGAGGCCCACGCCTTCGAGGCGCGGATGATCCACACCCTGCAGCGGGCCTGCGATACCGGCGACTACCAGACCTACAAGCGCTTCTCCGCCGGCATGCGCGAGCTGCCCGTGATCCAGCTGCGCGACCTCCTGGACATCCAGGGGGAAGGCAAGGGCGTTCCGCTCGAGGAGGTCGAGAGCGTCAACGAGATCCGCAAGCGCTTCGTCACGCCGGGCATGAGCCTGGGAGCGCTGAGCCCCGAGGCGCACGGCACGCTGAACATCGCCATGAACCGCATCGGCGCGCGTAGCGTCTCGGGCGAGGGCGGCGAGGACCGGGCCCGCTACCAGCCGCTTCCCAACGGCGACAATCCCAACTCGGCGGTGAAGCAGATCGCCTCGGGCCGCTTCGGCGTGACCGCCGAATACCTGAACCAGTGCCGCGAGATCGAGATCAAGGTCGCCCAGGGCGCCAAGCCCGGCGAGGGCGGGCAACTTCCTGGCTTCAAGGTGACGGAGCTGATTGCACGCCTGCGCCACGCCACCCCCGGCGTGATGCTGATCAGCCCGCCGCCGCACCACGACATCTATTCGATCGAGGACCTGGCCCAGCTCATCTACGACCTGAAGCAGATCAACCCGGACGCCCGGGTCACCGTGAAGCTGGTGGCCATGACCGGCATCGGGGCGATCGCTGCGGGCGTCGCCAAGGCCAAGGCCGACGTGATCCTGATCTCGGGCAACGTCGGCGGCACGGGCGCCAGCCCGCAGACCTCGATCAAGTACGCCGGCGGGCCCTGGGAGATGGGCCTCTCCGAAGCCCACCAGGTGTTGACCCTGAACAACCTGCGCCACTTCGTGCGCCTGCGGACCGACGGCGGCATCCGCACCGGCCGCGACGTGGTGATCGCCGCGATGCTGGGCGCCGAGGAATTCGGGATCGGCACCGCGAGCCTGATCGCCATGGGCTGCATCATGGTGCGCCAGTGCCACTCCAACACCTGCCCGGTGGGGGTCTGCACCCAGGACGACGCGCTGCGCGCCAAGTTCGCCGGCAGCCCGGAGAAGGTGATCAACCTCTTCAGCTTCATCGCCGAGGAGGTGCGCGAGATCCTGAGCCGCCTGGGCCTGCGGTCACTGCAGGACGCGGTCGGCCGGACGGACCTCCTGATGCAGGTCAGCCGCGGGGGCGAGCACCTGGACGACCTGGACCTGAACCCACTCCTGGTGAAGGCCGACCCGGGCGCCAACAAGCCCTACTGCACCATCGCCGGCCGCAACGAGGTGCCCGACACCCTCGACGCCCAGATCGTCCGTGACGCCGCCCCCATGCTGGAGCGCGGCGAGAAGATGCAGCTGACCTACACCGTGCGGAACACCGCCCGCGCCATCGGCACGCGGACCTCCTCGCACATGGTCCGCAAGTTCGGCATGACCGGCCTCGCGCCCGGCCACCTGACGGTCCAGCTCAAGGGCTCGGCCGGCCAGAGCCTGGGGGCCTTCGCCGTCCAGGGCCTGCGCCTGGAGGTGACCGGCGAGGCCAACGACTACGTTGGCAAGGGCCTGTCCGGCGCCGTCATCGTGGTCCGGCCCGCGCCGGGCCTGGCCAACCCGCACCGCAACGCCCTGATCGGCAACACCGTGCTCTATGGCGCGACCGCCGGACGCCTGTTCGCCGCCGGCCTGGCCGGCGAGCGGTTCGGGGTGCGCAACTCGGGCGCGACGGCGGTCATCGAGGGCTGCGGCGCCAACGGCTGCGAGTACATGACCGGCGGCATGGTCGCGGTGCTGGGGCCGGTGGGCTTCAACTTCGCGGCCGGCATGACCGGCGGCATGGCTTTCGTCCACGACCCCGACGGCCGCTTCCTGCGCGCCGTGAACCGCGAGAGCGTGGTGGTCGGGCGGGTCGCCAACACCCATTGGCGCGACACCCTGCGCGCGCTGGTCGAGGAGCACGCCCGCGAGACCGGCTCGGCCCACGCCCAGGACCTGCTGCGCAACTGGGACCAGGCGCTTAGCCACTTCTGGCAGGTGTGCCCGAAGGAGATGGTGGGCCGGCTGGACCATGCGCTGGAGGCCGAGGAGGCGGTTCACCAGCGGGCGTAGCGTGGGGAGGCGCCCCCCCTGGGCTCGACCCCGCCCCGCTATTGACGGGTGGTCGAGCCTAGGCCAACTGAGGCGGCGGCGTTGGGGAGTTCGTGGTCGTAGATGGCGGCGCTGAGTCTTTCCGAGTTCGCCCAGAAGCTTCTGGACAGTGGCCGGCGGCTCGACGCTGCGCACGCGCTCGAGACGCTTCTCCTCATCAACGAGGGCAACCCCAGCAACAGGCTGCTCCTCGCCCGGATGTACATCATTCTGAAGGAGAACCATTTTCGCGCGCGGGCGCGCCACCATCTCGAGTGGATTCTCGAGCATGAGGCCCCGCTTCAGGTGCTGCAGGCGGCGGCCAGCCTCCTGGTGAAGAACGTCTACATCACGAACGGTCCCGCGGAGAAGGCGGCGCGGCTTATCGAGAACCATCCGGAGTGGTTCGCCGAATCCGACCTGGTCCTGATCCGGGCGCAGCTCGACACGCTCGACGGCTACCTGAAGCGGGCTCGGGCTGATCGCCGAAGGTCCTCTCCGCCGCTCGAGGTGGCCGAGGTCGGAAATACGGACTTCGCGCTGAAGGCGTTCATCTTCAAGGAGTTCAAAGCCCAGGCGGCGGACAAGGATGTGTCCGGCTCCTTCTTCACGTTCGGAAGCTGCTTCGCCCGAAATGTAGCGCGGGCTATGAGTGCGGCGGGCGTCGCCGTAGACAGCTTCTGGGTCGGCGAAGAGGTGAACACCACCTTCTCCAACCTCAACCTCCTGCGCTTTATTCTCGGCGAGCCGATCGAGCACGCGGACTACTACGCCGCCGTCCTCCAAGGTCAGGATATAGCGAGATTGCGCGCGTCACTGACGTCGTCCGACAACGTCATCTACACATTGGGCGTTGCGACCGCGTTCTTCGGCGAAGGCGACCGGTATATTCCGCACCATCCTGGCAACCTAAGAACTCTGGTTCGCGACAAGGGCGCAGAATACCGGTTCTCGACCGTGGAGGAGAATGTCCGAGAGCTCCGCCGGATGGATGAGCTGTTGGCGCGGCATAGCCGCGTGCGCAACATATTCCTGACCGTGTCGCCTGTGCCGCTTGCGGCATCGCTGCTGTCGTCATCGGCCGCGGTGGATGATTCGGAGAGCAAGTCGATCTTGCGGACGACCGCCGGCATCGTGTGTCGCGAGAAGCCTCAGCGGTTCACCTATTATCCTAGCTTCGAGGCCTTCCGCTGGTTGCCATGCTTTCAGGACCAGGCCGCGTTCGGGGCCGATGATGGCTCGTTCCGCCACACCAACACGGATCTCGTCGAGAACGTCGTTTCGATCTTCCTCGAAAGCACGGCTGTTTCCGCTGCGGTGCGAGAGAGCTAGTTACCGCCCTTCCGGCTCCGGCCCCGTGTAGCGCGCCCGCGGCCGGATCAGGGTGTCGGCTTGGCCCTGTTCGATGGCGTGCGCGATCCAGCCGGCGCAGCGGGCGACCGCGAAGAGGGCGAAGGGCGCGTCCTTGGGCAGCTTCAGCGCCTCGCAGGCGGCGATCAGGGTGAAGTCCACGTTGGGCGCGAGGCCGGTGATCGCCTCCACCATCTGCTGCAGCCGGGCCAGCTCGGGCGGCGGCTTGAACCGTTCCAGCAAGGCCGCGGCGCGCGGGTCGCCGTCGGGGTAGAGGTTGTGGCCGAAGCCCGGCAGGGCGCGGTCATCGGTCAGCCGGCCGGAGATGGCCTCGCGGGGACCCAGCCGAGCGGCCTCGTCGGCGAACTTGCGCACCGCCAGCGTGGCGCCGCCATGGCGCGGGCCGGAGAGGGTGGCGAGGCCGGCCAGCGCGGAGGCGGCCAGGGACGCGCCGGTCGAGGCCGCGACGCGGGCGGCGAAAGCCGAGGCGTTCAGCTCGTGGTCGGCCACCAGCACCAGCATGCGCCGGATGAGGTCGGCCCCCGGTCCGCCGGGGCCGACGCCCCAGGCCAGCGCCAGGCGGTTGTGGATCGGTCCGCCGCCCACTTGCCCCGCCACCGCGTCGGTCAGGACGTCCAGCAACGTGGCGGCCTCCACCGCCAGCGCCAGCGGCGCTCGGCCCCGCGCTGGAGGATCGACGGCCGCCCGCTGGGCGAGCGCCAGATAGGCGCGGGTGGTCATGTCAGCGCCGGCCGGCGGCTGCGGCCGGTCGGTCCGCTTCAGCGCTGCGCCGTGGCCGCCGCGTAGCAGGCGGGCGACCGATTCCAGGGTTTCGGTCTCGGCCAGGCGGATCGCGTCGCGGCCGCGATAGAAGAGGCGGCCCGCCGTGACCGTGGTGATCGCTGAGGCCAGCACCGGCTCGCCCCAGTTGATCGCGCCGGTCGCCACGTCGGAGATCTTGCGGCTACGCGCCTTGCGCTCGGTGAGCGCCGCGATGTCGGCGGCCCGGTAGAGGCTGCGGCGCGGATCGTGCGGATCGGGCCGCACCTGGACCCGCCCGCGGCTGACATAGGCGTAGAGCGTCTGCGAACGCACCCCCAGGCGATCCCGGGCTTCCTCGGCGGCGATCCAGTCCGTTTGCGGCATGTTATATTGATTATATTGATCAAGATTGACCAATACACATTGAAGGCGTTTTCGTCTCGCCGCAAGAGAGATGGAGATCCTCCGATGACCACTGCTTCCGACGGCCTCGAAGGCGTCGTTGCGGCCGAGACCGTGCTCAGCGAAGTGGACGGCGCCGCCGGCCACCTGATCATCCGCGGCCATTCCCTGGACGAGCTGGCCGGGCGCACCACCTACGAGCAGGTGGTCGGGCTGCTGTTCGAAGGCTTCTATCCCGACGTCCCGCGCGACATCCCTGCCGCCCTGGGCCACGCCCGCGCCGAGGTGTTCGCCGAGGTGGCGGCCCTCGACACCGGCTTGCTGGACCGCACGCCGATCGAGGCCATGCGCGCCTTGACGGCCCGCCTCGCCGACGGCGACGACGCCCAGGTGGCCTTCCGGCTGCTCGCCGCCCCGGCCGTCTTCACCGCCGCAGTGGTGCGCGCCCAGGCGGGCGAAGCGCCGGTGGCGCCCGATCCGTCCGCCAGCCACGCCGCCGACATCCTGCGCATGCTGCGCGGCAAGCCGGCCACCAAGGCCGAGGCCGACGCGCTCGACACCTACCTCGTCACGGTCAGCGACCACGGCCTCAACGCCTCGACCTTCGCGGCCCGGGTGGTGGCCTCGACCCGGGCGGGCCTCACCTCCGCCGTCGTCGCGGGGATCAGCGCGCTGAAGGGCCCGCTGCACGGCGGCGCGCCGGGGCCGGTGATCGAGATGCTGGACGAGATCGGCGAACCCTCGAACGCCCGGGCCTGGATCGAGGGCGCCCTGGCGCGCGGCGATCGGCTGATGGGCTTCGGCCACCGGGTCTACAAGGTCCGCGACCCGCGCGCCGACGCCCTGAAGACCGCCGTACGCTGGCTGGACGCCCGCCAGGGCCGGCTGGAGTTCGCCGAGGCGGTGGAGGCCGCGGCGCTGGCGATCCTGCGCGAGCACAAGCCCAACCGCTCTCTGCAGACCAATGTGGAATTCTACACCGCGCTCCTCCTGGAGGCGCTCGCCTTCCCGCCCAGCGCCTTCACCTGCGTCTTCGCCATGGGCCGCGTCGCCGGCTGGTTGGCCCACGCCCGCGAGCAGACCGCCGGCGGCCGCCTGATCCGCCCGGCCAGCGTCTATGTCGGGCCGATGCCGCAGAAGGCGGCGTAGAAGCTGAGAGTCGTTAGCGCTGGCGACGGGCGTGCGGCGCGCTAACTAGGGCGCATGACCGCGCCGCATGGCCTTTCCCCCGCAGAGACGCTGGCCCTCACCCGGCGCGTGACGATGCTGTCGGTGGCGACGGCCACCGTGCTGGTGGCCATCAAGCTGGCGGCCTGGCTGGCGTCGGGGTCCACGGCGATGCTGGCGTCGCTGGCCGACTCCGCCCTGGACCTGGTCGCATCGCTGGTGACCTTCTTCGCGGTGCGCTACGCCGCCGCGCCGCCGGACGCCGAGCACCGGTTCGGCCACGGCAAGGCCGAGGCCTTCGCCAGCCTCGTGCAGGCCGGCCTGGTGTTCGCCTCGGCCGCGCTCATCGCGCGCGAGGCGATCGGCGACCTCGTCGGGCCGCACCCGCTGCGCCAGGAGGGCTGGGCGGTGGCGGTGATGGCCATCTCCACCCTGCTCACCGGCCTCTTGATAACCGCCCAGACCCGCGTCTTGCGGCAGACCTCGTCGGTGGCCGTGTCCGGCGATCGCGCGCACTACGCGTCCGACCTCGCCTCCAACCTCATCGCCCTGGCCGGCATCGCCGCTTCGGCGTGGCTGGGCTTCAACGGGCTGGACGCCGCCGCCGCCCTGGCCATCGCCGCGCTCCTGCTCTGGGGCGCGGTGGGCGTGTTCCGCGAGGCGTCGAGCCAGCTGATGGACCACGAGCTGCCGGACGACGCCCGCGCCCGGATCGTCGACCTCGCCACCGCCGACCCGCGCGTCACCGACGTCCACCAGCTGCGGACCCGCGCCTCGGGTCCCTACGTGCACATGCAGATGCACGTCGACCTGGACCCGCAGCTCAGCCTGGAGGCGGCGCACGAGGTGATCGTGGCGGCGGAGAACCGGATCCTGGGATCCTTCCCGGCCGCGGACATCATCATCCACGCCGACCCACGCGGGCGGGCCGAGCCGCATGGCGGGGCCTTCGCCGAGAGCCACGAGGGCGCCGCGACAAAGTAAACGGCGTCTTAAGACCCGCGGCGCCTTTCTGCGTCTTCCTGATTCGCGTAAGCCAGCCGCCCGATCCGATGAGCCTCGAACGCACCCTCCACTATTTCCCGCTGGACCCGGCGTCGCGCCAGGTGCGCCTGGCGCTGGGCGAGAAGCGGCTGCCGTTCGTAGAGAATTCGGTGCGCTATTGGGAGCGGCCCAAGGAGCTCACCAAGCTGAACCCCTCGGGCATGGTGCCGGTGCTGGTGGAGGCCGAGGCGGGCAAGGCGCCGCTGGTGCTGTGCGAGGCCCGCGCCATCGTCGACTACCTGGAAGAGGCCTATCCCGAGCCCGCGCTGCTGGCCCGCGATCCCGCCGAGCGGGCCGAGGCGCGGCGGCTCCTCACCTGGTTCGACAAGAAGTTCGAGTTCGAGGCGTCCGGCTTCATCCTGCACGAGAAGATCGAGAAGCGGCTGATGGGCCTGGGCGCGCCGGAGCTGGCCAACCTTCGCCAGGGCAAGGAAGGCCTGAAGAACCACCTCTTCGTGCTGGAGGAGCTGCTGCAGGCTCGAGAATGGCTGGCGGGCAAGCGGATGTCGCTGGCCGACTTCGCCGCGGCGGCGCACCTGTCGGTGATCGACTACTTCGGCGACATGCCCTGGCGCGACTACCCGGGGGTGAAGACCTGGTACATGAAGCTGAAGTCGCGCCCGGCGTTCCGGCCGCTGCTGGCGGACCGCTGGCCGGGGCTCGCGCCGGCCGGGAACTATGACAACCTCGACTTCTGAAGGTCCCGAGGCCCTGATCCGCGCAGAAGCGAAGGTGCTCGGCTTCGACCTCTGCCGCTTCACCGATATCGACGAAGCCTGGCCCGCCGCCGCGCGGCTGATCGAATTCGTGGACGCCGGCCGCCATGGCGAGATGGGCTGGATGGCCGAGACCGCCGAGCGCCGGCGGCATCCCCGGGCGATGTGGTCCGAGGCGCGATCGGCGATCGTGCTGGGCGTGAACTACGGGCCGGATCGCGACCCGCTCGAGATCCTGGCCCAAGCCGACAAGGGCGCGATCAGCGTCTACGCCCAGGGCGACGACTACCACGAGGTGATCAAGAGCCGTCTGAAGGTGCTCGCCCGCTGGCTGCAGGGCCGGTTCGGGGGCGAACTGAAGGTCTTCGTCGACACCGCCCCCCTCCTGGAGAAGCCGCTGGCCGAGCGCGCCGGCGCGGGCTGGCAGGGCAAGCACACCAACCTGGTCAGCCGCGAGTTCGGCTCCTGGCTGTTCCTGGGCTCGATCCTGACCACCCTGGAGCTGGCGCCCGACGCGCCGGAGCCGCAGAGCTGCGGAACCTGTCACGCCTGCCTGGACGTCTGCCCGACCAAGGCCTTCCCGGCGCCGTTCCAGCTCGACGCCCGTCGCTGCATCTCCTACCTGACCATCGAGCTGAAGGGGCCGATCCCGCGCGAGTTCCGCGCCGCGCTCGGCAACCGCATCTACGGCTGCGACGACTGCCTGGCCGTCTGCCCCTGGAACAAGTTCGCCCAGGCCGGACGCGAGCAGAAGCTGGCCGCGCGGGAGGCGCTGAAGGCGCCGGCGCTGGCCGAGCTGGTCCGGCTGGACGATGCGGCGTTCCGCGCCTTCTTCGCCAAGAGCCCGGTCAAGCGCATCGGCCGCGACCGGTTCGTGCGCAACGTCCTCTACGCCATCGGCAATTCGGGCGACCCGGCGCTGGCGGCAGAGGCGGAACGGCGGCTGGACGACCCCTCCCCAGTGGTGCGCGGCGCGGCGGTCTGGGCCCTGGCGCGGCTGCTCCCGGCCGCGCCCTTCGACGTGTTGCGCGACGCGCGTTGTCGGAACGAGGCCGACCCGGACGTCCTTGGAGAATGGACCGCCCGGCAGGAACCCTGACCGGCGCGGCCGGTTGACGGGATTTCAGATGGGAGACGATCTCATGGCCGACGGTTCCGCTTTAAAACCAGCCAAGACGGTGGCCGCGAACAACCGCGCCAGGCAGCCCAACGAGAGCGCTGAATACCGCAAGGCGCGCGAGGCGCTGCTGGCCGAGGAGATCGAGCTTAACCGGCATATCGCGCGGGTCGCAGCGCAGCGCCGGGCCCTGCCGCCCGGCGGCGAGGTGAAGGGCGACTACCAGTTCCTAGGGGAGGCCAGCAGCGTGCACGGCGCCAATCCTGTCGGCTTCGCCGAGCTGTTCGGGGACAAGGACACGCTGTTCGTCTACGACTGGATGTACGGCCCCAAGCGCGCGCGGCCCTGCCCGATGTGCACCGCGCTGCTGAGCTGCGTCGACGGGAACGCCGACCACATTCGCCAGCGGATCGCCCTGGCCGTCGTCGGCCTGTCGCCGATCGAGCGCCAGGTGGCCTTCAAGGTCGAGCGCGGCTGGAAGAACCTGCCGATGTACGCCGACGTGAACGGCAAGTTCAGTCAGGACTACCATGCCATCATGGACGACGGGACCGACACCGCCGCTATCAACGTCTTCACACGCCGCGATGGGACGATCCGGCACTTCTGGGGCGCGGAGCTGGGGTTCGAGTCGGCCGATCCGGGCAAGGACCCCACCACCGAGCCCGACCTGATGGTGCTGTGGAACGTCCTGGACCTGACGCCGGGCGGGCGGGGGACGGACTGGTACCCGAGCCTCACTTACTAGGCGCGTCGGCCTCTTCCGTCCCTTGTGCGGGATCAGAACCCCGTCGGGCCCAGGTCCTTTAGGCGCGGCAGCGTCTGGTCCTTGCCGGACAGCACCGGCGGCCCCGCCAGCGGCCAGGGGATGGCGAGGTCCGGGTCGTCCCAGGCGATGCCGCCCTCGGCCTCCGGCGCGTAGGGGCCGTCGACCTTGTAGAAGATCTCGCAGTCGTCGGTGACCGTGCAGTAGGCGTGGGCGAAGCCACGGGGCACCCAGAGCTGCTCGCCGCCCTCCGCGGTCAGCTCGGCGCTGACCCACTGGCCAAACGTCGGCGAGCCGGTGCGGATGTCCACCGCCACATCGAAGACCACCCCGCG
>Ga0105238_10008022_pt1 | contig 10563 bp, 8 predicted proteins | sample KBSC34metaG_FD_81526 | JGI IMG/M metagenome (GOLD analysis project Ga0105238, IMG submission 81526) | Corn rhizosphere microbial communities from Kellogg Biological Station, Michigan, USA - KBS C3-4 metaG | ecosystem: Host-associated > Plants > Roots > Rhizosphere > Soil | place: Michigan, USA...
GCGATCCTGCGGGTCGCCATGGTGGTCGGCACGGTGTTCTTCGCCGGCGCCGGCGTTGTCCTCTACGCGGCCTGCTGGCTGCTGGTCCCCGAAGCGGAAAGCGAGTGACCTGTGGCGAGTGGCCCGGGGTCGTCGAGGGGTGGACCCCGGACCACTCATGAGCGGTACTCGGAACTACGCCGCGTCCCGCTTGTCCACTGTGGCCACGACCCGGTTGCGGCCGGCGCGTTTGGCCCGGTACACGGCCGTGTCCGCGGCCAGCAACAGCCGCTCCATCGTCGTGCCGCTGCTGTGGTGCACGGCGGCCCCGATCGAACAGGACAGTCCGGCGATCGGCACCCCGTCCTGAGGCGCCATCACGTACAGCGCGCCGACCGTCTTGCGGATCCGTTCGGCCACCACGAGCGCGCCGGCCTCGTCGACCCCGGGCAGCAGCACCACGAACTCCTCGCCGCCGAACCGGCCGACGGCGTCGTCCGCCCGCACCTGCCCCTTCACCGCGGTGGCCACCGACTTCAGCACGGCATCGCCGGCCAGGTGCCCGTACGTGTCGTTGACCCGCTTGAAATGGTCCAGGTCGACCATCAGCACGCCGACCGTCGCGCGCCGATCCTGCTTGCTGCGGGCCAACTCCTGCGTCGCCAGGTGATGCCAGGTGACGGCGTTGAGCAGACCCGTCTTCACGTCGATGGTGGCCGCCGCCTCCAGCTCCTTGACCAGCACGCTGCGGTGCAGCACGACGATCGGGCAGAACAGCAGCACCGTGAACAGCGGCTGGTAGACCAGGGTCAGCGCGGTCAGCCCGCCGAGGCAGAGCGTGGTCAGCTCCAGCGCGTTGTCGTCCCAGGTGCCGAACAGGTCGGTCAGCGGGGCGTTGCCCCGGTGCCGCAGGTTGATCGACACGGCCAGCAGCAGCGCGTCCACCAGCTCGAAGGTCAGCCCGCCCAGCATGCAGGCCAGCGTGACGCTCCAGCTCCACGTCGGCACGGACTCGGCCAGCGGCACCCCGGAGACGATGTTCGCGGCCAGGCAGGCGACGATCGCCGCGCTCGCGCCGAACACCGTGCGGTGCAGGGAGACGTTGCGCAGGTGCTGCCAGATCCGCAGCCACATGTGCGTGTACAACGCGACGCAGAGCAGCGCGACCAGCTGCGGCGGCAGCATCAGCACCGCCGGGATCAGCCAGATCGACGTCATGTTGATATGCGTGGAGCCGCTCATCCGGCGGCGGTCGCGCTCGATCCGGCGGGACAGCTCGGCCTGCACCATGCCGAGCGCCAGCAGCACTCCGAACCGCAGCAGCGCGACATCGGTGATCGTGCCACGGGTGAACGAGGCCAGCGCCGCGACGAGGGCGATCGCCTCGACCAGTACGGCGTAGGCGATCCAGCGGCCCGGCAGCGCCCACAGCGCGAATCCGGCCATGCGGTCTATGAGCCCGTAGCGATCGACCCCTTTCGGAGAGGATCTGGACTGGCTCATACTCGACACGTCGCCCCCTTATTTCGACCGCCTCGTCCAGTGTTCAACCGGCAACGGCACATTCGCTAGGTTCATCCGGGTGGTTCACAACCGCGATCAGGAGGTTCGCCATGACCGCAACACGAAAGACGCGCGACTAGCTCCTCCGGGTGTCCGCGCCGGATTCCGGTGCGGGCAGCCAGATATCCGGCCGGTTGGTGGTGGCGCGACGCCAGGCCACCGCCACCGGCGCCGCAATGAGCAGCCCGATCAGCCCAAACCAGCCGACCGCATTCGCCGCGCCGACACGGTCCGCGACCAATCCGGCCACGAATGGGCTCAACCCCTGTGCGGCCATCATTCCCGCATAGGCCAGACCCAACACCTGACCCCGTGCGGAATCGGGCACACCGCGAACAATCGATGCGGTTGTCTGCATGTAGGTGGCCGTGCCGAATGCGCCGGCGACGACGAACAGCGCGGCCGAGACGATCAGTCCGGGATGGAGCAGGCACAGCAGCAGCGGCACGCCGGCGGCCACGCACATCAGGGCCAGCCCGCGGGCCTGCGCGGTGGCCGGCACGAAGCGGCCGAACACGAACGCGCCGATCACGCTGCCCACCGGGTCGGCGGCCAGCAGCAGGCCGAGCGTGGCGGTGGTGCCGCCGAGTTGGTCGTTGTACGGGCCGGCCAGGCCCTCGTACACGATGAAGACGCCGGTCAGCCAGCCGATCAGCAACAGCGACCGCAGGCCAGAATCGTTGCGTAGCAAGGAAAAGCCACCGGGCGTGGCCCGATGGGCCGGGTTGAGCGCGGCCGGCCGGACCCGCACGCCGGCCCGCAGCAGCAGCGCGGAGACCAGGAACGACAAGGCATCCAGCGACAGCGCCCAGTACGGGCCGATCACCGCCAGCAGCAGGCCGCCGCCGGCGAACCCGAGCACCTGGGCCGACTGGTTGGTGATGTTGCGTATCGCCATTCCGGCGAGAAAGTCCTGCTGCGGCAACACATCCGCGTACAGCGCGGCCTCGGCCGCCCGGAACGGGGCGTTGAGCAACGACACCCCGGCGACCAGCACGCACAATACCGGGAACGGCACGCCCGGCACCGCGACCGGCGCGATCATGGCTGCCCGCAACAGATCCGCGACCAGCAGCACCCGGCGGCGGGGCAGCCGGTCGGCCAGTCCGGACAGGAAGACGCCGCCGACGAAGGACGGCACCAGGGTCAGCGCGAAGGTCAGCCCGGTCAGCGCGGCCGAGTGCGTGTTGCCGTAGACCAGCACGACCAGGGCCACCCGGGCCAGCTGGTCGCCGACCATGGACAGCCCGCCGGCGGCCCAGATCGCCCTGAACTCGGCGACCGCGAAGGCCGCCCCGAACCGTCCCGCCATTCCGCACCGCCCCCACCGTCCGTGCTGGCACGGTAGCGAGTAGTGAGCGGAACGGGTCGCGGTCGCGGGCTTTTCACCCGCGTCGCCTAACGCGGACGGCCCGGCACCCCCGGCCGGGTCTGCCACGGATGCGGGCCGGCCAGCGGCCGGTACTCCACGCCGATCGCGTCCAGCCTGGGCAGATGCTCCTCGGTCAGCCGCCGGGTGAAGTCGGCCAGGTCGTGCCTGCTCCGTTCGGTCCAGACCACTTCGGCGAACGCCGACAGCCGAGGGAAGGCCGCGTAGTCGACCCGCCGCGGCGAGTCCAGGTGCTCGGTCCAGACGTTGGCCTGCGCGCCGAGGACCCGCTTGACCGCGTCGCCGGTCAGGTCGGCCGGGATCGGGTCGTACTCGTACACATCGGACACGGTGTGGACCGCGCCGACCGGGATCGGCTCGTCCCGCCGGTCGGACTCGCGGTGGTCCAGGTACACCTTCTGCTCCGGGCACATCACCACGTCGAAGCCGGCGTTGGCGGCGTCGACACCGGCCCGCTCACCCCGCCACGACGCGATCACCGCACCGCCCGGCAGCGGCCCGACCTCCGCGATCTCGTCCCAGCCCATGGCCCGACGTCCATGTGTGCCAAGGTGTTCCGCGATCTGGCGAATGAACCAGCCGTGCAACTCGGGGATGGTCCCGAGCCCCCGCCGGTCGGCCTGCTCCTGGGTCCACTGCACGGTCGGCACCTCGTCGCCGCCGACGCAGATGATCTCCGACGGGAACACGTCGACCAGCTCGTCGAACACGTGCCGATAGAAGTCCACAGTGGAGTCCTCGGTGTTGAGCACGTTCTCGTTGACGCCCCACAGCGGCCACACCGGCAGCGGGTAGTCGAGGTTGCCCAGCTCCGGGTAGGCGGCGATGGCCGACTGGCTGTGGCCGGGAATGTCGATCTCCGGCACCACCACCACGTGCCGCCGGGCCGCGTACGCGACGACCTCGCGGAGATCGTCCTGGGTGTAGAAACCGCCGTGCGGCCGACCGTCGGTCGCGTCGTCGGTGCGGACGCCGACCCGCGATCCCTCACGCCAGCCCCCGATCTCGGTCAGCTTCGGGTAGCGCTTGACCTCGAACCGCCAGCCCTGGTCGTCGGTCAGGTGCAGGTGCAGGCGGTTCATCTTGTGCGCGGCCAACAGGTCGACGAACCGCAGCAGGCCGTCCTTGGGCATGAAGTGCCTTGCCACGTCGAGCAAAGCGCCCCGCCAGGCGAAACGCGGCCGGTCCTCCACCACGCCGCACGGCAGCGACCACTGTGTATTGCCGATCGGCGCGCGGCGAAACGCCGCCGGCCCCAGCAGCTGCCGCACGGACTGCGCCGCGTGGAAGGCCGCTTCCTCGTCCTGGGCCTCGACCAGCACGCCGTCCGGGAACACCCGGATCAGGTGTCCGTTGAGCCAGGGCACGATGCGGAACCGGATCGTCGGGTCCGCCGCCGGCCGCAGCGGCAGTCCCGTCGCCGCCACCAGCACCTCGCGCAGCCACGTCACCGCGGCCGGATCACCGTCCAGCGTGGTGTTCTCATCCAGCGGCAGCCCGCCGCCGGTGGCGTCCACTCGCGACGGTCTGGGCAGCAGGGTTTCGAATCCGCGCACGGACCGGATCCTAGGCAACGTCCTATGTCTAGACCAGTGCCTTGCCCCCCACCACCACCACCGCCACCATCGCCACATGCGCTTCCCAGGTGTCACCTGGGCGCAAATGGGAAGCGCATGTGGCAGTTGGTCACGTGCGGATGAGCTCCACCCACTTGGCTACGGCGTCGGCTTCGACCGGGTAGTCCCAGCCGCCGGGCCGTACCGCGCTGCCGACGTGGAACCACCGCACGCCGTCGGCCCGCAGCACCGGCACCTGCTCGGCCCGCAAGCCGCCGCCGGCCATCACGGTGACACCGTCAGCCTCCTGCCGGGCGGCCAGCTCGCGCAGCACGGGCAGGCCCTCGGCCACACCCTTACCGCTGCCGGCGGCGAGCACGGTGTCGGCGCCGAGCGCCACCACGTCCCGCCACGCGGCGAGCGGGTCGGCCGAGTTGTCCAGGGCACGGTGAAAGGTGAACTTGCAGCCGTCGAGCTCGTCGATCACGGCCCGACAGGTGTCGATGTCGACCGAGCCGGCCTCGGTCAGCCAGCCCAGCACGAACTCGGTGACGCCCACGTCCCGCAGCGCGACGGCCTCGGCGCGGAGCTGGTCGAGCGACCACGGCGCGAAGCCGGCCTCGTCGCGCAGCATGGCGCGCACCGGCAGGTCGGTGGCGGCGAGCACCCGGCGCGCGGTGGCCACGGCCGGGGTCAGCCCGTCCGCGGCCATGTCGCTGACCAGCTCGAGACGGTGCGCCCCACCCGCCTGGGCGGCGTGCGCGTCCCGGGCGTCGAGCGCGATGACTTCCAGCAACAGCTCCGACATGGTCTAGACCATAGGGCCAACCGGGCCGTGATCACCACCGCCGATCAGGCAAGATCGCGACGCTCGAGAAAATCTTCTCAACCGGTGTATCTCCCGGCCCGAGCCCCACTCCTGTCCTGGTGTCCGGCCCGTTGACCCACGCCATGGGGAACGGGCGGGGCGGACCAGGCGTCCCACAGGCGCCGGTCGGGGGTGGCAGGACCGCCATGGGGGTGGTGGTTCCGCCAGGTCGGTACACGCGCGACAGGCGTCGGCCCACGGGGTGCCGACCGGCCCGGTGTCGAGGGGGCATCGGTTCGGTCGTCGGCGGGCGGGCGGCGGTCAGCGTGAGAACCCTTCACGTCAGCGGGGGTGTGAAGGGTTCACGGGCCGGAGGCGACTACGCCGGCGTCGGACGGGGAGACCCGACGCCGGCCGCCAAGTCGCTTCCGGCCCTTTCGCGTGCCCGTTCGGGCGCACTTCTGCCGTGTTGATCACACCGTGGTGTGTATCTAGTCCGTTCGTGCGATCCCTTGTTAAATCGTTGCGCTGTTCGAGGTGACTCGGCGGCACAATGAGCACGCATGGTGAACCGGGTGGGGCCGGACCACCGTGTTGCTCCACGACAGGACGCGGGCCGCACGGGGGACACGGCGCGGTCGGCGTCACCGGGGAACACCAGAGGGGACGATCCATGAGCACCTTGGACGACAAGTCGACCAGCACTCCGGACGCTCTCGACCCCATCACGGTCGACGAGGTCGAGCAGGCCCTGACCGCCGCGCAGGACGGCGGCGGGACCACCGATGGCGGCATCCCGCACGCCGAGACCAAGCCGGTCGGCCCGGTCGCGCTGGCCGACGGCGACGACCCGAACGGCGGCATCCCGCACGCGGAGACCAAGCCGCAGGGCGGCGTCGCGCACCCCAACGGCGGCATTCCGCACGCCGAGACCACCAAGGTGGGCGGCGGCGTCGCCCACCCCAACGGCGGCATCCCGCACGCCGAGGTCGTCCGCCCGTGACCGCCGGCGCTGGTGGCGGGAGCCCTCGCCACCAGCGCGAACACGGTGTTACCAATTCGTGAGTATCTGACCGCGAGTTCGCTGCTCCTCCTTGTGTCGGGACCCGTCCGGGGGTTCCCGCTCGAGGGAACGGGGCGGCGGTGGCAGCACACGGAAACACGCCGGGGGGCGTGGCCGTCATCGAGCACGATTGGCCCATCTGGGTGTGGAGAACTACACCGGGTAGGGCAGGATGCAGGCACGGGGTGCGTCCCCGTGGTGGGGGGACCGGGGCGCGCCGACGTACCTCAGACCCGGAGGTGCATCGAATGGCCGTTGACACGTGGGACGGGCTGACCGGCCACGACCCGTGGGAGGGGCTGACCGGTCACGACCGACACGCGGCGTGTCTGGTGGCGGCCAGAGCCGGCAATCGCAAGGCGCTCGACGTGCTGGTCGCCGACCTCACGCCGTTGGTCTGGCACGTCACCCGCAGCCAGGGGCTGGACAAGGTGCACGCGGAGGACGTCGTGCAGACCGTCTGGCTGGCCCTGCTGCGCCACCTCGACCGGCTGCAACAGCCCAAGGCGCTGGCCGCGTGGCTGATCGTGACGGCCCGCCGCGAGGCGCAGCGGGCCAAGACGACCGGCTTCGACCGGGAGACGCCGGTGGCGGCCGAGGACCTGGTCGACATCCCGACCCAGGTGGACGGGCCCGAGCAGCACGCGCTGCGGGACGACCGGGACCGCCGGCTGTGGGCCGCGTTCAAGCAGCTCACCGACCGCTGCCAGAAACTGCTGACGCTGACCGTGCTGTCCGGCCGGGCCCAGTACGACGCGGTCGCGGAGGCGTTGGAGATGCCCCGCGGCAGCATCGGCCCGACCCGAGGCCGCTGTCTGACCTCGCTGCGCGAGCTCCTTGACGTGGAAGGGGGCCCGCAATGAGCAGTGCCGACGGCAACGAGTTCGACGAGGCCGGTGTGGACATGGACAACCTCACCGAGCAGGACCTGCTCCTGCTCGCCGAGCTCGACGTGCTGTTCGACAAGGTCGACCCGGTGCCGGCCGACCTCGTCGAACGGGTGCAGTTCGCGATCGCGCTGGAGGACCTCGACGTCGAGGTGGCGCGCTGGGAGCGCGCCGAGGAGCTGGCCGGCGTCCGGGGCGCCGGCCCGAACACCGTGACCTTCACCGTGGAAGACCTGACCATCATGGTCAGCTTCGCTCCGGCCGGTGCCGGATACCGGTTCGACGGCTGGCTGGTACCCGGGGGACCGCACACCGTCGAGGTCCGGGTGGCCGGCCACTCGTCCACCACCGCGGAGGCCGACGAAGGCGGTCGGTTCGCGGTGGACGACGTGCCCAAGGGCACCACGCAGTTGGTGGTGCACCTGGCCAACGGGACCGGTTCCAGGCCGCGGACGATCGTCACGCCGACGCTGATGCTGTAGGCGACTCGATCTTTGCCCGGACGGTGGACACCACACCGTCGGCGGGGTGTGCTGGTATGTACAAGTGCCTCCGTCGTCCACTGCCACTGCCGCGCGCCCACGCGCCGCGGCGGCTGTGTTGGACCGCGCGGCCAAGCTGCATGCCGGCGCGCACCGCACGGCGTTGTCCCAGCAGTACGCCGAGGCGTCCCGGCTGCTCCGCCGGGCGCTGAAGCTGCTGGACCGGGTGCCGGCGGCTGATCAGGAACAACAGCGGCTGCGGGTCCGGGTGCTCAGCTCGCTCGCGCACACCGACGCCGAGGCGTACGGGCTGCGCGAGGGCATGCCGTCGCTGCAACAGGCCGGTCGGCTGGTGTCGTCGATGCCGGCCGGGACCCAGCGCATGACGCTGGAGGGCCTGATCGAACGGCAGCGCGGCAACCTGCTGTGGCGGGCCGGCCGGCTGTCCGAGGCCCTTGCCGTGCTGGACAAGGCCGTCGTCGCCACGGACAAGGCATTGGCCTCCGGCGCGCCCGTGGAGAACGGCCTGATCAGCGCGCTGACCGCTCGTGCCCTGGTCAACAGCGCCATGGGCAATCCGCACTCGGCCGGCGACGATCTGCGTCGCTGCCTGTGGCTCGGCCACACCTATCACTCGCCGCTGACGTTGGCGATCACCACGAACAACCTCGGCGAGATGCACTACCGCATGGGCGACGCCCCGACGGCGCTGCGGTACTACGAGGAAGCCGAGCGGCTGATGTCGCGCGTCGCGCCGACCGCCGTCCCCAAGGTGCGGTCCGATCGGGCGCAGGTGCTGCTGTACGCCGGATTGGCCGAAGAGGCCGCCAACGCGCTGGACGAGTCCTTCGGCAGCCTGCGTGAGCAGGGCGGCAACCGCGACCTGGCCGAGGCCGAGACGCTGCGCGCCGCCGCGGCCGTGATGGAGGGCGACTACGCCACCGCACGGTCCTTCGCCCAGTTGGCTCGGCGCCACTACCTGCGTCAGGAGCGGCCGGCGATGGCCTGGTTGGCCTCGCTGACCGGACTACACGCTGCCGTCGGGGCGGCCATGAGTGCTCCTCGTAAGCCGTCAAAGGCGTTGGTACGACAGGCCTTGGAGCTGTCCGAGGGTCTCAGCGGCGTCGCACAGACCGACGAGTCCGCGGTGGCCAAGCTGCTCGCCGTACGTCTCCAGCTGCGCCGCGGCCAGGTGTCCGACGCCGCCCGGCTGCTGTCCGAGGTGCCCGCCCCGCGCCGCTTCACGTCCATCGACCACCGGATGCTGCGCCGGCTGGCCCGCGCCGAGGTCGCCGTGGCCACCGGGGATCGCCGGACCGCGTTCAGCCAGGCCCGGGCCGGTTTCACCGAGCTCGGCCGTACTCGGGACCGGATGGGCGGACTGGAGTTGGTGAGCGGCACTGCCGTGCACGGCCGGGAGCTCGGCGTGCTGGCCGTGCGGCTTGTCTTGGACGGCAACCGGTCCACCGCCGACGCGCGTCGGCTGTTCGACTGGCTGGAGCGCACCCGGGCTCAGGTGTACCGCTACGAGCCGCAGCCGTCGATCGACGATCCCGAGCTGGCCGACCGGATCACCGAGATCCGCGGTCTGACCCGGGCCATGCAGCTGGCCAAGGCCGAGGGGCGGCGGGTGCGGGAGATGGCCGCCCGGCACGCCGCGTTGCAGCAGGAGGTCACCCGACTCGGCTGGCAGACCACCGTGTGGGGCCGGCCGCGCCCCGTCGCCGACCTGGCCGAGGTCGGCAAGCGGCTGGAAGACCGAGCCATGATCAGCTTCGCCGCCGTCGACGACACCTTGGTCGCCGTCGTCATCGTCAACGGCCGGCCGCGCCTCGTCCGGCTCGGCAGCGTCGCCGACGCTCGGCAGGCCGCCAAGATGCTGCACGCCGACCTCGACGCCTTGGCCCCCGACCACCTGCCGTCAGCGCTCGTCGAGGTCGTCTCCGCCTCCGCCCGTCGCCGGGCCCAGTTCCTCGACGACCAGCTGCTTCGGCCGCTGTCCGCCATCATCGGCGACCGCGAGCTCGTCGTCGTGCCCACCGGTCCCCTCTACCCCGTCGCTTGGGGCGCTTTGCCGTCCCTTCGCGGCCGCCCCGTCGTCGTCGCCCCGTCCGCCACCGCTTGGCTCTCCGCCTCCGCCGACCAGCAGCTCCCCGGCACCGGTCGCAGCGTTCTGGTCGGCGGCCCCGACCTCCCCGCCGCCGTCGGCGAGGTCGCCCAGCTCACCCGCTACCTTCCCGGCGCCCAGGTGCTCGACGGCTCCCGTGCCACCGTCGAGGCCGTGCTCGAGGCCCTCGACGGCGCCCAGCTCGCCCACATCGCCGCCCATGGCATGCACGAGCCCGGCAACGCCCTCTTCTCCCGCCTCGACCTCGTCGACGGCGGCCTCTTCGCCCACGAGACCGCCCGTCTCAAGCGCCCTCCCGAGCAGGTCGTCCTGGCCGCCTGCGAACTCGCCATGACCCGCATCCGCCCCGGCGACGAGGCCCTCGGCTTCGCCGGAGCCCTCCTCGCCACCGGCGTCCGCACCGTGACGGCGGCTGTCTCCCGCGTCGGCGACCAGACCGCCGCCGAGAGCATGGCCTTCTACCACCGCCGCGTCGCCGAAGGCGCCCGCCCCGCCGTCGCCCTCGCCGACGCCACCGCCGCCGACCCCCTGCGCCGACCCTTCATCTGCCTAGGCGCCAGCAACTGAGGAACCGGCGCACGGATCGGGGTCCGGGGCGGAGCCCCGGCGTGGGGGCGTGGGGCCCGGGCCCCACAAAACACGAAGGCGGCCCCTGTTCGCGCTTTCCGCGCAAAGGGGCCGCCCAGGCCGACCTCTCTAAGAAGTCC
>Ga0105238_10008023_pt1 | contig 10563 bp, 11 predicted proteins | sample KBSC34metaG_FD_81526 | JGI IMG/M metagenome (GOLD analysis project Ga0105238, IMG submission 81526) | Corn rhizosphere microbial communities from Kellogg Biological Station, Michigan, USA - KBS C3-4 metaG | ecosystem: Host-associated > Plants > Roots > Rhizosphere > Soil | place: Michigan, USA...
GGCTAGAAAGCCTGACCCCACGGGCCTACAGTCGTGGTCGCACGCGATTTAGGAATTTGGAGTCATCGCCAACCAGTGGATGCGACGGCGGCCGGGGACCGCCGCGAGCCAATTCCTGGATAGCCAGCCCAATTTTCTTCGAACCCAAGACTGCCAGGGCGATTATCAGGATAAAGAGTAAATCGATAACCTCGATACTCATGCAAATATCCTATCACCTTAGATCCACTTAATACCTATCGCGTAACGAGCATCCCGCCGATCAATTCGGGGCTATGGCACACGGCCGCAATATCCTGAAATCGGAACGACGTAGACGCCCCCGGACCGCCGCCAGCGGCTCCATTCTCCTGTGCTGGACCGATGACCGTGGACAGGAGCACTATGGCCGGGGTCGCTGTATGGACCTGAGCGAAAACGGCTGCGCCATCGAGCTGATGGAGCCGATCCCTCTGCGGACGAATATTTCGATGCGGCTTCCGGAACTGGACATATCTTCTTTCGCGTCGGTGCGGCACGTGACGCGCAAGGGGTCGAAATACCACGTGGGTCTACAACTCCCGCAACCCGTGCGGATCCCGATCAGAGATGCCGAACTGGCGGAAGCCGCCGGCTAAAAAAATGACCCGGTGGAGTGGATCTGCCACCGGGCCTTCTTGAGGGAAGAAAACTCTAGCTACTCAGCGATTGCGTCCGCCGTTGCCGCCGCCGTTTCCACGCGACTCGCCACCGCCACGATTACCGCCGCCTCCGCCGCGATTACCACCGCCGCCGCTGTTTCCACGCGACTCGCCACCTTGCGGACGGGCCGTGCCAAATCCGCCGCGCGGAGCTTCGGACCGGTTCACCACAGGGGCCGGACCGCGCTGCACCATCGGAGGACTGATCCGAACCGGCTGCTGTTGTTGAGGAGACTGACGCGCCTCCGGCCGTTGCCGATCCTGTTGGGGACCGGGAAAGTTGCGAGACGGAAACTGCGGTTGCTGCGGCGGCTGCGGAGCGGATTGTTGGACGGCTTGCGGGGCCCGCTGCGGTCCCGGCGCACTGCGATCGAATCCGCCGCGATCGGCTCCACCCCGATCGGCTCCACGTGACCCGTTCTGGTTGCCTTCCAGCCGCCTCCAGCTGCCGCCGTTGACGTTGTTGCTTCCGTTGCCCGTGATAGAGGGCACGGCGTTATTCGAGACATTGTTGGAAAGGCGTGCGGGTGCTTGCCCCACCGAACCTTGCGGCCCACGCGTCGCCGCGCCAATCGACCCGCTGTTGCTTACGCTCCGTCCGCCGCCGATCCCGCCTCCGCGAGGAGCGAAGCGCGTATTCTCACTCACGCGAGGCGCAGATTGCTGGTTCACCTGTCGATCCGACATGCGCCGCCCATCGCGGGACGCACTAAAGGGCAGCCTGCCCTGCACCGAACCTGCGCGCGCCAGATCATTATTCGAGGCGCGCACGAAGTTGTTGGAATCGATCCGGCGGCCTCGGCCAAAATCGTTGGCGTTGACGCTGGTGACGCCATTGCGTCCGTTCACGAAGCGCGCGTTGCGGAAATTGTTCACCACGGTCACGTTGTTCACGATGGTCGTGTTGTTGTAGCCGCGTCCATACCACGGCCTGTATCGTTCAAACGGAGCCAGAGGAACCCAGCCCACGTTTCCGAATCCGAATCCAACGCTCAGTCCGCCACCGCCGCCCCAGCCGAAGAAGCTGACCAGCGCGGGTCTCCAGTAATGCCGCCGGCCGAACGGACCCGGATACCATGCCCAGCCGTAGCTGCTCATGTACCAGTTGCCGTAGTGATAGGGAGCCCAGCCCCAGGGATCGCCGCTGACCCAGGTCCAGCCATAGAAGTCTACGTATTCCCAGCGGCCCACTCGATAGGGCGCCCAGCCGGGATCCACCGCGGGCACCCAGACGTTTCCATACGAAGGATCGTTCTGCCACTGACCATAGGAATCCAGATCCTCGGCGCCATAAACATCAGGCGGGACGTAGCGAGTGCTGACGGCGCGCTCCAGAGTGCGATCGCGATCGGCGTTCCAACGGTCCCAGTCGTCATTGGGAATAGCCGCGATGATCATATACTCTGGATCCGAAGGAGTGCCGCGAGCTTGCATGGTGCGGCCGACGGTCAAGCTCTCCGAACCCCGTGGGCTGAAAATATCGGCGCGGCCGGATCGTACAGTGATCTCGGTGGTGCCGTCGGGGAAAACCGTGATGCGATAACTTCCCTGCTCCGTGGGCCGCACGGAAACCGTGGGAGTGCTGATTTCGACATCGGCATTGTTGTTGCGCAGCACGCGAAACATCGTGGTGCCGCTGGCGATCTGGACCAGATAGCGTCCGTACTCCAGCTCGCCGATGCGAACTTCGGACGTGTTACCCAGGCGAATCATATTAGCCGCGTCGAATTGAATTTCGGCCGTGGAGTTTTGTCCGGTGGCCAGAAGATCGTTGACCAAGAGCGGTCCGTTGGGTGCCGCGGCGGTCAGGTCGCCGGTATCGCCACGGCGCACGGTGACGTCGCCATTCACCAGGCTGATGCGGGCTACGCCGTGGTCGGGCGCATCGCCGTCGTCCTGTTGCTGCTGCTGTGCCCAAGCTGGCAGGATCGCCGCGCCCGTGAGCAGGATGGCTAGTATGGCTCTCTGTGTCCGCTTCATTGCCGTTTCCCATGCTTAGATTAGCAACTGCCGGGCCAAATGTAACTTGATGATTCGATGAATATTTCCCGCGCGACGCCGATTAGCGAGGTGGCTGAAAACCACCAGGTTGATGGGAATAGATCACTCTCCTTGTTTTTCGGGAAGTATGTCAGAATAGGGACTGAGGAACCGGGCGTTCCGGTCAGGTGTCCAAGATATATGAAGTACTGGGCTTACTTGGCCGCCAAGCTGGCGATGGCGGGCGTCTTTCTGTACGGACTGCGGTTGAGCCTTGCTTACCTGCTTCCTGCACCCAAACCAGTCTTCCAAATAGCCGAACCCTTTGGACACGATCTGGGTTACACCTTTCTGATGCTGCTGTATTCCCTGGTGTCAGTAGGGGTGGTATGGGCGGTGATTCACGACCAGCGCTACCGCTGCCGGACGTGCCTGCGCCGCTTGCGAATGCCGATCCTCACCGGCAATTGGACGCACATCCTGCTCGGCCGGCCGCGCACCGAATACATCTGCCCGTTCGGCCACGGCACCCTGACCGTGGACGAAGTCCAGATCACGGGCCATCTGGTGCCGGATTGGGAGCCACACGACGACATGTGGAAGGAACTGGTAGCGCTCGAAGACTCAAAGAAGTGAGCAGGGCATACTTGAAAACGGCAACAAAGGCGGACTCTTGGCTGTAAAACTGCGCATACCTCGAAATTCCCTGCTCTTCCGATTCCTCAAAAACCCTTGGGGACGGGTGTTTCTGGTCACATTCCTGGTGCTGGGGACCGCGTTCCTCAGCGTATTTTCGTACTACTACATTCGTTATTCGCGGATGATCGAAGGGGAGTTGAGGGCCGGTCCTTTCGCCAACGCCACGCTGCTGTATGCCGCGCCTCATCCGGTCGCCATTGGCGAGGAGACCACCGGCGAGGACATCGCCACGTATTTGCGCCGCTGCGGATATTCCGAATCGAGCACCAACCGCATGGGCTGGTATCGCGTGCGTCCCGATGCGGTGGAGATCAATCCGGGTCCGGACGCTTACGATCCGGAGGGTGCGGTCATCAAGATCCAAAAGGGTAAGGTCAGCCAGATTATTTCCCTGCGCGATCACACCGAGCGCACGCAGTACCTGATGGAGCCCGAGCTGGTCAGCAATCTGTACGACAAAAAGCGCGAGAAGCGCCGCATCAAGGCCTTCGACGATATTCCCAAGGTCATGCTAAACGCGGTGCTGGCTGCTGAAGACAAGCATTTCTTCTTGCACGCAGGCTTCGATCCGATAGGAATCATGCGCGCCGCATGGCGGGATGTGTTCGACCAGAGTCGCCTGGAAGGCGCGTCCACCATCAGCCAGCAGCTTGCCCGGACGTTATGGCTGGGGACCGAGCGCGGCTGGCGCCGGAAGATTCCTGAAACCTTGATCACCATGCAGTTGGAGCATAAGCTAACCAAGCAACAGATCTTCTACTACTACGCGAATTCGATCTACCTGGGGAACCAGGGCAGCTTCAGCATTCATGGCTTTGGCGAAGGCGCGCAGGTGTACCTCGGCAAAGATCTCAGCAAGGTTACCGTCCAAGACGCGGCGCTGCTGGCGGGCCTGATCCAGAGTCCCGGCGGTCGTAATCCTTTCATCCATCCGGACCGGGCGCTGGCGCGGCGCAACATCGTTCTTAAACAGATGCGCGAGAACGATTTCATCACGGAGCATCAGTATCAGGAAGCGTTGACGAGTCCCCTGGATGTGAATCGCGGCGCGGCCGACTCGAGCGATGCTCCCTACTTTGTCGACCTGGTGAACGATGAACTGCAGGCGCGCTTCCAGGATCACGATTTCTACAACAGCTCCAATCGCGTCTATACGACGCTCGATCCGGAGCTGCAGCGCATCGCGATGGAAGCTGTGCGCGTGGGCATCGTAGAGACTGATCAGCAATGGAAGCGTCGCAACAAGAAATACGGCACGCCCGAGTTTCCTTCGGCCCAGGTGGCTCTGATTGCGCTTTCCGCCGATACGGGCGAACCCTTGGCGGTAGTAGGCGGCCGCAATTACGGAGTCAGTCAGCTCAATCACATCACCGCGAAACGCCAGCCGGGATCGTCCTTCAAGCCGTTCGTGTATACCGCCGCGCTGATGAGCGCACTGGATCCCGCGAGCGCCACGGTTCTGACACCAGCCACGACGGTGATGGACGAAGAAACCACATTCTGGTATGAACACGACACGCGCAATTACACACCCAGTAACTTCGGAATGAAGTTCGAGGGCCTGATGTCGCTGCGCTATGCCCTGGCGCACTCCAAGAATATACCGGCGGTGAAGGTGGCGGAAATTGTCGGATACGACAAGGTGGCCGCGGTCGCGCATGCCGTCGGACTCAATGAGGATATTCAGCCGACGCCGTCCATCGCGCTGGGGTCGTACGATGTGACACCGCTCGAAATCGCCAGCGCGTATACGGTCTTTCCCAATGGGGGCGATCTTCTTAAGAGTGGCTTTATCCGCTCCATTCGAGATGCCAATGGCGCCATCGTCTTTCAGTCCAAGCCCGAACGAAAGCCGGCTATCGATCCGCGCGTGGCGTATCTGGTCGAGAACATGATGGAAGACGTTCTGCGCGGTTCGGGTACCGGCGCGCGCGCCCGCTCCATGGGTTTCGTACTTCCTGCAGCCGGGAAAACCGGCACGTCGCGCGACGGCTGGTTCGCGGGATTCACATCCAAGATCATCTGCGTGGTGTGGGTGGGTTTCGATGACAACCGCGACTTCAAACTCGAGGGCGCCAAGAGCGCCCTGCCCATCTGGACGGAGTTCATGAAGCGCGCGCATCAGCTTCAGGCGTATAAGAACGTTCACTCCTTCCAGGCGCCGGATGGCATCGTCACTGTGGATATCGACGAAGACACTGGCGAGCTGGCCACGCCGAATTGCCCGCACATCCGCAGCGAGGTATTCATCGCCGGGAGCCAACCGCTACAGATCTGCCACCTTCACGGCAATGGCCGTACGCTGGTATCTGGCTGGGATCCGGTACAGCAGAACGCTCCGGGTGCAGCTCCGGCGCCTGAAAGTAACGGTGTGGTGGCGGCGGTCCAAGCCCCGCCACAGCCATCGCGAGTTGCGCCGGCGCCGCGTAGCATCCCGATTACTCCGGCTCCCGCTCCGCCGCCTCAGCCTGAAGCGAAGAAGAAGGGCTTCTTCGGCCGCCTGAAAGACATTTTCCAATAAAGAAAGTTACTCATGCGCAACAAATGGATTGCTGTGGTGGTGCTGCTTGCCCCGCTCCTGCGCGGCGATGCGACTCTGCGGTATCACACCGATGTGAAAACCGCAGCCGGCGTCCCAGGATTGCCAGCCGGCGGAGGCCCGGACTTGGCCGGCGTGCGCGACATGGTCGTGCGCATCAAAGGCAACAAAGCTTATTCAACGCAAGGCAATCTGACTTCGATCATGGATCTAACCACCCAGGACATGACCTTGATTGATACTGTCCACAAGCGTTTTGCCAAGGTTTCGGCCAGCCAATATGCCGAGCAGGTCAAGGCGGCAATTCCCGCGATGCCTACGGAAGCCCGCACGGCTCTGGCTTCCATGAAAACCAGCGTAGACACCAGAAGCACGGGCAGAACTGCGACGATTCAGGGCATCCAATCCGAAGAGCATGAATTCGTTTTGACGATGGATCTGCCACCGGGAGGCCCTCCGCAAGCTGGTCCTCTCATGAAAATGCTGATGCAGATCTGGACGGCAAAACGCGAAGAGGCGCAGCGCGTGCCGGCCTTGCAGGAATTTCAGAACTACACGGCATCCGCCACATCCACCATGAATCCCATGGAAATGGTGAAGCAGGTTTTCAGCGCATTGCCGGGATTAGGCGACAGCTTCGGATCCATGATTGCGGAAATGTCCAAGAGCGGTTCGATGTCGATGCGCATGCACACTGAAGTCACCATGCCTTTCCTGGCGGCCATGGCCCAGCAAGGCGTTCCGCTTCCGCCCGGCTTCGATCCCAGCGCGCCGGTCATCCAGATGAATCAGGAGTTGGTCGAGCTTTCTACCGATCCCGTAGATGGTGCACTGTTCGAGATTCCTCAGGACTACCAACCGGCCGCGCTGGAAGAAATTCTGAAAGGCGCCGTCGCTGCCGCGGCCGATCCGCAATTCAAGAAGTAGACTTCCGCCGGGCAGGTGGTAACATTGAACTTACCCGCCCTGTCTCGCGTAATTCGAAAATCACATTTGTCTATGCTGGAATCCAAGAAAGTCCTGGCTGTGCTCGAAGACTTGTTCTTCACCGTCAAAATCAACGAATCCGCCAAACGAGCGGGTTTGGGGATTACGTTCGTCAAAAGCGAGCACGACGTGCTGGAGCAAGCCAGGAACAAGCCGGCGCTAATTATTCTCGATCTGAATTTCGCCGGGATTGAACCGTTGAAGCTGATTCAGAAGTTGAAATCAGATGAGCACACTAAGGGTATCAACCTGCTGGCGTACGTTTCGCACGTCCAAGGCGACCTAAAGCTCCAGGCGCAAGAAGCCGGGTGCAACATGGTGCTGGCGCGCTCAGCGTTCTCACAGAATCTACCGCAGATCCTGAAGCGCCATTCTGAGTAATTAGTGTTGGCGGGCCCGCTGGTAATCCGCTTCCAGTTGGCGGGTGATCTTATCCGCTACGTCCGCGCTCGCGCCGCGGAACTTTGCTCCGTTGCTCTCCTGCGTGGTAGACCAGATCACATCGCCATCTTTGTTCACTAAGCGCACGGTTCCCAAAGCCTCATGCTTGCGCTCGCGGATGTCCGCGGACTCCCTATCGCCCACGCTGACGCTCAACGATCGGGCGGCCGTGGAAGTGCGCGTCGAGCGCGATCCAGTGCCGACGCCGCCATGCAGATCCACGCTATCGGACGATTGGAACTGGTCGGTATAGATCAAATCTTCAGCCGCGCCCCGAAGGATCGCGTCCGCTCGTTCCGGATTCTCGGTCAAGACATACAGCTTCGCGCCGTGCAGGCTGGAAATGAGCAGATCGCGCATCTGCGCCGCGGTCTCCCCGCCCGTTAGCCGTTCGACATAGATCCGTTTGATGGTGAGCAGCTGTTTGGATAGGTCGTCCTGGGCGTGCGCCGACACTGCCATTAACAGCAAGATCGTAAGTCTCATCGTCGTTACCCCGATCATTGATTGCGTGCCTTGCGGGCTTGTTCATCCTGATACTGGACCTTCTGGCCGGTGCGCGCCTCCAGACTGGCCAGCATCGGTCGAATACCGTTCTTGTTCACGCGGAAAACCCAGGCCTGCTGCTTGCCGTCCTCACCGGTGAAGCCGATCGTCAGGAAGTGCTTGCGCGACTTGCTGAGTAAAAAGACCGGCGAGATCAACAGCGCCAGCGCCAGTCGGCGGTCGGCCTGCTGACCGTACTCGATCAAATTAACCCGCTCATACGCTACCCGAATTTGACTTTTGTCAGCGTAGAAAGCCAGATAGTGTTCGTCCGCCAGTGCGATGGATCCCTGGGTTCCGGATTCTATTCGGCCTGCGGTGCCCCCGATGTATTCAGCACTCGTCTGGGCGTTGAGCACGATTCCAGCAAGCAGGCCGCCCAGTAGAGCCGCATTCATTACAGAGATAAGTCCCCAGGAGGCCGCGGAATTCTCCTGGGAATACACTGGAGTCAGCATGGATATCGCGACTGTATGAATCTAGATGATGACGTCATCATCAGCCCGGATACGCGCCGCGAAAACCGGATTCCTCCGCGCCAGTCCCGTACGCTGAAGTGGCCGGTATTGGATGCTTCCGGGGCCCCCTCCATCGACTTGGAGAAATGGCGCTTCTCGATAGCCGGCTTGGCGGAGAAGCCTATCTCGTGGACCTGGAGCGAGTTCCAGGCATTACCTAAAGTTAAAGTATGGGCTGACTTTCACTGCGTGACGCGCTGGTCCAGGCTGGGTAATCTCTGGGAGGGAGTCGCGGCAAAAACCCTGATCGATCAGGCCGGAGGTCTCCGTCCGGAGGCCAAGTTCGGCTTGGTCCGCGGCCACGACAATGACTGGACCACAAATCTTCCCGTCGAGTATCTTCTCGCCGTGGATGCGCTGGTGGCACTGACCCACGATGGCGAGCCGCTGAGCATCGAACACGGCGGTCCGGCGCGATTGATCGTCCCGCGTCTGTATGCCTGGAAGAGCGCCAAGTGGGTAGCTGGCATCGAGTTCCGGGAAACGGATGAAGCCGGATTCTGGGAGGAGAACGGATATCACATGAGAGGCGACCCTTGGAAAGAAGAGCGTTTTAGGTACTAGCCGTCCCGGATTATGCCGATAAGTGGTTAGAATAGCGTAAAGCCTTCAGTTTCAAATATTCAATGCTTCGGTTCGCCGTTATCACGCCTAATCCGCTGGCCGCAGACGCCATAGAGATGCTGGCCCAGGAATCAGGGGCGTTCGAGGTCGTTTACAAGGCATCCCCGGTACCGCCTGCCAAAGAAGTGCTGCGGGTCCTCTCCGTTCAGAATCCGGCCGTGATTCTGATCGACTTAGGCGATTGGGACGAAGCTTCCCGCGTAGTGAACGAGATTCAGCACAGCAAGACTCGAGCCGTGATCATCGGTTTCCGGCCGCGTTGGAATCGTGCCGAACAGCTCACCTTCGAGGACGCGGGCATCTTGGATTTACTGCATGAGCCGTTTTCGCCTGGCGATATCGAAGGCGGCACGTATGATGCCGTGCACCGGCGTTATCCGATCACGCATGAGAACATTCTCGCGTTCCTGCCGGCGAAGGCTGGAGGCGGCTGTTCCACGGTAACGGTCCACTTGGCGGCAGCGCTGTCGCAGGGTTTGAAAAAGAAGGTCCTGCTGATCGAAGCCGACCGGCGGTCCGGTCCGCTGGCGGTGATGTTGAACCTGGAGCGTCACAAGGGGATTCCCGACGCCTTGGAACACCACGGCGCGATGAGCCCGCTGGAATGGCGCCAGGTGACCGCTCCGCTTCTGGACATGGATCTGCTGCTGGCAAATCCCAACCGGCGCGGCCGGCTTCCTACCTGGGCCGATTACTATCAGCTTTTGATTTTTGCCCAGAAGCAATACGACTACATCGTCGTGGACCTGCCCGAGGTCATCAACCAGGCCACGGCCGAGTTTGTGCGCCATGCGCGCGCAGTTTTTGTCGTCAGCCAGCCGGAGCTGCCTTCTCTTAAACTCGCTAAGCTTCGCCGGACGGAGCTGGAGTCCTGCGAGGTGCCCGCGGACCGCGTGAAGATGCTGGTCAACCGTTGGGAGCGAGGTAAGTTAACCAAGCAGGACGTCGAAAAACTGCTGGAAACCACCGTTTTCGGCACGCTTCCGAATGATTACAAAGAAGTCCGCAACGCGATGGCGGAGACCCGGCTGACGGCCCCCAGCAGCGCGTTCAGCAAGGCCTGCGACGCACTGGTCCAGGAAATCAGCGGACTTCCCGTCACACCGATCGCCCGGCCCAAGTTTACGTTGCTTCGCAAACTGGGAACCGTCAGCACGTAGTCCGCGACTACACCGAGCCGCAGGGCCACGGTATCCTGAATATTACCCATGCAACAGGAAGTCGTCGAGGCCGAAGGCCACCTAATCGATTCGCACCTGATGGAGCGGATTTTCGACACGGTGGTCGAATATAACGGCAAATTTGAAGTGGAAGAATTCCGCATCGGGCGCACCAATGCCGATAAGTCCTATCTGCGTTTGCGCGTAGAAACGCCGGATCCGGCGGACATGCAGCAGGTGCTCAGCCAGTTGCTGGGCCTGGGCTGTACGCCGGCTGACACGGGCGACGCCGACCTGAGTACCGTCGAGCGGGATTGCTGCGCGCCTGAAGATTTCTATTCGACCACCAACCATCGGACGTTGGTCCGGCACAAGAGCCAATGGGTGGA
>Ga0105238_10008024_pt1 | contig 10562 bp, 11 predicted proteins | sample KBSC34metaG_FD_81526 | JGI IMG/M metagenome (GOLD analysis project Ga0105238, IMG submission 81526) | Corn rhizosphere microbial communities from Kellogg Biological Station, Michigan, USA - KBS C3-4 metaG | ecosystem: Host-associated > Plants > Roots > Rhizosphere > Soil | place: Michigan, USA...
CGCGGTGCTGAAGCTCCTGTGGAAGCTCGACGAGCTCCCGGACGTGAACGAGCTCACGCAATTGCTGCGGAAGTGAGTGATGCCGGCGAAAAGCGTTTTGTCCGCAGATAAACGCAGATGAACGCGGATGGACTGCGGTTGAATGTGAAACGGCCGGAAGACGCATGCGTCGATACATGAATCTCCCGATCGTCCGGATATGCATCTGCGTTTATCTGCGTTTATCTGCGGATAGCTTTTCTTGGTGAAATAGACATGTTCGAGAACTTCACCACTCGGGACATCGAAACCACCGGCGCGCGGATCCACCTGCGCGTGGGCGGGTCGGGTCCGCCGCTCCTGCTCCTCCACGGCAACCCGCTCACCCACGTGATGTGGCACAAGATCGCGCCGCGGCTGGCCGGGGAGTACACCGTGGTCGCCACGGACCTGCGCGGCTACGGGGATTCCTCGAAGCCCGACGGCGGGGAGCGGAGCAGCGGCTACTCGTTCCGCACGATGGCGCGGGACCAGGTCGAGGTCATGCGCGCGCTGGGGTTCGAGCGCTGGCTCGTGGCCGGCCACGACCGCGGGGGGCGCGTGGCGCACCGCATGGCGTTGGACTTCCCGGAAGCGGTCGCGAAGGTCGCGTTCCTCGACATCGTGCCCACGCTCCACATGCTCTCGAACATCCCGCTCAAGTGGGCCGTGGATTCCTATCACTGGTTCTTCATGGCGCAGCCGCGCGACTACCCCGAGAAGATGATCGAGGCGTACGGCTTCGAGCGCTACATCCGGAAGAAGCTCGACAAGCCGGGCGTGGGGCTTTCCGCCTTCACGCCCGAGGCGATGGCCGAATACATCCGCTGCTGCGACGCGGAGAACATCCGCGCCGTGTGCGAGGACTACCGCGCCGCCGTCGGCATCGACCTCGACCACGATCGCGAGGACCTCGACCGGAAGATCGGGATGCCCATGCTCGTGCTCTGGGGCGAGAAGAGCCACGTGAACCGCAGCTACAAGCCGATCGAGGCATGGCGGGCGCGGGCGGCGGACGTGCGCGGCAAATGCCTGCCTTGCGGCCACTACCCCGCCGAGCAGGTGCCGGACGAGACCTACGCCGAGCTACGCGCGTTCTTCGCCGGCGCGGCCCCCTGAAAGGAGATTCCATGGAACGCAGGAAGGCGAGCGACTTTCCTCCCGAGGTGCTGCAGCTCTTCGACGGCTACGTCCACGGCGGCATCACGCGCCGCGAGTTCCTCGATCGCGCCGCGAAGTACGCGGCCGCGGGGTTGTCCACCGCGGCGATGCTGGAAGCGCTGGTCCCCAACTTCGCATGGGCGGAGCTCGTGAAGCCGGACGACAAGCGCATCGAGGCGGGCTACGCGGACTATCCCGCGCCCAAGGGGTCGGGCGCGATGCGCGGCTACCTCGTGCGCCCCGCCGCGGCGAAGGGGAAGCTCCCCGCGGTCGTGGTGATCCACGAGAACCGCGGGCTCAGTCCCTACATCGAGGACGTCGCGCGGCGCCTCGCGCTCGAAGGCTACTCCGCGTTCGCGCCGGACGCGCTTGCCCCGGCGGGCGGCTATCCCGGCGACGAGGACCGGGCGCGCGACATGTTCGCCAGGCTCGACCCGCACAAGCGCACCGAGGACCTCGCCGCGGCCGTCGACTACGTGAAGCTCCGCCCGGACTTCAGCGGCAAGGTGGGCGCGGTGGGCTTCTGCTACGGCGGCACGATGGTGAACACGTTCGCCACGCGCTTCCCGGACCTCGCGGCGGCGGTGCCCTACTACGGCGCCCAGCCCAAGCCCGAGGACGCGGCGAGGATCCGCTCGCCGATGATGCTGCACTACGCCTCGGAGGACCATCGCATCACCGGCGGCTGGCCCGCGTTCGAGAAGGTGCTGGAGGCGCACCACGTCGAGCACCACGCGTTCATCTATCCCGACACGCAGCACGGCTTCCACAACGAAAGCACTCCGCGCTACGACGAGGCCGCCGCGAAGCTCTCGTGGAAGCGCACGCTCGAGTTCTTCCACCGCCACCTGAAGAACGCCTGACATGCCGCACCTCCCCGCCTCGCAGGCGCTCGCCCGCTTCCGGGTGATCGACATGACGCAGGTCCGCGCCGGCCCCACCGCGGCCCGGCAGCTCGCCGACTGGGGCGCGGACGTGATCCAGGTCCAGATGCCCGAGCACATGCGCGCGGACGACACGCTGGGCGGCCAGGACGGCTCGGACTACCAGTACACGCACAGGAACAAGCGCTCCATCACGCTGAACCTCAAGTCGCCGGGCGGGATCGAGGTCCTGAAGAAGCTCGCAGGGACCGCGGACGTGCTCCTCGAGAACTTCCGGCCGGACGTGAAGCACCGCCTGGGGATCGACTACGAGAGCCTCTCGAAGGTGAACCCGCGCCTGGTCTACGCGAGCATCTCGGGGTTCGGGCAGACCGGGCCGTACGCGAACCGGCCGGGGTTCGACCAGATCGCGCAGGGGATGGGCGGGCTCATGTCCGTGACGGGCCTGCCGGGCCACGGGCCGCTGCGCGTGGGCATCCCCATCGCCGACCTCTGCGGGGGCATCTTCGCCGCGTACGGCGTCACGGTGGCGCTTCTCGAGCGCGAGCACTCCGGCAAGGGCCAGTGGCTGCACACCTCGCTCCTCGAGGCGATGGTCTACATGATGGATTTCCAGACGGCGCGCTGGACCATCGAGGGCGAGATCCCGGGGCAGGCGGGCAACTTCCATCCGACGAGCATCCCCACGGGCGTCTACCGGACGAAGGACGGCCACATCAACATCGCGGTCTTCGGGACGAAGATCTGGGAGCGCTTCTGCCACGCGCTGGGCGCGCCGGAGTGGGTGACGGACGAGCGGTCGAAGTCGAAGGCCAACCGCTCGGTGCACCGCGATTGGCTGAACGCCGAGATCGAGAAGCGCCTCGCGCACGAGACGAGCGACCACTGGATCGAGCGGCTGAACCGAGAGGGCGTCGCGTGCGGGCGCATCAACGACGTGAAGCAGGTCTTCGAGGAACCGCAGGTGCAACACCTGGGCATGCTCAAGACCGTGGTCTCGGGCCGCCTGGGCGAGCAGAAGATCGTGGGCCAGCCCGTGACGATGTCGCGGACGCCCTCCACGATCGCGCGGGCGACGCCGCTCCGCGGCGAGCACACCGAGGAGATCCTGCGCGAGATCGGCTACACGGCCGAGGACCTGGAGCGGATGCGATCCGCGGAGGTGCTGTGATGAACGACAGGGAGACGCCGGCGTACGCCGCGGCGACGGAGCGCGTGAAGGCCCGGGTGGAAGGCGCCGCGCTGCACATCCGGTTCAACAACCCCGCGAAGCACAACGCGCTCTCGCTCGACATGTGGGAGGCGCTCCCGCCGCTCCTCGCCCGGGCGGAGGCCGACGACGCCATCCGCCTGGTCGTCTTCTCCGGCGAGGGCGAGAAGGCCTTCGTCTCTGGCGCCGACATCTCGCAGTTCGAGGACCTGCGCGCGGCGAAGGAGGCCGTGAAGCGCTACGAGGTCGTGGCCGAGGCGGCGCTGCAGGGCATCGCGGAGTTCGGCAAGCCCACGCTCGCGTGCATCCGCGGCTACTGCATCGGCGGCGGGCTCAACGTCGCGATCAGCTGCGACCTCCGGATCGCGTCGAGCGACTCCGTGTTCTCGGTGCCCGCGACGCGCCTGGGCCTCGGATACCGCTTCTCCGCCATGAAGAACCTCGCGGACCTCGTGGGCCCGGGGCACGCCAAGGACATCTTCTTCACCGCGCGGCGCCTGGACGCGGCCGAGGCCCTGCGGATCGGACTCGTGAACCGGGTCGTGGAATCCGCGGCCCTCCCGGCCCTCGCGGACGAGTACGTGCGATCGATCACCACCGGCGCGCCGCTCACGATCAAGGCCGGGAAGCGCATCCTCCGCGAGGTGCTGAAGCCCGACGCGGACATCGACATGGAGCTCTGCCGGCGCCTCATCCTCGACTGCTTCGAGAGCGAGGACTACGCGGAAGGGCGGCGCGCGTTCATGGAAAAGCGGAAACCCGTGTTCAAGGGCCGATAGGGAGTCCCCGATGAAAACACTTCACGCGATCGCCTCGCTTCTCCTCGCCCTCGCCGCCGGCACCGCCTTCGCCGCATGGCCGGAGAAGCCCATCAAGGTCTACATCGGCTATGCCGCGGGCGGCTCGACCGACGTGGTGGCCCGTCTCCTCGCGCCCCGGCTGGGCGAGAAGCTGGGGCAGCCCGTGGTGATCGAGAACAAGCCGGGCGCGGCGGGCGACTTCGCCGCGGAGCTCATGCTCCAGGCGCCCCCGGACGGCTACACGCTGATGATGTCCACCGTGGCGCTCCACGCGATCAACCCCGGCCTCTTCAGGCAGAAGTTCGACCCGATCGGCGACTTCTCGATGATCGCCATGGTGTGCTCGTACCCGATGATCATGATCGGCTCGCCGCAGACGTCCTTCAAGACCATCGCGGAGCTGAAGGCGCTCGCGGAGAAGACGCCGACGTTCTACTCCTCTTCCGGCGTGGGCTCGCCGGGCCACCTCGCGGGCGAGCTCCTCGTGAAGGCGACGGGCGCCAGGCTCACGCACGTGCCGTACAAGGGCGGCTCGCCCTCGGTCCTCGCGATCCTGTCGGGCGAGGCGCAGGTGAACTTCGCGACCCTCCCCGCCGTGGTGCCCCAGGTCCGCGCGGGCAAGGTGCGCGCGATCGGCCTCGCATCCGCCGAGAGGAACCCCGCCGTGCCGGACGTCCCCACGATGGCCGAGCTGGGCCTCGCGGACTTCGAGGTCGGCACGTGGAGCGCCCTCATCGGGCCGAAAGGGATGCCCGCGGACGTCGTCCGGAGGATCAACGCCGCCGTGGAGGAGACGCTCGACGACCCGCAGGTGAAGAAGGTGCTGCTCGACCAGGGCGCGGAGATCCGGAAGATGACGCCCGCGGAGACCGGTTCCTTCGTGCGCGCCGAGAACGCGCGCTGGGTGAAGGTCGTGAAGGACGCGGGGATCAAGCCCCAGTGAACGTCACGCGTGGGAGTAGAGCGGAGCTCCCGCCGCCGGCAGGTCGGCCTCGAGGACCGCGCCCGTCTCGGACTCGGTGAGCACGAGCTGCGCGGTCCCCGGGCGGAAGGCGACGTTCGTCACCGTCGAGCCGCCGGGACTCTTCACGAAATGCGTGACCTCGCCGCGCACGTTCAGCACGAACGCGCCGCCCAGGCTCGCGTGCGCGACCACGAGCCGGTTGTCGACGTCGACCGCGAGGCCGTCCGGGCCGCTCGTCCCGAAGAAGGTGCGGAAGGCGCCCACCTTCGACACGGTGCCGTCGGCGAGGAGCGGCCCGCGCCAGACCTGGTTCGCGCGCGTGACGGCCACCAGGAGCGCGCGGCCGTGGGCGTTCAACGCGACGCCGTTGGGGCTGGGAATCCCGGAGAGGACCATCTCGAGCTGCCCGGTCGTGCGCAGGCGATAGACGCGGCCCGTGGGATCGTGCAGTCCCGTCTGCCCCTGGTCCGTGAAATAGCAGTTCCCCTGCGCGTCGAAGGTGAGGTCGTTGAGGCCCCGGAAGGACTCGCTGTTCCGGTGGCCCAGGATCGGCCGCGGCTCGCCGGATCCCGGCTCCAGCCGGAGAAGACCCTTCCGGTAGTCCGCGATCCAGAGGGAGCCGTCGCGGTGGATGGCGATGCCGTTGGGCCAGCCGTCGTACTCCGCGACGAGCGTCCACTCGAGCGCGGGCGAGATGCGGAAGATGCGGCCGAACGGGATGTCCGTCACGTAGAGGTTTCCCGCGCGGTCGAACGAAGGCCCTTCGAGGAAGCTTTCGATGGGCTCGCCCGGCTTGTTCGCGTCGCCCCAGGCGCTCGGGCGCTTCTTCCGGAAGGCGTCCGGGAGGCGGGTGAGGACGCGCGCCTGGATCACGTGCGGCGGCGAGAACGAGAGGTTCCACATCGCTATCTCCCCTTGCCCTTGAGCGCGCCCAGGACCTCGTCGTTGTGCTCGCCCGGCTGCGGGAGCGGGAGCCGGAGCGGGAGACGCTCGCCGCCGTAGGCGATCGGAAGCGCGGGAATGCGCGTGCGCACGCCCTCGGGGAGCTCGAGCGGGATCATGCCGCCCGCGGCCAGGTGCGGATCGTCGAAGAGGTCCGAGGGCGACTGGATGCGCGCGAACGGGAGCCCGCCCTCCTCGCAGATCGCCTCCAGGCGCGCGACCGGATGCTTGCGAAGGAGCCGCGCCACGAGCGGGATCAGCGTCTCGCGCGCCGCGGCGCGCTGGTTGTTCGTGGCGTAGGCGGGATCGAGGAGCTCCGGCTCGCCCAGCGCGCGCGTGAAGATCTCCCACTGCCGCTCGGTCACGACGCCCACGAAGAGCTGCACGCCGTCCGCCGACTCGAAGACGTCGTAGATGCCCCACGCGCGCCGGCCCGCCGACATCGGCTCCGGCGCCTTCCCGGTCACGGCGTGCTGCATCATGTGCGTGGAGACGAGCCACGCCGCGTTCTCGAAGAGCCCGCTCTGCACGTGCTCGCCGCGCCCGGTGCGGTCGCGCGCGCGGAGCGCCGCGAGGATCGCGATCGCGCCGAACATCCCGCCCATCATGTCGTTCACCGGCGCGCCCGCCCTGAGCGGCCGCCCCACCGGGCCGGTCATGTACGCGAGCCCGCTCATCATCTGCACCACCTCGTCCAGCGCCGTGCGCTCCTCGTAGGGGCCCGGGAGGAACCCCTTGAGCGAGCAGTAGACGAGCCGCGGGTTCACCTTCGAGAGCGCCGCATAGCCCAGGCCCTTCGCCTCGAGCGCCCCGGGGCGGAAGTTCTCGAGGAACACGTCCGCCGTAGCGACCAGCCCCAGGATCGCCCCGCGCCCCTCGGGCGAGTCCAGGTCGAGCGTGACGCTCTTCTTGTTCCTCCCGAACGCGGCGAAGAAGCCCGCGCCGCTGCTGGTCAGCCTGCGCGTGGGGTCGCCGCGGCCCTCCGGCTCCACCTTGATCACCTCGGCGCCGAGGTCGGCCAGCACGAGCCCGCACGTGGGGCCCATCACCATGTGCGAAAGCTCGATGGCGCGGATGCCGGCGAGCGGCAGCTCCCGCGCGGGCGCGGGTCGTGGGGTCACGGCCGGTCGATCTCGAGGTTGTCGATGAGGCGAGTATGGCCCAACCAGGCGGCGCCGAGGACGACGAGCTCGCGGTCGCCCGCGGCGGGCGGCCGCAGGTGCCGGCGCTCGCGCAGGGCCACGTAGTCCACGCGCCAGCCGTGGGCCTCGAGGTCCGCGCGCCCGGCGGCGAGGAGGCCGTCCGTGTCCCGGGCGCCTCCCGCGATCGCATCGGCCACGCCCCGGAGCGTCCGGCCCAGGCGCACGGCCTCGGCGCGCTCGGCCGCCGTGAGGAAGCCGTTCCGGGACGACATCGCGAGGCCGTCCGGCTCGCGCACGGTGTCCACGCCCACGATCTCGATCCCGTAGTTGAGCTGGCGCACGAGCGTGCGGATCACGTGGAGCTGCTGGTAGTCCTTCTTGCCGAATACCGCCGCGTCCGGCGCCACGATGTCGAAGAGCTTCGTGACGACCGTCGCCACGCCCTGGAAATGCCCGGGCCGGAACTCGCCGCAGAGCTGCTCGGCCGAGCGCGGCGGGGTGACCATCATCTCCTGCGGCTCCGGGTACATCTCGCGCTCGTCCGGCGCGAAGAGCACGTGGCAGCCCGCCCGCTCGAGCTTCCCCCGGTCCTCGTCGAGCGTCCGCGGATAGCGCTCGAAATCGCTTCCCGGCTCGAACTGGAGGCGGTTCACGAAGATCGAGGCGACGATGCACTTCCCGTGGCGGCGCGCGGCCTCCACGAGGGCCAGGTGCCCCGCGTGCAGGTTCCCCATCGTGGGGACGAAGGCGACGGACGGCTCGTGCTTCAGCCGCTCGCGCAGTTCGGCGACGGTGTGGATGAGGTCCATTGCGTTGGCTGGGTTCCCGCCTGCGCGGGAACGACGATGCTGAGAGCGGGAATGACCGTGCTAGAAGCAGTGCTCGGGCGCGGGGAACGACTTGTCCTTCACGGCCTTCACGTACGATTCGATCGCGGACTGGATGGAGGGCGCGCCCTGCATGAAGTTCCGCACGAAGCGCGCCTTGCGCCCCGGGTAGATGTCCAGCATGTCGTAGTGCACGAGGACCTGGCCCGAGCAGTCCGGACCCGCGCCGATCCCGATGGTGGGGACCGCGATCGATTCCGTCACGCGCCTGGCCACCGCCGCGGGCATCGCCTCCATGAGCACCAGCGCCGCGCCCGCCTGCTCGTGCGCCTTCGCCTCGGCGACCAGGCGCTCCGCGGCGCCGTCCGTGCGGCCCTGCACGCGGTAGCCGCCCAGCGTGTTCACGTGCTGGGGCGTGAGGCCGATGTGGGCGCAGACCGGGATGCCGCGCTCGACCAGGAACCGCGTGGTCTCCACCATCGGCCCGCCGCCTTCGAGCTTCACCATCTGCGCGCCGGCCGCGAGCATGCGCGCGGCGCCGCGGAAGGCCTGCTGCGGGGACTCCTGGAAGCCGCTCGCGAACGGCATGTCCGCGATCACGAGCGCGGTGCGGCTCCCGGCGGCCACGCAGCGCACGTGGTACTCGGTCTCCTCCGGCGTCACCGCGAGGGTCGACTCCCGGCCCTGGATCACCATCCCGAGCGAATCGCCGATGAGGAGCATGTCCACGCCGGCCGCCTCCGAGACCGCGGCGAAGCTCGCGTCGTAACACGTGAGCATGACGAGCTTCTCGCCGTCGCGGGCGCGCGCCTGGAGCTGGGGGACCGTGACTCTCTTCGCGGCGTTCTGGGCACTCATGGCGATGGCTTCCGTGGTCGCGCGGCGCGGAGCGAGGCTCCCGGACCGCGAATTCTGCCCACGCCGGGGCGGATTGGCAATATTGTGCACTGCGGCATGGAAACGGGGGCGAGCCCCCTTGCCGGGCGGGTGGCGCGCCGCAGCAAAGGCGCTGTCACGCCCGGTTGAAGAATTCCCGCCCGCCGCGCATCGCCTCCACGCGCTCGAGGAGGAGGTCCAGGTGCTCCGGAACGTCCACGAAGTTCAGCCGCTCGCTGTTCACGATGAGGAGGGGGCTGTCCGAGTAGTTGTAGAAGTACGACGTGTAGGCTTCCGAGAGCCGGCGGAGGTAATCGTCGTCGATCCCGCCCTCGATCGGGTTCCCGCGCTTCCTCACGCGCGCGACGAGCGTGGTGACGGAGGCCTGGAGGTAGATCACGAGGTCCGGCACCGGCGCCTGGGGCTTCACGTGCGCGTGGATCTTGTCGTAGAGCTGGTACTCCGCGTCGTCGAGGGTGAGGCGCGCGAAGAGCGGGTCCTTCGCGAGCGTGAAGTCCGCGACCGTGGGCTTCCCGAAGAGGTCCGGCTGCTTGAGGCTTTCCAGCTGCGCCGCGCGCTGGAAGAGGAAGAAGAGCTGGGTCGGGAGCGCGTAGCGGCGCATGTCCCGGTAGAACTGGGCGAGGAACGGGTTCTCGCGCGGATCCTCCAGGAGCGTGGCCGCGTTCATGCGCGCGGCGAGCTTCATCGCGAGGCTGGTCTTCCCCGCCCCGATCGGGCCCTCGACCACGATGTAGCGGTGCTTCATGCCCCGTCATTCCCGTGGACGACGATCTCCTGGACGCCCGCGCTTCCGGCCGCGGCCAGGAGCTCCTTCGCCGGCCCCTTGCCCGGGATCACCGCTTCCGGCCACACGTCGACCAGGGGTGCCAGCACGAAGGCGCGCTCGTGCGCCCGCGGGTGGGGGATGCGCAGGCCCGGCTCGTCGATCGCGGCACCTCCGTAGAGCACGATGTCGAGGTCCAGCGTGCGCGGCCCGTTCGGGATGCCGCGCGTGCGGCCGTGCCGCGCCTCGATGGCGAGGAGTCCGTCCAGGAGCCCGCGGGGGGAAAGGCGCGTCTCCACCCTGGCGCACGCGTTCACGAAGGGCGGCTGGTCGGCGAAGCCCACGGGCGCCGTGCGGTAGAGCGCGGAGCGCGCGGTGACCCAGGTCTCGGGAAGCGCGGCGATCTCCCCGAAGGCGCTCCGCACCTGCGCCTCCGGGTCGCCGAGGTTGGAGCCGAGCGCGACCACCGCGGTGACGGGAGGGCTCACTCGTCGATCGGTCCCTGCGAATCCGGCAGCGGCGTCGAGGCCGCGCCCGCGGCCTTCTTCTTCCCGCCGCGGCGGCGCCGGCGCTTCTTCTTGGGCCCGGATTCGTCCGAGACGAGCATGCGCTCGCGCTCGTCCGGGCTCGCGTCCTGGAAGCGCTCCCACCACTGGGCCGCCTCCTGGGGGGCGTTCGCCGAGGCCGCGCGCAGGGCGAAGAAATCGTAGGCGGCGCGGAAGCGCGGATGCTCGAGCAGGCGATAGGGCCGCTGCCCGCCACGCTGCAGGAACCGCGGCTGCATGCGCCAGAGCTCCTTCATCGTCGCGTCGAAGCGGCGCGGGATCGCGAGCGACTCGCGCTGCGCGTCGAGGGCCTCGTGCATCGCGGAGTGGAGCGCCGGGACCATGGTCTGGCCCTTCGCCTCGAACTTCCGGAGGTTCCTCTCGACCTGGCCCCAGAGGAGCGCCGCCA
>Ga0105238_10008027_pt1 | contig 10560 bp, 5 predicted proteins | sample KBSC34metaG_FD_81526 | JGI IMG/M metagenome (GOLD analysis project Ga0105238, IMG submission 81526) | Corn rhizosphere microbial communities from Kellogg Biological Station, Michigan, USA - KBS C3-4 metaG | ecosystem: Host-associated > Plants > Roots > Rhizosphere > Soil | place: Michigan, USA...
CAACGCCTGCATCGCGGCGCGCCGCGGCTTGAGCCCGCGCGTCCACGACCTCGAGACGTTCGGCTGCAACATCGGCATGGGCAGCGACAACATGGCCGAGGACATGGTCGAGGTGATGCGGACCGGCCTGTTCATGGAACGCGTGCGGCGCGAGGACGGCCGTCAGCCGACGCCCGAGCAGGCGATGCGCTGGGCGACCGTGAACGGCTACCGTGCGATGGGGATTCCCGACGGCGGGGCGCTGGTGGAAGGCAACAAAGCCGACTTCGTCATGATCGATTTCCGCCGCGCGCACCTGGTGCCGCGCCTGCGCGTGGTTTCGACGTTCGTGCACCAGGGGCAGGGACGCGACGTGACCGACGTGATGGTCGACGGCCAGTGGCTCATGCGCGACAATAAAGTGCTCACGATGGACGAGGACGCGACCGTGGCCGAGGCTCAGCGTGTGTCGGAGACCGCGTGGGCGCGGCTGTTCGCGCAGCGGCCCGAGCTCAAGCCGATCGCCGGGTGGCAGCCGATGCAAGGCGCTACGGGCTGATGGCACGCTGATTGCTGGCAATTTCGGAACGGCGCATGCGGTCGATACGCGGTGCGCCAGAGAGGGAGAAACGCCATGAGCTGGAACAGGCTGCTCGGTGCCGCGGCACTTGCCGCGCTCCTCGCCTGCAATTTGGGCGGCAGCGCCTCGGCGCAGAAGAAAATCGTGATCCGGTCGGTCCCGATCGGCAATTTGAAGATCGTCGATCCGATCTGGACCACGGCCTACATCACGCGCAACCACGCCTACATGGTCTGGGACACCCTCTTCTCGCTCGACGCGGACAACAAGCCGCAGCCGCAGATGGTGGATACCTGGTCGGTCAGCGACGACAAGCTCACCTACACGTTCACCCTGCGCGACGGCCTCAAGTGGCATGACGGCGGCGCCGTGACGGCGGCCGACTGCGTGCAGTCGCTCAAGCGCTGGGGCGCCAAGGACGGCATGGGACAGGCGTTGATGAGCTACACGGCCTCGCTCGCGCCGGTGGAACCCTCCGCCCGGATGTCATTTCCACACGCGATGCCCGCTCGCGCAGCCGCGTTGTCGAACCGCGATCCCCGCAATGGTCGAAGCACGGCCGGACCATTTCGTGGCCTGTCATCTGCGTGCGCCTGCCACGGTTGAGCATGGCGCCCGCGTGAGCGGCGCAACGGCGTGATCGAGGGCTTCGCGCTGCCGTGGGCCGGCGTGACGTCGGCGGTCAATGCAATTCGAACTGCAGCTTCGCGAGCCGCGCGTAGAGGCCGCCGGCGGCGGAGAGCTGTGCATGCGTGCCCTGCTCGACGATATGACCCTGGTCGAGCACCAGGATGCGGTCGCACGACTGCACGGTGGCGAGCCGATGCGCGATGACCAGCGTGGTGCGCCCCTGCATCAGCCGCTCGAGCGCGACCTGCACCAGCCGCTCGCTCTCGGCATCGAGCGACGAGGTCGCCTCGTCGAGCAGCAGCAGCGGCGCGTCGCGCAGGATCGCGCGCGCAATCGCGAGGCGCTGGCGCTGGCCGCCGGAGAGCGTCACGCCGCGCTCGCCGATCGGCGTCTCGAAGCGCTGCGGCAGCCGGTTGATGAACTCGGCCGCGCCGGCAAGCTCGGCCGCCTGCGCGACTTGCGCGTCGCTCGCCTCCGGCTGCCCGAAGCGGATATTCTCGCCGACACTCGCCGCGAAGATCGCGACGTCCTGCGGGACGAGCGCGATCTGGCGGCGCAGCGCGTACGGGTCGCAGTCGGAGACGCGCACGCCGTCGAACGACACGCGCCCCGCGGCGGCGTCATAGAAGCGCAGCACCAGGTGGAACAGCGTGCTCTTGCCGGCGCCGGACGGCCCGACGATCGCAACCTTCTCGCCCTGGCGGACCGAGAACGAGACGCCGTCGAGCACGAACGTCTCGGGCCGCGCCGGATAGGCAAAGCGCACCGCCTCGAAGGCAACCTCGCCGCGCGCAGGCTGCGGCAGCGCGAGCGGGTGCGCCGGCGCCTTGATCGCCGGCTCGACGGCGAGCAGCTCGGTCAACCGCTCGGCCGCGCCCGAGGCCTGCGAGAGCTCACCCCAGGTCTCGCTCAGCTGCCCGAGCCCGCTCGCGGCGAACACCGCGTAGAGAATGAACTGCGAAAGCGTGCCCGGCGAGGTGCGCCCGGCGAGCACGTCCTGCGCGCCGACCCACAGGATGATCACGACGCTCGAGAACACCAGGAAGATGACGATCGCGGTCAGGAACGCGCGTGCGCGCGTCGAGGTCCGCGCCGCGACGTATGCGCGCTCCACCGACTCGGCAAAGCGCGCCTTCGCGAGCGCCTCGTTGGTGAAAGCCTGCAGCGTGCGGATCGCGCCGATCAGCTCGGCCGCATAGGCGGATGCGTCCGCAAGCGTGTCCTGCGCGTTGCGCGAGCGCCGCCGCACCAGCCGGCCGAACGCGATCAGCGGCAGCACGATCGCGGGAATCGCGAGCAGTACGAAGAAAGAGAGCCGTGGGCTGGTCACCGCCATCATGACGGCCGAGCCGAAGAACAGCACCAGGTTGCGCAGCGCGACCGAGACCGACGAGCCGACCGCGCTCTTGATCTGCGTCGTGTCGGCAGTCAGCCGCGAGGTGATCTCGCCGGTCTTCGCGCCATCGAAGAAGGCGGGCGCCAGCGCGGTGAGATGCGCGAACACGGCGGCGCGCAGATCGGCGACGACGCGCTCGCCGATGATGGTGACGAGGTAGTAGCGCGAGGCGCTCGCGACCGCGAGCACGGCGGCGACCGCGATCATCACGGCGAAATACTGGTCGATCAGCCCGATCCGCTCGGCCGAGAAGCCGAAGTCGATCATGCGGCGCACCGCGACCGGCACGATCAGGGTGGCCACGGAGGCCACGAGCAGCGCCACCAGCGCCGCGATCACCTGGAGGCGATAGCGCATCACGAAGGGCACGAGCGCCATTAGCGGGCGCACACGCACGCGGCGCGAGGGCTCGGCCGCGGGTCCGGCCGCGACCTCGGCGATGGCCGCAGGTTCTTGCCGGGAACTGGCGTCGTTCATGGGGTCTTGAGATGGCACGCCATCGGTGAAACCACAAAGGCAAGGCCGGAAACTTGTCTCTTGCGGCCTGCTGCGGTATAGAGCCGCGACTTTCGGCCGATGCGCGCCAAAAAGCGCAGCAAAATCAAAGATAAATCAGATGAAGCCCGATATCCACCCCGACTATCACACCGTCACGGTCAAGATGACCGACGGCAGCGAATTCACCACCCGCACCACCTGGGGCAAGGCCGGCGACACGCTGCACCTCGACATCGACCCGAAGTCGCACCCGGCCTGGACCGGCGGCCAGCAGAACCTTCTCGACCGCGGCGGCCGCGTGTCCCGCTTCCAGAAGAAGTTCGCCGGCATCGGCGCCAAGAAGTAGTCGCTTCAAGCCACCGCTCCACCGTCAATCATCTGGTCGCATTGATCGCCGAGAGCAACGCCTCGGCGCCGATCTCCTTTGCGTAAGTCGCGAGCACTGGATCGGCCAGCGCCTTGAGCGCGGCGCGGTTGTCGAGCGGCACGCGCTTGAGCTTGCCATCGGACACGAGCCCATCGAGACGTATTGCGTCCTCGACCTGCTCGAACTTGCGTCCGAATGCGGCCGCATCCGTGCCCGCCTTGAGGATCGCCTGCTGCAGCTCGGCGGGAAGCGTCTTGAAGGTTTTCTCCGAAATGCAGATCGGCCGGATCACGAAGGAATGCGTGGTCGGGATGAGGTAGGGCGCGACCTCGTAAAGTCTTGTCGCCTCGAGACCTATCGCCTCGGCTTCGACAATGCCGACCTTGCCGCTCTCGAGCGCGGCGCGTAGCGCGCTCGACAGGATCGAGGTCGGCTCCATGCCGATGGCCGTAAAGGCTGTGCCCCACACGGGTGCCCCGAGCGCACGAATTTTCAGCCCCCTCAGATCGCCGGTTGTTGCGACCGGCGATCTGGCAACGAAATTGCGGGTGCTTCCGCCCGCGAACCCGATGATCCGCACGCCGGCCTTTGCGGCGATTTCGTCGACGAGAGGTTTGAGCGCGCCGGAGTCGAGCGCCGCATTCCAATGTGCGGCATCGCGAAACAGGAACGGCGCCTCGATCAGCTGCGCCATCGCCGATGTCTCGCGCATGTGCACCGGCGCGACGATCGCGTAGTCGACGTCGCCGCCGAGCGACATGGCGGCAAAATATTGCCGCTCCAGCCCGCGCGACGCATCGTTCTGCAACGCGAGCTGGACCGGCTTGCCGTAATACTGGCGGACCAGCTCCTCGAAGCGCTGCAGCGTGCGCGTGACGACGTGGCCGTCGCCATATTGCGATGCACCGCGGAGCGTGACGTTCTGTCCCAGGGCCGGATGCGCAAAAGCCACAGCCAGGCAGATTGCAGCCGTCCGCAGGGAAGAGGAAACAGCGGTCCATCGCCAGCGCGCGGCGAATCGCCCACATTGCATCGTTGAGCTCTCCGTAAATGAGCCGTGGAATGCCCGCCGTTCCTCTGTCAGCATGGTATCCCGCGTCAACCCGCAGCGACAGAGCGCGCGCTGCCGGCTTTCCGCGAGAGAACGAAAGGGACATGCCGCTGTTCGATCCCGCCGACCTGACGACGCTGCGGACGACGTTAAGACCTTGGCTGCTCTCCCACGTCTGCCCGTTCTGGCTCGAGCGCGTGCGCGATCCGGCCGGCGGATTTCTCGAGGAGCTCGACTCGCTCGGCAGCCCGATCGCGCGCGCGCGCCGCACCACGCTGGTGCAGGCGCGCCTCACTTATGTGTTCAGCCACGCCTACCTGCTCGGCGGCGATCCGGCATTTGGCGAGGCCGCGCGCCATGGCGTCGCATTCCTGATGGGCGCGGCGCGGGCGCCGGACGGCGGCTGGTTCCGCGCCGTCTCCGCCGACGGCGGCACGCTCGACAACACGCGCGACGCCTACGACCACGCTTTCGTGCTGTTCGCGCTCGCCTGGTACTACCGCGCGACCAGTGATGCGAGCGCGATCCACCTTGCCGACGCGACCTGGGCCTCGATGCAGGCGCGGCTCGGCGACACCACCCATGGCGGCTTCTTCGAGGAATTCGTGCCGGGGCGCTCGGACATGAAGCTGCCGCGCCGGCAGAACCCGCATATGCATCTGCTCGAGGCGCTGCTCGCGCTGCACGTCGCGACGGGCGAGAAGAACTGGCTGCGCCGCGCCGGCACGATCGTGGCGCTGTTCAAGAACCTGTTCGTCGATCCCGCGACCGGCGCGCTTGCCGAATTCTTCGCCGCCGACTGGTCGCCGGCACCGGGCAACCTCGGGCAGTTGCGCGAGCCCGGCCACCAGTTCGAATGGGTGTGGCTGCTGCATGAATATTATCGCCTGAGCCACGACGACAGCGTCGCGCCCTACGCGGAGCGGTTGTTCGCGTTTGGCACGCGCCACGGCCTCGATCGCGAGGGGCTCGCCGGCGCCGCGGTCGATGGTGTCGATGCCGCGGGCAATCTCGTCGCTGGCACGAAGCTGTTGTGGCCGCAAACCGAATACATCAAGGCCTGCGTCGCGCGCGCCGAATGGTTCGGCGATACGGCCGCGCGCGGCATGATCGCGACACATCTTGCGCTGATCGCGCGCCACTTCATGCGGCCGGACGGCGCGAGCTGGTACAACCAGCTCGATCGCGACGGCCATCCGCTGACGCCGGTCACGCCCGCGCGCGTGCTCTACCACCTGTTCATGGCGGTGGCGGAAGTGGATCGGATGGCGACCACGCAGGGGTCGTAGGGTGGGTAAATTCCACCACGACGGACCGCGCGCTCGGCCGCACTCCTGGCGGAACTGGGTTCGTTCTGCAAAACCTCTCCTTAGGTTGTATCTCTATATAACGCAACCTTCCTCGCCTTCCCGACACCGCGCCACCAAGGCTCGGGCCTGACGGTTCGCGCGGCTGATTCCCACGTTCGGACAACGATGAACACGGCGAGAACAGTGGTCAAGCACACACCCCTAAGGCGCTGCCGCGTGCGGAACCGTCCCTGGCCAGTCTAGACGAAATGAAAATCGTCCTGCGCCAGGTTCGCCAAGGTCACGTGCTGCAGGAGGATCGACGTATTGGCGTCCACCGCAATATTCACGTCGTTGCCGACTTGCGAAGCCGCCGCCATGACCGCCGTGTAGCTCGCAAAGATCGCACTGTCGAACTGGATCACGTCGCCGGCCCCAGCGCCGGCCGTGAAGTCCGTGATGATGTCCTGCCCGGACCCGGCATGAAAGATGAAGGTGTCGTTGCCCGATCCGCCGGTCATGGTGTCGTTGCCGGCGCCGCCCTCGAGGGAATCATTGCCGGCACGTCCATCGAGGGTGTCGTTGCCGGCGGCGCCGGTCATGGTGTTGGCGTTCTCATCGCCATAGAGCGCGTCGTTGCCGGAAGTGCCGGTGGTCGCGAGGTTCATCAATTGCGCGTGCGACAAGATGGAGCCATCGTCGAAGCGCGCCTGTTCGACCCGGTAGTCCGAGTTACCCGTGGTGTCGTTCACGATCGTGATCGAATCGCCGGAGCTCAGCGTGATGACGAGGTCGCTGCCGCTGTTCGCCTCGGTCACCGTAAGATCGGCCGCCGTGATACCCGGACTGAACTGCAGCGTATCGTTGCCGCCCCAGGAGTTTGATCCGAACTCGCGGATTGTATCGTGGCCATCCCCGACGCCGAACACATATGTGTCGTCGTTGCCGTCGCCCGACAGCGTATCGTTACCAGGGCCACCCGCCAGCGTGTCATTGCCTTGCCGACCGTACAGCGTATCGCTCCCGGCGCCCCCAGTAATGGTATTGGCGTTCTCGTCGCCGTAGATCGTGTCGTTACCCGAGGTCCCGATGGTCGCGAGATTCATCAACTGCGCGTGCGATAGCGTGGAACCATCGTCGAAGCGTACCTGCTCGACGCGATAGTCGGAGCTGCCGGTCGTATCGTTTATGATCGTGATGGAGTCCGCCGCGTTGAGCGTGATGATCAGATCATTGCCATTAGCGGCTTCGGTCACGGTCAGGCTTGCGGCCGTGATGCCGGCGCCGAACTGGATCTGGTCGTTCCCGCCCCATGAGTTTGAACCCCATTCGCGGATGGTGTCGTGGCCATCGCCGATGTTGAACACGTAGGTGTCGTCGTTGCCGTCGCCCGAGAGGGTGTCGTTGCCGGGCCCGCCGATGAGGGTATCGTTGCCTTGGCGGCCGTAGAGCGTGTCGTCGCCTGCGCCGCCGATGATCGTGTTGGCATTTTCGTCGCCATAAATCGTGTCGTTGCCGGAGGTCCCGACAGTCGCCAGCGCCATGATCTGGGCGTGTGACATCGTCGAACCGTCCGCGAAGGTGAACTGCTCGATGCGGTAATCCGAGTTGCCGGTCGCATCTTGATAGATCGTGATCTGGTCAGACGTGCCGGCCAGCGCGATCACGAGATCGTTGCCGCTGTTCGCCTCGGTGACCACCAGGTCGGCGGCAGTGATGCCGGTCCCAAACGCGACTGTGTCATTGCCGCCCCACGAATCGGAGCCCCAATCCTTGATCAGATCCTGCCCGTCGCCGCGGTTGAACATGTAGGTGTCGTCGCCGCCGTCGCCGGACAGCGTGTCGTTGCCGATGCCGCCGATCAGCACGTCATTGCCGGCGTGACCGAAGATCGTGTCATTGCCGCCAAGTCCGGCGAGCACGTCCGCCGAATTGGTGCCATTCAACGTGTCGGCGCCACTGGTGCCGTTGACGGCGAGCGCCAGCATGATCGCCGAGCGGTCCATCGTGTAGCCGTCCGCGAACGCGATCTGCTCGATGCCAGTGGTGGTGGAGGCGAAGTGGCCCTGGACCTTGAGCACTTCACCACTCGATGCAAGGGTGATGAACAGGTCGTCGCCGCCGCGGCTCAGATTGACGTCCGCGGCGTTGAGGCCGACGAGCTGGACCGTATCGGTCGCGGCGCCATCGGTGTTTTCGGCGATCGTATCGTTACCGGCACCTGCATAGTAGAGATAGGTGTCGCTGCCGGCGCCGCCGTTGAGCGTGTCGTTCCCGCCGAGCCCGTCGAGAATATCGTTACCCGAGGTGCCGGTGAGGTTGTCGACGCCGCTCGTGCCGCGGATCACGGCGTGCGATGCGATATAATCCCGATCCCAGATTGTATCATTGGCAAAATGAATCTGCTCCACGCCCCAGTTCTCGGTCGGGCCATGCAACTGCCACACCAGCCGAATGCGGTCGCCGGTCGACAGCACCTCGACGTAGACGTCCACTCCGGAACGGGTCAGTTGCACGTCGGCTGGATTGAGGTCGGCGAATTTCAGGACATCGTCGTCGGTCGACGAGGTAGAGTCTTCGTCGAGCGTGTCGCTGCCGTCGCCGCGGGCATAGAGAAAGGTGTCCGAGCCTGCACCACCATCGATGAAGTCGTTTCCGGTGCCGCCGCTGAAAATGTCGTTACCTGATGTGCCGCTGAGATTGTCGTTACCGCTCGTCCCGCGGATCACCGCATGCGTTGCGATATAATCCCGATCCCAGACCGTATCATCGGCGAAATGAATCTGCTCCATGCCCCAGTTCTCGGTCGGGCCATGCAGCTGCCAGACCAGGCGAACGCGGTCGCCCGTCGATAGCACCTCGACATAGACGTCAACGCCGGAGCGGGTCAGTTGCACGTCGGCAGGATTGAGATCGGTGAATCTCAGCACATCGGCGTCGGTTGACGATGTGGAATCCTCATCGAGTGTGTCGCTTCCGTCGCCGCGGGCGTAGAGATACGTGTCGGAGCCCGAACTGCCGTTGATGTAGTCGTTGCCGGCGCCGCCGCTGAAGATCTCGTCGCCGGATGTGCCGCCGATATTGTCGTTGCCGGACGTTCCGATGATGACTGCATGGCTCGCGAGATAGCTGCGGTCCCAAGTGGTGCCGTCGTCGAACGCGATTTGCTCGATGCCATTGATGGGCGAGTGGAACTGCTCGGTGACCGTGATGATCTCATTGGTGTCGAGACGCTGCACCAGCAGATTGGTGCCGGAGTGCGTCATCCGCACCTGGTCGGGCGTCACGCCGAACAGCCGCAGCGTGTCGACGTCAGTCGTGTTGGTCCAGTCGTTGATGGTGTCGTTGCCGGAGCCGCCACGATGATAATAGGTATCGTTGCCGTTCCCGCCGTTCAGGATGTCATCACCGCCCAATCCGTCGATAACATCATCGCCGGAAGACCCGTTGATCGTCTCCGGCGCCGCGGTGCCGAGGTGCGTCACGTTCGGGTCGCGGCCAGTGTTGAGGATCGCGGTGATGTCGCTCTCGGTCAGCACCGTCCCGTCCGCAAAGCGGAAGTTCGATATCGTGAAGTAGGGGTTGAAATATTTGCTGATGGTGAGCTGGTCGCTGGTGCCGTTGATGAACACCAGCAGATCATCGGCATAGTGTTCGAAGGTGAGGTCGGCAGGCGTGATATTGGGCCCGAACTCGACACTGTCGGGCGCGTTGCCGACGATGTTCTCGTTGTTGTCGTCGATGGTGTCGTGGCCGTAACCGCGGCCAAACACGTACGTGTCGTCGCCCGCGCCGCCCTTGAGAACATCATCACCAGCGCCGCCATCGAGCCGATCATCGCCGCCGTAGCCGATCAGGAGATCGTTGCCAGGGGTGCCCGTCAGCAGCTTCAGTTGCACGTCCTGCCAGGTCCAGGTCGTACCGTCAGCGAAGGTGAAACTCTCGACTCTCGAGTAGCCATCGTTGGAAAACTGACTGAGGATCGTGAGTTGGTCGCTGCTGCCATCGACGCTGATCGTAAGGTTGTCGTTGTCCCGCGTGAGCGTGATGTCGTCAGGCGTGATCCCGGTGCCGAATTGCACCGTGTCGGGCTGATTGTAGAAGAGCTGTCCGATATAGGCATTGACGGTGTCGTGGCCGTAACCGAGGCCAAACACATAGGTATCGCCGCCACCGCCGCCGACCAGGGTGTCGTTGCCGGCGCCGCCATCGAGAACGTCGGCGGTGACGAATCCCGTGAGAGTATCATCGCCGCCGGTGCCGACGAGAAACTTGTTCTGGACGTCGATCCAGGTCCAGGTCGTGCCATTGGCGAAGGTGAAGCTCTCGATGGTCGAGTAGCCAAGGCTGCCGAACTGCCCGAGAATCGTGACGCTGTCGTCGCTTCCCGCGATGGTGATGGTCAGGTCATCTCCGTCGCGCGCGAGATGTAGAGCCTCGGGCGCGACGTCCGAGGTGAAGGCGAGCGTGTCGGGCTGGTTGCGCGTGATGTAGCCGATATAAGCGTCGATGGTGTCGTGACCGTAGCCATGGCCCCACACAAAGGTGTCGCCGCCGCCGTTACCCACCAACGTGTCATCGCCGGCGCCGCCGTCAAGCACGTCGCCAGTATAGAAGCCGTAGATGGTATCGTTACCCGGCGTCTTCTCCGAGGCGAGGAGGTGCGTCCTGATATCATCTGGCGTCCAAAGCGTGCCGTCTGCAAACTTGATTTCCTCGAACTCCGTGTGGATCGGCCCAGTCGCGAACTTGAGGAATTGATCCAGGATG
>Ga0105238_10008028_pt1 | contig 10559 bp, 12 predicted proteins | sample KBSC34metaG_FD_81526 | JGI IMG/M metagenome (GOLD analysis project Ga0105238, IMG submission 81526) | Corn rhizosphere microbial communities from Kellogg Biological Station, Michigan, USA - KBS C3-4 metaG | ecosystem: Host-associated > Plants > Roots > Rhizosphere > Soil | place: Michigan, USA...
CGGTCGTCGACGCGGCGCTGCTCGAAACGCCGCCCGAATGAGCACAAGAAGAAACCGCCGCCGCGAAGATCGCGGCGGCGGTCACGATTTCCATTCGCATGTCTAAAACTTACGGCTTTTTCGCAGGCGGGACAGAGCTCTTGGCCGACAGCGGCTCGCCGGCGAGGGCGAACAGCTCACGCTGCGAGCCGCCCTTGTCGATCAGCTCCAGCGCCTTGCGCAGCGCGGCGTCGTACGGGAGGTCGCGCCGTTTGGCCAACGAGTCACCCGCCGCGAAATGGGCGATACGCTGCTCGAGCAAGCGGCTCACGTACCGGTTCGCGCCATCGTACGTCTTCCGGTCCGCCGTGACGCCCTTGGCCTGCAAGCGCGTATAGAACTCATTGAGCCACGCCGGCTGCACCGTGAACGTCGCTCCGGCAGTCTTCGACAACTGCATGGCGTAGTCGTCGAGCACCGTGCGCGCATCCTGACCCTTGGGCGCAATCGCCTTCGCGAACGTCTGTTCCGGCGTCGTGAGCGTGTCGTCCGCCACGATGACGTCCGGCGTGATTCCACCGCCGCCGTACACGGTGCGGCCCGCGTCGGATTTGTACGCCGGACGGTTCTTCTTCGTCGCGTTCGTCTCGTTCGTGTCAGGCGTGTCCTCGACGAATTGGCCGTTCACGAACTTGCGCGGGCGTTGAATCGAGCGGCCGCTCGGCGTGAACCACTTTCCGGTCGTCAGCTTGAGCGCGTAGCCGCCGTCGAGATGGTCGTAGACACCCTGGACCAGACCCTTTCCGAAGCTCGTTTGTCCGACGACGAGCGCGCGGTCGTGATCCTGAAGGGCGCCGGCGACGATCTCCGAAGCCGATGCCGTGCGATCATCCGTCATGACGACGAGCGGAATGCTCGGCGCCAGCGGCGCAGCTTTGGCCATCTCGATCTGAATCGGGCCCTCGCGTCCCTTCACGGAAGCGAGGAGCTGTCCCTGCGGCAGGAAGGTGTTCGCAACCTTCAAACTTTGATCGAGGATGCCGCCCGGATCGCCGCGCAGGTCGAGGATGATGCCCCGCGCGCCCTGATCCTCCAACTTCTTGACCGCAGCCTGGATGTTGTCGGCCGCATTCTCGTTGAATTGCTGGAGCGGGATGTACCCGATCTTGTTGCCCAGGGTGATGATGTACGGAACGGCCGGCACGTTGATGATCGCGCGGGTGAACGTTCCCGTGATCGCCGCGGCGACCCCCGGGCGAGCGAACGACACCTTCACCTTCGTGCCCGGCGTGCCGATGAGCGAATCGGAGACCTGATTGATGGTCCATCCACGCGTCGAGACGGAGTCGACCCGGATGATGAAGTCGCCCTCGTGCACGCCGCCCGCTTCAGCCGGCGTGTTCGGATAGACCGTGACGACGCGAACCGTCTTCGTATCAGCGTCGGGCTCGATGAGCATGCCGAGTCCGCCGTATCGACCCCCGGTCCGGCTGCTGAACTGTTTGAGGTCTTTTGGCGTTAGGAGCTCGCTATATGGGTCATTGAGCTCTTTGACGAGGCCGGCGGCCGCCTTTTCGTAGACGTCGGACGTGGGCAGCGTGTCGACGTAGCGGTCGTTGACCAACGTCATGACCTGGTCGAGCAACTCCGCGCCTTCGCGTTGCGAGCGCGCTTGCAGCAGGAACCCGCCGGCCACGACGGGGACGAGCAGTGCGCCGATGAAGGCGGCTTTACGGATGCGAGGCATGCGTCGAGTCCAGCTTTAGGGTCTAGAAGGTATACTGCGGCCGGCAACTAGCCGTTGCGCGTTCGGCGCCTACTGCTCGACGGCAGGCTCTTCCGGCAGCTCGGCGGCGTTTCCGCCGTGACGGGTCCAAACCGTCTTCCAGGATAATGCCACGCCGGACCGAAACCGCTTTTTTGTGAGGCGGAATCCGTCGGGAGAAATCGCTACGGTGTATGCCTCACCGTCGATTTCGATCTCGCGCCGGATGGTCTTGTCGAGCTTGGTGGCCATAAGTGTATTGCAGATGGTACACGACGAACCCCGGAATCGTTCGCGCCGACCCCTGTTTCGGGCCCCCGGGGCGGGGCTATCCCGCTTCTGCCCGCTTCCCCGCAAGCATGTAGTCGACGAACCAGTCTCTCTGTTGTTGACGAATGACCGCCTCGCGAATCACTCCAGCCTCCCGCAGGAGGTCGTGGGCCGGCTGGAGCACCCGCTGCAGGTGTGACGGATAGCGTTGTGTAAGTGGAAGTTGCTCCCGCAGGCGGTCGAGCGATACCCGCCAGGTCAGGATGTCAGCGGCCCTCGCCAGTTCGATGAGGCGGTATAGGCGCCTGGCGACCGGAGAGGCGAGTGCCAGATAACGGCCGACCGCGAGAGGGATGACGTGGCGCGCGGACACGTTCTGTCGCACAACGCCGGCGATTACGACGCGGGCCTCGCCGGGCTCGGCGCTGGGCGAGCCCGGGAACAGAACAAGCTGATCGCGCTCGCGAGAGCGTCGGCGCTCGATCGCGACGGAAGTCAGAAGCGTAAAGGTCGCGTCGGTGAGGCGGTCGACCGTGGCGTCGAAATAACTCCCTTCCGATTGCAACGTCGTTCGCTCGAGTCGGGTAAGCGCGCCGCGGAGCTGCTCGTAGGTGCGGCCGTCGGCTTGTCTCCCCATCGAGCGTAGGAAGGCGTGCAGCGTGAACGTGAGGACCCCGTCGGCCGGTTCACCGGCCTCCTGGAACCGATGCATCAGCTCGACGTAAACGTCCTGGTCGAACGTCCCGGGCAGGCGATCTCCGGGAGCGGTCAACACGCGCCATCGTCCGCCGTCCTCGGTGAGATAGGACAGCGAGGGTTCGTCCGGTGTGTCGCTCAGGCGAAAGACGGGAAACTCCTCGAGCGAACGGTCGAGGAGCACCGTCCGCGCTGGAGTTCGGCGCTTCGCCGGAAGCGTCATCGCGCGGCGAGCGAGGAGAAGAGCATCACGCGATGGGGACCACGAGTCCCGAAATCGCGCTCGCGCGCGCGGAGCAGAGAAAGAGGACGACGTCGGCGACCTCTTCACGTTCGACGTACTTCACTTTGTCACCCATGTCGCGGACGTTGGTCGCCGTGCGAATGGACGAGGGCGCAACCGCGTTGGCGCGAATACCGTTCGGCCGCTCCTCCGCAGCGATAGCGCGCATCAAAGCGACGACTCCACTCTTGGCGACGGCATACGCGGACGTACGCGCGCCGGTAGACCCCGGCAGCACAGCCTCGGACGCGAAGAAAACGATCGCCCCTTTACCGGCGCGAAGCATCGGCAACACCGCGCGCGCCGCCGTGAACGCGGTGGTCAGATTGATGGCGATCTGACGATTCCAGACGTCGTCGGTACTCTCGGCGACGGGACCGCTCATTGCGAATCCGCCGGCCATGTGGACGAGAGCCTGAATCGCGTCGCCGTGTTGTTCGCGGATTCGAGCGACGACGGATTTCACGGCTGCGCCGTCGGTGAGGTCGCACGGATAGCCCGCCGCGCGAAAGCCATCGTCGGTCAGCTCACGGACCCGAGCATCGACGTGCTCCGCCGCTCGGTCGACCAACAAAAGCGAGGCACCCTGCTCGGCAAACGCTCGCGCGACCGCCTGACCCACCTGCCCGTCCGCGCCGACCCCCGTCAACAGAACCGTCGATCCGTCGAACGTGCGAGCTGAGTCGGGCATTGGAGCGCGTCCTCGAGTGAACCGGAGATGCCGCTCGCCTATCGAATGTCTTCGCGGCCCAACGCCGCACGAACGGCTTCACGCATCGCGACCAGCGCTTCGTCGCGCGAGGCCGGCGAGTTGTCGCGGACGTGGAGCTCCACGCCGTCGGCGACGGGCATTCTACGCCAACTCGCCGGGTTCTCCTCTTCGGAGACCGCGCCGCCTTTGCGCGTTTCGACGGTGGCGCCGAGCGCGGCGGCCAGCGAGGTGGCGACCCGGCGCTCGAGCGCGTCGCCCGTGGCGTCCTCCATCTCTTTCTTGATCGAATCGAGCGTCGCGCCCTCGCGCTGTCGAATCTTGATCGCGACCAGTTGGAGGAAATGGCGGTAGTTGTAGGTGGCCGACGTTCCGGCGCCCTCCGGCCGGGAGAGCAGGCCGTTCGCGATGTAGAAGCGGATCGATCGAGCGCTCGGGGCCGCGCGGGCCGAGGCGTTGGTCGGCCGCACGCCGGCCGCGTCGACGAGCGCCGTCACGTGCGCCGCGAGTCCCCGGGCGTTCCATGGGGCGTGGCGTGCGTGAGCGCGGAGGAGCGTGATCGGCGAATCGGCCATGAGGGCGGACGTGTGCAAGAAACCGAGGGGCAGACAAGGGGCGGTCGACCCGACCTCGTACAATAACTCAGGTGGCGTCCCAGGTTGAGGGGACAGGCCGCGGTCCGAGGCGAGGGCAAAACGAAAGCGCGGCAGCGGGACGTGCATGCCGTCGCCCCGCTGCCGCGCCACGTCGATGGACGGCTAACGCTTCTTTTTCTTGGCGCCCTTCTTCGCGGCTTTCTTCGACGCCTTTTTCGCGGCCTTCTTGGCCTTCTTCGCGCTCTTCTTGGCGGCCTTCTTCGCGTTCTTCTTCGGGGCGGCCTTCATGGCCGCATTCTTCACGGGCTTCGCAGCGGGCTTCGCAGCGGGCTTCGCAGCGGGCTTCGCAGCGGCCTTCGCGGCAGGTTTCGGCGCGGGTTTCGGCGCGGGTTTCGGTGCCGCCTTCGCCGGTGGGGCGGCGGCCTTCTTGGCGGCCTTTTCCGGAGCGACAGCAGCGGGCGCGCTCGCCGGTGCGGGACGGGAGCGCGGCGGCTTCGCGGTACCGAAGACCTCCGCCTCTTCGTCCTCTTCGCCCACCTCGATCGTCGTCGCCTCGTCGTCGTCGTCGTCGACGTCGTCGGTGCTGTCCCACAAATCATCGCTTTCGTCTTTGTGGGTCATCCAACCCCCGTCTTCTTCGTCGTCGTCGTCGTACGACGCGCTGCCTCCTCCGCCGCCACCGTATCCCAAATCGTCGACGTCGTCGTCGCGATCAGAGAACTGGTATTTCCCGCGCACCTCGTCATCCAACGGCATGCACGCCTCCTGAGAGGTTGTTGTGATCAGAGAATTGGAATGACGGCCCCGGAAACCCGATGCCGGCCGTGCGTCCGAGTCGCCGCCGATGCGCTTGCGCGCCCACGAATCGGCCCGTCGCAACGCCTTAGTATACCTGACAAAGGGCGGCGTCAAGGAGACGCCGAGCCTCGCTCGGGCGCGCGAAGAGTCGGCGGCGCTAATCGACGAATTCGATCGCGACTGGTTTCGCGATGATTCCGGCTTCGACGCCGCGCTCCAGGAACTGGCGGACGGCACGCCGGCCCGCCTCCCCGTAGTCGAGCGTCCAGTCGTTCACGTACATCCCGACGAAGGCGTCGGCCTTGGACCGATCCAACCCTCTGGCGTACTGCATCGAGTGGTCGAGCGCCGCCGAGCGATGCTGCAACCCATATGCGATGCTGTCGCGAAGATGCCGCGAAATTTTGCGCGTCAGATCCTCGCCGAGGTCCTTTCGAACGACATTGCCGCCGAGCGGGAGCGGGAGTCCGGTCTCGCCGAACCACCATTCACCCAGATCCTGGACCAGGTGGAGGCCACGGTCGCCGAACGTGAGCTGGCCCTCGTGGATCAACAGGCCGACGTCAACGGCGCCGTCGACGACGGCATCCTCGATCTGATCGAAGGGCGTGACGACCGGTTCGAACTCGGGCTCGAAGAGACGCAGCGCGAGGTAGGCGCTCGTCATGAGGCCCGGAACGGCAATTCGCTTTCCGCGCAGCTCGGACCGGGACAGCGGTGAGCGAGCGACGAGGCGAGGGCCGTACCGATCCCCCATCGACGCGCCGTGGGGAAGCAGGGCGTACGCGTCGGCCAGGTAGGCGTACGCATGGATCGACACCGCCGTGACTTCGAGCTCTCGGCGCAGCGCGCGCTGGTTGAGCGTCTCGATGTCCTGCAGTTGATGGACGTAGGTGAGGCCTTCCGTATCGATCTTCCCCGATGCGAGCGCGTAGAACATGAACGCGTCGTCGGAGTCGGGGCTGTGGGCGACGTGGATCGTGGTGGTCATGGTCGCTTGGAGTCGAGCGCGATGGTGATGTCGTTTTCGTGCGTCGTGTATTCGGTGAGCTGCTTCGCGCGCTCGGCCGGTGCGGCGGCGACGAGCTTGTCGTGGAAGCTTTTTTCCGCAGCGGCGTCATGGCGCATTCGAGCCGCGTTACCGGCGAGAATGAGGCCCAGCAGGTGATTCGGATGTTGGGCGAGAATGGTGTCCGCCTGCGCGCGGGCGGTCGCCGAATCACCCGCCACAGCGGCAATACGTCCGAGGTCGTAGCGCTGATCGAGATTCAGCTTGCCGAGCATCTCGTAGGCTTGCATGGCCATGGGCGCGAAGATTTGCACGCTGTCGGCGCGGCCGCGCTCGTGCAGGCTCATCACGCGGTCGTAGAGACGCGCGGCGGCATCTTCGGGCGTCATGCTCGAGAGGTCCGGCGGTTGCCCGGGTGCTCCGGCGGCTGGCGCGGCCGCCTGAGTTTGCCCTGCATCATCACTCGCGCTTCGTCCGAATCGCTGGCCGGCGACGAGCGCGATCAACGCGACCAACGCGATCGCGGCAACTCCCCACGGCAGCGCCGACGAGAAGCTCCGTTCGTCGCGGGGCCCGTCCGATTGGCCGGCGGGCGTCCCGCACCGGTGGCAGAACCTCGCGCCGGGCGAGAGCTGCGTTCCGCACGCCGCGCACGCGACGCCGACGAGCGCCGCGCCGCACGCGGAGCAGAATCTCCCGTTCGCCGCGGCGCCGCACGACGGACAGGTCTGCGCGGCCGGCGTTACCGGAGGAGACTGATCCATGCGGTAAAGCTACACGACTGTTCCGGTGCCCCGCGATTCCGACTTACAATCGAATCCGGGTTGCCTTAGCGTTGAGCCGACGCGTGAGCTTTTCGGCGCGCTTCTCCCACCCCCCGCCCAAGTCGCGAGGACGATCCGACGCCGCACTCCCGTTCCCTTACACCCGATACCGCCGGCGCGTCCATCAACGACATCCTCGAGCTGACGGAGAAGCTGGGTGTGCGCTTCATGCGTCTCCAGTTCACGGACATCCTCGGCATCAACAAGAACGTCGAGATCCCGTCGTCGCAGTTCGAGAAGGCGCTCGCGGGCGACATCATGTTCGACGGCTCGTCGATCGAAGGGTTCGTACGGATCGAGGAGTCGGACATGCTGCTCGCGCCGGATCTCGACACGTTTCTGGTCTATCCGTGGGGCGAAAAGGACAAGCGGATCTGCCGGCTGATCTGCGACATTCACAGCCCGAGCGGCGAGCCATTCGCGGGCGATCCGCGCGGCCGGCTCAAGACCGTGCTGCGGAAGGCGAAGGGGATGGGGTTCACGATGAACGCGGGGATGGAAGCGGAGTTCTTCCTCTTTCGGCCCGACGCATCAGGCGGGGCCACGACCGCGACGCACGACGTCGGCGGCTATTTCGACCTCGCGCCGACCGACCTCGGCGAAGACGCGCGACGCGCGATGGTCGACACGCTCGAACAGATGGGGTTCGAGGTCGAGGCCGCGCATCACGAGGTGGCGCACGGGCAGCACGAGATCGATTTCCGATATGCGGACGCGCTCAAGACCGCCGACAACATCGCGACGTTCCGGTTCGTGGTGAAACACGTGGCGACACAATTCGGGTTGCTCGCGTCGTTCATGCCGAAGCCGATCTTCGGGCAAAACGGCAGCGGAATGCACACGCACCAGTCGCTCTTTCGCGGCGGCCTGAACGCGTTCTGGGACGAGTCCGCGGAGTGGGAGCTCTCGAAGACCGCGCTGCACTACATCGGCGGGCTGCTGCGCCACGCGCGCGGGATGTGCGCGATCACCAATCCGCTGGTCAACTCGTACAAACGACTGGTGCCGGGATACGAAGCGCCGGTGAACGTCGCGTGGTCGATGCGGAATCGCTCGCCGTTGATCCGCGTTCCGGATCGGCGTGAGGCCGGGACCAGGGTCGAGCTCCGAATGCCGGACCCGTCGGCGAATCCGTACCTCGCGCTCGCCGTCATGCTGGCGGCGGGCCTCGACGGAGTGGAGACGGAGGCCGACCATCGCGAGCCGGTGAACGAGAACATCTGGGAAATGAGCTTCCGCGAGAAGCGACGTCTACGCATCGACGACTTGCCGCACGATCTCAACGAGGCGCTCGACGAACTGGAGAAAGACGACGTGATCGCGGATGCACTGGGCAAGCACATTGCGTCGCATTTCGTGGCCGCGAAGCGGCAGGAGTGGCGGGAGTACATCACGCAGGTGAGCGCGTGGGAGTTGGAGAGCTATTTGGCGAAGTATTAGGCGGCGTCGGCGGGTCGCGGGGACGGTATGAAAATGCGAACGGGATTCGGGGCGCGCGAATTGGCGGCGTCACTCTCGGCGTTGGTCTGCTTGAATGCGCCGACGGTTGCGGCGCAGACTCGATCGATCGTGGGAACGGTCGTCGCCGACTCGGCGCGCGGCCACCCGGTCGAAAGCGCGGAAGTGATGGCGCCGGCGCTCAATGTCAGCACACGCACCAACGCGAAAGGGGAGTTTCGCCTCGCGGGTCTAGCGCCGGGGCGACACATGGTCGTGGTGCGATTGATCGGATATCGCACGCTCACGGACACCATCGAGCTCGGCACGGACGCCGACACGCGCCATAACTTCGTGTTGAGTCAACGGGCCGTGCCGCTGGATTCGATGGTGGCCGAGGCCAAGCAGCCACGCGAATACATCTCCCCGAACTTGAACGGTTTTCTCGAGCGGATGCATAATCACGCCGGCGGCTATTTCATCGACGATTCGACGCTGCGGAAGAACGAGGACCATCATCTTCAAGACGTGGTGTTGTCGAGAATGGCCGGGATGCGGCTCATCCGGTGGTCCGGCGACGAGGCGTACATGGCTTCGTCCCGAATCGGCAGCGGCGGCGCTCTCCTCGGCAGCGGCGGCGGCAAGTCGAACTTGAATCCGCTGCCCCGCGCGTGCTATTCGACCGTCTATCTCGACGGCATTCTGATTTACGATCTGGAGCGGATGGGACGCGACGTCAAACCTCCGGATCTCAGCAACATTCTCGTTTCAGATCTTGCGGGCGTGGAGTTTTATCCGGGACAGGCGTCGCTCCCCATACAATTCAAGTCAGGCCAATGCGGAACGTTGCTCCTGTGGACGCGGGAAAAGTAGATACATCGGTTCGCGACGTCCGAGCTGAGGACGCGCAGTCGGTGGCGCGGCTGTGCTCCCAGCTCGGGTATCCAACGTCGGAGCCGGCGATGCCACGACGGCTCGCGCGTTTGCAAGCTGACCCGAATGCGCGCGCGTTGGTGGCGGATGCCGGCGACGGTCCCATCGGTCTGGCGACCGTCCATCTTCGCCACACCCTCAATCACGAAACGCCGATCGCGCAGCTCACGTTGCTCGTCGTCGACGAAGCGCAGCGAGGACGCGGTGTCGGACGCACGCTGGTCCGGGCGGCGGAGCAGTGGGCGCGCTCGCGCGGATGCCATCGCATCGTCATCACGACGGGGTTGCAACGCGCCGACGCGCATGCATTCTACGAGCGGATAGGCTACCGCCACACCGGCCGGCGGTACGGGAAGGATTTCGACTGAGGAGGACGGAGTGCTCGCTGCATCGTCGCGCGTTGCGCTAGTCGCAATCGCCGCCCTCGGCATCGCGGCCGCGGCACAGGCGCCGCCGACGTACGAGGTGTACGCGGTTCGCTACGCGACGTTGCCGGGCTTCAAAGTCTCGGCCCTCATCAAGGGCGCCGATACGAGCCGGCGCTTGGACATCGCCATGATGGTGTGGGTGATCAAAGGCGGAGGGCGCACGATCCTCGTCGATGCGGGCTTTCATCGGGACGATTTCGTGAATCGCTGGCACCCGACCGATTTCAGTCCGCCGAGCGAGGCGATCGGAAAGTTGGGGATCAAGCCGGACGACGTAACGGACGTGATCGTGAGCCATGTCCACTGGGACCACCTCGACGGCATCGATCTGTTTCCGCGCGCGAAGGTCTGGATTCAGCGCGAAGAATTCGAGCACCATCTCGATTCAGCGGGCGTCGTGAAGGATCGAGCAATCGACGCCGGCGACGCGAAACTGCTTGCCGGCATCGCGCGCGAAGGTCGCGTGATCCTCGTCGACGGCGACGGAAAAGAGATCATTCCGGGGATCACCGTCTACACGGGCGGCAAGCACACGTTCGCGTCGCAGTTCGCCACCGTGCCAACCGCGGCGGGCACGGTCGTTCTCGCCTCGGACAACGCGTATCTCTACGAGAATTTCGCGAGCCACCGTCCGATCGCGCAGACCCTGGACACGGCGTCGAATCTTCGTGCGCAGAGTCGAATGACGACTCTCGCGTCCGACCCACGGCTCATCGTGCCAGGGCACGATCCGGAAGTGTTCGCGCGCTTTCCCTCGCCGGGAAATGGCGTGGCGCGAATTCGCTGAGTCTCATCCAATCGACGCATGCAACCTCGCATTCAGGAAGTTCTC
>Ga0105238_10008032_pt1 | contig 10558 bp, 9 predicted proteins | sample KBSC34metaG_FD_81526 | JGI IMG/M metagenome (GOLD analysis project Ga0105238, IMG submission 81526) | Corn rhizosphere microbial communities from Kellogg Biological Station, Michigan, USA - KBS C3-4 metaG | ecosystem: Host-associated > Plants > Roots > Rhizosphere > Soil | place: Michigan, USA...
GCCGCGTTGCGGCGTCCGCGGCCGCGCGAACGCGCGTGATCACATTCACTTGGAGTTGGATGCGGGCACGCCGCGAGAGCTTCGGCGCGCGCGGAGTTTCGTCGTGTGTCACGTGATTGAACGGAACTCGCAACAAATCTGCAACGCCCGCGTCGTTCGACGACGCTAACGCACCTTCCGTTGCAATTGCGCAACTTCACGCAACGGAGACCTCAATGTTGACACGCATCTTGCGATGTCGCCGGTCATCTTTGGCCGCGACAGCCTCCTCGATCGCGCTGTTGTCTTGCGGACTCGCCGCAGCTCAGGATCGCGACGGGGACGACGCGCACCGCATGAAGACCGCCACACCGATCAAGCACGTGATCGTGCTGATCGGCGAGAACCGGACTTTCGACCACATCTTCGCCACCTACAAACCGAAGCGTGGCGAGCTCGTGAACAATCTTCTCTCGCGCGGCATCGTCGACGAGCAGGGCAAGCCGGGGCCGAATTTCCTCGACTCGATGCAATTCCAGATCAACCAGCCCTATCCTGCCAGCTTTTTCATCGACGCGATCAAGACCAACGGCAAGACCGCGTACCAGCAGGCGCCGGGGCTGCCGTCGTTTCCCGCTCCGAATACCGCCTACATCCCGACCGCGCCCGGCGGCCTGAGCCAGGGGCAGGCGCCGTTCGACCGCACCCAGGTGCCGGACGCGCAGCTGCCGCGCATCGAGCCTTCGATCGAGTTCGAGGATCTCGGCCTGCTGCGCACCGGCGCGAGCGGTCTTCCGATGTTCTCGACCGACACCCGCGTCCCGAATGCGACCAACCTGCGCAATGGCGCGTTTCAGACCACTGGGCCGACGATACCGTATGACTCTTTCACCGGCGACACCGTGCACCGCCTGTTCCACATGTGGCAGCAGTCGGACTGCAACGTGAACAACGCGACCGACGGCAATCCGTCCGGCTGCCTCAACGACCTCTATCCGTTCGTCGGCGTGGCGCGGAACGACGGGTCTGGCAGCAATTCGCTCGGCTTCCTGAATATGGCGAAGGGCGACGCGCCGACGCTCAAGCGGCTCGCCGACCGCTACACCCTGAACGACAACTATCATCAGCCCGTGATGGGCGGCACCGCCGTGCAACACACGATGCTCGGCACCGCGGACGCGATCCCATGGGACACGTTCCAGGGCGTGACGCAGCCGCCGGCCGCCGCGGTCGCCAACCCCGATCCAAAGGCGCCAAATGACGTCTCGTTCAAGGTCGACAAGAACTGGACCAATTGCTCCGACCCGACCCAGCCGGGCATTGCGGCGATCACATCGTATCTTGCGACGCTGCCATGGAAGCCGGCGCCGAACTGCGACCATGGCCGCTTCTACATGATCAACAACATGAGCCCCGGCTTCCTGCCAAACGGTACGGTCGACACAGCCAATATCCTCACCGGCGCCAAGGTGCCGCCCTCGCGGCTGCGCACGATCGGCGATGCACTCAACGAGAAAGGCATCTCGTGGGCCTATTACGGCGGCGGCTTCAATGCGGCGGTGCGTGTCGCCAACGGCTCGACCGATCCGGTCGATCAACTGCTCACCATCAACTACTGCGACATCTGCAATCCGTTCAGTTATGCGACCTCGATCATGGGCAACCCGACGCAGCGCGCCGCCCACATCAAGGACGCGATCGACTTCTTCAACGCAATCGACCAGGGCAAGCTGCCGGCGGTCGCTTACGTCAAGCCGGACAGCCTGGTCGACGGCCATCCGGCGAGCTCGAAGCTCGACCTGTTCGAGTCGATGGCCGACAGGATCCTCGACCGACTGCAGCGCCATCCCGAGCTGTTCGCCGAGACGGCCTTCATCATCACTTTCGACGAGGGCGGCGGCTATTGGGACTCGGGCTTCATGCAGCCGCTCGACTTCTTCGGCGACGGTCCGCGCATCCCGCTGATCGTGGTGTCGCCGTTCTCGCAGGGCGGCCGCGTGGTGCACAGCTACAACGACCACGCCTCGGTGGTGAAATTCATCGAGCGCAATTGGGGCCTGAAGCCGCTGACCGCGCGCAGCCGCGACAACCTCCCCAACCCGCGGATGGCCGAGAACAGCTACGTGCCACGCAATATGCCGGCGATCGGCGATCTGTTCGACATGTTCGATTTCGATCACCGCGATCACGATTAGTCTTGGATGGCGGCCGGCGCGCGCTCGGCCGCAGCAAAGTCCAGCGACCTCTCCCGTCGGGAGAGGTCGCAAGCCGCCTGCCCTACGGCCCGTATTGCGGGGCCGGCGTCGGATTGGCGTCACTGCCCTCATCGGCGGGGCGCTTGAAGCTCGACGCAAGGCTCGCATTGCCGGCGCCGTTGTAGACCGGAATCTGCGGATAGGCGCAGATCGGCCGCTGCGCCTGCACGCCGAGTTGTTGCGTGTCCTGCTTGTACTTGGTCGCAATGACGCTGACAGGTGGCGTGCCGCTTTCGACCCATTGGGTCAGCGAGGTCAGAAGATCGAACTGCGCGTCATAGCTCGGCGGCGGTTGCTGGATCGCGCCGCCGAACGAATTCGGACCCGGCCCGCCGTTGCAGTGCCACATGCCGGGCGCCATGAAGAGGCGCGCGAAGCCCTGCGTCTTCATCAGCGCGGTCGGGAAGTGTGTCCCGCCATAAGAGGCGACCAGCGCGTTGTAGTAGTTGATTGAGACCTGCGAGGGGATCAGCGTATCGGCCCACCCCGCATAGATGATCAGCTTGCCGCCATTCCCCGCGAAGGAGCGCAGGTCGGTCGAGGTTGCGTTGAGGTCAGCCGCGAGCACCTGATCGACCGCGGCCATGTCGCGATTGAAGTCGAAGCTCTGCCACTGCCAGGTGAGGCCGAACACCCATTTGAACAGGCTGTCGAAGGACGGCTCGTTCAGGCTCTCGTTGAGCGCCAGGCCGAGCGCGGCCGGACTGCTCGTCTCGGAGCCGCGCGCATTGCCGGGATTGATCAGCGCGCCGGTCGCGAGATTGACCGGCCCCTTGTAGTAGACCTTCATGGCGGCGACCTGATCCGTGTTGAGGCAGGTCGGCGCGTCGGTACCGGCCGGGCAGGCGAGCGTCGCGGGATCGAACTTGCAGTCGCGCGGATCGGTCAGGAACGCGTCGGTTGACGCCCCGCCATCCTGGCCGCGGCATTGCGCCAGCACAGCCTGATTGACGACATCGAGCTTGGTCGGCGGAATGTAGCTCGTCGCATTCGCATGGGTGGCGCGATATTGCGCGACCGTCACGGTGTGCAGATGCGTACGATTGAACGCCGGCGAGCCGGCGAGAATGCCGTCATAGTCATACGGGAAGCGCTGCGCTTCCATCAGCGCCTGCTGTCCGCCGGTGGAGCAGCCGGCGAAGTAGGAGCGGCTCGCCGGATCGCCATAGAACGCGTTGATCAGTGCCTTGGAGAAGGTCGTCATCAGGTGCGTGGCGCGCCAGCCGAAGTCCTTCCACTTCTCCGGATGACCGACCAGCGCATCGCCGTTGACGCCGGCCGCTCCGGTTGCGCCCATGTCGGTGTTGGCGGTCGCGAAGCCGCGGTTGATGCCGTCCGCGAGCTCGCTGAAAAAGAAGCCGCCCGCATAGCCGCCATTGCCGGTGCCGAGATAGCGCCCGTTGTAGCGCTGCGTCGGCATCCAGACATGCACATTGATGCTCGAGTCGGGCGTCGGCGCGATCGTCGCCGAGACGTCGCAGTAAGGCGGGAGGTTGGAGAAGACGAGGTGCCAAGCATCCGGCGCGACGTATGGCCCGCCGGGATACGAGGTCGCCGAGTTGATCGTGGTGTTGGCGAATTTGAAATTCGTCAGGCTTGCGCAGCTGGTCGATGTGCCCGCGTGCGCGGGCGACGCGAGGATCGCGAGCAGCGCTGCGGTCCATGGCGCGGGATTTGCGGCGCGCCGCGGCCGGAGCGGAAAGAGCTTTGCGATGACCGACATCGTCACCTCCTCGATCGCGGCGGCGCGCAAAGGCGCAACAACACTCCCTCGCCGCCGCGGCTGGCGATAACTTCCTCATCAGGCGTTGAATCTTGCGATCCCGCAGGACACCCGGGACCGGCCTTCCCTTGCTACTCTCGCTAGGGAATGTTCGGAGGAAACGAAGGTTCCGCCGCATAGCGACGGCGGCGTTTTGGCCTGCGACCCGCGAGGCGCCCGCCGTCGCTCACGATTTCGTGATCGGGCGATCCGATCCCGCTGTACAGCCCGAACGCGCGTGCTTTGATATCGCGAAAGCAATTTCAGCACGGAGCGCGTCATGACTCACATCGATCGGCGGCCAGACAGGCGTCTTGCGGCTCTCGTACTGGCGGGTGGCCTCGCGGGCGGATGGTTTTCGCGGGCCGCGCGCGCGGCGGACAAGGTCAAGCCGGATGCCGCCGCGGCGCTGATCGTCGTCGATGTGCAGAACTGCTTCCTGCCGGGCGGCAGCCTCGCCGTGAAGGACGGCGACAAGGTCATTCCGGTGATCAACAGCCTCGCGAAGGGCTTCGAGAACGTCGTCATGACGCAGGACTGGCACACGCCCGGCCATGTCTCGTTCGCGTCGAGCCATGCCGGCAAGAAGCCGTTCGAGGTCGTGCGCCTGCCCTATGGCGATCAGGTGCTCTGGCCCGATCACTGCGTGCAGGGCACCGAGAGCGCGGAGCTCTCGAAAGACCTGAAGATCCCGCACGCGCAGATCGTCATCCGCAAGGGCTTCCACAAGGACGTCGACAGCTACTCGGCGTTCCTCGAGGCCGACAAGAAAACCAACACCGGGCTCGCGAGCTATCTCAAGGAGCGCGGCATCACGACGATCTTCGTCACTGGATTGGCAACCGACTTCTGCGTCGCCTGGAGCGCGATCGACGGACGTCAGGCCGGGCTCAACGTTTACGTGGTCGAGGATGCCTGCCGCGGCATCGACACGCAGGGCTCGCTCGCCAAAGCCTGGCTCGACATGGACAAGGCCGGGGTCAAGAAAATCCAATCGGGCGACATTGCGATCTGAAAGCGGGTCGCGCGCCGCGCGCGCGTGATCTATCTGATGGCGCATGAACGCCATCACGCTCGCACCGGGCATCACGCTCACCTCCGGGTATCTGGATCGCGCCGCGCAGGAAGCATTGCTCGGCGCGGTACGCGATGTGATCGCGGCCGCGCCGCTCTACACGCCGCGCATGCCGCGTTCCGGCAAACCGATGTCGGTGAAGATGACGAATTGCGGCCCGCTCGGCTGGGTCACCGATGAGGCGCGCGGCTATCGGTATCAGGCAACGCATCCCGAAACCGGTGCGCCGTGGCCGCCGATCCCCGACGCCATCATGCGGGCGTGGCGTGAGCTCGCGAATTATGCGCCTGAGCCGCAGGCGTGCCTGGTCAACTACTACGCCCCGGACGCGCGCCTGGGCCTGCACCAGGACAAGGACGAGCAGGATCTCGCCGCGCCGGTGGTATCACTCTCGCTCGGCGACACGTCGCTCTTCCGCGTCGGCGGAACCAAACGCAGCGATCCAACCCGATCGATCCGCCTCGCCTCGGGCGACGCGGTCGTGCTCGGCGGCGCGGGCCGCCTCGCGTTCCACGGCGTCGACCGCATCCTGCCGGTGACATCGACGCTGTTGGGCGAAGGCGGGCGGATCAATCTCACGCTTCGCCGCGTCAGCCGGGCATAGAATCCTTTTCTCCGCTCACCCCCACGAAAGTGGGGGTCCAGGGGCCAAAGAACTGGTCCCCGCTTGCGCGGGGACGAGCGGAGTTCAGAAAAACCAGACGTCTACGACTCGCTCGGCGTCATCCAGCCCATGACGTTGCCGGCATTGTCGTTGATGATCGCGATGCGACCGACGCCCGGCACGTCCCACGGCTCGCGCACGACCTCGCCGCCCTCGGTTGTGGCACGCGCGAGCGCGGTCGAGAGATCGGTCACCGCCACATAGGAGAACCAGCCTTCCGGGGTCTCCTCGTCGTCCTGCTCGATCTGGTAGATGCCGGCAACCGTCTCGTCGCCGACCTTGGCGACCCAGTAGGGCGCGCCGCTGCCCTCCCCTTGGCCCTGTTCCATCGCCTCGAAAGTCCAGCCGAGCGTCGCGCCGTAGAATTTCTTCGCCGCCTCTGGGTCCCGTGTCGCCAGCTCGTTCCAGTAGAAGCTGCCATTCGTCGCCATAATGGTCCTCCGTCCGCAAAATTATTGTCACATAGCCGCATGGCGCTGCAAAGACGGCCGCCCTGGCCTGCCCGAGAAGACGCCGCCGGCCGCATTGTCGCCCATCTTGCAACCCTGTATGCGAGGGGCGCGCCAGGGGGCCGGCGTGTGCCCCATTCGCCACGGATCGGACCATGTCTCTGCCACACATTCTGCGACACACCACGTTCGGCGCGCTCGCCGCTCTCGCGCTCGCCACCGCGCCGGCTTTCGCCGCCGACCCGGTGTTTCCGACCAACTCGCGGGTCGGCATGGTGCCCCCGGCCGGCTTCGCGCCGTCGGGGCGCTTCGTCGGCTTCGAGAACGTGGCGGCCAACGCGGTGATTCTGATCTCATCGATGCCGGCGGAGGCTTATGCGGAGCTCGAGAAGAACCTGACCAACGAGGCGCTGGCCAAAGGCGGCCTCAAGGTCGCGGTACGCGAGCCGATCCAGCTCAAGGACGGCAAAGGCGTGTTCATCGCCGGACCGCGCGAAGCTGCCGGCCAGAAGCGCTACGAAGGCGTCGCGATCGCAACCACCGGCGGCGTCGCGACCTTCATCCAGGTGCAGATGCTGGAGACCTCGCACGCCCAGATCACCGACGCGATGCTGCGTGATGCCTTCAAGACCATCAGCGTGCGCAAGGAGATTCCCCAGAGCGAGAAGATCGGGCTCCTGCCCTACAAGTTCAACGAGCTGTCGGGATTCCGCGTGATGGCGGCGGCGGGCGACGGCAGCGCGATCCTCACCCAGGGCCCGAAGGATACGATCAAGAATGTCGAGCAGCCGTACTTTCTGGTCGGCATCAAGCCCGGCACGGCGACGAAACGAGAGGACCGCGACAAGTACGCGCGCGACGTCTTCACCGGGGCACCCGGTCTCAAGGACGTGAAGATCACGCGCGCCGAGCCGTTGCGGATCGGCCAGTCGGAGGCGTTCGAGATCATGGCCGACGGCAAGGACGCCGACTCCGGCACGGACGTCACCGTCGTGCAGTGGGTGCGCTTCGGCGAGAACGCGCATCTGCAGATGCTCGGGGTCGTGCGCAAGGAGAAGTGGGCGGAAGTCTATCCGAAGCTGCGGGCGATCCGCGACGGTATCGATCAGAAGTGATTGAAGGTTAGTTCGCCTGTCCGGAATTATCGTTGGCGGGCGCCTCGGCGGCCGCCGCTTTCGGTCCGCCTTTGGCGACGCCGACCAGTGCCGGACGCAGCACCCGCCCGCTGATCGTGTAGCCCGGCTGCATGACCTGCACGATCGTGCCCGCGGGCACCGACGGATCGGGCAATTCGAACATCGCCTGGTGCAGGTTCGGGTCGAACTTCTGGCCCTGCGGCTCCAGTTTCTTGACGCCGTGCTGCTCCATCACCTTGATCAGCTCGCGCTCGGTGAGCTCGAGGCCGTCGAGCAGCGCCTTCACGCCGGCATCGGCCTTCTCGCGGATCTCGTCGTCGAGCGCCTTCATGGCGCGCTCCATGTTGTCGGCAACGGCGAGAATATCGCGCGCGAAGCTGGTCACCCCGTAGGCGCGCGCATCCGCGACCTCACGCTCGGTGCGCCGGCGCAGGTTCTCCATCTCGGCGAGCGTGCGCAGCAGGCGATCCTTCAGGTCCCCCACCTCCTTGGCGAGGGCCGCATCCTGCGCCGCGGCGGCTGCAGTCTCGGTCTCGGGCGCCTGCGGCGCGCCTGTGTTGCCGTCCGTCATTGCGTCACTCGTGCCAATTATCGATTTCGCACGGGATATCAGGGCTCAAGACGCAAAAATCAAGCCTTTGTGATCGCGTTCGGCAAAAGCGCACTTCACCGCAGGCCCTTGCGGCCACCGCCAATCCGCCTCCAACGCTCTATATATTGAGCCACTCCGCCGCGAATGAAGCCGCCGCCCAGCCCCATGCAAGACGCCCTGCTTGCCCACGAGCCCTTCATTCGGCTGTTCGCTTTCGCGGGCCTCTTCGCCGTGCTCGCCGTCTTCGAGGCCGTGGCGCCGCGGCGCAAGCAGGCGATCGGACGGGGTCGACGCTGGCCGGGCAATATCGGCGTCGTGATTCTCGACACGGTGCTGCTGCGGATCCTGTTTCCGACGGCCGCGGTCGGGCTGGCGCTGGTCGCACAGGCGCACGGGTTCGGGCTCTTGAATGTCACGGCGCTGCCCGGCTGGATCGCCGTGGCCGCCGCCGTCATCGCGCTCGATCTTGCGATCTATCTCCAGCACGTGCTGTTCCATGCGGTGCCGGCGTTGTGGCGGCTGCATCGGATGCATCACGCCGATCTCGAGCTCGACGCGACGACAGGCGTGCGCTTCCACCCGGTCGAGGTCCTGCTCTCGATGCTGATCAAGCTCGCGGTCGTCGCCGCCATCGGCGCGCCGGCGATCGCGGTGCTGATCTTCGAGGTGCTGCTCAACGCCACCTCGATGTTCAACCATGCGAACGTGCGCATTCCATCCCGGATCGATCGCGTGCTGCGCTGGCTCGTGGTCACGCCGGACATGCACCGCGTGCATCATTCGGTCGAGCCGCGCGAGACCAACAGCAATTTCGGCTTCAACCTGCCTTGGTGGGACCGCCTGTTCGGGACCTACAAGGCGCAGCCTGCGGCCGGCCACGACGCGATGACGATCGGGATCGACACGTTCCGCGATCCGCGCGAGCTGCGGCTCGATCGCATGCTGGTGCAGCCGTTGCGCGGCGACACTGGAGGCTACCCGCTCGGATCGCGCGAAAAGCCCTAACCGCCCAGCACCTTGCTGACGACCTTCGCGGTGTAGTCGACCATCGGCACGATGCGCGCGTAGTTGAGCCGCGTCGGGCCGATCACGCCGAGCACGCCGACGATGCGGCCCTGACTGTCGCGATAGGGCGACACGATGGTCGACGAGCCGGAGAGCGAGAACAGCTTGTTCTCCGAGCCGATGAAGATGCGCATGCCGTCGGCCTGCTCGGCGCGGCCGAGCAGATCGGCGACGCCGCGTTTCTCCTCGAGATCGTCGAACAGCAGCCGCACGCGCTCGAGATCCTCCAGCGCGTGGAGATCATCGAGCAGATGCGCCTGCCCGCGCACGATCAGCTTGCGCTCCTCGTGCTCGCCGCCCGACCAGCTCGCAAGCCCGGCCGACACGATCTTCTGGGTGAGCTGATCGAGCTCGGCCCGGCCGGCGTCGAGCGCGCGGTCGAGCTCGACGCGCGCGTCGGCAAGCGTGCGGCCGCGGATGCGCGCGTTGAGGAAATTGGTCGCCTCGGTGAGCGCCGAGGTCGGCAGTCCTGACGGCAGCGTGAGCACGCGGTTCTCGACCTGACCGTCCTCGGAGACGAGCACGACCAGCGCGCGCTCCGGCTCGAGGCGCACGAACTCGATGTGCTTGAGGCGCGTGTTCGACTTGCCGGCAAGCACGACACCGGCGGCGCGCGTCAGCCCGGAGAGCAATCCGGACGCTTCATTGAGCACGGCGTCGACCGACTTCGCGGTTCCGGCCGCCGCCACCTGCGCCTCGATCGTCTTGCGGTCATTGTCGGTGACGTCGCCGACCTGCATCAGCGCGTCGACGAAGAAGCGCAGCCCCCGCTCGGTCGGCAGCCGGCCGGCCGAGGTGTGCGGCGCATAGACGAGGCCGAGCTGCTCGAGGTCCGCCATCACGTTGCGGACCGAGGCCGGCGAGAGCGTCATCGGGATGATGCGGGCGAGATTGCGCGAACCGACCGGCTCGCCGGTCGCCAGATAGCTCTCGACGATCTGCCGGAAGATCTCGCGCGAGCGCTCGTTGAGCTGGGCAAGGCCGGCCTGCGCGCCAGCGGCGCCGCCAGTACCTTGGGACGCCCCGAGAGGAACCTCGTAGGACAAAGCACGCCTCCTGAGCCCTAGAGATTGAGGCTCCCCGGGCCGGAGTTCAAGCTATTGTATTGGCTACGGATATTTCCGCGTACGGGTTCAACACAACTTTCCGGGTCAAAACCCGTGTGCCATCATCGCCTTGCAATCTTTTGGGGCGGGCGGTCGCGGCCCCAGCCGGGTCGCAAGACCCAAGGGCTGGGGCCGTCCCAAACGCTCCCGGGCAAGGAGATTTGCGACATGCGCTCAGGACTGAAGGTCACGCAGACGCCGGCGGGGGAACATGGCGACCGCGCCGCGATGAGCGCCGCGCTCAACCGCCTCTATGGCGCCGCGACCGAAACCGTGCGCGAAATCACCGCCGACCTGACCGAAAGCGAGCGCGCCCAGCTCGCGGTGTTCTGCTACGGCCGCGCGCATTTGAACACGATCGGCCTCGCCATTGCGACGACCTGCACGCTCGAGCATCTGACGGCCGCAGCCCACTCCGGCACCGCCGGCCGCACCATCTTCAGCCAATCGCGAGACCGCTTGGCTCTCGCCGAGA
>Ga0105238_10008034_pt1 | contig 10557 bp, 9 predicted proteins | sample KBSC34metaG_FD_81526 | JGI IMG/M metagenome (GOLD analysis project Ga0105238, IMG submission 81526) | Corn rhizosphere microbial communities from Kellogg Biological Station, Michigan, USA - KBS C3-4 metaG | ecosystem: Host-associated > Plants > Roots > Rhizosphere > Soil | place: Michigan, USA...
CTGGCCGGGGAGCTCCGACCCGACCGCTTCGACGATTTGCACGGGCGCCCGCCGGAAGAGACTTCGCCTGACGCCTATCGCGAGATCGCGGAGTTGCTCGCGCCGCTCTTTCCCGCCGCCGACTATATCCACCTCGTTCGGCGAGATCGGGTGCGAGAGGCGGTCTCCGCCGCGGCCGCGGTGCAGACGGGCATCTGGCGCCAGATCCCGCAAATGGGCGACCGAGCCGAAGTGGCGGCACCGAGCTTCGATTTCGCGATGATCGAACGGCTGATTGCCTATGCCGATTTCTGCCATCGCCACTGGCGCGGCTTTTTCGCGGCGATCGGCGCTGTCCCCCATGGCCTCGCCTATGAGGATCTGACGCGCGATCACGATGCTGCGGTGAAGGGCGTGCTCGACCACCTGGGAAGCGCCGCCGCGGTCCCGCCAGTGCGCATGAAGCGCCAATCGGATGCGCGCAACGAGGCGATGGTGTTGCGCTTCCTGCGGGAGAATGCGGCGCGGGCGGCGGACGGCAGCGGGGCATGACCATTTCGCGCGGCCTGATGCCTCCATGGCTGGTGCGGCGCGACCTGCTTTCCCCTGAAGAACGCCGCGATCTGCTGGCCTGGGCACTCGACAACGAGGCGCGCTTCAGGCCAGCCGCGCTGGACAAGGGATTGGTCGACCCGGCGATACGCCGTTCGCTCAGCTTGCGGGACCTCGGGCCGTTTTCGGGCCTGTTCGAGGACCGGGTTCGCGCCATGGTGCCTGAGCTGATCGACCAGCTGCGCGTGACACCCTTCGTCGTCGCAGAGGTTGAGCTGGAGCTGGTTGCGCATAATGACGGCGCGCATTTCGCGCTGCACGGCGACCTCTACACCGGCGGACGCAGCGCACGCGGCGACCGTATGCTTAGTGCAGTCTATTATTTCCACCGCGCGCCGAAAGCCTTTTCGGGCGGCTGCCTCAGGCTGCACCGGATCGGTGCGGTGCCCGGCGATACGGGTGTGGACATCGCGCCCGACCAGAACAGCCTGGTGGTGTTCCCATCCTGGGCGCCGCACGAGGTGCTGACGGTGCACTGCCCGTCAGGCGCGTTCGGCGATTCCCGGTTCGCGGTGAATTGCTGGGTCTACCGGGAACGGACTGGCACCGCCTGAACCGGAAAGACTCCAGTCGTCAGGCGATGGCGACAAGGCCCCGGTCGCGCATATCGGCGATGAACTCAATCACATCGCCGCGACAGAGCGCCGGATCGACCGAATGGGACTCAGCCATCTTCGTGCACAGCGCGCCGGCGGAGATCGGCGATTCGAGCAACGCCCAGACCCGCGCCGCGGTCCGGTTGAGCTGGAAGAAATAGCCGCTCTGGATATCGAGGATGACGGCTTCGTTGCCCACGTCAGCCGCGATCATGTTCTGGCTGCGGCTTACCATCATGGTGTCATCGATGTCGTTCGCTGGCATTGGTCGCGCTGCTCCTCGGGGTGAGTTCAGATCTTGAAGGCGTTTTCGAGCCACATGTCCATCGCCAGCGTGAACCATACCGGCCCCCAGGGCTGATCGGGAATGAGGCCGGTCGATCCCGTGTCGCGCCAATGCTGGAAGGCGGCATGCATTTCCCCGATCTTCGGGCCATCGACCCAGCCGAGCTGGGCGCAGAGCAGCTGTTCGGCGGGGCGTCGACGCAGCAATTCGGAGATCGCATCGACAGTATGGGCAACGAAAGCCGTTTTGGTTTTCCGCGTCCGGACCTTTTCGGGCAGGATATTCTTCATCGCCTGACGCAGCAGATATTTTTTCTGCCCGAAACGGTTCAACACATTGCCCGACGCGCCCATCATGAAGCTGGCAAGGCGCTGATCATGGAAGGGATGGCGCTGCTCGATGCCGAAGCTCGCGCAATAGGCCATCGCCGGTTCGGCGTTCACATGACGGCGGGCGAGCGCGAACACGCCGTAGCGCTGTTTTTGCGCAATGCCCGGCAGATCGACTGGCAAACTATCGGCATACCATCGCTCCGTCAGGCCGATCCGCTCCGCCCAATCGGCGTTGAGCCAGGGCGGCGCCTGAGTGGCGAAATCGAGATGGGGCCTGAGCAGGCGTTCGCGGTGGCGGGGGCGGAACAGCGGGCCGAAGCCGTGATAGAGGATCCGGCGCGCCGAAACATAAGCCGGCTTGTCGGGAAATTGCTCGAACCCCGTCCTAACGAGTGCCCCCCATTGGCCGGTCCTGGCAAGATCGGGCCAGTGCGCCAGCGACCCGGCGAGCCAGTCGTCACCGCCCTCCCCGGTCAGCAGTACGCGTTCGCCATCGGCCCTCTGGCGGGCACAGACCCCGGCCATCGTATCGAGCACATTGGGGCGCAGCGGGAGCTGCAGCGTTTCGGCACACCACGCCGCCGCGGCGTCAGCGCTGAACGGGTGTGCCCCGACCACTTTCGCGGTGATGCCGAGATGCGCCTCGACCGCGCTGCTCCACTCGGTCTCGTCATGTGGCTCGCCGGGGAAGCGCGCCGTGATCGCCCCGATCTGCCGGTCGATCCGCCCGGCGCGGTGGAGTTCGGTCGCCCGGCACACGACCGAGGAGGAATCGAGCCCGCCCGAAAGCTGCGAGGACAAGGGGGTCGCGCTGCGGGTAGTCGCGATCAGCGCCTGATCGAACAGCTCCTTGAAGCGCGCGACATGATCGGCCTCGGACAGGCGCGAGTGATCCTCGAACGGCCCGACATGCCAGTGCCATTGCCTGACCCTGCCCTTTTCCAGCGCAAGCGCCGATCCCTGCGGGAGCCGGTTGAGGCCCTGCCAGAAGGTATCCGTCTGGCTGACGAACCGCGCCGAGAGGAATTCGCCGATCGCAGGTTCGTTGAGCTTGCGCTCCATGCCGAGGCCAACGACCAGCGAGCGCGGTTCAGTCGCGAAGCCGAAGGTCGCGCCGTCGAACGTCCATACCAACGGCCGCCAGCCATAAGGCGACCGTACCAGAAGCAGGCGCCGGTCGCGCGGTTGCCAGACGGCAATGGCGAAATCGCCGACCAGCGACGCGACATAGTCGTCACCGCGCCGATCGAACAGCGCAAGCGCGATCTCGCCATCGGGCGCTGCCTTCATCCCCTCGCCCTGCGCACCGAGCGCAGCGATCAGTTCAGGGCGATTGTCGAGGCGACCGTCGAACGCCATGACCGCGCCCGAGCGCGCGCTGATAAAGGGCTGCACTTCGCCCACCGCCTCGGGCGTGGTGGCGTGGGCGAAGCGGATCAGGCCCGCCGGACCATCGTGCCACTGCTTGACGCCATCGAAGCCGCGCGGCACGGCGGCCCGGAGAATCGACGCGAGCAGTGCCTCGGTCATGTCGCGGCCATCGACATGGACCGCGCCGGCAATGGCACCCAATTTCGTCTCCAGTCCGTGCCTGACAGGGTTTCGGCATAGCATGTATCACCGACCTGGCAATTGCTCGGCCGGTGTAGGGGAAAGGTGGGAATGGGTTCGACGTCGACCTACAGCTTCGGGGGACTGCGGCTGCATTCGGCCGTGCCGGTCGATCAGTTGCGGCCATGTCCTCCCGAGGTCGAGGCCTGGGCTGATATCACGCTTTCCTTCGAGACCGCGAAGCCACCTGTTCACGACCGGATTTCCTATCGCTGGCCGGGCCGGTACGGGTTGATCGTCGGCACCTGTGGCGACGAATGGCTGATGACCTCGTCGCTCGATGGGGCGTTCCTGATCAGCCGGGAACGGCGCACGGTGCGATGCATCTCGGCGCCCGGCGCGTCTTTCGACGCCTGTGTCGATGTTCTGATCCGGCGTGTGCTGCCCCGCGTGGCGACGCTGTTCGGCGCGAGCGCGATCCACGCCGCCGCGCTGGCGCGGCCGGAAGGCGGCATTCTCCTGCTGGGCATGTCCGGGGCGGGGAAATCCACCATGACCGCCTCGCTGGGGTATGCCGGCTGGCAGATCCTGAGCGACGATATCTCGGTCCTGTGGGGGCGGGAGGAGCCCCTGCTTGCGCCTGCGGCGCAGGGGGTCTGCGTCTGGCCGGCGTCGCGCGCGGGGATCAACCTTCCGATCGAACGCTGCCGGCCGATGCCGGCCTATGACGGCAAGACCCATTTCGTGCCGGAGGGCGAACCGGCCATAAAGCCGGTGCCGCTCAGCGCGCTTGTCTTTCTCAAGCGCGAGGGCGAAGTCGCCCCGGTGCTCGAGCCCATGAGCAAGGCCGAGGCACTGATGGCGGCGGCACACATGCTGGTGCAGTTCGACCCCGGCGATCCGGCACGGCCCGACCGGGTACAAGGCTTTGCGCGGTTGAACGCAGCGGTGAAGGCGGCGCCAAGCTATCGCTTGCGTTATCCCAATGACTTTGCCGCGCTCGCCCAGGTCGAGCTGTTGTTGCTCGGCGCGTTGAAATCCTGAGACGCCCTACGCCGCCAAGTCGAGTGCGCCGGCTTTGCGCAACAGCGTTTGCCGCCGGCTTGTGGAAGCGGGCGCCGTTCAGGTTGCGGATGACATTTTTTTCTGAGAAATGTCAGCGCGAGGGTGGCAGGAACATGCGCGCCCATAGTTCCCACACCGACAGCCACCGATCCAGCGCGACCGCATCGTGGCGAACCTCGGCAAATCGCTTGAGATAGGTGCCATAGCCTTGGGCATAAGCGCGACAGCCGCTGCAATCGATGTTCGGAGAACAGCATTTTCCGGTGGACTGCGAGAGATCGACGGAGAAATGAAGGTGCTTCGGCGTGAGGCGATTCCCGCAATCGATCGCGATTCCCGACACCGGATCGATCCGGTGCGGCACATCGCTGGTGATCCAGGCGTCATAATCGAGCGAATAGAGAATCGTTGCGCCAAACGCCTCGATCGCGCGGATGATCTCGCGCCGCGCCTCGGCGAAATCGGAAGGCATCATGACGAGATTGTCTTCGGCCGTGCTTATCTTGAAATAATCATCTTCGGCAACGTCGCTCTCCAGCTTGGAGAGATAGGATGTGGTGGGACTGAAATAGCTGAAGGTCAGCGCACAGCCTGCATCGTGTATCGCGCGGGCGGTCTCGAAAATGTCGCGGATGTTCGTCCTGCCGATGGTATAGACGAAGATCGCGCGCGGGTCTCCCGCATAGAGGCGGATCGCCTTGGCGACATTGTCGGCCCCGCGCAGCCGCGCATTTTCGGCCGGAGCGCCCCATACCGAGATATGAATCCGGTAGTCGAGATCCGGTGAGACCCGCCTGGTGCCATTGGTGAAGATCACGCCGTGCGGGATGTATTTGCGCGCAAGGCTGATCCGGCGGGGGGCGAGCGTCGGCTCTGCTCCCGCGAGATAGGCGAAGTTCACGCCGCGCGCGGCTTCCTTCGCGAAAAAACCGTCCCAGGCGTCGTCGTCGGCGGAATCGTCATGGCCCAGGCGATCCGCGCCGTCGAAGAACAGGCATCCTTCGCAGCGCAGGTTGCACGTGTCGGAGATGTCGTAGTTGCTCGGTGTGAGGTGCCCCACCCGGGCGCGAAGATCTCGAAACCGGAGATTTGCGCGCGATTGCGCCGTGTTTGTAGCGGCGACCGCGCGTGAGGTGGTTTCGGGTGGCATCAGACCCCTGTTCAAGGCGTTATAACTGCCAATCCCACAGATCAGCGCCTCAGGCAATCGCACGCCGCTGCTTGCCCGAAACCTACGGACAATGCGTCACCTTCAGCTGTTCTCACGCTTTGCGGGCCGATCTCCCGGCGCATGCCCGCGATTTCCCGACGCGAACTTGCGGGATAACCACACGCGCATCGGATGGTCGAGCCAGCGGTCCGCTGCGTAGGAAGCAGCGAAGGTCAACGCGATGAACAGCGGAACGCGAACAACAGCACTGGTCAGAAACGGCAGGCCGAGGCGCGGGAGGATCTGATCCAGTGCCAGGAGGATAGGGAAGTTCAGGATATAGGCGGCATAGGTGATTCTGCCGACCCCCGCGAACATCGGGATCAGTCGGCGTGGTACCGTGGAGGTCGACGCGAACACCAACGCCGGCATGATCAACGCCGCGCTGAGGTCATAGACGAAATTGCCGTTGACCGGCCGCAGGCAGATGATCGCCATCAGGGCCGATACCGATCCCCAAAAGGGCAACCTGAGCCACGGGAAATACCCCCGTTCCCAGAGCCGATAGGCGGCGATACCCGCGAAGAAGCCGTAGACCACCCTCAGCCCGCCGACGTGAAAATTGGAGAATGCGCCGCCATGTTCGAGCCCGGCCGGGAGCGACAGCGCGAATACCAGCATTGCCACGCCGATTGCGATGAAGACGACGAGCAGCCGGTTGGTCAACCGCGGGCCGAGCGTGGACCAGATGATGTTGACGACGAGCTCCCAGAGAAGCGTCCAGGTCGTCCCGTTGAACGGATAGGGGTGATGATGGCGCCAGGCGAGCGACTGGACCAGCGGAACCAGCAGCACCGATGCGACAATCGATACCAGAAAGAGGCCGGGCTCGGGCAAACCCCTGGTGAGCGCGATTCCGAGATTTGTTCCGACCGCGATGAAGAGGGAGAGCAGGTAGAGCGGATAGATCCTGATCAGCCTCAATCGCATGAAGCCGCGGCAGCCGAGCCCCTTTGCGAGCCGAGCGCCATAGACGTGGCTGAGGACGAAGCCGCTCAGCGCGTAGAAGAAATCGACAATGAAGAACGCGCCCGGCAACAGGTGCAGGACATACTGGCCGACGGAATGGAACAGCATGACGATGAGAACGCTCACGCCGCGGAGCCCCTCGATCGTAATGAACATCGTCGGTGCGGCGGCGCCGGATGGGCTTGGGGAGGGGCGCGACAGGTCGGCCGCTGGCGGGGGCGGGGTCTCCGTCATCGGGTCAGGCCCGCGTGCCGGGCGGGAGGGGCGGCCATGCCGTCAGCGCGCCGCCTCGTTCAGTGTCGCCCGAGCACGATGGGCCGCGTGCCCAGCCGCTGAACGTGGTGCGCGGGCCGCCGGAGAGTATGCGGGTGACCTGGTGCTGGAAATCCTGCGCAAGCCGAAAGACGGCGAGCGACCCGGGCGAGCCGGCATGGTAGGTCAGCATCGGGATATAGGGATCGCGGTGCCGCAGTTCGAAGTCCCCGCCCTCATATTCCGCGGTGGTGAGGTTCAGCACGAGCGCGAGTCGCCGGATTCCCAGCCCCGCGTCTCTGTGCCAACCGAGATTGTTGCCGGCGACCATCTGGACCAGATGCCCCTCGATATGGGAGACCGGTTCACATCCCGAAATGTCCTCGAGCCACCGCATGAAGGCCGGGCGCGCTAGAGCGACGCAGAAGGGCAGCGCCGATTGCGCCGAAAGGTCGTTCCCTCTCAGGCCATATTCCTTCAGGTCGACCTGGCGGAACGGCGCCCTGCTCGCCACCTCCTGAAGCGATTCGAGCAAATCCGCGTCGATCACATCGTGGAACACCGCCCCGCCATGGGCCGCCAGGGCATGGCGGATGTTGGCGGTCGTCGTTGGATCGGCGAGTATCTTCGTGCCGTCGCGACCGATCCGGATCGGCGCATGAAATACCGGCGCTGGCGGATAGGCGCCGGTACGGCCCGAGGGTGACTTCTGGATCATTCGTCGTCGCCCCCCGCGTTGAACCTCGTGGGAATGGGCATCGTTGGCGGCGCCGGCAAGTGAAATCTCCGGCGGCGCGCTCGCTGCGATTGGGAAATAAAAGGCGGCGGTCGCAAACGCGGTCCGACGGGCGTATCGGGGAGTCGAATTCAGCGGGCGCGCTGGGCTTCGTCGTTTGGGATTGCGTCTCTGGCCATCGTTAAACACCGATTGCGGCACAGATCGTCTGGCGTGATGTGGAGGGGTGTGGAACAGCGCTTCCTGCGCCACCGTCCGCTCGCCGGCGCTCGCCTTGGCACTGACGATCAACGCCGAGGCGTTTGGATATCGTCCGGCTGGCTGCTCCTACCCGACGCTGACGGTCGAGATCACCTTCTACGCAATGATCATTACGGTCGCGGTACCGGGATGGATCAGGAGCCAACAAATGGTGGCTGGTCGCCGAATTGTCGCTCGGCACGATCCTAGTCTCGTTCGTGCTTGACGATATCGTCGAATTCAGGCTGCGCGCGATGCGGCGAAGGTTTGCAAAGGCCATGGTGGCGCGGCCGTTCCTGCGGCGGGAGCAGCGTCGCCTCCAGCCGGTGACGCCGGCCGGCGTCTGAGCCATAAGCGCGACCATCTGGGTATGGACATCATGCTGACGATCCCGACTTACATCACCTGGCAGGACGTCGATGGCGAACTCGCCTTGTTCGACGAGCGCGACGAGCGCTATCATCTGCTGAACGGCACCGCCGCCGTCATCTGGCGCGGCATCGCCGCGGGAATGGACCGGGCGATGTTGATCGACCGGATTTCGGCCGACTTTGAAGTGACGCCCGGGGACATTGTTGCCGATATCGCCGCCTTCGCTGAAGCGGCCATCGCGCTGGGCCTGCTGCTGAAGAAAGATGAAGCGCCTTTCGCCGAGTAGCGGTCGCTGGAGTTCTACGACCCAGGCTCGTCGTCAAAGGCCACCCAGAGCGCGGTCGGGAACGGGCCGTTCACTGCCATGCGCCCGGCCTTGCCGGGTGCGCGGCGGAGGCCGGAGCGTTTGAGCAGGGGCTTCAGCATCATCGGCAGCGTTGCCTGGTTGATGAAGCGGCCAAAACAGTGGTGCACGCCAAGCCCGAAATGGAGATAGGCGTCACGCGGGCGACGCGGATCAAAACCGGACGGATCGGGAAGGCGCCGCGGATCCTGCATCGCCGAGCCGATCCCGACGAAGAGCTTGGTGCCTGCGGGGATACGCGCGTCATGCCCCGAGCCGATCGCCAGCACCGTGTCGCGTGGGGCGATGCGCAGGATCGCGGGGGCCAGGGGGCGGAAGCGCAGTGCCTCGAGCAAATGGCCGTACAGTAGATCATCGTCATCGGCGCGCGCGGCCGCACAGGCAGAGGCGAGCGCATCCGGCCGGCGCAGCAGCTGATCGAGCATGTGCGGAATGACGACCGGCGGCTGGGGCGGCCCGCCGACGATCATGCCGGCGAGATTGGTGCGAATCCATTCGTCGGTGAAGCGGGCATCGCCCTGTGCCTGGCGACGCAGGCAGCGGGCAAGGACTGTGTCGCCATCGACCTTGCCGGCTTTGGCGCGCACGATTTCGGCGTCGATCGCGGCGCGGAGCAGCGGCGCCATCGCCGCAGCCTCGCTGGCGAGCTCCGCGCCACCGCCGAAGAACACATATTCGAAGAGCCGGGTGGACCATGCACGCAGCTCGGCCTGGGGAATGGCGGGGAGGCCGAGATAGGCGGTGAGGAAACTGAAGGCGAGCTGACGGGAAAGGCCGTCGACAATGTCCACCCGCCCATTCGCATTGGTGACGATCGCTTCGGCCTCGGCTTCGACCGTGCGGGCCAGGCGCGACAAATCGTCGGATCGGATGACGGATCTGAGCGCGTCCACATCGGGGCCGCTGCCTTCGGTCATGCTCAGGATGAAGGGCTGGCCGTCCGTCACGACGCCGAGCGTGTTCTGGTAGCGCACCTGGAACCACGCGTCCGCCGCGAGGACTTCCCGCACATCGTCGTAGCGCGTGACGAAACAGGTCTTGCCGATGCGCAGGATCGGCACGGTTTCGCGCAAGATATTGAGGAAGGTGCCGACGAGGATCAACAGATGATCGTTGATCCACCCCTTCACCCCGCGCGCACGGGGCCTGAGCACGGAAGGAGCCGGCGCGGCGCTCACCGGCCCGTACCGCCAGCGAAAATGTCGAGATGGCCGATCCGCCTGAACTGCGCCACGCGTCCCCCTGCCCCGGCCCCAGCCCCGGATGAACCCACATCCGAGTATGACCGGTGGTCGCCAATTGTCCAGCAAGGTCGCCAACAAGGCACGCGCTCGTGGGAAATCCCCCACATTCGCCCGATTCCATCCCGACGCGGCCCCCTTTATCTTGACAATCGGCGCCTGATGAGCAAGCGCTTCGAGGGCTGGCCGAACGCTTTGTCGAGGCCCCTTTTCCGGACACCGCATGACCTTCGCCGACCTCGGCCTTTCCGACGAACTTCTCAAAGCCGTGAACGAATCCGGCTATACCGAGCCGACTCCAATTCAGGCGAGCGCGATCCCGAGCGTGCTGATGATGCGCGACATCGTGGCCATCGCCCAGACCGGCACCGGCAAGACAGCCGCCTTTGTGCTGCCGATGATCGATATCCTTGGCGAAGGGCGCAGCCGCGCGCGGATGCCAAGGTCGCTGATCCTCGAGCCGACGCGCGAGCTTGCCGCGCAGGTCGCCGAGAATTTCGAGAAATACGGCAAATATCACAAGCTCTCGATGGCGCTGCTGATCGGCGGCGTTTCGATGGGCGACCAGCAAAAGGCGCTCGAAAAGGGCGTCGACGTTCTGATCGCAACGCCGGGCCGGCTGATGGACCTTTTCGGGCGCGGCAAGATATTGCTGACCGGCTGCAATCTACTGGTGATCGACGAGGCTGACCGGATGCTCGACATGGGGTTCATCCCCGATATCGAGGAAATCTGCACCAAGCTGCCCAAGC
>Ga0105238_10008037_pt1 | contig 10554 bp, 9 predicted proteins | sample KBSC34metaG_FD_81526 | JGI IMG/M metagenome (GOLD analysis project Ga0105238, IMG submission 81526) | Corn rhizosphere microbial communities from Kellogg Biological Station, Michigan, USA - KBS C3-4 metaG | ecosystem: Host-associated > Plants > Roots > Rhizosphere > Soil | place: Michigan, USA...
GGAGAGCACCTTCGCCGACACGCCGGGAGCCGGCGCGCCGGACGGCGGACGAGGGTCAAAATTCGTCGCGGCAAAGCCGCCCTCCGGCAGCGCGACGACCGCGTTGAGGCCGATGGGATCGGGCGCGACGACGCAACCGATCCAGGTCACCATCGCCACCGCCGCGCTGGCGTCGAGCGTGAACACCTCGATGGACTCGCGCCCTCCATGGTGCACGGCGTACAGCGTGTGCGTCGATCGAGGCCCCGCTTTCAGATACAGCCCGTGGGTGACGAACGACGCCCGATCCTGACCTTGAAGAGGGCCGGGGCACGACGCATATGTACTGGTGTCCAGCCGCTCGGCCGACGCTGCGGTTGGAAATACTTTGGTGCTCGTGCTCTTCGACGTGTCGATCACGTACATGCCGCCGGCGCCCGCCATCGCTGACGACACGAGCAAGGGCGTCCGCGGGACGGCAACCAGATCCTCTGGGCCCTCGGGGCCGCAGACGGAACGCAACTCCCCGATCGACGCGCACGATGACGGCACAGCCGGCGTCTGCGCCGCATAAAGCAGTGCGGACGCGCATGCGACCAGAGCAAACGTAAGCTTCACGCGGCAGACGATAGCACGCCGCGCGTATCATCACGGGGGTGGCCAGGGGACCGCTGTGGCGCGCGGCGATCGTGATCGCCTTCGTGGGGCTCGCGTCGACTGCCTTCGCGCAGGCCACCACACGCGGCGCCACCTACAAGATCGAGCGCGCGAAGGGCCCCATCACGATCGATGGCAATCTATCCGACGAAGGATGGCGGGGCGCGCTCCGGATCGATCGATGGTACGAGATGAACCCCGGCGACAACACGGAGCCCGCCGTGAAGAACGTCGGCTATCTCACCTACGACGACAAGTTCTTCTACGCCGCGTTCGAGTTCGAAGACCCCGAGCCGAACAAAATCATCGCGCCGTACGGCGATCACGATCACATCCAGAACAACGCGGACTTCGGCGGTCTGTTCCTCGATCCGCGCAACGAGGGGCACACGGCGTACGAATTCCAGGTCACGGCGCACAACGTGCAGTTCGACGCCGTGCTCGACGACAACGGCGGCGGCGAGAACGACTCTCCGGACTTCTTCTGGCAGTCGGCGACGCACATCAACGATCACGGCTGGACGCTGGAGATTCGTATTCCGTTTTCGTCGCTGCGCTACCGGCGCCAGGACCCTCAGGAATGGGGCGTCATGCTCTGGCGCAACTACGCCCGCGACTTCCGCTATCAGTTCACCTCGGTCAGGCAGCCACGCGGCAGCCAGTGCTTCATCTGCCGGGAAGGCACTCTCACCGGCCTGAGTGGACTGCCAGCGGGAGGCCACCTGGTGGCGGCGCCGTACGCGGCGGCGAATCGAACCGCCAAGCCCTCGGGTGATCTCGGGACGCCGCTGGTCAACGAACCGTTGGAGAAGAAGTTCGGCCTGGACGTGAAGTACACGCCGAACGCCGACAACACGCTCGACGCCACCGTCCGTCCAGACTTCTCGCAGATTGAAGCGGACACGGCGCAAATCTCCACCAACGAGCGCTTCGCGCTCTTCTATCCGGAGAAGCGGCCGTTCTTTCTCGAGGGCGTCGAACTGTTCTCTACGCCGATTCAGGCCGTGTACACGCGCACGATCACGGCGCCCGACTGGGGCGGGCGCGCCACGGGCAAGCTTGGCGGCGTCAGCTACACCGCGCTCGTGGCCGACGACCAGGGCGGCGGCAGCGTGATCATCCCCGGGCCGGCGTCGTCGTCGCTGGCCGCGCAGGACTTCGAGTCGACCGTGTTCATCGGCCGCGTGAAGAAGGATTTCGGATTGTCGTTCGTCAGCGCGCTCGTCACCGATCGCGAAAGCGGCGTCGACGGGCATAACCGTGTCGTGGGCCCCGACGCCCAGTTCCGTTTCAAAGGCACGGAGACGATTACCGGCCAGCTGCTGGCCAGCGACACGAAGACACCGAACCGGCCGGACGTGAACCCGGCCTGGACCGGCGAGACGATGCAATCAGCCGCGGGGCAGGTGGCGTGGAACCATAGCACCGAGCGCTTCGACGCCAGCGCCGCCTACAAGGACTTCGGCACCGGCTTCCGCGCAGACAATGGCTTTCTGCCACAGGTGGGCTATCGCGAGGAGCGGGTCGAGCCGGGATGGACGTTTCGGCCGCAGGGGTTCGTGAGCCGCGCGCGCACCTTCCTGATCGTCGATCGGCAGGCCGAGCGCGATAGCGGGCAGGTGGTCTTCGACTCGGTCAACCCGGGCATCGGGATGGACACCAAGCGAAGCGGGTTCACACTGCTCCAATACGAGCACTCGCACGTGCGGGCACAAGACAGGCTCTTCGGACGCCACCAGTTCCAGTGGTATTGGCGGATCAGTCCGTCGCGCCGGTTCCAGAGCGTCAGCGTCGACGGATTCCTCGGGCAGGAAGTCGACTTCGAAAACGTCCGTCCCGGCCGCGGCGGTAAGGTCGACGTCGCGGGGCAAGTGAATGCCACGGACCATCTGGTCTTCGATCTGATCTACAACACGACGTGGCTGCACGTGGACGACGAGGCCGGCGCCAGCCGGTCACTGTTCACGGCCCATGTGTCGCGCGTGCGCGCGAACTACACGTTCACCGCCCGCAGCTTCGTGCGACTGATCGGCCAATACGTGTCGAACGAACGCGATCCGTCGCTCTACCTCAAGCCGACGTCACCGCACGACGGCTTCTTCAGCGGCTCGGCGCTCTTCGCCTACAAGATCAACTGGCAGTCGGTGATGTTTCTTGGCTACGGCGACGACCGGACGCTGGATGAGCAGCGGCAGCTGCAGAAGTTCGACCGCCAGATCTTCGTCAAGGTGTCCTACGCGTTCCAGCGGTAGGCCCCACCTCGACGAGCTTGCAGCTGGCATAGAACGATGCGTCCGTGAGGATCTGCTTGGCCTCGTGGTCGTGGCGAGCGAGCAGTCTCGCGAGATCGAGTGCCGCGGCCGCCAGGTATTCGTTGATCACGCGTCTCTCGAGCTCTGCCGACGGCTCGTCGACGGGCCGGGGCTCTCTCTGTTGGTGAGCATGACCACACCCCTTTCAACTTCGCCGGTCATGGACGCCCCGGCCAGGCGATCGTGAGCAGGAGAGCGCTCTCCTCAAGCGCTTCGACGTCATGAGGAACGCCGTGATCCAGCGTGAGCAGGCCGCCGGGGCGGAGACTGAACGTCCGCCCGGCTGCCCGCAGATGGATGTGGCCAGACAGGACGTGGACCAAGACCCGCCCCTCGGTCTTGTGCTCGGGCATGCGAGCCTTTGCCTGCAGTGCGGTCAGGACGACGCGGACCGTGTCGTACTTCACCAGCGTTCTGGCATTCTGACCCGTACTCCACGTCTTCTCAGCCCGCAGACGATCGATCTCCGCCGGCAGATCGAACTCCATCAACCGCTCCGCCATCGGCGGCGCGTGCGGTCGCCGATGGGCCACGGACTGGGTTGAATCGGACATCGGCAACCTCGATCTAGTGTGCGCGCTCGCTGGTCGAGTATCGATTCAGCAGCGCGAGCAGCTTGGCGGCGGCCGTGGGCGGGTGCGTCCCGCTCGTCACGATGTCGCGGTTTTCCAGTTTCTTGCCATACAGCGCGGCGTTGTCGTCCAGGTCCTGGCGCAGCGTGGCCCCTTCCAGGGCGACGCCTGCGAACAGCCCCTGCGAGCGTGACCACGACAGGATGTCCGCGTGCAGTTGGGCGTCCGTCTGCGCCGTCGCCGTGCGTCCCACCGGGCCGGCCGCCACGGAGCCTTCCGCGCCCAAGGTGAACTTGCTCTCGAGCAGCTTGGCCGAGCCGCGTTCGCTCATGACCAGCATGATCAAGTCGGTCGACGACCCGCCGATCTGGAACCCGACGCTCCCCCCCTCGATACGGACCGTGGCCGGCGCCGACCAGCCCGCCCCGCTCTTGTTGCGGCAGGACAAGTATCCCTTCCCGTATTTCCCGCCCACGATGAACGCCCCCGTTTTGAGCTCAGGAACAATCACGATGCAGTGGGCCTTCTCGAGGAGGTCCCGAGGAATGCCCTTGTCGGGCGTCGCCATGATTTCGGAGAACACGGCGGCGGCCTCGTCCAGGCGCTTGGCCGGTTCGTCGTCGGCCGCCAGCAGCGGCGTGAGCGCCATGGCCGTCGCCACTGTCGTCGCAATGATCAGCTTCACGTTGCACCTTCCTAACACGGGGTACGGGGCTTGCGAATGAGCACGCTCCCGTCAGGCCACACAGTACGCCAGCGACCGCCCTTCCACTGTTCCGTCTGAGACACGAGACGTCGCTGCGCTTGAACGCCTCAAGAGGGCTCGGGACGCTCGACTTGCCGTTTGAGATGTTCCAGGTAGCCGCGAACGGCCGTGCGCGAACGACGGCTGATGACCGATCGCAGGAGCGATCCCGTGAGCCCGCTCGTGCCATCGATCCGCGATCGCGTGATCGAGAGCAGGTAGAACCCTGGCCGATCGCCATGGCGCTCGTCGTCGACGAGAAACCGGAGCTCGAGCGTCGTCTGGAAATAGTGGCTCGCATAGAGCTGCTTGATGGCGATCACATACGAGACGCCCGATGGCCTCGCAGGCAGCGGATAGATGATCACGTGGTTGACGCGTACGGTCGGCGTGAGGCCGAAGTCGACCGTCGACCAGTAGAAGAAGTCCTCGGCACCGGACGGCTGACCGCGTGGGTACTCCTCCAGATACGCCATGAGACCCGGCAGCGGTAGAGGAAGCATGTTGCCGCTCATGAGGAGCGCCCGGAACTCCTTCGCGACGAGAAGCGGCTCGCCGCGATCGTCGTACTGGCCAAGGGCAGCATTGCCGTTCGCCTGATACGCCTGCACCAGTTCGAGGATCAACCCGCGGGCGATGTCGTGGGTCTGCAGCGCCGCGTTCGGCGACGACCAATTCACGAGATGCTGGAACCTGGCCATCGCCGCGGTCGAGAGTTTCACGTCGCAGTCGCCCGGACGGCACGCCGGCAACGACCTGATGTCCTTCGCGGGCAGCGTCAGGGCCGCCAGATCCTGTGGCCGCGGAGGAAAGGTGAAGCGACCGATCTGCGGGACTCCAGGACCACGTTCGAACTCCTCGATGGCGCGGAACCGATCGACAAAGCGCTCGGCGGGGGCGTCGATGTGCACGGCGCCGAAGTGCGCGAGCTCCCGGCGGACTGGCGTGTCGAGAACCTTGACGACGGCCGTGCCAGCGTCGAGGTCCCGGAGATCGGCCGCCGAGAACCGCTGCTGCCCGAACAGGTTGTTCACGAATGACGGGGACTGCGCGGACTGCGCGGATGGCGACACGATGGCGGTCACGAGAGCGGCCCCCAACCCAAGACACAGAAACCGGAGGCCATCGCAGCGATGGCTTCTTCGATCGCGGGTCGCTGCTCGAGCCACTGGCGTAGTCCTCCCCTTTCACGAATATCGCGAATCGCCGCCTCTGGCGCTGTGCAATCCGAGACACGCGAACCCTGGCGGTGCGCCCAGACTTGCACCTCAACGCGATCAGCGTGCGGTGACCACGACGGCGCTGCACGACCGGCCGCCAGCGCGGCGATAGGCGTGCGGCACGCTCGAATCGAAGTACATCGAATCGCCGGTCTTCAGCACGTGCTCGTCGGTGCCGACATGCACGCTGAGGGTGCCCTGCACCGTGTAGATGAACTCGAAGCCGGGATGATCGTGAAGCCGCAACCGGTCGGCGGCTACCGGAAAGAACTCCGCGTAGTAGCAGTTGAAGCGGCGCTCGGTCGCCGAATAGTCGAGCGACTCGAACTGATAGGCCACGTCGCGCCCGCCGGGACGTTCGGGCAGCTGGTTGCGATCGGCCTTGCGCTCGACGGCCAGCAGCGGCTTGTCACGCGCACCGCTGAAGAAGAACTCCAGTCCGACGCCGAACACGAGCGCGATGCGCAGCAGCGTCGGCAGCGTGACGCGCTCGGCGTCGCTCGCGTCAACGGCTTCGAGACCGACCGTCTGTCGCTGACTCCCGCGCGTCGGGCCGACTGAGCGGACTGGACGCTGGCCTGCGCGGTCGAGCGCCGGGCGTTTCGATTGGCGATAGGATGAGACCGGAGTCCATCCGATGGCGACCAGCCCCTCGCTCCGGTCACGGTTGGCGAACGGCCGGCGCGGTGACGCCCCCTCGCCCGCCGGCGGTCACACGCCATTCAGCCGTCAGATTCCACCGGGAATGGCGTATCTCGCCGCGGGCCTGCTCGGTGTCTGGCTCCTCGGGCTGTTTGTCTCACCGCTGCTGCCCCAGTCCGCCGAGATTCCCTACAGCGAGTTCAAGGCGAAGCTCGCCGCGGGACAGATCGCAGACGTCACGCTGGGGTCGCGGATTCAGGGGGTGATGAAGGATCCGGCTCCCAAGACGCCAGCAGAGGCGACCAGCCGGTTCGTGACGCTCGCTCCACCGGGTGGCGACGCCGACCTGCTCAAGGAACTCGGCGCCGCGCACGTCACGTACCGCGGCGAGACCCCGCCGAGTCCGATTACCAGCTTTCTCGTCACCTGGATGCTTCCGCTCTTTCTGATGATCGGGTTGTGGTCGTTCGTCGGCCGGAGCCTGTCGGCCCGGGCGGGCGCCGGCATCTTCGGTGTCGGGAAGAGCAAGGCCACCGAAGTCAAAGCCGAGGAAGTGGGCGTGACGTTCAAGGACGTGGGAGGCGCTGACGAACCGATCGCCGAGCTCGAGGAGATCATCCAGTTCCTGAAGACGCCCGAGAAGTTCGCGCGCCTCGGAGGACGAATCCCGAAAGGCGTTCTCCTCGTCGGCCCTCCCGGAACCGGCAAGACGCTGATTGCGCGGGCAACCGCCGGCGAAGCCGGCGTGCGATTCTTCGAGACCAGCGGCTCGGAATTCGTCGAAATGTTCGTGGGCGTCGGTGCCGCGCGCGTCCGCGACCTGTTCGGGCAAGCCCGGGCAGCGGCGCCAGCGATCGTGTTCATCGACGAGATCGACGCGATCGGACAGAGCCGGGGCGGAGCGGTCCGCCTGATGGGCGGCAACGACGAGCGGGAGCAGACGCTGAACCAGCTGCTCGCGGAGGTCGACGGCTTCAAGGCCGATGCCGAACACCCCGTCATCATCATGGCGGCCACCAATCGCCCAGAGGTGCTCGACCCGGCGCTGCTGCGGGCGGGGCGGTTCGACCGGCAAGTGGTCTTGGGAAATCCGGACCTGACGGGCCGGCTGCAGATTCTGAAGATTCACAGCAGGGCGATCACGCTGGCGCCCGATTTCGATCTCGAGCGGGCCGCCCGCGTCACACCGGGATTCAGCGGCGCGGACCTGGCGAACGTGATCAACGAGGCCGCGCTCTTGTCGGCGCGGCGGAATGGTACCGGTGTGACGTTTGCCGATTTCGAGGCGGCAATCGAGCGCGTGGTCGGCGGCCTCGAGCAGCGCAGCCGCGTCATGAACCCCAAAGAGCGGCAGACCGTGGCCTTCCATGAATGCGGTCACGCCCTGGTCGCAAGCCTCGTCCCCAGTGGAAACCCGGTGAGCAAGATCAGCATCATTCCGCGCAGCCGTGGAGCGTTGGGCTACACGATGCAGATGCCCAAAGAGGATCGCTATCTGTTGTCACTCGAAGAACTCGAGGATCAGATTGCCATCATGATGGCGGGACGAGCGGCCGAGCAGCTGATGTGCGGCACGATCAGCACCGGCGCCGTGGACGACATTCAGCGCGCGACGGATCTGGCCCGGCGCATGGTCAGTGAATTCGGCATGAGCGAGAAGCTCGGGTCGGTGCGCTACGCCGGCCAGCGCCTGCAGTACATGGGCGGCGCCGTCGACCAAAACGGCGATAGCAGCGCCGAGACGAGGCAGACGATCGACGCCGAGGTGCGGCGAATCGTTGGCGAGCAATCCGCGCGCGCCGAAGCGCTGCTCACCGCGCGGCGTGACGCACTGGGCCGACTGGCGGCCGAACTGCTGAAATCGGAGAGTCTCGACGGGGCCGCGGTGCGAGCGGAACTGGCGGAACCGGGCCAGATCGCGACGGCGCCAGCCTGACGAAGTCGGAGGGCGGCCGGCCCTGTGCACTAGAGAACAGCGGCCAACGCTCCCGGGCGCTACAGTGGCAACATGCAACTCCAATCCATCAAGACTGCCGTAGCCATCAGTTGGATCTTGGTGATCGGTGTCGGCGGTCTCGTCAGCGACGTGCGATCGCTGGCGGGCTGGTCCCTTCTGACTGCCCTCGCCCTTCTGCCTCCGCTCGTCATGCTGTGGCAATGGAATGCGCCTCGCCCGACCATGTCCGAGGCGATTCAAAAGGCGCTGCGATAACGGACGCGGCCGCCGACGGCCGCGCTCGAGCCCATCGTTCGGACAGGCGTATCGCATCCGCAATTACGCGCAAGGCCCCGTCGGCGTCTGTGCCGTTGTGAACACGGTGCCGCCGTGCTTCCCGCCTACAGTGACGGAGAGGAGCACCACACATGTTCACATCTACTGAAGACCGTCGAGACTACCGCTTCACGCTCGGATTGCTCGCAGGGGCCTGCGTCGGCGCCGGGGTCGTCCTGTGGCTCGCACCGCGAACAGCCTCCGAGATCCGCGGGCGCGTGACGGACGCAGCGAAAGACCTGGGCGAACGCGCATCGGAGGGATTTGACCAGGCGAGCGTCCGGGTTGGAGCCGTTGCTGATGAGATCAACCGGAAGAGCCGGGGCGTCATCCACGACGTTGCAGACGTGGTCGCGCGCGGCGCACGTGAAGTGAAGACCGCGGTCTGATCGGCTGCGGCCCATATCGACTGCTGTCCGCGTCAGGACAGACAGACGCCGCCCCCCCGGCGTAGCCTGAATGCTCCTGCGGGATTCCGATGGACATCCCGGCCCCATCTCAGCCCGTGAGACTGGCGCGCAGACCAGCCGCATTCCTGCGGATTCCCCCAGTCACCTGGGACATCGCGACACATAGAAAGATTGGATCAATGTTGAAACGAATCGTGGCCCTGTCGACCTTCGTCATACTCGCGCTGAGCATCGGCACCGCACAGGCGCAGCCGTCCGACTACCGCACCTTCTTCACGTTCAGCGGTCCGGTGACGTTGCCGGGTGTCACCCTCCCCGCTGGCACCTATCTCTTCCGGCTCGCCGATCCCACGAGCAGCCGTAAGGTCATCAACGTGCTGAGCGCCGATGGCAAGCAGTCGCTGGCCATGCTCCACACCATCCCAAGCCAGCTGCTCACCGCGCCGCAGAACGCTGAAATCCGGTTCATGGAGACGCCGGCCAACACGCCGCCGCCGATCAAGACCTGGTGGTATCCCGGCAAGGCGATCGGCTACGAGTTCATCTACCCGCGGCAGCAGGCGCTCCAGCTCGCGAAGGTGACCTCTGAGCCGGTGCTGACAACCGTTGCCGAAACGCAGGACCTCACGAAAGCCGACCTCGCGCGCGTCACCGCCTCGGGTCCTCCCGCTCCGGTCGTCGTAACGGACACGCCCGTCCCCGTCGCCGCCGCCAGCGGCCGCGCACAGCAGGGCGAGATCCCGCCGCTGGAGACGACTCCAGTGACCCAGCAGGCGCGCGCCGATGCGAGCGCGCCGGCCGCGGCGCGGACGCGGTTGCCTCGGACCGCCAGCATGATGCCGACCGTGGCCCTGTTCGGCACCGCGTTTGTGATTGCAGGCGTCGCGCTGATGTTGTGGCGACGCCCGCAGTTCTAGGGCGGGAACGGGATCGCGCATCCAGAGGAGTGCGGGTGATATCGCGCTCCTCGCCCGTCACCGCCATGATCATTGCTGCCGCGCGGCCGTTCGTCGCCACCCGCCGCCCGCGACGCTCTCCAACGCTGCTCGCCGCCACCCTGCTGGTCGCCGGCGCGCTCGCGCTGCTGTGGGTTGCGGTCAATCTGGCGGTGACGGCATCGTCTCGCCGCCATTACGCCGCCATGCTCGCGAACATGCGCAGCGCGCCGGGGCCGGCAGGCGAACCAGACCTCCCGGCATCGCTCACGGCTGGTGAGCCGATCGGCACGCTGGAGATCGTGCGGGTGGGGCTGTCGGGCGTCGTGGTCGAAGGAGACGACGACTCGGTTCTGGATCGTGCCATTGGCCATCTGCCGGATACGCCGCTGCCGTGGCACACCGGCAACAGCGCTTTGGCTGCGCATCGAGACGCGTTGTTCAGGCCGTTGAGGGAGGTCCGCTTCGGCGACGTCCTGCGGCTGAGGACTCCGTACGGCGATTACGAGTACCGGGTCCGCGACATCCTGATTGTGACACCCGAGGATCTCTGGGTGCTCGATGCCACACGCGGATCGACGCTCACGCTGATCAGCTGCTACCCTTTCGCTTACGTCGGTCACGCCCCCGAGCGCTTCATCGTGCGCGCCGATCGGATCACGTCATCGTGAATCTCATCGACCGCACCGGCGCCGGAGTGCTGAGTCTCTTCGAATTCACGGGCGCCGTCGCCTCGTTGGGCGCGCGTGCCGTGGGCGAAGCGGTGCGGCCGCCCTACGAGCCGCGGGAAATCCTGCGGCACGTCTACGA
>Ga0105238_10008039_pt1 | contig 10552 bp, 10 predicted proteins | sample KBSC34metaG_FD_81526 | JGI IMG/M metagenome (GOLD analysis project Ga0105238, IMG submission 81526) | Corn rhizosphere microbial communities from Kellogg Biological Station, Michigan, USA - KBS C3-4 metaG | ecosystem: Host-associated > Plants > Roots > Rhizosphere > Soil | place: Michigan, USA...
CGCCATCCGCGCGTTCATGCGTGCCGGGCGCGAGCTGGTTGATAAGCACAATCTCAAATCATTGCGGTTGCTAGGCAGCGTCGGTGAGCCAATCAATCCCGAAGCGTGGATGTGGTATCGCGCGATCATCGGTAAGCAGCGTTGCCCGATTGTCGACACGTGGTGGCAAACTGAAACCGGCGCGATCATGATCACGCCGCTTCCGGGTGCGACTCCAACGAAACCTGGATCCGGCACATTGCCATTTCCCGGGGTTGAGGCCGACGTGATGACGCGCGACGGCAAGTCTGTTGGCCCAAATGAAGGCGGCTATCTGGTGATCAAGCGGCCGTGGCCGTCGATGCTCAGAACGATCTGGGGCGACGACGAGCGTTACAAACAGCAGTACTGGTCGCAGATTGAAGGCATCTATTTCGCGGGCGACGGCGCGCGTCGCGATCAGGACGGCTATTTTTGGATAATGGGCCGGATCGATGATGTTATTAATGTAAGCGGACATCGACTCGGAACGGCCGAAATCGAGAGTGCGCTCGTGTCGCACACTGCGGTCGCGGAGGCTGCGGTCGTCGCGCGCCCGGACGATATGAAGGGTTCGGCGGTGGTGGCTTTCGTGACGCTCGAAGGAACGCATCTACCGTCAGACGCGTTAAACGAGGAGTTGCGAGCGCACGTCGCGAAGGAGATCGGCGCACTCGCGCGACCTGACGAGATTCGCTTTACCGACGCGTTGCCGAAGACCAGATCGGGCAAGATCATGCGACGGCTCCTGCGCGAGATCGCAACCAGCGGCAATGTCGCCGGAGACGTCACAACGCTGGAAGATTTTTCCGTGTTGGAGAAGTTAAGAGCCGAAGAAGAATAATTGGTCCAATAGGACTAATAGGACCTATTTTTTGAGAGGAGGGCGCCCCAGATGCCCGCACAAACAGAGAACCGCTCCGGCCCACGTTACCTCGCCAGTCTCGAGGTGAAAGCGGAGTGGGATGAGCCAAGCGGCACGCACATCGTCGTTGAAGGCACGACTGAAAACGTTGGTCCAGAGGGCACGCTCGTACATCTCCCGCGACACCTGCCCGACGTTGGTAGTCGTGTGCGGCTCGAAGTGCTCGGTGAATCGGGGGAGAAGCTGCAGGTGATCGCGGAGGTGCTGCGTATCGAGCGCCATCCAGGCCATCCACTCGCTGCGCTTCAGCTACTCGGCGAAACGGATGAATGGCGCGGACTCGTTTGGGAGCCCGCCGCTCCGCGCATTACGCCCCCGCCCGCCCCCGAAGGTGAAGGCGAAGGCGAAGTCGCAGAGGAACCCGAAGACGATGTAGCTCACTGAGGACCCTTCACGATGACTAACTCCGACGACTTAAACTCGCACGATCGCCGGCGTCACCCTCGTTACTACGTGACCTCGCGAATCACCCTTGCCATCGAAGACGAGAGTATGAAAGAGTCGCTCGGTATCGGTGAGCCACAGGACATCAGTCTCGGCGGTCTGCGCGTCACAAATCTTCCCTCGTGTCCAAATGTGAAGATTGGAGATCAACTCGGACTCTTGCTGCTTGACGGCGAGGACGCATTGTCACTGGCCGGCGAAGTGATTCATCATTCCACCCCTGATACGTTTGGAGTTGAATTTCGTGAGCTGAGCAATCATGATCAGCGAGCGGTAGTCGATTTGATCGGGAGATTGCACGCGCGGTTATAGATTCGTGGATCGACAGACAAGTAAAGACAATGCAGAAGTAGCGGCGACGGCGGCGGTGGAAGCGTCTCACGGCCTTTCGACTCGCGTCGTGCTGCGCGTGATCACGATATTGCTCGCGGTGGGCGTCGTGCTGTGGGTGATCTCGAAGATCACGGGAATCATACTGCTGCTCGTTCTGGCGATTTTTTTCGCGTACTTCGTCTCGCCGCTCGTCGAGTTTTTAAGACGACAAAGAGTTATCGGAGGTCGCACGATTGCGATACCGAAAGTCGTCGCGATTGCGCTCGCTTACCTGATCATCCTTGCCGTGATCGTGTTTGTGGTATTCGTGATCCTGCCTAGTCTTAGCAATCAGTTTCCGGAATTTGCAGACCAGGCAAAATCATATTGGAAATCGCTCGGCGAGCGGACACAGGACGTCATGAGATACTCGCGCCGCCTGCCGCCGCCGGTGGTAAACGCGGTAAACAACGCAGTGCCGAAGATCGTCGACACAGTGAGCGCAACTGCCACCGAGTTCGCGACTTCCGCACTGGGTTATGTTGTCTATATTCCCTGGCTCGTATTGATTCCGATTCTCGCGTTCTTCCTTTTGAAAGACGCGGAGAGTTTTCGGCGTTCGGCGTTGCTGATGCTGCCGCGCGGGCGCTGGCGTTGGCGCGGTGACGAGTTTTTCCAGGACATCAACAGCACGCTTGCGGCTTACATTCGCGCGCAACTGACGGCGTGTTTGTTTATCGGAATTATTTGTTCGCTCGCCTTCACGTTGTTAGGGCTGCCGGGCTCGTTGGTGATGGGAGTGCTGGCGGGCGTTTTCGAGTTTGTTCCCCTCGTTGGTCCAGTCACGATCGCGCTGCTGGCAGGGCTGCTCGCGATGTTTCATGCTGGTCCGTTCAATGCGTTTCTGGTGCTGCTGTTTCTAGGTGTGCTGCGAATCGTGCAGGACTACGTGATTTACCCGCGACTAATCGGACAAGGCATCCATCTTCATCCGCTCGCGGTGATATTCGCGATTCTTGCGGGGGAGAAGCTCGCTGGAGTTGCAGGGATCTTCCTGGCGATTCCGGTGGTGGCGATCATTACGGTGAGTTATCGTCACTGGATGGAGCATCGCGGCAGTGAAGGGATTGCAGATCTTCTGGAGCCGAATGCCTCTGAGACGGCGAAGGCAGCGGCAGTCGCGGCAGCAACCGCCGAAGAGCTCCACTCCGAATCCACCCCCGACCAAATGGTTCGCACCCGCCCCGACCTCACCACCGGCGAATTAAAAATGCCCGAGAATAGTTAACCGCGGAAAGAGCAAGTCAGAAGCATGAACAAGTCAGGAAGAGGGGCTTGCCCCCGCCGCTGCTTGGGTTGAAACAGCGGGGGCAAGCCCCTCTTCCTGACTTGTTCATTCTTCTGACTTGTTCTTTCTTCTAGCTTGTTCACTGTCCGGCGGCGGCTTCCATTAATGCGACGAAGCGTTGGAAATGATGCTCGGCGTCGTGTGGGCCGGGGGCGGCTTCCGGATGGTATTGGACGGAGATCACGGGCAACGTCGTGTGGCGCATTCCCTCGACGCATTGATCGTTGAGATTGATGTGCGTCACTTCGACTTCCGGCGGCAGACTCTCCGCGCTCACTGCAAACCCGTGGTTGTGTGACGTTATCTCGACGTTCGAATGCGACAACTCTTTCACCGGCTGGTTGCCGCCGCGATGTCCGAACACGAGCTTGAATGTCTGCGCACCAAACGCGCGGCCGAGTAACTGGTGTCCAAAACAAATTCCAAACGTCGGCACCTGCGATTTCAACAGCTCGCGAATCTCCGCCACTTCCTTGTTCATCGACGCCGGATCCCCCGGACCATTCGATAAGAAAATCCCATCGGGCTTGAGCGACAGTGCGTCGGCGGCTGAAGTAGAGGCAGGCACGACAGTCGTGCGCACGCCGAGCCGCGCCAGCTCGCGTAACGAGTTTCGCTTCACGCCGAAGTCATAACACACAACGTGAAAACGCTCCTCGCCGTCGGCCGGAAAATCGTACGGCTCTTTCGTCGTGACAACGCTGGCCAATTCACGGTTCTCCATCGGCGGCGACTGAAGCGCCTTTTCCACGAGACTCTTCTCATCGAGATCTGTCGTGGAGAGACACGCACGCATCGCGCCCTTGTCGCGGATGTGCCGCACGAGCGCGCGCGTGTCGATGCCTTCGATCGCGACGATGTTCCAGCGTTTCAGATACGATTCGAGACTCTCTTCAGAGCGCCAGTTCGAAGCGATGCGGCTCGCCTCACGAACGACGAAGCCCTCGACCCACGGCCGCGTCGATTCGGCGTCCGCAGCGTTAATGCCGTAATTGCCGATCAGCGGGTACGTCATGCAGACGATCTGGCCGGCGTACGACGGGTCAGTAAGAACTTCCTGGTAACCCGTCATCGAGGTGTTAAAAACCATCTCGCCGCACACTTCACCGTCAGCCGCCCACGAGCGACCACGAAACGTGCGACCATCTTCCAGAGCCAATAGAGCTGCGCGTTTATTACTCATCTTGTTAATCCTGTAAATCCTGAAATCTTGTAGAAGTCTTAGACAGGATTACAAGATTCACAGGATTAACAAGAGCTACTGACTGCTCTTAATAAACTGCTGCGCCTCATTCAACCAGCGCTTACTCGCGCGGTATTTGTAAGCCGGCGCGGTCTTCACTGCTTCGATGCACGCCTGCATCAAGCTCGTCGCTTCACGGTTGTGCCCCAGCCCGGCGTGCGCGCGACCCATCAGGTACAAACCTTCCGGATCAGACGGCCTGTGCTCGAGAAACTGGTCCAACGCCGTGCGCGCATCTTCAAACTGTCCTGCCGAGATGTACGTCGCCGCCACTTCGCGCCAGACCTCGTGCTGCGCGTGCGCCGGATTGCGCGCCACGACCTGTTCGAAGTTCTGAATCGCTTCAGCGTATCGTTTCTGCTGTCGCGCAATTCGTCCGAGCTGGTAACTCGCGTCAATCTCTTCCGGATCGATCTGTAGCGCGTGTTCAAAGCGTTGGCGCGCCTGGTCCAGCTCACCGCGGCTCTGGTGAATCAATCCGAGATTGTAGTGCGCGGAAGCATCCGCGGGATTGAGTGTCGCCGACTCGAGATTTTGCTTGAACGCGGCCCTCGCGCGATGGCTCCCCATGATGTCGCCGAAATAATTGCGCAACAACAGGAACAGAAAGAACAGCAGAAACGGCGAGCCAGCCACTCCGGAAAACAAATGGAACGCAATCGGCGCGATAAACTGCGCCGCAAAACACGAGATGAAAGTTACGGTAAACGCCCGCACCGCTGACATCCTGAACGTGTCTTTCACCGCCACGATCATGCCGACGCCGAATAGTCCTCGTTGAAACATCGCGAAGAGGCTATACGCGAGGAAAACCGGATTCTTGAACTGTTCGGCCAAAGGCCCGGTCTGAGTGAATTCAGGCGCTGCACCCGGCGTTTGATATGCATGTAGCAGCATCGCAACGGTCTGTGCCTGCATTCCCGAGTAATGCAGAAAAACCGCGATCAGTAACGAGAGAAGATTGGCGGCGGTGAGAGCGTAAAATAGCGAAGCCGCAAGCGGCGCGTATTCCTGCGTCAGCACGACACGAAAACTGCCGCGTCGCTCAAACATATTGGCGACGAGCGTCAGTATCGGCACGAGCACAATCGCGACAATGGCGATGATTTTTGCGGTGTGAAAGAGCTCCCACGTAATTCCGTACGTTGCGCCCGCAAACCTTTTCACCACGAAGCCGAACGCAAACTGCCCGGCGAACGCGATCAACACCACCGGCGCGAGTGAGCCGCGGTCACGCATGCCGCGCATCCCACGCACCGGAGCGTAAAAGATCATGAGCAGGAAACGCAGCCAATCAAGCATATGTATCAAGGCTGTGGCGTTGAATCACCCGGCACATACGGCCGCGGCGTAGGCTCACCCATCGTCGAGTTGTCCTGAAAATCCGGCTGGAACCCCGGCGGTTGCTGGCCGGGCGGCGGATTGAGGTTCTCGTGATGTATCACGCTCGCTTCGGTCAACGGCCAGTAGCGAAACAGCGCTTTGCCGTAAATATATTTCTTCGGCACGAGACCCCAGATGCGCGAGTCGCTCGAATTGTCGCGATTGTCGCCCATCACGAAGTAGTAGTTTGGCCTGACGTAGATCGGAGCCTGGCTACGGTGCGACAGGTTCAGGCGCGGATCGAGATACGTTTCTTCGATGTCGCGGCCATTGACGCGCACGAGGCCTTCGTGTACTTCGACCGTGTCGCCCGGCAAACCGATTACGCGTTTGATGTAGCTCTTTGATGGGTCGTCCGGAAACCAGAAGACGACGATGTCGCCGCGCTCGATCTTCGGCGCCCAGCGAAAATCGTCGTAATAGATTAGTTTATTGACGAAAATGCGCTCGCCATCGTGCAGACGAGGCAACATCGACGTGCCTTCAACCTTGACGGGCTGCACGATGAACACCACCACGAGCACCGCGATCATCAGCGCGAAGATCAGATCGCGAAGTAGCAGCCGGGATTCCGACCAGAGGTCGTTGCGCTGCGCCTCTTCGGGTCTGTGTTCCTGGATGTCTTTGTCGTCGTCGACGTGAACGCCACCGAACGGCGGTGGCCTGCGTTTTCGAATTCCAAACATAATTCACCAGTATGAAACGGTTTTGAGGTTAGCCTAAAGCCTGTTCTCTGTGCAATCGGTGTACGGGCTTTTTTGTCATTTCCTTGACAGGGTTTGCCGTGGCTCTCTATCATCCTCGCCTGCATTTTGCGGCCCCCGGACAGCGTCCCAGGCGCAGCAGAAAAGAGGCCCCTTGACGTGATCAAGTTAGACATCATCAATCGCGTTGCTGACAAAACCGGCGTGCCGAAGATGAAGGCTGAACAGGCCGTCGAAGCTCTTTTTCATTCGATGAAGGAAGCGCTGACGAGGGGTGAAAGAATTGAGCTCCGCGGATTCGGCGTGTTCGTCGTGAAGCCGCGCAAGCGAGGCGTGGGGCGCAACCCACGCACCGGCGAAGAAGTGGCGATTCCGTCAGGCAAGACGATTCGCTTCAAGCCGGGTAAGGAATTGCAGGCGCACGACGGCGGCGACATCGAGATCGACGATTCTGTCGACGATGACGACGACGAGTTTTAGCGCTTCATAAACATCGGATGTTAGTTGTAGGGGCGGCCCTTCGTGGCCGCCCCTTTTCCGACAATAAACGTTTTCCGGGTTTGGGTAATCATACAAGCACGATGGACGAATCGATTAGAACTGTTCCCACTTTAGGGAAGCCCTGGCTGTCGGCGCGTGAATGGCGACTACATGGCGGGCTGTTCCTGCTCACCGTCATCACGACAATTTTGGCAGGCACGATGCTCGCGGCTCCAGAGCTTCCCAACCACGAGCTGCGCCTCGCGAGCCCGCTGGATTACTTGCTCTACATTCCGCTCTCATATCTGTATTCAGTTATCGACTTGCTGGAGTATGCGTTCTCTCATCCGAAACTGATCGCTGAAGGCGCGACGTTCTCTGCGTCGTTACTCGCGATTCTCTTCTCGCATGAGATGGGACACTATCTCGCGTGCCGTTACTACAAAGTGGACGCGACGCCGCCATACTTCATCCCGGCGCCGCCAATGTTTTTGGCGGGAACTTTCGGCGCTTTCATCAAGATTCGCTCCGCTATTCCGTCCCGCCGCGCGCTTTTCGATATCGGACTGGCAGGCCCGCTCGCAGGTTTTGTCGTGGCCGTGCCCGTAGCTGTGATTGGAGTGTTGACGGCGGGCACGCCTTTGGATCACAGCGGTAACTGGATCTACTTCAACGATCCGTTGCTGATTCGCTTGATCAGCAAACTCCTGGGGATTCCGCTCGACCCCAACACACCGACAAACCCGTACTACATGGCGGCGTGGATTGGATTGCTCGTGACGAGTTTGAATTTAATGCCGGTGGGCCAACTCGACGGCGGTCACGGGACGTTTTCGTTGTTCGGCGGCCGCGCGCACAAAATTATCGGGCGTGTAGCCTTCGCGATCATGGCCGCGCTCGCCTTCCTGGGATTCTGGTGGCACGGCAGCCCGAGTGGATTTCTTTATGCGGTGCTGTTAGCGGTGATGATGAAGGTTCCACATCCTCAACCAGCAGTGATGGAACCATTAGGCACAAAGCGCATCGTGATCGCGATTGTGACGTTGATCGTCTTCGCGCTCTGCTTCCTGCCTTTTCCAATTACGATTAGTTAGAGACAGGATTAACAAGATTGTTCAGGATTTACATGTAAATCTTGATCATCTTGTAAATCCTGTCTTAAATTGCGGCTGCGGGTAAGAGGCCTTTGATTTCGCGGACGACGCGGACGACTTCTTCCTGATTAGCCAACGCAATCATGAAGAACTTGTAGCCCTGGTGGAAACAGATTACGCCGTTCGCGAAGAGCCACACGCCATCGAGAAAGGGGTTGCCGCCCAGTAGCCAACTGATTGGCGCACCGGTGATCGCGCCCGGTTGGAAGATCTGGGCCCACATCGCCGCTCCCGCCGCGCAACTGAACGCACCCAGCAACGGCGCGCCCACATACTTCGCGATCTTCCGCTCAAACTCCGCGCGCTGCTGGGCCGCTTCGCTAAGCTCGCCACGCGCAATCAGCTCTTCCTGCTTCTTCAAATAACCGTCAAACTTTTCGCTCGCTTTGTGTAAACCCCAAACCGGAAGTGCCGAGTGTGTCAGCCAGTGCGGGTGTGAACCAAGCAACACAGCATCGAGACCGGGAAACGCAGCACCCGCTCTAATGCCCAGCACGAGCGAGACTGAAACAACCGCAGCCTTGCCCGGGTTCTCTTTGATCCAGTTGCGCGCTTTCAGCAAGCCAGTCGTGGCTGCAGTCGAGGCGCGTGTGAAGCGTGCGCCGGTGTCGTAGATCGATGACGCGCGCTCGTAGTAAGTCTTCGCGTCATCATAAACTCGTTTGCCGGTATCGCCCGCCACATCGCGGACAGCCTTCCCGGCCTTCTTAACGCCCTTTACGGTTTCATTCGCAGCACGGCGCGCGGCGTCGCTGATCTCGTCATCCTCGGTCAGTCGCTCGGCTTCCGACCGCAGACGTTCCGCACCGCCGGCCACCGACTCAGCGCCGCGCTTTGCGGCTTCACCGGCCGCGCGTGCGCCCTCACCAACCAGATCCGAAATCGAGTATTTCTCGTCGAGTTCGCGAGCCTTGCGGCGCGCCGCCTGTTGCCACTCGTCGAACTTTTCCTTGTAATCAGCCATTACTATCCTCGCGATGCAAGTCCCAGATTTCCATCGCCTTGTACGTCACCTGCAGCCATCGAGTTCGACCGATGCAACTCCATGGCCACTACCCGATCGCGGCCATTTCGCTTGGCTTCATACAAAGCGACGTCCGCTGCCTTGAGCACATCAGCAGCAGTTTGCGCGTCACGAGGACATTCCGCAACCCCAAAACTCGCGGTTATGTTCCGCGCACTTGGAATTTCCAACACTTTGATCGCAACACGCAGTCGTTCGGCCACTTCCAATCCGCCCTCTTTGCTGGTTTCGGCAAGCAGCACCGCAAACTCCTCGCCGCCGATTCTCGCGGCCAGATCGATACCTCGCGTGCCTTCGCGCAAGACTTTGCTGAGGCGGCGAATCGCCTCGTCGCCCGCATCGTGACCGAAGCTGTCGTTGAGATCCTTGAAACTGTCGATATCGATCATCAACAGGCTGAACGGATGGCCGTAACGTCCCATGCGGGCCACCTCTCGCTCCAGTTGGCGTTCGAACCTTCTGCGGTTTGCGAGGCCGGTCAGGTGGTCCGTAAAAGCGGCTTCTTCGCAAACGTCTAGATAGGCCTTGAACTCGAGCAGTGTCCTGGTCCTTGCAAGCAGGAGATCGAGATCGGTCGGATCAGTGATATAGCCCAGAGCGCCGGCTTCATTGGCCCGTCGCAGATCTTCGGTACGACGGCCCGCCGCTGTCTGCATGATGACGGGAATAAACTTCGTGATCGGATTGGCCCGGATTCGCTGGGCCAACTCGTACCCGTTCATGCGCGGCATCATGACGTCAGTGATCACGAGGTCCGGCTGATACGATTCAATGGCCGTAAGCGCTTCATCACCGTCCGTCGCAGTGGTTACGTTGTAACCGGCGAGGTTCAGTGCGGCCTTGATCAGGTCTAATTTGTCAGGGTTATCGTCTACTACGAGAATGTTGGATTTTGACTCCATAAACGAGTTCGTCTTGCTTCTTTATTGTTCTTGCACGCTCTCGTGCTTCATGCTAAAGTTCGGGCCTCGGTTTAACGTGTCTGTACTCGCCCTAGCATCGCGTCAAAAAGATACAATCGAGAGTAACAATCCTGGTCGCAGCGGGTGTCCTTACAGTCATCATAAAATTAGCCCGCACAGGACCACGTTGAACGAGCAACACCGACAACTGATTCAAGCTGGAAACCGTAACTCGATGCCCAAAAGGACATGGAGATGAATGCCCTGCAGGAACAAAAGCGCGCGCGGGACTTAACTCCCGAGGATCGCGCTGAAATAATCCGCCGGTTGGAATTTGGTTCAACACTGGACGATGCGCTTGTTAACGACATGGCTCGTAATTCAGTGGTCCTTGATTTTCGTCGTCGTCGCTTCGTCTACCGTGCGGGGGAACCTGCCGACTGCCTCTATGCGATTATCCATGGTCGTATCAAACTTTGTCGTATCGAATCGGACACAGGGCGCGAAGCCGTAATAGATATACTTCCAGAGGGATCCTTGTTTGGGGAATCAGCTCTTTACTCAGCTGCGGGGCAACGGGCGAATTCTGCAATCGCCTATGAAAACTCCCGGCTC
>Ga0105238_10008040_pt1 | contig 10550 bp, 10 predicted proteins | sample KBSC34metaG_FD_81526 | JGI IMG/M metagenome (GOLD analysis project Ga0105238, IMG submission 81526) | Corn rhizosphere microbial communities from Kellogg Biological Station, Michigan, USA - KBS C3-4 metaG | ecosystem: Host-associated > Plants > Roots > Rhizosphere > Soil | place: Michigan, USA...
ATCGTAACCCTGATCGGCTATTCCGTCGCCGGGGTGGGCGGCGCGCTGGTCGCAACCCTCGCGATGTGTGTTCCGACCGCCGTGCTTGCCTATTATGTGAGCCGCCTGTTCGCGCGATCGAGGACCCATTCGCGCTGGCCTGCCATTATTCAGGCGGCGCTGGTTCCGCTTTCCATCGGATTGATGAGCGCCAGCGGCCTGATTTTGGCGCTGACTTCCGATCGGACCTGGATCGCCGCCATGGTCACCGTCGCCGCCGCGGTACTGGCCTTTGCCACACGGCTGAATCCGCTCTGGATGTTGTTGGCCGGGGGGTGTTTGGGTTTTGCTGGCGTTATCTGACGAAAATCGGTAGGCAGGACCGTGGGGCCAGCATCAACGCCATCCAAACAGAATGGGCGAGAAGCCCTGTGCGAGGGAGAGAGATCGATGAGTGACACGCCGAGCCATGGGCCGAACCTTGGGCCGGTCAAATACATCATGCCGAAATGGATTCGTGGTCCGCAGGACTTTGTCGGCGGAATAGCGCTGATTGCGATCGCGCTATTCGCCTTGTGGGCATCGAGCGATCTGCAGGGCATGCATGGATTTTCGTTTGGCGCCGGAACCGCGCCCCGCATGTTTGCGGTTCTGTTGCTTGGGTTGGGCATCGCAGTGATGGTCGTCGGTCTGGTGACGGAGGGCGCCCATCTGGCGACCTATGCCTGGCGGGGTCCGCTGTTCGTCTCGCTGTCGATCCTTTCGTTTGCCATCACCATCCGCCCGCTCGGCCTGGTGATCTCGGCGTTCGCCACCTTTCTGATTTCCGCGCTGGGAACGCATGAAACAAGGTGGAAGGAAACCATCATCGTCGGCATCGCGCTGACCGCCTTCTGCAGTTTTCTGTTTCCTTACGGGTTGGGGCTGCCGATGCAGCTCTGGCCCCGCTTCCTGGTTCAGTGAGGGACGATGTCCGATCTGTTTTCAAATCTCGCGCTCGGCTTCCATGTCGTGTTCCAGTTCGTGCCATGGTCGCCAGCGTGGCTCGGTGGCGTCTCGATCCCGATCCCGGCCAATATATTGTTGTGTCTGATCGGTGCGCTGGTCGGGACGCTGGTCGGCGTGCTGCCCGGCATCGGCACCATCGCGACCGTCGCCATGCTGCTGCCGATCACCTTCGGTCTGCCGCCGGTCGGTGCGCTGATCATGCTCGCGGGCATCTATTACGGCGCGCAATATGGCGGTTCGACCACGTCGATCCTGGTCAATATTCCGGGCGAGGCGACGTCGGTGGTGACGACGCTCGACGGCTTCCAGATGGCAAAGCAGGGCCGCGCCGGTCCGGCGCTCGCGATCGCCGCGATCGGGTCGTTCTTCGCCGGCTGCGTCTCGACGGTGCTGATAGCGGTACTCGGTGCGCCATTGACAAAACTCGCGCTGGCGTTCGGACCGGCCGAATATTTTTCGCTGATGGTGCTGGGCCTGATCTTCGCGACGGTGCTGGCCAAGGGATCGGTGCTGAAGGCGATCGCGATGATCGTGTTCGGGTTGCTGCTGTCGATGGTCGGCTCCGACATCGAAACCGGCGCGTCGCGGATGGCGTTCAACATCCCTGAACTCGCCGACGGCCTCGGCTTCGCCACGGTGGCGATGGGCGTGTTCGGATTCGCGGAAATCATCCGCAACCTCGACGCCGGCGCCGAGATGGACCGCGATCTGGTGCAACAGAAGATCACCGGGCTGATGCCGACCAAAAAGGACATGATCGATTCCGCGCCGGCCATCGTCCGCGGCACCATCCTGGGATCGATCCTGGGTATTCTGCCGGGCGGCGGCGCGGTGATCGCCTCGTTCGCGGCCTACACGTTCGAGAAGAAGATCGCCAAGGATCCGTCGCGGTTTGGCCGCGGCGCGATCGAAGGCGTCGCGGCGCCCGAAAGCGCCAACAACGCGGCGGCGCAGACCTCATTCATCCCGCTATTGACGCTCGGCATTCCGCCCAACGCGGTGATGGCGCTGATGGTTGGCGCGATGACCATTCACGGCATCGTGCCGGGGCCGCAGGTAATGCAGAAGCAGCCCGAGCTGGTGTGGGGCATGATCGCCTCGATGTGGGTCGGCAATCTGATGCTGATCATCATCAACCTGCCGCTGGTCGGCATCTGGGTCCGGCTGCTGCGGGTTCCGTATCGGCTGATGTTCCCGTCGATCGTGATCTTTTGCGCGATCGGCATCTACTCCATCAACAACGCTCCGGTCGACGTCATCCTCGCCGGAGCGTTCGGACTGCTCGGCTATTGGCTGATCAAGCATGATTTCGAGCCGGCGCCGCTGCTGCTCGGGATGGTGCTCGGACCGCTGATGGAAGAGAACCTGCGCCGGGCGCTGTTGATCTCGCGCGGCGATGCGACGGTGTTCTTTACCCGCCCGCTTTCGGCGGTGCTGATGGCGACCGCCGCATTCCTGCTGGTACTGGCGTTGCTGCCCTCGCTGCGCAAGAAGCGCGACGAGGTGTTCGTGGAGTCCGAAACCTGACATGCGTCGGTGCGCCGCATCCCGAAGTCGAATCGACTTCGGGAGCGGTGTCGTGTGAGGTTATGCCGTCCGGTCCGCGCCGGCATTCGGCAACGGGCGGTTACGGAGAAACCCGATGAATTGGTACGGTCGCCTGCTTGCGAGCAGCGTTCTGGCCGCACTTGCCGGCCTCAACACGATCACTGCGCAAGCCCAGACGCAAGCTTACCCAACGCGCTCTATCACCATGATCGTTCCGTTCGCCGCGGGCGGTCCGACCGACGTCATCGCCCGCATCGTCACCGCGCCCATGGCACAAACGCTCGGCCAGGGCATCATCATCGAGAACATGGTCGGCGCGGGCGGCACCACCGCCACCGGCCGCGCCGCGCGCGCCGCCAACGACGGCTATACGCTGATTACCGGGCATATGGGGACCCATGCGGCGGCGGTTCCGCTTTATCCCAACCTTGCCTATGACCCGCAAAAGGATTTCGAGCCGGTCGCGCTGTTGGCCGGGACCCCGATCCTGATTCTCGCGCGCAAGGATTTCCCGCCCAAGGATCTCAAGGAATTCATCGCTTACGTGAAGGCCAATGTCCAAAAGGTCAATGCGGCGCATGCCGGCGTCGGCTCGGTCTCCCATGTGTCGTGCCAACTCCTGAATTCGATGCTCGACATCAAGCCGACAGCTGTTCCGTTCAACGGCACCGGTCCCGCGATGAATGCTTTGGTCGGCGGTCAGGTCGACTACATGTGCGACCAGATCGTCAACGCCGTGCCGCAGATCAACGGCGGCACCATCAAGGCCTATGCGGTCGCAACGCCCGGGCGGAGCCCATCATTGCCTGACGTTCCCACCACCGCGGAAGCCGGCTTGCCGGCCTTCCAGGCCCAGGCGTGGAACGCGATTTTCGCACCGAAGGGAACCCCGGCGCCTGTCATCGCCAGGCTCAACGCGGCGGCGGTCAAGGCGCTGGACGATGAAGGCGCCCGCAAGCGCCTGCTCGATCTTGGAAGCGTGATCCCGCCGGCGGCGGAGCGCACCCCTGAAGCGTTGGCATTGCTGGTGAAAAGCGAAATCGCGAAGTGGACGCCGGTTCTCAAACCGGCGACCAACTGATCCTGGCTCCTGAAATCCACTAAGCACGAGCGCCGAACGCGCCGTTCTGCCGCCCTTGCCATTAATGGGCCGGATGCTCATTTTTCCGGGTATAATCGATGCGTCGGGCCGAATCGCCGCTGTCGATTGGCCGGTCCGGCCGCTAAATTCGCCGTCTCCCAAGGGCTCGATAAAGGTCCGCGATATCAGGCCATGAACCAGTACCACGATCTGCTCGAACGGATTCTCTCGGACGGTGCGAAGAAGCACGACCGCACCGGCACCGGCACGCTGTCGATCTTCGGCCATCAGATGCGCTTCAATCTGGCCGCCGGATTCCCGATGCTGACCACCAAGAAGCTGCCGCTGAAATCGATCGTGCACGAATTGCTGTGGTTTCTCGCCGGCGATACCAACATCAAATATCTCAAGGACCATGGCGTTTCGATCTGGGACGAATGGGCCGACGCCAATGGCGATCTCGGCCCGGTCTATGGATCGCAATGGCGATCCTGGCCGGCGCCGGACGGACGCAGCATCGACCAGATCTCCAGCGTCATCGACATGATCCGGCGTAATCCGGATTCGCGGCGCCTGATCGTGAGCGCGTGGAATCCGGCCGACGTCGACAAGATGGCGCTGCCGCCGTGCCATTGCCTGTTCCAGTTCTACGTCGCCGGCGGCAAGTTGTCGTGCCAGCTCTATCAGCGCTCGGCCGACGTTTTTCTCGGCGTGCCCTTCAACATCGCGTCCTATGCGTTGCTGACGATGATGGTGGCGCAGGTCACGGGCCTCAAGCCCGGCGACTTCGTTCACAGTTTGGGCGACGCTCACCTCTATTCCAACCACCTCGACCAGGCCCGGCTGCAACTGACCCGCCCGACGCGGCCGCTGCCGGTGATGAAGATCAATCCTGATGTGAAGGATATCTTCGCGTTCCGCTACGAAGACTTTGTGCTCGAAGGCTACGATCCGCACCCGCACATCAAGGCCGCGGTCGCGGTGTGAGCGATTGAATGTCCCTCACCATCCGCCGCGCGCTCCCCGGTGAAGCGGGACTTGTCCTGTCCTTTGTTCGCGAGCTTGCCGAGTACGAGAAACTGCTCCACGAGGTGGAAGCAACCGAAGCGATGCTCGACGTGGCGCTGTTCGGCAGCAATCCCCGGCTGTTCTGCGAGATTGCCGAGTGGAAGGGCGAGCCCGCCGGCTTCGCGGTCTGGTTCATCAATTTCTCGACCTTCAGCGGCCGTTCCGGCATCTTTCTGGAAGACCTGTTCGTCCGCCCCGCGCAGCGCGGCAAGGGCATCGGCAAGGCGCTGCTGGTGCATCTCGCGAAGGCATGTGTGGCCAACGGCTGGTCGCGATTGCAATGGTCGGTGCTGGACTGGAACGCCCCATCGATTGAATTCTACAAGTCGCTTGGCGCGGTCCTGATGGACGAGTGGACGGTTTGCCGCATCGGCGGTCCGGCGCTGACGGCGCTTGCACAGGGAGCGCGCTGATGGAGGTCGTCCTTATCGTCGCGGTCGCCGACAATGGCGTGATCGGCGCTCACGGTGCTATTCCATGGCGGCTGAAATCCGATCAGCAACGCCTCAAGGCGATGACGATGGGCAAGCCGGTCGTGATGGGGCGCAAAACCTTCATTTCACTGCGCAGGCCGCTGCCTGGACGCACCAATATCGTGGTCACGCGCGATGCCAATTTTCGAGCTGCGGGGGCGATCGTGACCACCTCGTTCGCCGCTGCCCGCGCGGTCGCCCTGGGCGACGCACTGCGGCGTTCGGCAGGCGAAATCGCCGTGATCGGCGGCGCGGAAATCTACGCGCAATGGATGGCGTGCGCCGACCGCCTGGAAATGACCGAAGTTCACGTCCGGCCCGACGGCGATACGTATTTTGCCGCAATCGAAGCGGCTGACTGGGAAGAGGTCGCGCGTGTGCGGAATCCGGCCGGTTCGGACGACAGCGCGGCGTTTTCCTATGTGACATATCGCCGACGAAGGTCGCATTAACACCGTCAGGCAATGTTTACATTGACAATTATCGGCTGAGGCATAGCTCCTTCAAGCAGGAAGCTTGCGTTGTAAGGGCCGGGGCGGTCCCCTATAAAGCCGTGCAGATACGGCGAGGCCGGGCGTCTTGGCCCGAACCCTTGCGGAGGAGACTGTCGATGCCGTGGAAGAATCAAGGCGGAGGCCCGTGGGGCTCGGGTCCGAAAGGGCCGTGGGGCTCCGGACCGCAATCGGTGGGGCCAAGGCCGCCCGATCTCGAAGACCTTCTGCGCCGCGGTCAGGACCGGCTTCAGCAGCTCTTGCCGGGCGGGCATTTCAGCGGTCTTGGCATCGTGCTGATCCTGATCGGAGTGCTCGCGATCTGGGGACTTTCCGGATTCTTCCGGGTTCAGTCCGAAGAGCTCGGCGTCGTCTTGCGCTTCGGCAAGCACGTGCGCACGGTGCAGCCGGGTCTGAACTATCATCTGCCCTATCCGATCGAGACCGTGCTGCTGCCGAAGGCGCTGCGCGTCTCCACCATCTCTATTGGCATGACCCTGATCGACGATCCGGCGCGGCGCGGCAGGACGATGCGCGACGTGCCGGAAGAGAGCCTGATGCTGACCGGCGACGAGAATATCGTCGATGTGGATTTCACCGTGCTGTGGCGGATCAAGCCCGACGGCGTCGGCAATTACCTGTTCAACATCCAGAATCCCGAGGGTACCGTGAAGGCGGTCGCCGAAAGCGCGATGCGCGAAGTCGTCGGCCGCTCCAACATTCAGCCGATCCTCACCGGCGCCCGCACCACCAACGAGGCCGCCGTACAGGACCTGATGCAGAAGACGCTGGACAGCTACGGCTCCGGCATCCTGGTGCAGCAGGTGCAAATGCAGAAAGTCGATCCGCCGGCGCAGGTGATCGATTCGTTCCGCGACGTGCAGGCGGCGCGCGCCGATCTCGAGCGATTGCAGAACGAGGCGCAGACCTATGCCAACCGCGTCGTACCTGACGCCCGCGGACGCGCCGCTCAAATCATCCAGATCGCCGAAGGCTACAAGCAGCAGGCGGTGGCCGAGGCCAAGGGCCAGAGCGCGCGCTTCCTGAAGGTCTACGACGAATACAAGAAGGCGCCTGACGTCACCCGGCAGCGCATCTATCTGGAGACGATGGAGCGCATCCTCGGCGGTTCCGAGAAGCTGGTGTACGACGGCGGCGGTTCATCCTCGCAGAGCATCGTGCCGTATCTGCCCTTGAGTGAGCTGACGCCGCGGCGTCCGGCGGGCCCGACAACGGGCCAGCCGCAACAGCCGAGCGGAGCCACGAAATGAGGTCCCCAATTGCAGGTATTGTCACGCTGTTCGTGCTGTTTGTCGTCCTTATCGTCGGCTACAGCTCGATCTTCACCGTGGCGCAGACCGAACAGGTGCTGGTGGTGCGGCTCGGCGAGCCGGTTAAGGTGGTTACCGAGCCGGGCCTGAATTTCAAGGCACCGTTCATCGATACCGTAATCTCGATCGACAAGCGCATCCTCGATCTCGAAAATCCGTCGCAGGAAGTGATCGCGTCGGACCAGAAGCGGCTGGTGGTCGACGCCTTCGCCCGCTATCGCATCAAGAACGCGCTGCGGTTTTATCAGAGCGTCGGCTCGATCCAGGCCGCCAACATCCAGTTGACGACGCTGCTCAACGCCTCGCTGCGCCGGGTGCTCGGCGAAGTGACCTTCATCACGGTGGTGCGGGACCAGCGCGAAGCCCTGATGGCGCGGATCCGCGACCAGCTCGACAAGGAAGCCGACGGCTATGGCATCGAGGTGGTCGACGTGCGGATCAGGCGGGCCGATCTGCCGGAGCAGAACAGCCAGGCCGTCTACCAGCGCATGCAGACCGAGCGGCAGCGCGAGGCCGCCGAGTTCCGCGCGCAAGGCGGCCAGAAGGCCCAGGAGATCAGGTCCAACGCGGATCGCGAAGCCACCGTGATCGTCGCCGAAGCCAATTCCACCGCCGAGCAGGTACGCGGCGCGGGCGACGGCGAGCGCAACCGGCTGTTCGCCGAAGCCTATGGCAAGGATCCCGATTTCTTCGCGTTCTACCGCTCGATGACGGCGTATGAGAACGGCCTGAAGAGCAACGATACCCGCTTCCTGCTGCGGCCGGATTCCGACTTCTTCAAGTTCTTCAGCAATTCCTCCGGCAAGCCGCCCGCGGCAGCTGCGCCACCGGCGGCGTCTGCGCCGAAACCGTAAGCTACCGGCGTCAGGACGAGACAGGCGGCGAAGCGAAACCTCGCTTCGCCCGTAGATAAAATAAAAAGACCATCAAACGGGGGGTTTCAGTCCGATGAGGTCCATAGCGTTCGCCGACTTCCTCATCGGTGTGGGTATTCTGTTTGTGCTTGAAGGCCTGCTGTTCGCGGCAAGCCCGGCCTGGATGCGCCGGGCCATGAAGAGCGCGCTCACGACGCCGGATCACATTCTGCGGGTGGTCGGCATCGGATCGGCGGTCGCGGGACTGATCCTGATATGGGTGGTCCGGCGCTAAAGTGTTCATGAGCCTGGAAATGGTGCGTGCCATGTCCGGTGCCACCTCTCCCACTGAGAGAGGTCGGATCGCCTCGGCGATCAGGGTGAGGGGTTACCGTCGGCCGCGGCGTCCGCTTTTCGCCTCAATCGGTGGCACGCATGTGAACGAAATGTCCGGCCCAAATGCTTGCGCCGCAGCCCCGTTCGGGCGCACTGTGGACTTCAAATTCTACCCCTTTTTTGATGGAGAGAGATCGACATGACCGGTGCGATCCCAGCCTTGAGTCATCGCCTGCGCCCGTTGCTGGCCGCGGTCTGCCTTGGCGCCACCAGCGTCCTGATGGCAGCGCCGGCCTCGGCGCGAGGCCCTGACGGCATCGCCGACATCGCCGAGAAGGTGATCGACGCGGTGGTCAACATCTCGACCTCGCAGACCGTCGAGGCCAAGGGCGGTGGCGGTGAGGGCAGGGGCGCGATGCCGCAATTGCCGCCTGGCTCGCCGTTCGAGGAGTTCTTTGACGATTTTTTCAAGAATCGCCGTGGCGGTGGTGGTCCCGGAGGCAACTCCAAGGGCGGTGATTTGCAGCCGCGCAAGACCAATTCGCTCGGTTCCGGATTCATTGTCGACACCTCGGGAATCGTCGTGACCAACAATCACGTCATCGCGGATGCCGACGAGATCAACGTCATCATGAATGACGGCACCAAGATCAAGGCCGAGTTGGTCGGCGTCGACAAGAAGACCGATCTCGCGGTGCTGAAATTCAAACCTGTAAAACCGCTGGTCGCGGTGAAGTTTGGCGATTCCGACAAGCTGCGGCTCGGCGAGTGGGTGATCGCGATCGGCAATCCGTTCAGTCTCGGCGGCACGGTCACGGCGGGCATCGTCTCGGCGCGCAACCGCGACATCAACTCCGGCCCCTATGACAGCTACATCCAGACCGACGCCGCCATCAACCGCGGCAATTCCGGCGGTCCGCTGTTCAATCTCGATGGCGAAGTGATCGGCGTCAACACGCTGATCATCTCGCCGTCGGGCGGCTCGATCGGCATCGGCTTCGCGGTGCCCTCGAAGACGGTTGCCGGCGTGGTCGATTCGCTGCGGCGGTTCGGCGAGCTTCGCCGCGGCTGGCTCGGCGTCCGCATCCAGCAGGTCACCGACGAGATCGCCGAAAGCCTCAACATCAAGCCGGCGCGCGGCGCCTTGATCGCCGGCGTCGAGGACAAGGGTCCGGCGAAACCGGCGGGGATCGAGCCCGGCGATGTCGTGGTCAAGTTCGACGGCAAGGACATCAAGGAGCCGAAGGATCTGTCGCGCGTCGTCGCCGACACCGCGGTCGGCAAGGAGGTCGACGTCGTCATCATCCGCAAGGGCGCGGAGGAGACCCGCAAGGTGACACTCGGCCGCCTCGAGGATACCGACAAGGCGGTGCAGGCGGCAGCCAAGACCAAAGAGGAGCCCGCCGAGAAGCCGGTGACGCAAAAGGCGCTCGGCCTCGATCTCGCCACGCTGAGCAAGGACCTGCGCACCCGCTACAAGATCAAGGACAGCGTCAAGGGCGTCGTCATCACCAGTGTCGACGGCGCGTCGGATGCCGCCGAGAAACGCCTCAGCGCCGGCGAAGTCATCGTCGAGGTGGCTCAGGAAGCGGTGAGCAACGCCGCCGACATCAAGAAGCGTGTCGATCAGCTCAAGAAGGACGGCAAGAAATCGATTCTGCTGCTGGTCTCCAACGCCGACGGCGAGCTGCGGTTTGTGGCGCTGAGCGTGCAGTAGTTAACTGTCAATACTCCGCGAAAGCGAGGTATCCAGTAATCACTGCCGTGCATGATCGCGGGCACCCTGGAATACTGGATCGCCCGCGTTTCCGCGGGCGATGACGCCGAGGGATTATCCCCCCACAAACTCGTCCCGCCGGTACCCCTGCGCATACAGCAATGCGGTGAGGTCGCCGTGATCGATCCGCGCCGCCGCCACGGCTGCGACCGCCGGTTTGGCGTGGTAGGCGACGCCGAGGCCGGCGATCTGGATCATGTCGAGATCGTTGGCGCCGTCGCCGACCGCAAGCATGTCGATGTCGTCGAGATCGAAGGATTCCTGCAGTTCGATCAGCGTGGCGAGCTTGGTGGCGCGGCCCAAAATCGGCTCTCTGACCTCGCCGGTCAGCTTGCCGTTCTCGACCATCAACTCATTGGCGCGGTTCTCTTGAAAGCCGAGCATGGCCGCGAGCGCGTTGGTGAATAATGTAAAGCCGCCCGAGATCAGGCAGGTGTAGGCGCCATGGGCGCGCATGGTCGCGACCAGCTCGCGGCCTCCCGGGGTCAGCGTGATGCGCTTGTCCAGCACCTCGTCGACGACGCTGGCCGGAAGGTCGTTCAAGAGTGCCACGCGCTCGCGCAGCGCCGGCTCGAACTCGATCTCGCCGCGCATCGCCCGTTCG
>Ga0105238_10008042_pt1 | contig 10549 bp, 12 predicted proteins | sample KBSC34metaG_FD_81526 | JGI IMG/M metagenome (GOLD analysis project Ga0105238, IMG submission 81526) | Corn rhizosphere microbial communities from Kellogg Biological Station, Michigan, USA - KBS C3-4 metaG | ecosystem: Host-associated > Plants > Roots > Rhizosphere > Soil | place: Michigan, USA...
GCACCGGACACAGCACCGCGGAGATGCCGTTGCCGGCCAGCACGAACCACAGCGGCCGGCGCATGTCCTGCACGCCGCGCATCCAGCCGTTGCCGGCCATCGTGATCAGCACCAGCGGTGCCCCGAACAGCGCGATCCGTAGCCACCCGACCGCCGCTGCGGCCGCCGGCCCCGAGCCCGCGAGCAGCCCGGCGATCGGCCCGGCCAGCGCCTGACCGGCCGCCAGCAGCACCAGGCCGGCCAGCACCGCGACCCACGTCGCCTGCACGCCCTCGGCCACCGCATCGGCCCGTCGACCCGCCCCGTGCAGACGGGCGGCACGGGCCGTGGTGCCGAAACTCAGGAACGCCAGCTGCTGCCCGACCTGCGACAACACGATCGCCCCTACGGACAGACCGGCCAGCTGCGTCGCCCCGAGATGTCCGACCACCGCCGTGTCGACCAGTAGATACAGCGGTTCGGCCGCCAGTACTCCCAGCGCCGGCACCGCCAGCCGTAGCAACTCCCGCACGCCGCCCCCTGTAATGAGCCATAGCCGTTTTGACCCCTGACTGCCGAGGCTACGGTAAGGTCCGTTCGTGGACAACGCTGCTTACCTGGACGTCGCGCTACGGCTGGCCAACGCCGACCTTCACGAGGTCGAGGGCCTGCGCGAGGCCCTGTACGAGGAGCCTTGGTGGGCCGAGCGCGTCCATGAGGCCGATCTGCGGGCCCTTCGCCCCGTCGCCGACGGCCTTCGCCGCGTCTTCACCGCCGCCGTCGCCGCCGACCGCTTCGAGGTGCAGCGCGAGACCAACGCCCTGTTGTCCGCCCATCCACTACGTCCGCAGCTGTCCTCCGGTCATGGCGAGACGGAGAACTGGCACGTCCACGTCGCCGATCCCGGCCAGCCGCCCGCCACCGAAGTCGCCGCCGCCGCCTCGTGGGGCGTCGCCCATGGCATCGTCCACTATGGACTGGAACGCTGGGGCCGCTGCGCCGCCGAGGACTGCGGCAAGTTCTTCCTCGACACCTCCACCAACCGCGCCAAGCGCTTCTGCTCCCAGCGCTGCGCCAACCGCGTCCACGTGGCCGCCTTCCGCTCCCGCAAACGGGACTGACCTCGTCCGGCGATAGCTTGTGGTGCCCCGACGCCGGTGGGCTGATCGGGATGTGGAGGGGGCGGGCTGATGCTGCACAATGGGGAAGACGAGCTGCTCGTCGAGGGATTGGGCGCTCTCGGAGGTTCCGCGGGTGGTCGATTTGGTGCCCGACTCGTCGCGAAGATCCTGCCGAAAAACGTGGGCGAGGCCGACCTGGTGCTCCCGATGGAACCGGACGCCGCGTTGTCGCACGTGCTCGCCGTGCTGTCGAAGTACGCCAGGATCGATCCGCCGCCGGCCGGCGATGGCCAGGTGCTGGTGCGCGTCATGGCCGGTGGCGGGCATGCGAACTTGAACCCGGTGGTGGTCACCGTGGCGCTGAGCGCGGCCGCGCCGGCTGGTACGGCCGTGCACATTCGCGCGGCCGCCAAAGAGGGGTTGATCAAGCAGCGCGCGGGCACGAAGCTCGCCGACAATATTCGTGTGCGGCTGGCTGGTTGACCCCAAACGCCTCCGGCTAAAGCCCGCGCTTGGTCAGTTCGTCCAACAGCTGGCGGTCAGCCACATGCCGCCCCTTCACGCCGTCGAGGTAGGAGTTGAAGGCGTCCTGACGGCCGGTGCGCGTGAACAGGGTGCGCAGCTGAGCCAGAAGCTCGACGACGAGGGCCTCGTTGTGGGCGTGGGTGTTGTCGTCGAGGGCCTGCTCGACCAAGCCCCGGTAGACGGCGATGGCGTCGCCGGGGTGGTCGGCGGAGCGCACGCGGGCCAGCTCGGCCCAGACCTCGTCGGTGCAGCCATGGGCGACGGCGGTCTGCCAGGCGGCCTCGGGCTGGTCGTCATGGATGAGCACGCGCACCAGCACGGATTTGACGGCGACGTCGGAGGCACCATCGGACAGCCGGCGCACTACGGCGTCACGCTGCTCGGACCAGTTGCCGGCGTGCTCGGCGACGGTCCGCAGCCGTAGGTAGGTGTCCATCGCCGGCTGGTTGCTGAAGATGCGCATTCGCATCGACACGGCCCGGTCGAACCAACCCATGCGCACGCACTCGTCCACGGCGACGTCGACCAGCCGCGAGGCGGGCCCACGCCATCCGCAGGCCGACAGCCCGCGACCGACCCACTCCAGCACCTGCTCGGAGCGGCCGGCCTCCTGCAGCAGCGTCGCGATGCGCAGGTAGTGCCAACCGGACGACAGGTCCTTGGCCAGCGCCGCCACATGCAGGTCCACGTCGCCCACATGCTCGGCGAGGTCCTCGGTCACGTGCAGCACAGCCCAGCGGTGTCGATCGAACGCGGGGCGCTGCTCGAACTCCACCACGGGCAGCGCCGAGCACAGTGCCTCGGCGGCGTCGCGGTATGCCGATAAACCGGCCGACCCGAGCGCGCCTGCGTAGTCGGTCAGCCGGACCTGCGGCCCCTCGGGATGCTCGACCTGCAACGCCAACAGCCATCGAGCCAGTCGCAGCGGATCGCCCTGGTGCAGCCGACAGGCGGTGGCGTGCGCGGCAAGCGCCCGCTCGGCCAGCCCGCGCAACACCGGCGCCCGCTCCGGCAACCGGGCCAGTGCGGTGGCCAAGGCCTCCACGACGTACTCGGCGAGCTCCACGGCGTCGATCGTCTTGGCCGCGCGGACCAGGCCCTCCAGCGCCGACACGACCTCGGCCAACGCCTGCCCTGGATCGTCACCGCCCGTGAGCGCGGCCTCCACGGCGACGCGGGCCCGCACCGCGTCCCCGATCCCCTCCGCCCCCGGACCACCGGGTTGGCCGCTGATCACCGCACAATCAAACCCCACTTCACACGGCAGGTGAACGCAGTCGAACCGTTCGGAGCAGTCCGGTCACCGCGCGGACGCGAAACAGCGCGGGGCGTGACCGACGGTGCCCGCCGCCACGTCAAGGTCCATCGAATTGGCCGGCACGCATCGATAGCACATGTGCGCCGATCGTGACGCGTATTTCGAGGCCGGAAGAACCGTCAATTGTTGCCGTCCGGTCACGATGGTGAAGCGCGTGCAACCAATTCGGCCCCATCACTCGACCGGAGCAGTGCGGCAGCATATCGGTAACTCTAGGGTTGGTCCATGCATATTCGCGTGGATTACGACGAGGGGCTGCACGCAGTCTACGAACGAGGACGCGTGCTGCCGCCCGAGACCGTCGCCACGTGGATGGCCGCCCTCGAGCGCAACGCGCCCGCGCGCCGCCCGCTCACCGTCCTCGACCTCGGTTCCGGCACCGGCCGGTTCAGCGACGCCATCGCCCGCACCTTCGGCGGGCCGGTCTACGGCGTCGAGCCGTCCGCACGCATGCGCGAGGTCGCCGCGGTCGCGCACCCGCACGAGCGCGTGTCCTACCTGGACGGCCGGGCCGAGGCGATCCCGCTGCCCGACAACAGCTGTGATTTGTCCGTAATGTTCCTTGTGCTGCACCACATCGAGCACCGCATGCTGGGCGTGAAGGAGCTGGCGCGGGTGCTGCGCCCCGGCGCCCGGCTGTGCGTGCACAGCGGCTTCTCCGGCCAGATGCACGACCACGTCTGGTACCGCTACTTCGACCGCGCCCGCGAGGTCGACGACCTGGTCTTCCCGCGGCTGGACGAGGTCATCGCCCAGTTCGCCGACGCCGGCATCGGCTATGTCGGCCTGGACCAGGTCGACCAGCAGGTCGCGGCCAGTCTGCCGGCCTATTTCGAGCGATTTCGACACCGTTCCTTTTCCACCTTGCAACATATGACGGAAGAGGAGATCGCCGAGGGCATGTCGGCGATGGAGCGGGCCGCCAAGGCGGCCGAAGGCGAGCCCGCGGTGCCGGTAATCCAAACGGCGGACCTCCTCGTCCTTGAGCGTCTCGACGCGTAGTCGGGCACCCACCGTCGGTGTGTCGTAAATCTCGGAAACGCATTGCGCACGGCCGGACGGGCGAGCCCGTCCACTAATCCCGGAAATGCCGAAGCCCCCGAACCCGACCGGGTCCGGGGGCTTCGCCGCACACTCAGGAGCGCGGGCCGTCCGACAACTCGGTGTAACCGGTGTGGGGCGCCGGCTCCTCGGAGGTGATCTGCGCGGCCGCCCGCTCGGCGGCCCGCACCGCCTGCGTCGCCTCGGTCGGCGCCGGCGGGTTGAACCAGTCGGCCACCGAGTCGTCCATCTCCTCGACGGCCGGCGTCGAGACGTCCGGGGCCGGCGGCTCGTAGCGGAACACGCCGTCCTCGCCGGGCGCGCCCAGCATCCGCGCGAAGCCCTCCAGGGCCTTGCCGTAGTCGGACGGGATCAGCCACACCTTGTTGGCGTCGCCCTGCGCCATCTGCGGCAACGTCTGCAGGTACTGGTAGGCCAGCACCTCCGGGGTCGGCTTGCCCGCCTTGATCGCCGCGAACACCTTCTCGATCGCCTTGGCCTGACCCTGCGCCTGCAGGTAGCGGGCGGCCCGCTCGCCCTCGGCCCGCAGGATCCGGGACTGCCGGTCGGCCTCGGCGGCCAGGATCGCCGCCGTCTTGGCGCCCTCGGCGGCCAGGATCTGGCCCTGCTTCTGCCCCTCGGCCGTCTTGATCGCCGACTCCCGCTGGCCCTCGGCGGTCAGGATCATCGCGCGCTTCTCCCGGTCGGCGCGCATCTGCTTCTCCATCGAGTCCTGGATGGACGGCGGCGGGTCGATCGCCTTGAGCTCGACGCGGGCGACCCGGATGCCCCAGCGGCCGGTCGCCTCGTCCAGCACCCCGCGCAGCTGGTTGTTGATCGAGTCGCGCGAGGTCAGCGTCTGCTCAAGGCTCATGCCGCCGACCACGTTGCGCAGCGTCGTGGTGGTCAGCTGCTCCACACCGACGATGTAGTTGGAGATCTCGTAGACCGCGGCCCGCGGGTCGGTCACCTGGAAGTACACGACGGTGTCGATGGAGACCGTCAGGTTGTCCTCGGTGATCACCGGCTGCGGCGGGAAGGACACCACCTGCTCCCGCAGGTCGATCCGGGCCCGCACCCGGTCGAGGAACGGCATCAGCAGCTTCGGTCCCGGCGTGGCCGTTGCCCGGTACCGGCCGAGCCGCTCGATCACCGCCGCCTGCGCCTGCGGGATGATCAGCACGGACTTCACCGCGATCGTCAACACCACCAGGATGATGACGATCACGACGATGATCGTGGTCACTGTCGCTGCCTCCATCAGTTCTCCGCCCACACGATTGCCGTCGCTCCCGAGATGTCCATGACGATCACCTGTTGGCCCGGCTCCAACCGCTGCGTCGGCTCGAACGCCCGAGCCGACCACACCTCGCCCTTGATCCGCACCCGGCCGCCGTGCTCGTCCACCGTGGCGAGCACCTCGGCCTGCACGCCCTTGAGCGCCTGAATATTGGTCGTCAGGTGCTCATGACCCGACATCAGCCGGCTGCGCAGGATCGGCCGCACCGCGAAGATGCCCACCACCGCCGTCACGGCGAACACGATCGCGTCGACCAGCAGGCTGCCGCCGATCACATCGGCCAGCGCGGCCGCCAGCCCCGCCGCACCGAGCATCACGAGGACGAAGTCCCCGGACACCACCTCGGCGAGCACCAGCGCGACACCGAACAGGAGCCACAACAGAGCGGCCATGCCTCCATCGTGGCAGAACCGGACCGCCACCATCGGGCGACCACTCCGCACGTGACACGGGCGTGACCTACACCGGTTCCGTGACGAAGTCGATCAGCCGCTCGACCGCGCCCAGCAGCGGCGTCTCCAGGTCACGGAAGCCACGCACGCCGGCCAGCACCCGCCGCCAGCCCTCGGTCGGCTCGCCCCAGCCGAGCGCCTCGCAGATGCCTTCCTTCCACGGCACGCCGCGCGGAATCGTCGGCCATGCCCTGATGCCGACCGAGGCCGGCTTCACCGCCTGCCAGATGTCGACGTAGGGATGTCCGGTGACCAGCACGTGCTCGTCACGGATCGACGACACCAGCCGCGACTCCTTGGAGCCATCGACCAGGTGGTCCACCAGCACACCCAGCCGCCGCTGCGGACCCGTGCCGAACTCCTCGATCCGCTCCGGCAGCACGTCCACGCCGTCCAGCGGCTCCACCACCACACCCTCGACCCGCAGATCATGGCCCCACACGCGCTCCACCAGCGTCGCGTCGTGCAGGCCCTCGACCCAGATCCGGCTGTCGCGGGCGGTGCGGGCCCGCAGGCCCGCCACCTTCACCGAGCCCGACGCCGACATCTTCCGCTCGGGCGCCTGCCGGGGGCGGACCAACGTCACCGGCTGGCCGTCGATCAGGAAGCCGGCCGGGGTCAGCGGGAACAGCCGGTGCCGGCCGTGCCGGTCCTCCAGCACCAGGTTGCCCGACTCGAACCGGACGACCGCGCCGCAGAACCCGGACGCCGGGTCCTCCACGACCAGGCCGGGCTCGGCCTCGACCTCAGGAATCTGCCGGCGCTTCTTCGGCCCGGACAGCACGTCGCGGCCGTAGTCGTGGGAACGCACAGCGCCGGACCCTATCGGGTGATGCCGATGTTCTCGTGGAGGAACTCCAGCGTGGCGGCCCACGCGGCGGCGCGGGCCTTGGTGTTGACCTCCGGCGAGCCGCCCAGCTCGAACCGCACACCCGGCCCGTCGGCCAGCGTGTCGGTGTAGGGCTGCCCGGGCGGACCGTTGAGCGGATGGCCGGCGCCCTGGTAGATCCGCAGCTCCACGTTGTCGGCCGCGGCGGCCCGGCTGTACTCGACGGTCGGCCAGGTCTGGTCGTCCTCGCCGCACAGCATCAGCACCGGCCCGCCGATCCGCCCCACCGGGATCCGGTACCGGTCCACATCGGCCGGCACGTCCGGGAACGCCAGCCGCAGCCGCACCGGCTCGTCGTTGGCGATCTGCTCGCGCAGCTCGTCCCGGATCTCGTAGGGCAGGTAGTCCAACGGCTTGCGGCGCAGCGTCCACGACGCCGTCGGCGTGCCGAGGATGTCGAGCAGCGCGCCTTGGCGATAGTCGATGCCCTGCGTTACCAGCCCGCCGCCGGCGACACTGACCACCGCCCCCACCCGATCGTCGTGCGCGCCGACCAGCAGCGCCGCCTCGCCGCCACGGGAACCGCCGACGATGCCGATCTTGCCCGTGGCGAAGGAGGCGATCTTGTCCACCGCCGCGAAGAAGTACTCCAGCGGGATGTCGACCAGCCCCGGTGGCAGCGTCGGCGCGCCGAAGTAGGCCAGTGCCAACACGTTGTAGCCCTCGGCATGCAGCGCCCGCGCGTCACGCTCGTGCAGGCCGCCCTCGGACCCGCCGAGCAGCAGCACTCCGGGTGCGGACACGGGCTGAGTGAGAAGCAGGCTCTCGGTCACCCGTCGAGTGTGTCGAATCGGGCAACCAACCCATCATGGGGCTACGTCCTGCCGGCATGAAGGTGCTGCCGCTGTTGGTCGCGGTGTTGCTGGTGGCTTGTTCTCCGGCGGCCACCGCCGGCGCGGGATGGCGGACGAGCAAGACTGAAAACCGCTAGCCCGCATCGCGGGTCACGGCTGAGCATTGGTCCGTGACGACGTATTCCGCCGTGCGCACGACCGGCATCTACTGTCGGCCGGGCTGCGGCGCCAAGCCCCTCGCGGAGAACGTCCGCACGTTCGAGCTGGCCGCCTCGGCCGAGGCCGCCGGCTACCGGGCCTGTCTGCGCTGCCGGCCGTACCGGGTGGCGGGTTCCGTGCCCGACGACCCTCCGGAGTTGGTGTGCCGGGCGGTGCGGCTGATCATCGACGGGACCCTCGACGGCGCCACCGAGGAAGCGGTCGGGGCCCGGCTGGGCATCTCGGCCCGACACCTGCGTCGGCTGTTCGCCGATCACCTGGGCGTCACTCCCGACGGCTTCGCCCGGTCGCGGCGTGCGCACTTCGCCCGGCGCCTGCTCGACGACACCGATCTCGGCATCGCCGAGGTGGCGTTCGCCTCCGGGTTCGGCAGCCTGCGGCAGTTCAACCGGGCCATGCGCGAGGTGTTCCGGGCCGCGCCCAGCGACCTGCGGGCCCGCCGCCGCAAGGCCGATCGCCTCGCCGCCGACGGTGGGCTGGTGTTGCGGATGCCGTTCGGTCCTTCCTACGACTGGAACGCGGCTCTCGCCGTGCTGAGCGCCGCTGCCGTGCCCGGCGTCGAGTCCATTGTGGACGGCGTCTACCGGCGGACGATCACCTTGGACGGCGACCCCGGGCTGTTGGAGATCGAACCCGGCGGCGTGGACCACCTGCTGCTGCGGGCCCATCTGCCGCACTGGGAAGGCGTGATCCACGTCGTCGAGCGGGCCGCGCGGCTGGCCGGCATCGGCCGGGGCGAGCCCGGCGCCTGGGCCCCGCTGGAGATCGTCGTCAACGCCGTCACCGACGACGTGGCCGCACTGGTCCGCCGGCACGGCACGCCGATCGCCGGCCTCGATTTCGGGCTCTCCCATGCCTTTCCCGCTGCCGAGCCGCTGGCTGGCGAGCCGGGGATCGTCGGCGAGGTGGCCCGGGCAGTCCTGGCCGGCCGGCTCCGCCTGGACGGGACCGAACCGGCCGCGGACCTGCGCGCCGCGTTGATCGCGGTGGGTGTCGCGGAGCCGGCCGCTGGTCGGATCAGTCGGCGGCTCGGCCTACCAGGTCGTTGAGCTCGCCGTAGGACAGCCCGTCGGCCATCGACTCGTAGGTGCCGGCGGTCAGCACCTCACGCGCCGCGGCGGCGGCCAAGCCGTAGGCGGCCTGGGCGATTCCCGTGCCGACGCTGATCCGTGCCACGCCCAACGCCGCGAGTTCGGCGACCGACGGCGCGCCGGGATGGACCATCACGTTGAGCGGCAACGGTCCGTCGACCAGGACCTTGATCACCGCCGGGTCGACCACACCGGGCACGAACAGCACGTCGGCCCCGGCAGCGGCGTAGCGCTCCGCGCGGACCAAGGTCTCGTCGACGTCGCCCGACCCCATCAGGAACGTGTCGGTACGGGCGTTGATCACCAGGTCGCCGGCCTGCCGCGCGGCAGCCAGACGATCAGCCTGCGCCGAGACGTCAAGCAGCTGGCCGGCGGCGCTGTCCTCGATGTTGACGCCCAGCGCGCCGATCGACGCCACCTCGGCGACCGTCCAGGCGACTTCCTCAGGCGTGTCGCCGTAACCGCCCTCGATGTCGGCGGTCACCGGCACCGTCACGGCACGCACGATCCGGCGCAGCGCCTCCAGGGCCAGCGTGCGCGTCAGGCCGCCGGCGTCGGGCACGCCCCGCGACCAGGCGACACCGCCGCTGGTGGTGGCGATCGCCCGCGCCCCGGCGGCCTGGATCGCGGCGGCCGACGGCGGGTCCCAGGCATTGGGCAGCACCAAGGGATTCGGCAGTTCACGAAGCGGATTCACGCGACCAGCATCGCTTGGTCGACGGCTCAGGTCTGGCCATATTCGGCCATGATCGTCCGGACCGCGGCGGTGGTCCGTTCGACGTCGCCGGTGGCGAGCAGATCGAGCAGCGCGCCGCGCAGGACGGCCAGCACGAGGGTGCGCTGGGCCTCGGCGGCGCGCGTGGCGGGATCGGGCTGGGCGTCGGCCAGGACCTTGAGCCAGTCGTCGACGGTGGTCCGGGCGAACTCGGCCCACGGGCCGTCCGGTGCGACCAGGGAGCGGCCGTAGCCCTCCAGCCAGAGGGTGAGCAGCGCGCGGTGCTCGGGCGCGGCCAGCCAGGACCAGACAGCGGTGGCGACCTCGGGCAGGCTGCGGCCGCTGGTGCGGGCGAGCAGTTCCAGCTGGTCGGCGCGGGCGCGGGCCAGCAGCTCGCGGACCAGGCCGTCCTTGCTGCCGAACAGGAACAGCAGCACGCGGGGGCTGGAGCCGATGGCGGCGGCCAGCGGGCGCAGGGACAGGTCGGCGAGGCCGTGTTCCAGGGCGTAGGCGTAGGCCTGGCGCAGGAGGTCGTCGCGGCGGTCGGACATGACCGCTATCCTACTGAAACACTCGTTTCAGTGGAGGTTCGGCATGGGTGTCGTGATCAGGACCGCGGACCGACCGGGCGATCTGGGCTGGATCGTGCAGGCGCACGGCGAGCTCTACGCCCGCGAGCTGGGGTGGGACGCCAGCTTCGAACGGCTGGTGGCCGGCATCGTGAGCGAGCTCGACCCGGTTCGCGACGTGGTGTGGATCGCGGAGCTGGACGGGCAGCGGGTCGGCTGCGTGTCCTGCATGGCCGGCGATGACGGCGAGGCGGTGCTGCGGATCCTGCTCGTGCACCCGGACGGACGCGGCCACGGCATCGGCGGCCGGCTGGTCGACACGTGCGTGGAGCACGCCCGGGCGCAGGGCTTTCGGCGACTCCGGCTGTGGACGACGAACTGGCAGGAGGCGGCGCGCCAGGTGTACCTGCGGCGGGGCTTCGCGCTCGTCGGCGAACAGTCGGAACGGCGGTTCGGCGTCGACGTGGTCGGCGAGACGTACCGGCTGGATTTGTCACGGTGACGCTACGGATTCCTTCGGATGCCGACCTGCCACA
>Ga0105238_10008043_pt1 | contig 10548 bp, 15 predicted proteins | sample KBSC34metaG_FD_81526 | JGI IMG/M metagenome (GOLD analysis project Ga0105238, IMG submission 81526) | Corn rhizosphere microbial communities from Kellogg Biological Station, Michigan, USA - KBS C3-4 metaG | ecosystem: Host-associated > Plants > Roots > Rhizosphere > Soil | place: Michigan, USA...
CCCGCCAATTCGCACAATCGCGGGTATTACGCCCCAGCCATAGGTGACATGGTTCGAGATCGCCTTGATATCCGCCGAAAGATCTGGAGGAATGGGAACAAAAACGAAGGGCGCCGGTCCCCGCCACTCAATCGCCTCCCCCTCAAATTCCAAGATCATTCGGAAAGTATAGAGACTCAAGGAGCCGGCGTCAAACCATGTCGCCTCATCACCGAGCCCAACGCCGTCACATCTGGGGGACCACCCGCCGCCGCCTTTAGAACGTCGGCAACCTCGCGGAAATATTCCGGACCAAGGACGCCCGGCGTGATGACGACCAACGCTTTCGCGTCCTCGCCATGCAAATTCTCAAATCGGTGAACCGCTCCCCGAGGGATACAAAGAACTTCCCCTGGCCCGGTCTCGATCGACCGCCCCTCGACCGTCCGAGTCAGCGACCCCACTAACCCATAGATCGTTTCCTCGTAACCATCATGACTGTGCGCCGCCGGTACCTTCGCGCCCGCGGCAACTTCAAGCTCGAACATCGCCACCGAGCCGCCCGAATTCGGGCCCTCCAAGAGGAAGCGAATCCCGAGCTGGCCAAACCTGATCGCGTCGCTTCCGCCGCTCATCGCATGGCTACTTTCCGCTAGCTACGAACATACGCAGCTCTGCCGCCAGACATCAGTTTTCGCCCGTCGCGCGAGATTTGATAGGTTATCGGCTTTTTGCCCGGCGGATAAATCGATAGCGTCGCGCCGTTCCGCTTCCAGCCGCCCTCGTCGCCATGCTGGCGGTACGTAAGGTCCGACCGGAGGTCCAACACGTTAAAATGGTTGCCGTCGCTCTCCATCGCTTCCCCAATGAAATGCTGCAAACCCTGCTCCTGCACCTTGTCGCGCGTCCGCGCATCGAGCCGGCCAGGATGCGGGTCCGGCGAGTGCCAAAGCCCAACAAATCCGCTATCTGAACCAGCTAGCGCCCCCCGCTGATTGTCGCCGGCCGTTGTATCGAATAAGCGGAAACTTTGCAACATCCCTTCGACCGGGTAGCTGATCGTAAGGCAGCCCGTGGAGTTGTCGTAGTACCCCTCGAAGTTGTACATCGCCTTCACGTAGCTCTTCTGAAAATTACGTGCTTCTTCAGGACTCATGTTGGACTGCAGCTTGGCCTTGTCCGCGTTCTCAAGCTCGGAGGCCATCACCGCTTGGAACATATAGTGATTGCCCTCAATGCGAAACGTCCCCTGCTGGACCAACGTCGGCGTAACGAACATGTAGGTCGTCGACCGATTAAAGCGCGTAATATCCCAGCACCCGAACCGAATCATCGGATAGTACTTCTTCGGCAATTTCTGCACCGGGGGCTCTTCTTCCCATATTGTCGTTCCCGGATCCGGACTCTGTAACGCAAAACTTCCGTGGAGCAACAATGCGAGGATAGCCGTCGGCAGCATGGGGTCATTCTAACATGACATTTCGCCATCAGCGAACATTTTTTAACCCGTGCGATCTGCCGGAAATACTCAATTAAATTGCGGCAAGTTCAGGAATCTCTGATAAGGCCCGATCTCGTCCTTGAAGGGTGCCGAGTACGACTTGAATATCTGCCCTAAGTGGTACAAATCGTGCGCCACCCAAGTCGAAAGCAGTTGTCGAACCGTCACCGGACCCAGTCGGGGATGCTCCGCCAACCGGTCTAGGTCGCTCTCGGAAAGCTCCAACGCCTCCAAATCCCGTAGGCATTTAGCCCTAACCGAGGCAAACTCTTCCACTAGCGACGGCAGCGACTGGCGAGCCAAGAGCTCCTCTTCGCTCACTTCCATCTTGGGGAAGCCGAGTTCCGGATTCATGATCCGCTGGACTCGCTGAACCCAAGACTCCTGCTCGCAAAGCACTAAATGGGCGACCGTCTCGCGGGGGCTCAAAACGTCCGGATCGTGCCGCCGGTCGAGCCACTCGTCCGGCTGTCCCTCGATCACCGCGCGAAGAATCGCGGGCGCACGGGAAAGCGGTTCCGAGTAAGGACGTAAGTCGAGCAGCATCGCCAGAGTCATACCTGAGCCCGAAGGGTATCGTTAGGCCGTGCCGAGCCCGATAAAGCTCTCCAAAGCCGACGCTCGACGCGCCTTCTTGGCGCATCACCTCAAGCCCTGCGCGACCCAACAGGAAGCGTTTGAGCGGCTCCGCAGCATCCAATTCGACCCCATCGCCCCTGTAGGCTGCAACCACGACCTGGTGTTACAGGCTCGCGTCCCCGGCTACAAGATCGGCGATTGGGAAAAGCTTGCGTACGAGGACCGACTCATTTACGACGGCTGGGACAAGCAAGCTTCCCTCGTTCCCTTCGAAGGCTGGCCGCTGCGGCGGCTCTTTCGGCAGTACCACGAGCCGCACTTCAAGGACATCTTTGCGGAGTACGGCGATGCCATCCAAGCCGTCCTGAAGGACCTCGAAGAAAGAGGGCCATTGCTGCCCAAGGAATTTGAGTTTCAGGAACGCAAAGCGGAGTGGAAGAGCGCTTGGTACAGCCCAAACGTCACGAAGCGAATTCTTCGCGCCCTCTGGCACACCGGAGTCATCATGACGAGCGGCAGGCGAAAGGGACAGCACCTTTACGACCTCGCCGAACGCGTGGTGCCGCCGCAATACTTCAATAAGCCGGTTATCGACGACGAGGAAGCCAAACACGAATTGGCCATGGAACGGCATCGTGCCGTGGGAATCTTGCGGCCCAATTCAGGTCCTGAGATCTGGTCTTACTCGGTCCTTCACGCGATAAAGCTTCCCATCTTTGCGACTCTCATCGACCGCGGCGAGCTAGTCCCGGTGGACGTCGAAGGCGTTAAGGCAAACGTCACCCCCGAGTTCCTCACGTTGCTTGATTCCCCCGCCCCGGAACCCCGTGTTACCTTCGTCGGCCCCCTCGACCAGATCGTATGGGATCGAAAGATGATCGCCCACCTCTTCGGCTTCGACTACGTGTGGGAGATCTACATCCCCGAAGCCAAGCGGCGCTGGGGCTACTACGTCCTCCCCATCCTCTTCGGCGACGCTTTCGTGGCTAGAGTCGAGTTCTATTGCCGGGAAGGCGTTCTGGAAATGCGGCAATGGCACTTCGAAGATATGCCGCCCGATCCCGCCTTTTGGCCTGAGTTCGAGGAAGCCTTGCGGCGCTTCATGGTCTACTGCTCCGCCAAAAAGGTCACCGCCGACCCCGGCATCGACAAGAAGGTTCGGGACGTTCTCAAACGCGTCTCCTCACGCGCGAAAAAAGCCTAGTCTTCAATCGACCAAGCGCTGTTCGGCCGACCAGCGCGGATCGTCTTACCGCCGACCTTATCGAGTCGAATCGGACGGCAGTCGATCCGATTTACCAAGTGCCGGCTCAAATCCTCAGAGTGCGTCGTTATCCATAGCTGGCTGAACGCCGAAGCGTACGTCAACATGTCCGCCAGGGGCTCAAGCAGGTTTGGATTCAAGCTCGTCTCCGGTTCGTTGAGAGCCATCAGCGGAGGCGGGCGCGTACCAAAGCAGATCGCCGCTAGGCACAGAAACTTGAGCGTTCCATCCGAGAATTCTCGAGGCTCGATCGTGCGATGGATCCCATCGACCTCCATCGCGAATTGACCATAGTCTGTAACGACCTTCGTGCCTGGAAAGGCGGTTTCAAGGATCCCGTCTAGCGCATCGCGATCGCCCTGCCGCTGGATGATGTACAGAATTGGTCCGAGGTTTGAGCCATCGTCCGCCAGCCGGGAAGAGTAAGTTGCCAAAGCCGGACGACGTAGTGGCGAATCGGCATCCGTCCGAAATTCGTGGTAGAAGGCCCACCGCGCAACCATCTCCCGCAAATTGTAGAGATAGGAAAACTCCTCGGGATCCCCAATCTGAGCGAAGATCGACTCCGAATCGAGCAGATCGGTACGCAAGTGGCGCCTGCCCCCGATCGAAGACATATGCGCGATGGAGCTCTTCCGATCCACCATCACCTTGCCCGCAAGTTTTACAACCTCATTCTTGATCTGCGGGTCCAGCGGAAACAGAGGCAACTCGCTTGCTGGTCGAATTCCAAGTTCGAGCCGATATTCGAACGGCTCGGCGACCAAAGACACGCCCACGGTGGGCTGAGCACCACCTCGCGAACCGGCCCAAAGAATGGAAGCCAGCCCTCCCTCTTCGGCCAGAGCCTTGCCGATCCGCCCTTCGGTTGCCGCCTTGATCAGACGAAATGCATTAAAAAGATTAGTCTTCCCGCACCCATTGGGGCCGGTGATTAGGTTCACCACATCGAACGTGACGTGCAAGTTCTGGACGGACCGGTAGCCCTCCACCGAAAAACTCTGAACCTGCCCCACCATGGTTCTCTTATACTTCCTTCTTATGGTCGTCCTAACCGCTTACGCCACGTTAAAACCCGAGCATGTCGAGGCAGCGCTTGCCGCCTGCCGCACGGTACGCAGCCACTCGGTCTTGGAGCCCGGTTGCGAGCGATATGACTTTTACCAGAGTCCGGACGAGCCGACAAAGATCGTATTCGTTGAGGAATGGACCTGCAAGCCCGACCTCGACACCCACTTTGAGCAAGCCGCGTTCCATAACTTCGTCGCCGCCATGGGAGACTATCTTGCTAGCCCCCCGGAGATGCGGATTTTTGAGTCTTCGTTACTTTAGACCGTTCCTCGGCATTCAAGGCTTGGGGGGGGCTTGTACCAGTTCCGTACATCCTCCAACTCCTTCTTGATAAACTCGGCGCAAGCTTCAAATCGGTCATCAAACCTTTGCTTTTTGACGATCCCATGACCATCCCAAAATCCGATTTCGGATGCGTCTGCCTCAATGTTGAAGTACCACCCGGTCGTGGTGCGTTTATCTCCTGACCGAAGGGCCCACTCTTCGACACACTTCGGATCTTGCTTGAGAGCTTCGTAGAGTCTGGGGACCGTTATGCTCTCGTGAAGTTCGAAATATTTCGTGTCGTTATAGACGTCGATAAACGACCTACGCCGCCCGGCGTAAAAGTACCGAGGGAACTGAACCAGTGTCTGGAAAACTTCGTTCATTTCCATTCGAGCTACCGTCCAATCGGATCGTGCTCCACGATCCACCGCTCCATCGCCTGGTAGAACTGCTCGTACTTAACCGGCGAATCCGGCGTGTGATGGGCGAGCGGGATGCCGACGAACTTGACCGGCACGTGCCGGTCCTTCAGGGCGTGGTAGAGCATGTACGACTCGCTCGCCGGCACCTGCTCGTCCGCGGTTCCGGTGATGACCAAAGTCGGCGTCCTCACCGCATTAACTGAGTTCATCGGCGAGAACCGCCGGTACAACTCGGCACTCTTGGGCTCCCAGGGGCCACCACCCAGCGAATCCCGCGTCCAAGCCAGATTCCCCGTCGACGAAAGGCAATATTCCTGAGTCCAATCGACCACCCCGTCCGCCACCACCGCACTCTTCCAGCGATGATCCTGCGTGATCAGCCAAGAGGTCATATAGCCGCCGTAGGAGTGGCCGGCCACGGTGATGTGTCGGGGATCCACCATCCCCTTCGCCTCCAAAGCCGCTATTCCCGAGAGGATGTCGCTGGCCGGCCCGAGCGCAGGGTTCCGGTAGATCGCATGCTCGTGCCGGTTACCAAGATTCTCACTTCCCCGGTAGTTAGGCTCGAAGACCATGTAGCCCTCCGCGGCCAGAGTCTGCCGGAGATAGTCGCCCTCGAACCCCGAAAACTGCCGAATCGCCGCTGCCTCCGGTCCGCCGTGAATCCACACGACCAAAGGTAGTTTCTTGCCAGCGCGGGCGGTTCGCGGAGTGGTCAGAACTCCGTCCGATCGCTCACCATCCGGCGCCGTCCACGTGAATTCCGTTTCCTTCGCGTAAGCCCGTCCCCGTAACTTAGCGTTGAAGTCGGTGAGACGGCGAGTCGACTTCTTGCCTGCGTCGTACCAATACAGTTCCATCGGCGACGAGCCGGTGCTAGCCACAAACGCAAGCGAGCCTCCCTTCGCAACAGAAAACTCGGTCGGAGACAGCTCACCGAGCGGATAGGGCATCGGCTTACCAGCAAGCGGCTGCCGCCAAATCTTCGCCACCAACCCGTCGTTCCCCAGGCAGATCAGGCTCTTCCCATCCGCACTCCAAGCCATGTTCACGATATCGCGATCCAGCGTCGGCGTCTGATTCTTTGCGGATCCATGCCCATCCGTCGTAAACACATCCATCACGCTCAATGGAGTTGGGCCATGCGGCCGGATGAAAGCAACGGATCCGGTCACCGGCGAGTAAAGCGCCTGATACTCATAGGTGGTGGCGCCCGAAAGGCCCCTAACGCGGCCGGTCGAAGTGTCCACGCGGCAAATCGTCGACAGGTCACTATCGCTGTTATCCGGATTGGCTTGCTTCGAGAAGACAATCGATTGGCCGTCGTGACTCCAAGAGGGGTCGCTGGGAGCACCCGCAAACGGCGCCCCCGTCTCAAGAACGCTCCAATGGCCATGGGTTAGCCGCTTCGCATTGCTACCGTCCGCCGCCACCAGCCAAAGGTGGGAGGAAACGGGTGGCGAATCGGTTCGGTAGCCCACGTTTCTAAGTTCGAAGGCGTTGTCGGACACCGGAAGGTTGTCGGGCGTCACGTACGCGATCCGGTCACCCTTGGGGCTCCAAGAAAACTGCTGCACCCCGGCCGCCGCGTGCGTGATCTGCTTCGTCGATGAATCGGCGACGCTAAGAACGAACACCTCATCCTGGTGCTCGGTCCCGGAAGAAATGTAAGCGATCGAATCCCCCGCCGGCGACCAGCGGGGCGAAGCCACCGCCGTCTTCCCATCCGTCAAGCTTTGCAGCGCTCCCGTCGCACGATCCACGATCACGAGCGTTGTCTCGCGCGTGTCGGTGGAGAAATTCGGGACGGACCGAACCAAGGCGATCTTCGTCCCATCCGGCGAAATCTGCACGGAGGAAACCGTGACGAGGTCGCGGTAGTCGCGCATGCGGAAAGGAGCTTGGGCTAAGGAAAGAGCAAGGGCAAAGTGAAACATCGGCTCAGAAGGAACCCCACTAAGCTATCACGATTTGCCCTGTTCCGAGCCTACAGGTCTTGAACGATCTTCTCGATCCTTCTCAACCTGGTTTCCGCCGCCTTCGCTTCGACGACCTGCCGGACGAACTCCTTCTTTTTGGAAGGCGCCAGCTTCTCAAACGCCTCGGACTTCCCTTGCCCAGCGAGCGCTTGGGCCAAATCCTCTGGGACTTCGACTGTGCGCGGCTGATCGTCGTGCGACAGCTCCACGGTGATCGCATCTCCGCCGGAGAAGCCCGACTTCGCACGGTGCTCCGAGCTGAAGGGGATCATGAACTTTCCACCCATGGTCCCCACCGTGCTCCGGTACTCGTAGCCATTCACCTTCACGACTACCGCAGGCTTCTTCCCCGCCCCGAGACCCTCGATGATCTCGAGGGGAACCACGATTCCGGTCGGGCCCGTCACGTCGCCAGCGAGCTTCGTTTCGAACGAAAGGGTCTTCATTGCTCTGCTTTGATCATCGCCACTAGTTGATCAAGCGCCGTGCCCCAACCGCCGTGGAAACCCATCTGCTCGTGCTGATTCCGGCCTTCTTCATCGGAGTGAATGACGTGGGCGGTGTACTTCGTGCCTCCAGGAACGTCCTCCAGCGTGATGACCGCGGTGAAGACGAAGCCGTGCTGGACACCGGTAGGATTTGGCCGGTAGCCGGGTCCCAATGCGCTCGTCCACACGAGACGTTGGTTCTCCGTGACCTCCAGGTAGCAACCGTCGCCAGCCCCTTCCTCTCCGTTTGGCCCCTTCATTACCGTTCGGAAAATCCCGCCCGGACGAAGGTCGATGACGCATTCCGTAGTCCGCCAAGGAACGGGGGTGAACCACTTCTTGATCTGATCGGGCGTCGTCCAAGCCTTCCAAACGAGTTCCTTGGGTACGTCGACCACGCGCTCCAGCACGAGGTCCAGCTTCGAATCGGGGGTGAATTGAATGAGATCGGTCATAAGGGGTTTTCCTTTTGGGTGATTAAAAAAGCGTCGAGTTGATTGAGCCGCGTTTCCCATTGGGCGCGGTGCGTGGCCAGCCAGTCCTCCGCCGCTTCCAGCGGTGGCGACTCTAGCTTGAACGTCCGCACGCGACCCGACTTGGTCGAACTGACGAGCCCGCAACGCTCCAAAACTTGGAGGTGCTGCAAAAACGAGGGGAGCGCCATCGTAAAGGACTGGGCCAATTCCGTCATCGCCGCCGGCCCCTGGCCTAGCCGGGCGATGACGCTTCGGCGCGTCGCGTTCGAGAGCGCTTGAAAGACGTCGTCCAAGGGAATGGCTTCACTAGGCATTTACCTAAGTATTCTCGGTGAATATCGGAAATTGCAAGGGAGCCGTATAATTCCGATCCGTGCTCACGCTCCTCGCCGCCCTCGCGGTCTGTCTCGCGCCTCCCCCGAAGGACTATCGAGCGGACGACTATCGAAAGGATCTCGACTTCCTGCTGGACTCTTTGCGCGACTATGGGGCCTACGTAAAGGTAGACAAGATCGACCTTCGCGCCATGCGAATCGCCTACGAACCGAAGTTCGCGAGCGTGAAGGATAAGCCGGAACTCGTCCACCTGCTCGAAGAAGTGGTCGGCGAGTTGCACGACTTCCACGCCTCACTCGGTACGAACAACGACACCTCTCCCCGCCTGGTGCCGAGCGGGACCGACATCGTCGGTCACTGGAAGGGCAGTGTCGCGGTCATAGACCAGGTCAAAGAGAATTCGCTCGCGGCCAAAGCCGGGGTCCATCCCGGGGATGAGGTCTCACAGATCAACGGCCTTTCTGCCCGCGAAGAGTCCAAGAAATGGTTTGGCGTTCGTAAGCCCGACGCTCGCGGCTGGGATTGGACCTTGAACTCTGCCTTGGCTGGCACTTGGGACCATCCGAGAAACCTCACCTTCTTGCGCAAAGGGCAAACCATCACCTTGACCTTGCCCACCGCCGCAAAGGATCAAAACAAGTCCCCCTTGACCGTGGAAAAGCGCGACCGCGGCGTCCTCTATCTGAGGGTTGAGAACAGTCTCGGCGAGAACGAATTGGTCACCGCGTTCGACAAAGCGGTTCCTCAAATGCGATCTGCCCAGGGCATCGTGCTCGACCTACGAAACACGCCAAGCGGAGGAAACTCAAACGTGGCTCGCGGAATGATGGGATTGTTCATCGACCGCCGCCTTCCCTTCCAGCGTCACCGCGCGGAGGAGCGCGACACGAATACGGTGCGCGACTGGGTCGAATATGCAACACCGCGCCTCAGCAAACCTATCAAAGCCAAATTGGTCGTTCTGGTCAGCCGGTGGACGAGCAGCATGGGAGAAGGCATCGCGATCGGCTTCGACGCGATGCACCGAGGCACGGTCGTTGGCACGCAAATGGCGGCGTTACGAGGCGCGGTTGACGGGGTGAATCTGCCCAAGTCCAACATCCCAGTCCGCTTCCCAACCGAGCAGGTCTTCCACATCAACGGAACCCCGCGGCACGAATGGCTGCCGCCGGTGAAGGTTCTTCCAAGCGCCACCGAGGACGCCTGGTGGGTCGCCGCGAAGCGAGTTCTGTCTCATTCCTAGCCGTCGTACAATGCGCAAGTGGAATACGAAGTGCGCAGCCTCGTCGTTGCCGGCGACGCCGGTGTTTTGAGATTGACCGCCCTCTGCCACGGACCCGATGGTGCCGAGGTTTGGGCGAGGGCTTGGCTCTCCAACCAGCGTGGTACCCTCGCCGAATCCGCCCAAGGTCCGGTTTTGGCCGGTTCGGTGGTTTCCCTCGAGGTTCCGATCCCGGTCGACTTAGACCCCGAGGATAAATACCTGGCCGCGTTTCGAGTCGAGGCATCTCCCCTCGATACGCGCGATGTTAAGGTCGTCGATCTGGATTTCGGCCAACTCGCCGCATATCAAAAGCCATCCAGTAAGATCCCGGATTGATAATATGAGAGCAGATTATTGGGTCGTCACCGATGACGAAGTCAAAGAGAAAACGGGACAAAACCTCGCCCACTGGACGAGCGTCCTGGAAGCGTTCCAATCCGGCACGAAGAAGTCAAACGAGTCCGTCGCCCACCTTCAAGAGGCGCATGGTGTGCCGCGTTACTGGGCGAGAACCCTCGTAACCCGGCACCAGAAAGGTTTTCGGGACTAAACCGGCTGCGCTAGATCCAAAACAAGGTTCCCCTTGTCCGCAACTGCCTTCCATCCCTTCGCCGTAGCCTCCGCCGAGCCGCGTAAGATTGCGGCCGAATACTCAAGGCCGTTCCACTTATACGAGACCCGATCAGGCGTGGCCGAGGCAAACGCGGACTTCGCCGGGTCCCACTCGAAGGAAAGGGACAACGATCCCGCGCCCTTGTACGCCACGGAAATCTTCTTCGAATCAAAACTGATCCGAATCTGACCGCCGGACACCGGAAGCTCGGCCATTAGCGACTCCCCGCGTTCAGTAATACGAGGCTCACCAGATAGACGAACGCGCTGCCCGTCGATTTCAAAGAACCCTCCGGCCCCGAGCGCCTCG
>Ga0105238_10008044_pt1 | contig 10548 bp, 13 predicted proteins | sample KBSC34metaG_FD_81526 | JGI IMG/M metagenome (GOLD analysis project Ga0105238, IMG submission 81526) | Corn rhizosphere microbial communities from Kellogg Biological Station, Michigan, USA - KBS C3-4 metaG | ecosystem: Host-associated > Plants > Roots > Rhizosphere > Soil | place: Michigan, USA...
AATAGGGCACCCCGTTCGCCGATGCGCCGGCACCAATGTGCTGTAACCTTGATCCGGCGGCTGGCGTTGTGGCGCTCGAGCAAAACGCAGCGCGGCGCTTGTGCGTAACATCCCAGTCCTGGTCGGTGACGGGCTCACATAGGCGGCCATAATTGCATGTTTTCAGCCAATCGAAGGCGGTATGATTTTTAGGATACCCCCAATGATACCCCCAAATGTGCCGGATGGATGACCGGATGCGAATGCCAAAACCTTGATCACTCAACGGGGCGTCCTCAACATTTCTCGACAGGCGCGGGTAATCGTCCGGATACCTGATTGCCGTGCGCATTGCCATGACTTACGCTTGGACCATGCGGGGGGGCACATGGGGGCCAAGAAAACGGGACTGTTACGAGCGGTTTGGAATGGCCCTTTTTATATTGGCCCGCTGTCGCGCCCGGTTTCAGTCGGGGACGTGCTTCTAAAGACCCTCGAAACGATTTGGCGGACAATCCTTTCACTCATCGTTCTCGTTGTCGTTGGGGGGCTCGGCATTGCTGCATGGATGCAGATCATCGAACCCCTATTTTTCCCGCCTCTGAAAACCCAGATCAGCGCGACCGCGACTTATGACGACGGCTCGGCCAAGCTACCGGTTTCCATTGGCGGAAAGCCTTTCAGATGCTCGCAAGACTACCCGATAAAGGTAGCATTCACGAATAACTCCAAGGCGACCATTGGGCATTTGGCCTTCGCGATTGAGGGGCGACCAGCCAACCGATCAAACGACGTGGTGGAAGGTGCTGCATGGCGGGAAGCCGACGCCATTATTCCAGCTGGCTACACTTCGGAGGCGTGCTGGGCCATATCGGTTGAACCAGGATTTGATCCCAAAACGCTAGATTACAAGATAGTGATCTGGGGCGCGACGGAGGCGGACGCGAACGCCAAGTTTAAACCCGTTACGGCATCCGCGAAGATCATGCCGGGGCCGACTGATTCTAATGCGACGATTGCATCGCCAAGCCCAAATCTCGATAGCGTGCTGCAATTTAAAAATCCAAGCGCCTGCGACATGACCGCTGAAACTGAAAAGCTATTTCACGATCTCATAATCTTCGATCCCCCGGAATATATTGGTCGACGGGGGCCAGCCGTCAGAGTGGCAGGATTTGAAAAGCCCTTAGTGCCGTCTTTTTCCAGAAAGGTGGATGTTGGCGAAGGACGCGACGTTCGTGACAATGAAGCTACGCTTGCCATAGCGGGCACTTGGCATGGCCTTAAGGTAAGTAACATCCGAGTCCGCGCTTTGGAGCAATCAAGCTTTTGGGAGCGGCAGATTCGGTTCAACGAGTCTGCGCAGCGAGTTCGACAGAAGCTAAACGAGTTGGGCTTTCGCCTTCCGACTGTTGGACACTATCGGGAATTTACTGGATCGGACGTTGCTTCGGCTGGTATCGGAGTCGAGAAAATTCCTGGCGGTTCCACTCTCTATTGCGGATCGTCGATCTACTACTGAACCGCCTATGAGGGGGAACATTGGTTAGGGTTGCCTAGACGTATTGCGGGGAAAGGCGGGGATGGGCCAAATTGAACAGCGAACGCGCCTAGCTCGGCTTTTAGTCGCCCCACCTCCCGTTGTTTACGAGGAACTCAAATCTTACAGCGCGGACGTTCAAGCGTCCCCCTATACAGCTGCAAGCGAAGAGCTTGAAGCCAGCTTGGCTGCAAGGAACGACCCACTCATTGACTTAGCCATTGCCAGCTTCGGAGCGTCGCACAAAACCATTGGTGAGTTGTACCGCAAGGGTAAATCTGCCCCACTTGACGGGGCTGATGCGCAATACAGGCAGGGCCTTCGCTTGGCCGTCCTCGCAAACGAGACAATTGACAGCAAAGGGTTTCTGAGCCGGTTCCCCGAAAACACAATTGGGGGAGCGGAATTGGCCTTTGTATTGACCAGCAGCGATTGGATCGAAGCGGAAACCTTAATCCTGAATCCCACCGTCGCTGATGACGTGCTGCTTGCTCTCTACCGCGGCAATAAATTCTGCGAAGGGATAGATGAGGATCGGCGGCTAGAGCTTGTTTCCATCAGCGGTCGCAATGAGCGCCTGCATACGCGAAAGGACGATGAGCATGGCCCGGACATGGGCCATTACTACCTCCACAAGGCAATTTTCGCGATGCTGAGCACCGTTCCCACTTCACATAAATGGTTGTGGAGTCTCAGTTACCTTCTGAAGCAACTCGATCCCGAACAGGTCAGCAACGAACAAAGCATCGATGCGGTCCTTGAGCGGTGGATTCTCGACGAGAACGGAGAGGAAGAGAGGCCAACTGACAGGGACAAATACACTGAAACGGGCCTATCTGAGCGGGCGGAATTTCGGTGCCTGATCGCGGCGCTTTACGGAAAGAGTTACGGAAAGAAGGAAGTCGCTATTCATGGAATGGCTGATGCAGCCGACGTCGCGCGGCGTTGTGCATACTACGGGAATGCGAAGCTTGATGTGAAGGCGATTGCAGAGGGCCACGAGAAGGACGGAGAGGCATTTGTGTTCGCCGCGATTAACAATGACGATGTGTTGATGAACAAGCAGCAGCGGAAAATCTTCGAGGAACAATGCCTGAACGGCAGTCACTTGCACCGCTATCAGCAACGTTGCGAACAGCTTCACAAGCGATGGAAATGGTTTGATCCGCGCCCGACAGCCGAATGGATGGTGGAGGAGGATGCCGAGACGCACGAAAGCAAGGTTGAGCAGCAACTCAGGAGCCTTTCCGATCGGCTGAAAGTAGTCGAAAAGGCTGCTGCGCTATTGCCATGGCTTATTGGGGCGCTGGCGGTGGCAGTGATGTGGCGGCGCTAGTCAAACTCCCGCACCATCAGCTTAACTTCCTTCAGGCATCAGGCTTAAGGCTTGGCGATGCGACCGGCCGCTGGCATCTTGCCCAGCCCTGCTAGGGCAGTTGCGAGGAAATGGGGGGCGTATGACCAATTTGGAAATTGCGCTGTTCTCTACCGAGGTCATTACCTTGGCCGCGTTGGTACGGATTTACCGCAAGCACATGATAGTACGGCACCTATTCATTCGTTTTTCTGACTGGAGCGCCCGGAAAATAGATGAAATGACCGAGGCAGCATCCTTGGAGGTAATCGACCAGGTAAAGGCTTCCGCCGAAGAAAGAGGACGCCACATTTCCGATGATGAAGCGCGCCAATGGATTCCGTACGTCATCCTTGATGCAAAGGGCGAGTGGGCGGACCAAGCCGACTATTTCCAGGCCATGTTAAAACATAATGGCATGGCGCCACTCGGAGAGTTCGACCTTGATACGCTGGTGCTAAATCCGGGATTGGCGGGGCTCAGGCACATACCAATGCCACAGCCGAAGCGTCGCTTCTGATCGCCGCCTAGCGCCGGTCGGGCGCATACGGGCGAGCGGAATGTGCAAACAATCCCTGTATTTTTTCAGTTCCATGAGTCCCCGCGTTTCAGGCGGCCCAATTTGAGGTTTTCCATCGATCGCGCGCGGCCTTCTGGCGAGCGTGGCCCGGTGGATGCGCCGCCATGGAATTTGCATCGTCCATTGGCGCAGAGCGTAGTGGATCGGCATAGCACGCCATCCTTTTTCCTCGCGCCGCACGTCAGCCCGCGAAGGTAGCGCGGACAGCTTCGCACGTATCGCCCAGCCGCTTGCGCTGCCTCGGCCTCGGCCCACCATTGCTGGAACAGCTGCCGCTTATCGTCGTCGGGCAAGTTTGCCGCATGGGAGGACCATTGCCGCTCTGCCTCAGCCGCTTGGCGGAATAGCGCCAGCATTTCTGACACAACCTTGTAATGCCTGCCCATTCAATCCGCTCCCACCAGCTTTGCGATCTCGCGAAGGTATCGCGCCGCAGCCATCGCTTTAGCCGATCGGCCTCCATGCTTCCGGGCGTTCTGATTGCCCTTAGGAGCGCCCGGCGACGGTCCGCCGTGCAACCGGCACCGCTTCTTTCCCTTCAATGCCGGTAATTGGCATTCCGAACGCCTGCGGGTCATGGCCAAGCAGCGCGGGGCCGCATGGGCTTTGCTCATGGGGTTGTGTGTCATTTTTTCCGTTTCCCTGCCCCCCGTTATGTACGCTCTCGGCAATCACTGCCTGCCCGCCGCGATTATCGACGTGGATATGCTTCACCACCTGCTCACCGCCACGCCGCATCCGCGCGAGCGTTTCCATCTGCCCCTGAGAGACGCGCAGGAGCTTCGTGGCGAGGTTTCCATATGTTTGGACGGTTGGAACCCATTCCGCCGATCCTAGCATGCTTAGCGCCCGGATGGCGGCGTCATGGGTGACGTACATCTGCACGAGTAACAGCGCTTCGGCCTGATCCTTCGGCTCCATGCTCTCGATGAACGACAGAGCGGCGTTGTAACGCCCGTCATTGCACGCGCCGACGGAATCCAGATATTTGATCAACTCAGACGCGCGGGCGTTCACGGGATCGAGCGAGTTCGCGGCGAATGTCTCGTGGAGCTTGAGCGCTGCAAGCATGTCGCTCTTGCCGTCCAGATCGATGCTGTAACCGCCGCCCGGCTTTTTGATCAGCTTGACCCTGGCCGGAGTCCCCCGTTTGCGATGAGCGATGATCAATTGAGCAAGTTCCGAGCGCTCGTCCTTGTCGAGATTATCCCAATCGGGAATGTCTCTCGACAGGGTGCTGGCCACTTCGGCCGGATCATCGGTGTCTGGGCATGGCACCGTGATATTCTTCTGTTCTGGCGCGGCCGATTTTGTTTTTGGACCCGTTGAAGCGGGCCGCGATGATTTTGGCTTGGCTGTCATGCCGCCATTTCCTTCATTTGCGATGTTGAGTTGATGATTGCGACCCATGCAGCGGCCCGCGCCATGCGATCGTTGTTCCACCAGCCCATTTCGACCGGTTGAACATCAGTACCCATGGTAACAGCTGTATGTGTAGCGGAATCCAATACGCAGGCGTGGCTCGCAAACCCGCAGTTCTCCGTTGAAGCGGTATAGGATTCCAATACCGGTTCGGGCTCATCAGGCACCAAAAGAGGGTCGAGCGTACGGGAATCCAATACCGGCATTTTGCTTTGCTCCTTCGCCTTGCGGTACGATTTGAGCGCCCTCAGGCCTCGATCCATCCGCCTTTGGGCAGGTGTTCCGGCCTGCGGTTCCCAGGTCATGAAGTCGCTGGTCGGCCCTTTCCGACCCGCCGCCTGCCATGTGATACGCCAGCACCGCGCCCGGGATATTTCCGATGCCCGGACTTCAAACTTGGCGTCGCAGGTCATGGCGATGAAGCCAGCGGATTGAAGATCATCAAAAGCGCGGCTTGCTGCGGTCGTGTCGGCGATGCCCATCCTCGCAGCGGCATCACGCACCGACAGATACAGGCTGCCGTTGTTCTCGCCATTTTCGAGCATGGCCAGTTCCACCAGCAATGCGCGGGCATTGGGGGGGAGCGATCGATAAGCGGCGCTTGTGAGCAGCCGGAAGTCCAGCCGGGCGAAGCGACTGGTGTTGCTCCGCCCGGTGGCATTCGGCTTGTTGCGGCCCTTACGCCGGGACACTGGAAATGATCTCCATTCCCTTGGCCGTGAGCCGCAACACAGCAGCACCCTTGCCCGAAGGGTTGCGGCGGCGCTGTCCGGTCGGCTCGACCATCCCCATCGCCCTTAGCTCCGAGAAACGGGGTTGCAGGCTCTCGCGCGTGACCTGGGCGACTGCAACGGCCTCCAGCACTGTGGCTTCGCCCAGCTGAGCCAGTGAGCGCATGGCGAGGCGGCGAAGATGCGATGCGCACTTCTGCATGTCCGCAGCCGCATCCTGGCTTGTGCCGTCCGGACCTTTCGCGCCGGGAACATCGGGATAGCGGTCATCCATTTTCGCCCCCCTCGGCAAGCGCGGGAAGATCATGGCGATTGAGCAAGATGCGCAGCCAATTTGATTGCCGATCGCTGATCGGAGCAGAGCGGTAGGCGAGGCCGCCAACGAATTGCCCTTCTTTTTCGGAGAGGGTTTCGATCGCGAGCAAGGCGCGCGCCGCATCGGTGAAGCTGGTGAAGGGATCAGCCATGATAGGCACCTCCACCGAACGCCAACGACGCCACCAGAGCGGCAAGCTCCGGCCGCATGGCATATGTGCTGATCAGATGTTGAGCGCGGTACGCGGACAGGGTAAGGGAAGGATGCAACCGGCTGCCAAGACGATTGCGCGAAGCCCCGGCCTGCACGCCGGGGTTTTGCATATCTGGTGACATCGATCATGCCTCCCCTGCCACAAGAGCGCGAAGGCTTTCGGCCGGAATGATCGTACGACCGCCGACCCGAACAGCGCGGAGGCGGCCAGCCGAGATGTGATTATAGATTGTCGTGCGGCCAAGGCTGGACGCATGGCAGGCTTCCCGAATGCTGTAACCGATCTTCGGGGGATCGTGTTTGATGGACTGCATGGTCCGGTTCCCACAAGGCTCACGCGGGATTGCGATGAGCGTTGTGGGGCTACCAATTAGAACGGCTTGGGTTGGCCTTGGACCGGGGGAATGCGGCTTACCGGGGGGATTGTGGAACTCCCCCCTCCCATAGATGCGCAATCATTCGCTCAATGTGTCGCGTGTCCCTGGGCCTGCCAGTCCTAGGATTGGGGGACAAATCAGCCACGATCGAGGCCGCCGCCGATCCTTTCGAGATACCGGGCTGATTGGCGAGCATGGATGTTGCCTTTTTTATAATCTCGTTATGGTTGAGCTTGCGATTTGCGGGGACAATCCCCCCCGTCTCAGGTTGCCCTCGCACAGTCGGCGGAAACACACTGAGCAACTCGGCGCGGCAAACCTCAACGTCGTGCCAGCCATCACGCTTCGATCCAAATGGGTCCTCGAAAAGATCGTCTGACCAACCCAAACCTGTACCTCTCTCCAATCCGCCTTTCTGGCTATCATAACGTGCAAAATCTCGGAGTTGGGTGTCAGTGAGATATTGAGTGTCGACGCCTGCCGCGTTCGTCCCGACGTATTTCCCGACGTAGCGCCCTCGGACGCGCAGGCTCCCAGCGCTCGCGCTGGCCGCAGATGAGAACTTCTCCAGCGCTGCACGGAAGGCGGCTTCCCAACCGTCATTCTGAAATGGGCCGTATCGGCATGCTTCCAGGAAGCTGAACTGATCACGGCTCAACGAGACGGCAAACGCGATCCAAGTCAAAGCCTGAGTGAGTTCGATAAACGGCTTTCTAGGCGGTTCCTGATATGAAAGTTCTTCAGGCTGGCAAGCTCGGTCGAAGGACGCGGGAAGCATTGGCAAGTCGCCAAGCTCAGCTACCCCCGGATTGGCAACCCAAGCGTTGAACTCGCTGCGCGAAACGTGGCAGCGCCAATTGCCGCATTCCTGCAATCCATGGTCCACCAATGGATTCAGGAGAAGCCAATCGACGTCGAACGCATTCTCGGCCGCCCTTGCGTTTACCCAAGCCCAGCCGGGAATCGGGCGGTAGTGGTCATCGTCGACGAGATGCGCAGTCAAATCGCCAGACAACAAGGCGCGGCGCATGGCGAGAGACGTGCGGGCCGTGCGCCTGTGCCGGTGCGTTGCATTGGCGCAATCGGCATCAAATGGATCGGCTGGCGGAACAATCCACGGAGCCGGTTCCTGCCCGGCGAGCCGGGTTTTCAAGATGCGATGCAGTATGCGAACAGCCTTCGATATTCGCAGCCATCGCCTGTCCACGGCTTCGGTGGGATCACCGTTATTGGTTTGGGGCTTTGCATCAAGCTCGGGGTTGCCCGCTCGTCGACCGTTTCGTTTGGCCACGTCCAGCAATTGAAGCCCATAGAAGCTGGCCCGCTCGTTTCCGTCTGCCGATTCAAGTCGTGCATCGCCGCTATACCAAAGATCGAGCCAAGCATGGCCGAGCTTGTCACTGGCCCAATAGGCAGCGGGCAGTTCAATATCTGATTCCCGTTCCTCGACTGGATCACCCCATTGGAATGATTGACCAGCAATGGCCGATACAAGTTGATCATCAATATGGGAGGTCTCGGCGTAAATCTTTGGCCGATGCACAGTCACAGCTAGCTTGGCGCGGGAGGTGATCAGGCCATCTTGCAGGCGGCGAATGATCGGATCGCGGTCAATCAGAACAATTGGGCCGCCGTATTTCCCTGCCTTTTCGATAGGTGTCCAATCGTCGCTCATCCCGCCTCCCTAGCGGCTCCCAAAAGGTGACGGGGAAGCACGTGGGATGCGCGCTTGTCAGATGGCCGTCCTATCCCCGCCTGATCATCGCCAATCAGTATCGAATTGCAACCCTATAGCTCGGCTTCAATGCCGTTGGGCGTGGGGCGGGGTAAGGTATAGCCCAGCAACTGGCGCTGACCATTGAAGATGTTCGGCTCAAGCGACACGACAGGGATGCAGGGAACGTCATCTACCATCTGTTGCCGCTCGTCGTCATCGTTCGGCCCGCCGATATTCAATCCCCAATCAGCCGGATTGTCGTCCCCGGCTGGGCAGCGATCTTCATCAGGATCAAACCCTTCCGGAGCATCTTCGGCGCTGGTGTCTGGATCGTCGTCCTCGTTATCCTCGTGCGCTTGCGTGATATTCGGGCCACGCTTCTGGCTCCCGCGCATGGTGTGCCATTCAATCCATGCATTCTCTGCCGCGTCGGCAATTTCGCATCCTGGCTCATCGCTAGGCACCGGGCGGCCCAAGTCGGTGCAACACGAAACCTCGTCCTCGTTGTACTGGCCTTCGCGGTCGGGATCTCCGTCCAGCACGTCGAGCAAGTCGATTGCGATAGTGACGAATGCCGCCAGCTTACCTCGATCGTAGCGCGACAAGATGCGCGCCACGGCTGGCATCGGCGGTATTGTGCCTGGCAAGGTGACGATGGCGGATTCGCCGCCTATGGGATTGGTAGCCATGATTCAGCACTCCTTTTGCTGGTTGTGGTTAGGGCCAGCATCGGGGCACCATCCCTTTGCTGGCCCGCTTTCATCGGGCCAAATGCCCGGTGAAACTCTATCCGGCCTCCCTGTCGGGAAACCGCACAATGTCAGCGCCCTTGCGAAGTTGATCGAGGTAATCGCTCCACCACTGCGCCATTTCGACACGCTCTTTCCAGTGCGCCCCGCGATGATAGGCGGCGCGCACCCTGTCATCATCGCCATGGGCAAGGGCGCGCTCTATTGCGTCTGGATGCCACTTGCCGCTTTCATTCAGTAGCGTTGACGCCATCGCCCGGAAGCCGTGCGCGGTCATTTCGTCGCCAGAAAAGCCCAGCCGCCGCAATCCGGCATTGATGGTGTTTTCCGACATGGGGCGGGCGCGCGTGCGGATGGACGGAAAGACGTAGTCTGCCGGTCCAGTGAAGACGTGAAGCTGGCGGAACAGATCGACCGATTGCCGCGACAGAGGCACTTGATGCGGGCGGCGCATCTTCATTTTCTCGGCCGGGATTGTCCACAAGGCCGCGTCCAGGTCGATCTCGCTCCAATCCGCGTGGCGCAGTTCACCGGGGCGAACAAAGACGTTGGCGGAAAGGAGCATTGCCAGCTTGGTCAGTTCTTGGCCCTCATAGCCGTCGATCGCGCGTAACAGTTCGCCCGCCCGTTTCGCTTCGATGATCGCGCCATAGTGCTTAGGCTGGGGCGCGGTGAGCGCGCCCCGCAAATCTCGGCTGGGGTCGGATGTTAGACGTGCCGTAGCGACGGCATAGCGGAACACGCGGCCCGCCAGTTGCAGCACCCGCCGCGCGGTTTCGTAATTGCCCGTCGTTTCTATCCGACGAAGGACCGCCAGCAGGTCCGGCGCGGCGATCTCCGCAATCGGCATTCGGGCTATCACCGGCCCCATGCGCTTGATGTAGTATTCGCTCTTATCGGCAGTGGATGCGCTCATGCCTTCGCGTCGGCGCTTGTCGATAAACTCCTGCGCGATCTCCCCATAGGTATTGGCAGCGGCGACCTTAGCCAGATGCTTGCCTTGCTGCTTGTCCCGTGCCGGATCGGCACCAGCTGCCAGCGCCTCGCGTGCCTTGTCGCGTTCCTTCCGTGCATTGGCGAGACTCACATCCGGCCAGCCGCCCAGTGAAAGCAGCTTTTCCTTGCCTGCGACCCGAAACTTGAGCCGCCACAGCTTTCCGCCTGCGGGAGTGACCAACAGATAGAGTCCGCCAGCATCACCCATCTTGTATGGTTTTGGGCGTGGCTTGGCAGTTCGGATAGCAACATCTGTAAGCGCCATGGCCAAGATACCCCCTGTCGGCTGGGGGTATCCTAAGGGGCATGCTTGCACGATACCCCTGGACATACCCCCAATTGGGACCGGCTTTCAGCGGATGCATTTGAACGCCGTCGGCCTGCTAGGCTCTAAATACCGCGATTCTGTGGGGTTTGTCCAGACGAATACGAACGTCCGCGAACAGGAATATGGTGGGCGGTGACGGGCTCGAACCGCCGACCCTCTCGGTGTAAACGAGATGCTCTACCAACTGAGCTAACCGCCCGGATCCGGAAACGGGCTTCTACGGCCATTATTCGGAATCGCAAGAGG
>Ga0105238_10008045_pt1 | contig 10548 bp, 9 predicted proteins | sample KBSC34metaG_FD_81526 | JGI IMG/M metagenome (GOLD analysis project Ga0105238, IMG submission 81526) | Corn rhizosphere microbial communities from Kellogg Biological Station, Michigan, USA - KBS C3-4 metaG | ecosystem: Host-associated > Plants > Roots > Rhizosphere > Soil | place: Michigan, USA...
GGGCCGGTGAGGGTGGTGCGGGAGCCTTGAGGATTGGTAAAACCGCTATTTTTTCGTACTTTTATCATAGTATGACAGCTCTGCAAACCATTGAAACAATAGGTAATAAAGCGGTTCAAAAACTTCGGTTGCAAAAGCTTTTAAACGGCCGCCCATTCATGATCAATTCCAAGGAATTGGAGACCAACCAGTGTTACCTGGAATATCCAGATGGCACTATCAAATTGGTTTATCTAAAGAATGCTGCCAAAGAATTCACTGTCATACGAACACTTTCATCTACTGAAGAGCATTCTCTTCGTAAAAAATATGGCTTCCCCCGTCTGTAGCTATGCCGGAATTGCATATTATAACAGGGTCCAATGGAGCCGGAAAATCCAGCGTTGGGCCGGATTATATTCCTCTTCATATACGTCAACAAGGCCCCATTTTCGACGGAGATAAGTTGTTTACGGAAAAAATAAACGAATACTGGCGGTCGGGGATAAAGTCTCCCAAAGAATGTAAAAAACTAGCCTGGACTTTTGTAGAAGAAACGTTTGATGCCAAAGTTGAAATGGCGCTTGCAACGAACACGGATTTTGCTTATGAAGGACATTTTACTAATGAAGCAACGTGGGATATTCCTCGCAAATTTCGTGCAGCAGGTTATTCCATACATCTTACTTTTTTAGGACTTCGCGATACTAAGTTGTCTGAGATACGGGTGGTTGACAGAACGCAGGAAGGAGGCCATTATGTAGACCCTATTACTGTAGCCGATAACTTTTATGGGAATTTGGAGAAGCTAAATCAGCATTATGGGATGTTCCATTTAGTTCAAATTATTGATACTTCAGAGACCGAACACCGGGTATTGACTGTTCTCAATGAAGGTGAGCTAATACTATTTGTTTCATACGCAGAGCTACCGGAGTGGTTCATTGCCAATTTACCGGTTATTGCTCATAAGATTGAACTGCTAGATGCAGATATTTCTTCCTAGTTCACGAGTATATTAAAGCTCGAATGTCAGAATCCATTGGTAACATTTAATATCTTTCGGATCCCTTCCTGGTTATAAGAGCGGATCATGTCCCGGTCGAAGCTGTGGGACAATCTTTCCAGCGAGGGGGCGGAGATCTGCCAGCCGAGGGGCAGAACGGGTGAATAGAATGAGCCCCCTGCTTCCTGCACACAGGTGGCGGTGATCCAGACAGAGGAGTAGTCGGAGCGGATGCCGGGAAACTGCGTGGAGTCGGAGATGTAACGATATTGGAGGGTATTGTCCGCCGACATAGCGTTGCCGTATATACCACTATTGATGATGCCTATGATCGGGCTGATGGGTTCAAATCTATTGGAGACCAATTGGCGGGTGTCGGGATTGTAGTAGGGGCTGTTGGTAATGGAGACGAAATAAAAACGCACTTTTTTCATCAGCCGCATAAACACACTGTCGTCTGTCCGATGGCATCCCTGGCGGGCCAGGCTGATAAAGATGTCTTCGGAGGTGGATGCGCCGGAATTGTCCTTTCCTCCGCCATCCATAAAATGATAGCCTGCTCCCATCTTGCCGCTGGGGCTGATAAAGGGAAAGCGGGCGCTGAGGAAGGCGCCGGTGATGAGGGGAAGATAGGTGCTGTCGGAGAGTCTGTCCCGTATAAAAATAGTACCGGGGAAATCACTTTTGGACAGCGCCACAGGAGCCATGATGCCTTTTAATCCATCGTCTACATTCAGGGTATTGGAAAATAACAGCGGAACTTCGTAGCGTGCGGGATTCGCAGCGGAAGTATCCCACAGAAAATCGAATGAGCTGTTGAGATATATGTCCAGGCCGGTGCGACCGAAGTCTGTCCATATGCTCTCCTGGATGGCGGCCCGATCCTGCCACAGGGGATAGCCGACCGCGGAGGCCCAGACATCACGCCCTATCATACTACTCAGCACGGGTGTGAGAAAGTCGTGCCGATAGAAATCCCGGAAATATTGCAGGCTGTAGGCTTGCGCACTGCTGTCGAGGTGTCTGTGACGATAAGCACATTGTATGGTAGCGCCGATGGCGCCTCCCGAGGCGCCGCTGACGGAGAATACGAAATGTTCGAACCCTTTATGATTTTGAGACGTGCTTATGAGTGTGCTGTCGAGCCAGGAGAATACCATATTGGTGAAGGACGCTGCCTTGATGCCACCGCCGTAGGAGTTGACAAGAAAGATGGGGTAGTTGTCGGGACCATTGAGGATCTCATCCTTGCGTTGAAGGAGCCAGCCTTTAAAATAGTCGTTGAGGGAAAGGGGGACGAGCGACCTGTTGAATTGAGGGTCGGGGAGGCAGCCGCCGCCGGCTATTCCGTTGGCATCCTTGTTGATGACACGCACCGCATGAAAGTCGTTGGGGGTGCTGATAGCCAGGATGAGCCCAATGGTCAATATAAAGAATACCAGGTTGATCTTCAGCCAGAGGCTGAGGCGTATCAACAGCGTGAAGAGGATGATGTAAAAGATAATCCCCGAGAGCAGAACCGGGAGGGAAAGATAGTTACAGTCCAGCTTTAGCACTGAGAGGGGAAAGATATTAAAGAGTACGAAAAGAAGGGCCAGCACGAGACTGCCGAGGATGACGGGCCAACCGATGCGGCGACCTAGCAGCCCATGCCCCGTAAATATATTGCTGCGGGTGCTGACGAATATCCAGAAGGCGAATGCCAGGAGCAGCATATGGAAGAAAAGCCATACGAGCGAGGCAGGTGTATAGCTGTCCTCTTTCAGCAAAAAGAGCCGGATCAGTCCCGGCAGAACAAATGCCAGGAATATCCAGGATATGACGGTGATGGTGTTGGCGGTGGATTCGTTCCATCGATCCTTTAACCGCTGCCAGGCCCTACATGCCAGGTCATATTTTATCAGGACAAAGAAAAGGGCGAGCAGGGCAGTGAGCCAGATGATGGGCGGAAAAATATCCAGCGGATAGTGTATGCGAAGGGCGCGGAGGGCATTCAATATGGCAGTCGCCGGAATGATGATCGTCGCCACGCCAAGATAACGGGATACCTTTTTTTCTGACGCTTCACGGACCGGGTCGGTGATCACAGGCTCGACCATGGGACATACGGGGCCTTTATATTCCTGTTCGAAGAACAGCTTGGCCAGCCACCAGCTCAACAGGGCGGCCATGCATACGACACTCACAAAAAGAACAACGCCATAGTCGCTGGAATTGCTGTTAACGAGCAGATCCTGTCCCTGGTCCATTATCCAGATGGGCAGCGAAAAGGCCACTACGCCAATGAGGATGACCCTATATTGGAATAGCTGGATGCTCTTGTTACGAATGTAATCCGACAGCTTCTGAAGTCCCTTATCCTTTATAATGAGGGTAAAGGGGAGATAGAGGAAAAGCAGAAAAGCCAGGATAATGAACTTGGTCATGGCCATGATGCGGGTCAGGCGGGCCGTGAATTCGCTGGCATGAGAAGTGTTGTTAAGACCATCGCGGATAAATTGCAGCATGCCTATATCCTCTATCACATCACAAATACCGGCTGCCAGAGGCAACGCCAGCAGGACATGGCTGAACCATGAGTCTGTACGTCCGATGCGGCTTTGAAGAGCGATAATGATGATAATCCCCAGGGCCGTATAGAGCAGTATGAAGAGGAAGTCCGTCCGGACATCGGTGCGGGCCCTATGGAGCCTGTTGATGGCGAGTGTGGTGCGGCATGGATCGGCGGTGGAGCGATCAAGTGTATCCTGTTTCCAGGACCGGACGATGGCGATATCTTCTGCGCGGGTAGCGCCCAGTTCGAGAGAAACGATACCTTTGGGAGCCCTGTCATTTGTAAGGTAGGTCTGGTCTTTTAACTGGAGAAAGGCCACGATGAAGGTCGCAGCAAATACAGGCCAGAAGAGGATCTTGAAATGGGACATAGGTAGAGGTTATGGCTCAAGATACAAAAGATTTTTTGTTGCCATTGTGGTAGAAACCTATTCAATACGTATATTATGGGTATGAAACAAATTATATATCTGTTGGGTGTCTCGCTGATACCTTATCTGGCCATCAGCCAGGGGCCGGGTTCGGACCCCAATATGGGTATTATTCCAGCTCCGGTAGTCATCAAGCCTGGTACGGGAAAATTCAAGCTGGGCACAACGGCTTTTATCAAAGCAGATAAGGGGGCCGCGTCCGAAGTGAAGTGGCTGAGCGGCTGGCTGCAGCAGAATGGCTATAAGGTCAGCATGGGAGATGCCGCCTCTTCCTTTATCTAGCTGAAGACATCGGGTACAGAGGGACTACCGGAAGAAGGTTACCGGCTAACCATCGGCAGCGGGAAGATCGTCATTGCAGGAAAGGGAGCCGGATTATTTTACGGGATACAAACGCTGCTGCAGCTGCTGGCGGACAAGAAAGACATCCCATGCGCCTATATCGAAGACTATCCAAGACTGGCTTATAGGGGGATGTTGCTGGACGTAGGCCGGCATTTTTTTACGGTGGATGCTGTCAAGGCTTTTCTCGACAGGATGGCGGCATACAAGCTGAACAGATTTCAGTGGCATTTGACGGATAATGAAGGCTGGCGGATAGAGATAAAAAAATATCCGAAGCTGACACAGATAGGCGCGTATCGCATGCAGGGCGAGGTAGCCTGGAACAGGGACTGGCCCGACAGTGTAACCTATGGAGGATATTATACGCAGGATCAGATAAGGGAAGTGGTGCGTTATGCGGCCGACCGGCATATCGTAGTGGTGCCGGAGATCGAGATGCCGTCGCATTCGGGGGCTGCCCTGCGGGCCTATCCGTCGCTGAAATGTCCGCTGGATACATCCGCGAAGATGGACTGGGCCTTCGATATCCTATACTGCCCCACAGAAGAGACGTTTCATTTCCTGGAAGACGTCCTGACGGAGGTGGTAGCGTTGTTCCCCGGTAAATATATCCATATTGGAGGTGATGAGGCGGAGAAGACACCCTGGGTCCGGAGCGCTTTCTGCCAGGACCTGATCCGTAAAAAAGGCTTGAAGGATGAGAAGGGGCTGCAAAGCTATTTTATCCAGCGCATAGAACAATTCCTGTTGACCAAGGGGCGTAACATCATTGGCTGGGATGAGATATTGGAGGGGGGACTTGCGCCTAATGCCACCGTCATGAGCTGGCGCGGCGAGGAGGGAGGAATTGCCGCTGCCCAGCAACATCATAAGGTGATCATGAGCCCTTCCACCAACGGGATGTATCTTGACTATGCCCAGAGCCGGAACGATAAGGAGCCTGTGAACATCGGTGGTTATACTCCCCTGCAGCAGACCTACGACTATGACCCCATGCCTGCGTCATTGACAAAAGAGCAGCAGCAATATATAGAGGGTGTGCAGGGGAATGTCTGGACGGAATTTATCGGTACACCCGCCAAGATCGAATACATGACGCTGCCACGTATGTACGCCCTCTCAGAGGTGGGCTGGTCGCCCCTGTCCCGTAAGGATTTTACCGATTTTTCGCGGGTGAGGGTGCCGCGTCACCTGGCCCGGCTGGATGCTACCGGTGTCGACTACCGTGTGCCTGCGGCCATCGGTGTGGCGGACAGCACGGTGACATTGCATGGAACTTCTTTTCATTTCGCTCTGCAATCGCCTCTGCCGGGAGCGAAGATATATTATACCTTGAATGACAGGGAGCCCGGGGATACGGACTGGGAGTATGTCTCGCCGCTGGATATTGCCGTGCCCAAGGGAGAGACCCGTGTGCTGCGGACCATTGTGATCACGCGGGGGGGCAGACGGAGTGTTCCTACGAGGACGGTGCTGGTGAATACGGGGGAATGATCGAGTCCTGTACAGGCGATCAATGTGTGGTGAGGGCTCCCCAGTGTTCGGCCAGCTGACCGTCTGCGATGCGGAATATATCGATGACCCCGAGACTGACCGGAGCGTGGGTAGCGGGCATGCCCATGAACTCAGCCTGCTGGACGGCGTGTAATATTTTACGGGTGACGACGCGGTCGCCTTCTCCGAACTGGTCCAGAATTTCCACTTTTAGCCCGGACAAGGCGGGCCATAACACCTGCTGGAAAAATTGCAGGGTGTCGTCAAACCCTTGCCGGGGAGGGGGGGCGGCGTGATTGCGAAAATCGGGCGAAACCAGCTCGTGAAAGACTTGTAGTTGCTGTCCTTCCAGGAACTCCCTGTTGAAGCGATCTATCAGTGTTTTGTTCTGTGCTACCGTTGTCATTTTTAAATTTTTTATAGGAACAAAAGTAGCGGGGACATCGGGGAGCATCGTGTGACAATTGTCACAATCGGGGAGAAGAGGAGTTTTTTCGGAACCGGCTAAGCGTTTCCCTGGCAACGCCCAGATAGGAGGCCAGCCAGGACAGGGGGACACGCTGGAGCATTTCGGGCTGGTGCTGTTCGATATAGCGAAACCGCTGTTCGGCGGAGTATAATTTAAACAGCTCAAGGTGCTCCTCTTGCGCCATAGCAATGTTCTCCAGCAGCTTTTTTCCAAAGTCGAGGATAGGAGGGGACTGTGCATAGAGGTCCATCATCTTCTCCTTTGTAAATATGTATACCAGGGCAGGTTCCGCGGCAGCGATAAAGGAGGCGGATGGGGCGCCTGTCAGCAGGCTTTTCAGGCTGGTAACGAAAGAACCTTCGAAATGAAGACCGGTATTTATTTCAAGCCCTTTTTGGGTATGATAGGTTCGGAGGTAGCCGCTGTCGACGAAGAAAATACGTCTACAGGTATCGCCTTCCTTCAGCAGCGGCTGTCCTTTTTTGCATTCCATGGGGCTGGCGGCGGCGCAAAATCTGTCCAGATCTTCTTTAGAAAGGTGCGTGATGGCTGCGGCCGTTGTCTTGAGTCTGTGGAATGCGGGGGTCAATAGTTGGCTATTTTCAGTAGTTGGGGAACATTTTTTACAATGATCTTTCTGCCCCTGGTGGCAATGATCTCTTCTTCCTTCCACTCGGCCAGGATCCGTAGAACATTCTCCCTCGTCGCTCCAACCATGCTGGCCAGATCGTCCCTCGACATATTTATTTCAACGGGCATGCCTGGCCGAAAATCCACTTTGTATTTTTCTCTCAATATGATCAGCTGGATGGCCAGCCGTTCGCGAAGAGGGCGGCTTGCAAATAATGCAATGCTGTTGACCAGCACGGCAAACTCATGGCTGAGCGTCTTCAACAACCGCCTGTTCAAAATGGCCGAATGCTGCAGGACCTCCAAAAAATCCTCTTTGGGGATAAACCCTATCTTACTCTCCTCCAGTGCGGCGGCAGAATCAGGGTATCTGTCCTCTTCCAGGATGGCATGGTAACCTATCAGCTCGCCCGTGTTGGCAACATAAATGATCTGTTCCTTTCCTTCCTTATCCAGCTTGTACTTTTTGGCCATGCCGGACATGATATAAAAAATGCCCGTGGGATAGGCGCCTTCGCGGAAGATGATCTCTCCCTTGTCATATACCTGTGTGCTCATGTGCATGGTAAGAGAGGTCCAATCTTCTTTTGGCAGATCAGTCAGGATCGATTGACTTTTAAAGTCCCATTTGTCTATAGGGAAGATGCCTCTTATACTCATTCTGAGTTTAAAATTAACTTTTTTTAGTAATAAACATCACTTTTTAGGGTAGTCTGCATTACAGCGAGGGCTTGCTGCAGCCAGTACCTTTGCAAACATGTTCGAGACGGATGCTCAATTTCACAACCTATATCCCCCTTCGATACGACAATTGGCAGTGAGGCACTGGACTCCCTTACATGTGACACAACGGGTGGTCCAATATCTGACGCCGACAGGCAATGACAATGTGCTGGATATTGGCAGCGGAGTAGGTAAGTTCTGCCTGGCGGCGGCCCATTCGGCGCCATCGGCGTTCTTCTTTGGTATCGAGCAGCGTAATGATCTGGTGAAGCATGCTGAAACAGCGTGTGAAGCGTTGGGCCTGCCCAATATCCGATTCATACATGGCAATTTCACGCAGCTGGATTTTAAGCTGTTCGACCATTTCTACTTTTATAATTCCTTTTATGAGAACCTGACCGATACGGACAAGATCGATGACCGGATAGACTATTCCGTAGAGCTATACAATTATTATAACAGGCAATTGTATAATAAACTAAGGGAAATGCCATCCAGGACCCGGATCGTTACTTTTCATAGCATGGAAGATGAGATACCACCCGAGTATCGCCTGGTGGAAACGCAAATGGATGGCCTGTTAAAATTCTGGATCAAAAACTGATGTCGACTATATGCTAAGACCCAAGCTCCTGGAGACGTTGAAACATTATGACCGGCAACAGCTCGGAAAGGATATAATGGCGGGTGTGATCGTAGGTGTAGTCGCATTGCCGCTGGCGATAGCGTTTGCCATCGCCTCGGGTGTCTCACCGGAGAAGGGGCTGTTTACGGCTGTTATTGCGGGATTTATCATTTCCGCACTGGGAGGCAGCAGGGTTCAGATCGGCGGACCGACGGGCGCCTTTATCGTCATTGTTTACGGCATCGTCCAACAATATGGAGTGGGAGGGCTTACGATAGCCACCTGTATTGCGGGCGTGCTGCTGATCCTGCTTGGGCTGGCCAGAATGGGCTCTGTCATAAAATTTATTCCATATCCGCTGATCGTAGGGTTTACCAGCGGGATAGCCCTGATCATTTTTTCATCCCAGATAAAGGATCTTCTGGGTCTTACTATCACGGGGAGCGTGCCAGCCGACTTTCTTTATAAATGGAAGGTGTATGCGGAAAATATTGCTTCAGTAAACAGCTATTCCACGCTGCTGGCGGCTGCAACCATTGTCATTATCATTTTCTGGCCCCGGGTGACGCATAAGATACCGGGATCGCTGATCGCCATCCTGGTGACGACTCTGGCCACTCTGTTCTTTCATTACCCTGTGGAGACCATCGGCAGCAGATTTGGGAATATCCCTTCCTCCCTGCCGGCACCGTCCGTGCCACGGCTGGATATCGAGACGATCAAGGGACTGATCAGACCTGCATTTGCCATTGCCCTGCTGGGGGGGATCGAATCCCTCTTGTCGGCTGTGGTAGCGGATGGGATGATCGGGGGCGATCACCGAAGCAATATGGAGCTGGTGGCCCAGGGTGCTGCCAATATTTTTTCTTCCGTCTTTGGGGGTATACCTGCTACGGGCGCTATTGCACGTACGGCCACGAATATAAAGAACGGAGGACGTACCCCTGTCGCGGGAATGGTACATGCCGTCACGTTGTTGTTGATCATGTTGTGTGTAGGCCGGTGGGCAGCCCTCATCCCTATGGCGACCCTGGGAGGCATCCTGGTGGTAGTGGCGTATAATATGAGTGAATGGCGGAACTTTCTTTCCGTCCTGAAAGGACCGAGAGGAGACATAATTGTGCTGCTGACTACCTTCTTTCTCACCGTTCTGATGGACCTTACGCTGGCCATCGAGGTCGGGATGGTACTGGCCGTCTTCCTCTTTATGCGTAAGATGATCCAATTCAGTGATGTCGTTGCGTTGAGAGGGGAGCTGGAGGATAGGGGCGATGGTGCGGCGGAGCGGGTTGCGCTGCCTGCACATGTGGAGATATTCGAGATAACAGGACCGCTGTTCTTTGGGGCGGTGTATAAATTCAAGGATGCTATAAAATTTATCGAAAAACCTCCCAAGGTGTTTATTATCCGTATGCGTCATGTGCCTATCATCGATGCCACGGGTATAAAAGCCATCCAGGAGGTCTATAAGGAATGCAAGCGGCATGGGGCGAGGCTGATCCTGTCGGAGGTACATAGCCCACAGGTGATGAAGGAATTGAAGGATGCGCGGCTGCTGTTTGCTATCGGAAAGGCCAATATAACGGATGATCTCGATGCATCCATAAAAAGAAGCAAGGAGCTATTATGAATAATGAACTAACTCCGGAGGTCCTGGACGAATTAAAGAAAAAGGGCTTCAAATACGTGATCGTAAATGCCTATGCGCATGACAATCGTCCGGATTATATGGAGCCGCATTACTTTGTGCTGGAGCCGGTGAAGCAGCTGCCGGATGATGTCAATAAGAAGGGTATTTATGAACCTATCGAAAGCCCCTTGCTGATGGAGTGGGCTATCCATCCCCATGAACGTACCAGGATCCTCATAAGGATGGGACAAAACCCATAAATTTACGATAGAATCAAATCTATCGTATGCGATCTTACTGTCTGGCCGTCCTTTTTATGCTAGCGACCTCGTTTGCGGAGGCGCAGGTGACCCAACGAAATTTATTGCAATCCTATATTCCGGCGCTGCCATCGGAGCTGATACCAAGGGAGCAATTTCATCCTTTCCCTCAATCTCCCGCGGAATGGCGTGCCCTTCTTCCGGACACCACGGTGCGGAATATTATCAAGAGCGGGGAGGACGCCCTTCATTTCGAATTTCGTCCGATACCGGCGACCCTGACATTGGAGTTTGTCCGGACGGGCAACCGGGTGCGGTATGAGAAGGCTTCCTTCGAAAAAAGGAATGCGTTATGTGCGCTGGTGTATGCGGAGGCGCTGGAGGGGAAGGGAAGATTTGCGGA
>Ga0105238_10008047_pt1 | contig 10547 bp, 7 predicted proteins | sample KBSC34metaG_FD_81526 | JGI IMG/M metagenome (GOLD analysis project Ga0105238, IMG submission 81526) | Corn rhizosphere microbial communities from Kellogg Biological Station, Michigan, USA - KBS C3-4 metaG | ecosystem: Host-associated > Plants > Roots > Rhizosphere > Soil | place: Michigan, USA...
CATTTCATCAAAGGTTGTTCTTTCTCCAGCCTCTTCAACATTGAGGTTATGACACTCGATTAGCTCTTCAATGAATGGCCTTGTTTGGTCAAGCAGATTAGCGTACTCGTTTATAAATCTTCCCTCAATCGCAAACGGACCGACCGCGATGTCGATCACGGGAGCGTACATCTCACGTCGGCCACCAATGAATGGATGCCATTGCAGCTGCACCTCTTCGTACAACTGATCCAACCTCGCTTTGGCCAAGTTCTGATATTCCCGCTCTCGATTGACATACGGGCGTATAGTGCCCAACCCAGCACCCATTCTTCACCTGCAACATTGCGATTCTGTACTGTGGTTGATTCTATTCTTCCAGCAGTGTCCAGCCATGGAACCTTTGTAGGGTGATACTTGGATTGCAGCAGTCCCCCACAAAACCCCACAACAGAGATTCCCGAAGGTTCCTCATCCTGACTGAGCGCGTCTAATGGGTGCCAGCCGTTCCGCGCAAGTCTTTTAGATTATGAGAGTTGCTGTTCTCTTAACCGACAGGTTGAAGGTTCGATTCCTTCCGCGTCCACCATCCTCTAAATCAGAAAATTAGCTTGGTTTGCGTTCTGGCTGCCCTGGATGACGTGTTCACCGTTACGGAGATTGCCAAGAAGTTGAAGATGACGCGGCTAACACTCAGCGGATGTTTCAGGCGGAGCCGGATGTAATCGTCATGAGCCGCCGGACAACCTGCACAAGCGAAAGTACTGGACCACCAGAGTGTAAGCACGTATATCAGCGGGTACTGGCCCAGCGTCCGGTGGCCCAGGAGATCCGAATCGTTTTTCCACGCATCAACTTTCGCTGACTTACCTACAATCAGCAGCAGGTACTAAGCCCTCGGGCTCAGAGACTTGCTTATGGCCGATGAAGATTCTTCAACTATCAACAGTTTGTCCGCAATGCAATCACTCCGGGCGATATTGACACTTAGCGGCGACGAGACTCTTGCGGTAGCAAAAACGGCTGTCAGAGATGGAGCAAAAGGATTCGTCGAACGCGGCATCTCCGTCATTCAGCGCTTGAATGAGCGCCGCTTTGGACAAGCGCTCCTTGATGAGATAGAAGAAATGCGAAGCGCCGGAAAGATTCGGGAAGACTTTACGACAACCGACGCTGGTACATCCACATTTCAAGAATTTCTTGAAATGATTGGCGATAAGCCCGATGAGCAACGTTTTCGCGTTTTCTGTGCTTTGTTTATGAGTGCCAATGCCCCAGATGCCTCATTTAGTGAGGCGGTTTTCGACCTCGAATTGATGGGTCTACTCCGGAAGCTGAGCATCGGCGAAATGCATCTGTTGTATGCCGCCATGCAGGTTAAGAGTTATACCGTCACGAGCGCATCTGACCTTCTGTTGGCACCTCTTCGCAAAGTCCTTGGCTACACCTCTGCTACGCTAATTCACCGGAATGCACAGCCACTTTTGGAGTGCGGGCTGCTCAGCAGAAACACATGGGATAACCCGGGGGGCTCAGGCGGGGCCACAAGAGAGTTGCTGACAGATTTGGGCTTCGCATTATTGGAACGCATCGAAAAATACAACGAGTTCAAAAGAGAATCGGGCTCTTTGAAATGACTTCCGCGGAGCGGCTGTATGAGCGACTCGACTCGGTGGCAGCTCTTGAGAGCCTCGTTGGAAAGCCAGAAGACTCGGATTTTGATTGCAAGGAGTGGTTCCTTCAGCCAGCAGCGATGCGCGGATCTATAGCCAAGGCCGCTTGCGGGTTCACGAATGCTACCGGGGGCGTAATCATTGTAGGAGTGCGGGCCGCGGGACGCGGAGCTGATTCGCCTGATGTTTGTTCAGGGGCTCGTTCCCCTTGAGAATCGAAGGGCCGTTGCATCTGAAGTCCTGGATATCATTCTCAAATTCGTTGAGCCGGGAATCGAGGGTGTTCGGGTAAAAGACATCCCATTTGAAGAATTGTCCGGCTTTGTTGTGGCGTTCATTCCGGCGTCTGACGGATCTCCTCGCCGCTCGAAGCAGGACTGGCGCTTCTATGTTCGGATTGCTTCGGGTACGCTCCCGATGGAGTACTTCCAAATTGAAGACAGATTCGGGAAACGGCCATCGCCGAGACTGGAACCTGTGATCAGACCTCAACCTATTCAACATGGCCACGGCTTTCATTAGCAACCACTACGGCTAATCATCTTTGGCCTGAAAAATGAAGGCCGCGGAATGGCTAAATTCCCCGGTATCCGTTTTCGGCGAAAGCAGACGCTGGCTTCGGATAACTTTGGACTCGATGGAAACGGCGCATTAGGAATTCCGTTTCGTGCGTCAGAAGCCGAATGGATCGCCTTCAGGGGCGGAGTGGACGACGTGATATATCCGGGGGAAACACGCTTGATAAGCAAACCAGTCCAGACGGCGGTTATTGAGAGCGAAACACTCGTTCCCCCGAGTCGCCCAGGTGTTTACCATTCAGAGTTGATAGATGTTTTGTGGGTGTGCGCGGAGATGGATCTAGAGTACGAGATATCTGCGGAAGGAACCGCAAGCAAGTCGGGGACGCACCGGCTCTCAGCCGATGCCATTACCATCAACAAGCAGACCCGGTGATTTGACACGATACTTGCGTTCTGTTTACTCGGCAAGTGTTGATTTACCGCGGCTTAAAGTGTCATCCGCTGGCTTGCATGTTGTTGATAATGCGTTTAGTCGTTGATTCGAATCCTTCCGCGTCCACCATCCACTAAAAGCAAGCGAATACAGCATTCACGCGCAATCATCCGTGTATGCATTTCTCTTTGTTGAATTGGGAATTGAGAAGAGGCGCTAGAAGGTAAATGCGACGCCGGCGCCGATGCCGCGCTGGTCCTGTGCGAAGACTACGGTGCCGGAGTTGGTGAGGTAGGGGCGATAGCCTTCCGCGAGCAGGTTGCTGACGTTCAAGAGAGCCTCGACGTTCACCCCTCCGCTATGCGCAGCGATCGGCTGCCGGAAGTGCAGATTGAAGTAAGGCTCGATTGCACCGATCGAATAGGGAGCGATCGCCGTGACTGTATCCGCAGGCTGCCAGCGATAGCTCGCGCGCCATTTCGTGCCTGTTCCCTCCAGCGTTCCCGAAAGAGAGATGGCGTACATCTGCGCGCGCCGCGGCCGGGCTGCGGCAAATATCTGGTTCAACCCGGTTGAACGCACGGCCGCCGGCATCACCATCGCATTTCCATTGGCATATGCCAGCTGAATCCGGTTTCCGCCCGCCATCCGGTGATCGACGGTAGCCACCACGCCGGCGCTTGAGAAACCCTGGCCTGCTCCACGAATGAGGCCGCTTCGCGGATCACGCAGCACGCTGTCTCCGGCAGATGCGCGACCGCTCGCTTCAATCACGGGGTTCTCGATGCGATCGGAAAACACAACGAACGAAACTCCCGACGCATCCGTCCGCCGCTCCCAGGAGATTTCCTGGTGCAGTCCGCGTTCCATCGTGAGCTGTCCATCGCGCATCGCGACGCGCGGAAGGAAGTACCTCGGTTGCGACTCATCCCCTTCCATGGAGGGAATGGCGCTCGCCATCCGATAGCTAACGGTGGATTTCGGTCCATGCCACGCTACGGTCGCAAACGGAAGGGCCGCCAATATCGTATTTGGCGAGTTCTGGCTGAATTTGGCCATCACCTGCTGCGCCCCAGCTTCTACTTCAAATTCATCGCCGAGATTCATCGTCTGGACACTGCGCATCATGGCCTCGTCGAGACCGGAGCCCTCGGGGCCCTCCAAGACAGGGTGGATCGAGATAGCCGCAAGAGATTCGACTGCGCCCGCAAATCCCAGATCCTGCCGGAAACCCAGCATGGACTCCATACCCTCGTTGGAGTTCGGAGCAAAGTCCACGCGCGCCAGCAGCTCGCGGCTGTTCGAGGGAGTTTCTTCTACGCTGGCGGTAAAGCGCTCGCCACTTTCTCCGAAGGTGCCTTCCTGTCCGGTCGCCATCAGCCGAGCTTTCAACTTTGGCCTGGCGCCTGACCGGTCTGACACAACCACCAGTGGACCGTCTTCAAGCCAGCGCAACAGTGGCCGGTTGGCAGCGGAACGGAGCGTCCACTCCCAGTCGTCCTTGTTCGCGTTTGTCGCTTTCGACTCCGCGGGCAGCCACTGCATCACTTCGTAGAGTGTGTTCAGCGTCAGGTTCACCACCGCTACCGTGCGAACTCTTACGTTCTCGCGCAGGGAGGGAAGGAACGAAGTCCCCATGGCCTTCACAGCGTAGTGGCCGGGGAGCACGTTCGAAAATGAGTAGGAACCTTTGCTGTTGGTGAAGACGGATGCAACCACCGTCATGTCGGGTCTCAGAAGCTCGACCGCTGCACCCATCTGCGGAATGCCGGAAGAATCGCGGACAACGCCGGAGATCGTCCCATTCGACGAGCCGAAAGCAGGCGCGATCGCAACCGCGATCAGCGCGAGCATCGAGACGAGTTGGAGCCTTCGAATCATCAAATAACGTTGGTGACCCGGCGGCGTCCTGGCTAAGTCCTGGGAATCAATCCGAGCTCCGCGAGTCTCCGGTCTTTTGCCGGTTAACCCGTCATGCGGAACTGTACGTACTATTCCACGACAAAAGGTGCCGATCGCGCAATCTCTTGTTTTGAGATTTCGTCGTTTACCTTAATCGTCACCTTGTACTTGCCCGGTTGCAGGCCAGCAATTGGCATGGTCTTCTCCACCGTAAGCTGGTCGCTATGCTCGCCAAAGTCCTTTGAATCCTGTTCTTTCTCGAACACGACGGTGTTGGTCGCCGTGTCGATAATCTGATAGGTAACCTTCGCTTCGTTGGCCTTGGTCTGATCGTTGATGCCAAGGTTATAGACCTGCATCCAGAAGTTCAACTCCTGGTTGCGTTTATAGTTCACTGGCGTTGCCGCGTTGGAGGTCACGCGCGGGCAGACGTGAATGTTTCCAATGACGCAGTTGCCCTGGCCGATGTCGTGCGAACTGACCGGATACATCTTGTCGGACAGGATCAACGACGAAGTGCCTAGTTTTTCATCGTGATAGGTGGGCACTTCCAGGCTTCGGCCATAGATTCCGATGTGGTCAGGGTTGTTCACATCCTTGATTGCGACGTCCAACCGGTAGAGCCCAGGAAGTAGCGGTACGGCCTTCCAGTATATGGACTTACGGTCCAAAGAAGACTGAAGTAGCTCCGCTGGCTGCTCAACTGAAACCGTGTCCTCGAAGGTCTGCACCGTCTTGTGGGTCAGCGTCGTTACTTTGCCGAGAATGTTGACTACTCCCTTGGCGACCCCGTCTTTGGTCACGAAGGTGACGTCCCGGTTCTTGATCTGAAGGGTGATAGGAACCAAGACAGTACTGGATGTCACCTTCACGAAATCGGTCCGGACATCGAACGGGAAAATCGATCCACCCAGGATCTTGTGCTCGCTGATGGCGCTCTCGAGATCGTGGAACTTGATCGGCGGGGGCGCGAAGAGCTTCGCCGCCATCTCAATGCGATCAAACTGCTTCGACTGGTTCGAGCTCTCCAGTGGTCCTGTACCCAGGCTTTCCATTCCGCCCTTGAACCGGTCGGCTTTCTTGGCCATGCCGATCGATTCCCACTGCGTCAAGCCGGCACCGGGAACCTTTGCGAGTGCGTCCTTTTCGCCGCGATCGATCGTGAAGTGGTAGTCGCCGCACTGGCATGTGTCCACAAACTCGATATCGATGTTGTCGCCGACACCCTCCAGGTAGCGGTAGTGCCAGGTTTCGAACGGGAAAGTGGCTGTCTCGCCGCCGCCTTCGTCCAGTGGGCGGTTATACGAACCGCCGGAAGGGTGCGATTCGGTTGAGTCCGGAGGTCCGAAGGAGATGTAGATATGCCCACGGTCGGTCTTCCAGCCGGGCTTGCCGGCCGCATAGTGATCGTTGGCGTACTGAATCCTGCGGTAGTGCTCTTCGCGGAATTCATTGTCGGGGCTGTCGGGATTGGGATTGCGCCTCAGCCAGAACTGCTCGATGAATGCTTCGCGCTCTTCGTCGTTGCCCAGGCTCTTGAATGCCTTCCGCTCTTCGTCGGAAATGATGTAGGAGACGTCCTGATCGAGCCACGTCTTGAACGCACCGTGGAGTTCCTGCCTCAGTTCCTTTTGCGCTTTGAATTCGGCGGAGTCCGAGCGCTTGCGCTTCAGGGGGTCCGGTTCATCGGGCGAGCCACTCTCCTGCCCTTCCGCCGGACGCGCCTTAAGCGCTGGATCATCAGTCTGTTGGGCGAAGCTTTTGGGGGCGGGAAGCAGGGTTAGGCCGCACCCAAGTGCGACAAATAGAAACGAACGGCCACTGAAATTCATTGCGTCAAGTTGCTCCTACGGTGGCTCTATTCTACGGTTCGGGTGATTGACCGGCAAGGCATGACGGCTTAGTCGCTGGCGATTCGACGCCGCCGAAGCCAGAATGTCACCCCGCCAGTCATTTTTTCGGGCTAAAGTCCGTGTTTTCCTGAGACAAATGCCACCCCTCCTGCGTCATTTCAAAGAACGCAATCTTCCTGCAAATCAGCTGTCGTTCTCCTGGCCTGGTCCCACGGAGCCGTCAGCAGCGCCCGAACGGCGGTTTGAACAAAATCGGATCGCCACAACTTGATCCATCCAGGGTCGCAATTGCTGTGAAATCTTCATGGATGGGAACCGTGCACGAAGGTTCTGCGTAGAATTAAGTGGAAACTCCCGGAGTTTTATCGACACATGAAAAAGATTCTCCTGATCGCCGCTGCAGTCATCGTTGCTGTCGTTTTGGTTGCCGTCTTTGTTTACAAACAGCAGTCGGGCTACACCAAGGTCCTTACCGCCAAGGTTCACAAGCAGGACCTGGCGACCGTCGTTAGCGGCACTGGCCAGATCAAGCCGACTACGTACGTCAACGTGGGCGCCAATGTCATGGGCCGGGTGACGCACTTTTACGTAAAGGAGGGTGACTCGGTCAAGAAGGGCCAGACTGTCGCGACGATCGAAAACGTCCAGCAGAGGGCCAACGTTGCCGGGCAGGAAGCCGCCATTTCAGCAGCTAAGACCGACATCAATTCCTACATCGCCGCTGAGAAGACTGCCGAAGCAAACGTGGAGCGCGCCAAAGCGGACCTCGAACAAAAGAAGCTCGATTGGGATCGTGCGCAAAGCCTTTTCAAGGCGGGCATCATGGCCCGACAGGATTTCGACAGCAAGAAGGCCGCATACGACACTGACGTCGCAACGGTCGCGCAGATGCAGGCGCAGCTCAATCAGGCGAAGGCGCAGACCGAATCCGCGCGCGGTCACCTGCAGACTCAGGTCGCAACTCTCCGCGCCAATCAGGACATGCTCGAGAAGACCATCGCTATCGCCCCCTTTGACGGCATCGTCACGAACATGCCTGTTAAAGAAGGCGAGACTGTGGTCACCGGCATTCAGAACACCGCCGGCTCAACCCTTATGACCCTGGCCGACATGAGCCAGATCACCGCCGAGGTGAAGGTGGATGAAACCGACATCGTCAACATCAAGAACGGGCAAGCGGCAGATGTGACGGTCGACGCGATTCCGGGCAAAGTATTCAAGGGCCACGTGACCCTGGTTGGAGATCAGGCTCTGCTCCGCTCCACGGGTATTGCTACTTCTCAGTCCACGACCGGTACAGAGGAAGCGAAGGATTTCAAGGTCGTGGTGACTCTGGATCAGCCTTCAGAAGGGCTGCGGCCCGGACTCTCCACGACGGCCAAGATTACGACCGCCGAAAAGTCTAACGTGCTCGCGCTACCCATCCAGGCTCTGACCACATTCACGCCGCCCGCGCCCAATGCCAACAATGGCAATGTCGAGGCTGCGTCGTCGTCTTCGAATAAGACGCCGCCTGAGCAGGGAGTCTACGTCTTCGACAAGGATGCGCATGGAAAGCAGCGCGCCAAATTCGTGCCCGTCAAGACTGGCATCACCGGCGCAACCGACATCGAAGTGCTCAGCGGCCTTCAGGACGGCCAGGAGATTGTCACCGGCCCTTACAAGACGCTGCGAACTCTGAAGAATGGCGCGCTTCTCAAACGCGACAAGGCACCGGTTGCGGGACAGCCCGGCGGTCCCGGCGGCAACTCATAAGTCGGCTCGAATGATCTGACCGAAACGAACAGGCCTCAAGAGAAGTCAAAATAAGGATAGGTTCAAATGGCTCTGAACAGCGTCATCTCCGAGGTGGAAGCCCAGCAATCGTCCGGCCCCAATGGCGACATGATCGTCGTGGAGGACCTCTGGCGCACCTACGACATGGGATCGGAGCAGCAGGTCCACGCTCTTCGTGGCGTCAATGTCCGCATCAAGCAGAACGAGTACGTCGCCATCATGGGCCCATCGGGCTCAGGTAAATCGACTCTGATGAACCTGATCGGATGCCTCGATACTCCATCTAAAGGCAAGTACTGGCTCAACAGCCAGCTCGTCAGCGAACTCGACGACGACGAACTCGCCCGCATTCGCAACAAGGAAATCGGATTCGTCTTTCAGACGTTCAACCTGCTATCGCGTGCAACCTCACTGCATAACGTTGAACTGCCGCTCATTTACAACGGCACACCAGCCTCCGAACGCATTGAACGCGCAAAGCAGGCCCTCACCAACGTCGGCCTCGAATCGCGCATGAATCACAAGCCGAACGAGCTCTCGGGCGGTCAGCGCCAGCGTGTCGCAATCGCCCGCGCTCTCGTCAATAGCCCCTCCATCATCCTGGCCGACGAGCCCACCGGTAACCTCGACTCCAAAACCGGCGTCGAAATCATGACGCTCTTCGATCAGCTTCAGGCCAAGGGCAACACCATCGTCCTCGTCACTCACGAGCCCGATATCGCTGAGTACGCACACCGCGTGGTCCACATTCGCGACGGACAGATCTACTCTGATGAGCCTTCGAAGCGGTTCAAGAAGTAGCTGACAAATCTGTTTAAGCAAAAAGACCCTCGCCAAGGGCGATGGCCTTTTTGCGTTTCTCAACGAATTCTCTTCTTTTTATTGCGGTCGGGACTTTCCCTCATTGTTCTTCGGAGGCGTTGTCACGGGCTTGCGTTCGTATCTAGTCTTCTCCACTGCCGGATCCCCGCAAAGCGCAGAATTCTGACCCCGGCTCAGCCCAGGCACCAGGTCCTGTCCATGGCACAGATGCTCTTTCATGTTGATCGCATCGCGCCCGAAGAGCAGTTGATTGCGCTCGATTCCTGTCCGCGAATCGACATCGAAGCGATAGACCGAGTCTTCAGCCGGCTTCTGCTTACCGTAGTCGAGATGACTCCAGGTGCCTAATACCTCATGTCCGTTTGAATCTGCTATCACCGCGTACACCTGTGACCGAGTCACCCCCAGCGGAGCCTTGGCGCTCCAGACAGCAATCGTCTTGCCGCCGCCCTGCAGCCATCGGACTGTCCATGTATGCTGTCGCAGGTCATAGTGCATCGTCGTGAAGTAAGTCGTGGTGTCACAGTCGCTGCAGTCGTCATACAACACACTCAGTTCTCGCGGCGAAGCGGGATCCAGCAGCAGCCAGTCAGTAATTCGCAGATTCGTTCCGTCGATGAGGTGCACGAGCGCACGATTGGCCAAGGATACGCTCCAGATCGAAAACGTATCGCGGTTTGGCGCCCCTTGAACAGAGTTGCGATTGGTCGTGATGACAAGCGCCTGATCGTACTCGACACCGATCTCCCGAATCGCAGTCCACTTCTGCTCCTGCAGCGCGCGCGTCACCCAGTTCACGACATCCTGGTCGTTGGGCGAATGAAAATCGATCCAGCGAAAACTGTCGGGGGCTTGCGCAGTAGAAGTAGCTGAACCAACCATCGCCATCACCACCGCGGCGACAGCCAACCAGAAAATACCACGCATACGATTCAGCCTACCAAATGGGAATGGGCGACCTTACAACCCAAGCTTCGCCCAGATTGCATCGACCCGCGCCTTAGTCTCGCTGTCCATTTCGATCATTGCCGGCCAGGGCCTCTCGAACCCCTCCGCCTTCCACTTGCGCGTGGCATCGATGCCCATCTTCGATCCGTAGTTGGGAAGCCTCGAGGCGTGGTCCAGCGAATCCACCGGTCCCAGCATGAACTGAATGTCCCGCTCAGGATCGATATTGTTCGCGACCCTCAGCACCACTTCGCCGATGTCCTGCACATCGCAGTCCTCATCAAGCACGACAATGCACTTGGTGAACATCGCTTGCCCCAGAGACCAGATCGCGTTCATTACCTTGCGAGCCTGCCCTGGGTAACTTTTTCGGATCGACACCAGCATCAGGTTGTGAAATACGCCCTCGACCGGCAGATTGATGTCCACGATTTCCGGAATCGTCAGCTTCATGGCCGGCAGAAATATCCGTTCCACCGCCTTCCCCATCCAGGCATCTTCCATGGGCGGCTTGCCCACAATGGTCGCCGCGTAGATTGGATCGTTGCGATGCGTGATGCACGTCAGATGAAAGACCGGATAACCCTCGGCCATCGTGTAGAAGCCGGTGTGATCGCCGAATGGTCCCTCGCTGCGCATC